>Ga0302319_10014576_pt1 | contig 14638 bp, 7 predicted proteins | sample Bog_T0_2_FD_203319 | JGI IMG/M metagenome (GOLD analysis project Ga0302319, IMG submission 203319) | Peat permafrost microbial communities from Stordalen Mire near Abisko, Sweden - Bog_T0_2 | ecosystem: Environmental > Terrestrial > Soil > Wetlands > Peat | place: Sweden: Abisko, Stordalen Mire... | reverse complement strand
CTGGTTGTGGCGGGAGCAATGGAATTTCATTTACACAGCAGATAACCGGTTAAATATCGCCGGGACGGGCTGGGAATGGCTGGCGGCCCCGCTCCTCTTGTTTACCAAGACCGACCGTTGTGTGTTCCTGATCAACTTGGTCTCGTACCTGCTCATGCCTGGCCTCATTTTCAGCTTGTTCCGCCGTTTGCAGGTGAGCGGCCGGGTGGCCTGGTGGTGGATGTGGTTGTTGCCCACGGGTTGGTGCTACGTGTTTCAAGCCGGAGGTTGCGCCAATGATTCGTTTGCCACGGTTTATGCCTTGGCGGCAGTGGTTTTCGCCCTGCGCGCCCGCGAGAAAAATTCGGCGACGGACTTGTGGTGGTCCTTCCTGTCAGTGGCTCTTCTCACCGGCGCCAAACAGACAAACATTCCGCTGGCCCTGCTTTGGTTCGTACCGTTCGGCGCCTTTTGGAAGCTGATCACTCAGCGCACGGGAACTGCGGTTCTGGTTTCGGTATTCGCTCTATTGGTTTCAGTCGTACCGGTTACCGTCTCAAATTTTATCCACTACGGAAACTGGCTGGGAATGGTTCGGGGGCAATGGAAAGGGTCATTGGACTCACCCTTTTGGGGGCTGGTGGGAAATGCCTTTGCGTTCCCATCGCAAAATCTCTTGCCGCCTTTCTTCCCCTGGTCGGATTCGTGGAACGCCCGGATGGATCATTTTGTCACCACTCCGTTTGGCTCGCACTTCGGCTCTTTTGAGCGTTTTGGCGTGCTCAGCAAAAACTTGCATGGCGTGGCCGAGAATAATGCGGGTCTCGGCCTGGCGATCTGCCTGTTTCTGATCGTTAGCCTTATCGCAGCCTGGCGGTTTCGCCGAAACCTTTCCCGGACTGCCGCCCCACACCGGGATGGGATCATATGGTTCCTGAAATATGCGCCTTGGGCCTTGCTGGTATTGTTTCTGGCCAAAGTGGGCACCTACGAAAATGCCCGCCAGTTTGCCCCCTACTATCCCTTTCTTTTTCCGTCACTTTTGGCGATCCGGGGCCAGACGCAAGTCACCCGGAAGACTTGGTGGCAGCGATGCGGCCTGTTAATGATGGCGTTTGCCGCCTTCTTGCTGATCATCTCCCGCACCCGGCCGCTGTTTCCGGCCCAAACGGCCCTGGACTGGTTGAAAAAAGAACATCCGTCCTCCCGCCTGCTGGCTCGCGCGGCTTTTGCCTTTGATGTGCGATCGGCGGTTGGACCGCAATTCAAGGCCTGGATTGAAAATCATTTGCCCGCTCAGGAAACTTGGGTGGGCCTTGCCAGCGTGTCCTGTTTAATCGAGCCGGACATCTGGCTTCCCTACGGTCACCGGGCCGTCGAAAGGATTTCTCTCAACGATACCGGCGCGGAATTGAGATCGAAAAATCTTCGCTATATCCTTGTGGATGGAGGTTTTTTGGCCGCCCTGAAAACCGGGCCGGACGCGTGGGCGGATCAAATCGGGGCTGACGTCGTGAGTGAATTCAAGTATCAGGTCGCCTCCGGCCAGCCGGCGGAGGTGGTTTATTTGGTCCAACTGCAAATGTAAGTTGATTCTGAAGGCATTGCCTGCTAAACAAGGCAGGTTGGATTTTGCGTAAACCTGAAATCAAATTAAACGATGGGAAAGCCAGAAGGATTTTTAGAGTACCAACGTGAACTGCCCTCCGACCGTTCGCCGCTGCAGCGCATCGCGGACTGGAAGGAATTTCATCACCATTTGCCCGAAGCCGATCTCAAGAAACAGGGCGCCCGGTGCATGGATTGCGGCATTCCGTTCTGCCACACCGGCCAGCTCGTCAGCGGCATGGCCAGCGGCTGTCCCATTCACAATCTCATTCCGGAGTGGAATGATTTGATTTATCGGGGCCTCTGGCGTGAAGCGCTGGATCGCCTGCACAAGACCAATAATTTTCCGGAGTTCACCGGCCGCGTTTGTCCGGCTCCGTGCGAGGGTTCCTGTGTGTTGGGGATGAAGGCCCCCGCTGTCACCATCAAAAATATCGAATGCGAGATTATTGATCATGCCTGGGAAGAAGGCTGGGTTAATCCGCAGCCGCCCGAAAAGCGCACCGGCAAGAAAGTCGCGGTCATCGGGTCCGGCCCGGCCGGCTTGAGCGCAGCGGCCCAGTTGAACCGGGCCGGCCACGAAGTGACTGTTTTTGAACGGGCAGATCGGCCCGGCGGCCTCCTCATGTACGGCATTCCCAACATGAAGTTGGATAAAAATGAAGTCGTTCTTCGTCGTCTGCGGGTGTTGGAACAGGAAGGCGTCAAATTTGTCTGCAACACGGAAGTCGGCAAGAATTATCCCGCCGAGAAACTGGCCAAAGAGTTTGATGCCGTCATTCTCGCCACGGGCGCCACCAAGCCTCGCGACCTGCCCATTGACGGACGGCATTTCAAGGGAATTCATTTCGCAATGGACTTTTTGACCGCCAATACCAAGAGCGTGCTGGACGGCCACCACAATGGTAGCTTTATCGACGCTACCGGCAAGGACGTGGTTGTCATCGGCGGTGGCGACACCGGCACGGATTGCGTCGGCACCTCCATGCGCCATGGCTGCAAAAGCCTCGTGCAAGTCGAAATCTTGCCCCGTCCGCCGCTCGACCGCGCCACGGACAATCCCTGGCCCGAATGGCCCAAGGTTTACAAACTGGATTACGGTCAGGAAGAAGCCGAAGCAAAGTTTGGCGCTGACCCGCGCGTCTATCTGACGACCGCCACCCGATTTGAAGGCGACGATCAAGGTCATGTCAAAGCCGTGCACACCGTGCTCGTGAAATGGGAAAGGAACGACAAAGGCCAGTTCATTCCTAAAAACGTCCCCGGTTCAGAAAAAGTATTGGCCGCGCAATTGGTTCTGCTGGCCATGGGGTTTCTGGGACCCGAACAGCCACTGTTGGAGGCCTTGGGCCTGGAGCGCGATGCCCGCACGAACGTGCGCGCCGATTTCGAAAAATACACCACGAACCTCAAGGGCGTATTTGCCTGCGGTGATTGCCGCCGCGGTCAGAGTCTCGTAGTTTGGGCCTTTAATGAGGGACGTGGCGCCGCGCGTGAATGTGATCGCTTTTTGATGGGCGAATCGAATTTGCCTTAGGCTTCCGGCCATGCCCGTATTCAACGATTAAGCAGATGCAACCGCTGGCGATTGTTTATTACGAAAGGCTCATGCCCGGCAGCCAATTGGTAAACAAGCTGCAGGACATCAGCTACCGTGTTCTCACTCTCAACCACCCCGATCTTTTGGCGCCATCCGCCGGGCGGGAGATGCCCATGATCGTCTTCGCCGAGCTGGGCGCCAGCAACGACGTCCTTCCCGCCATCGAAAAAATCAAGGCGGATTCCGCCACCAACCATATCCCTGTCATCGGTTTTGCTCCGGATAACAGCCCGGCCCCGCTGGCGGCCGCACAAAAATCCGGCGCTAATCTGGCCGTAAGCGATAGCGTATTGCTCAACCATCTTCCCCAGCTGATCGAACAAGCCATCCAAGTCGAATAGATGATCCAGCGGCCAATTCCCGTTGTAGTGGCAGGCATCTTGTCTGCCGCAGAGCCGGGCATCCCTGCCCGGTGGAAAAATCGTCCGTCGACAAACCCATTTCCTTTCGCAATTTCTCCCGCCAACGGCGCCATCTTTCAGCGCCGTAGGTGCGACCTATTTGTAGAATTGTATTCCAAATACGTTTCCTAGCGCCGTAGGTGTGGCCTAATCTGTTGTCCCAGATCAGCCGGCCATATCGACCCTCGATCCGCATAAAATCGGCAGATCCGGTCACCTTCTCCTGGGGGAGAAGGCTGGGATGAGGGCGAGCAATCCTTCGCGCTCCTGTCCTTCGAAGCCTGGCGAAGGGAGGAAGCGGCGCCATAAATCCTCACCGCTGATTTCATTCGCCAGTTCCCCGTCCTCTTATTATCTTCAGTAGATGTCGGATTCGTCGCCAGTCAGCAGCCTGTATGTGCATGTGCCCTTTTGTGCGCACAAATGCGAGTACTGCGCCTTTTTTTCCGAAGCTTCCTCCGGCGAATTGATGAACCGTTACGTGTTGGCCCTGATTAAGGAAATGGAAATGGTCGCGCCCAATTTCAAGCCGTCCACCATCTTTTTCGGCGGCGGCACCCCGTCGATTCTCAACCTCCGCCAATGGGAGGAAATACTGCGGGCCATGGATCGCCTGAAATTGCTCGGCGCCGGGGAATTCACTGTCGAATGCAATCCCGCCACCGTCTCCGCCGACAAGGCGAAACTGCTGCGCGATTTCGGCGTGAATCGCGTTTCCATGGGCGTCCAATCGCTGGATGAAAACCTGCTCGACCGCCTCGGACGCATTCACAGCCGGGACCAGGTCTTTCAATCATTTAACACTCTGCGTGCCGCGGGTTTCGACAACGTGAACGTCGACCTCATGTTTGCCATTCCCGGCCAGACCATGTCCATCTGGCAGGACACCCTCCGCGAGGCGCTCGCGCTAGGCAGCGAACATCTGTCCAGCTACGAAGTGATTTACGAGGAAGACACCCCCTTGTACGCGCAGTTGCAAGCCGGAGAGTTTGAAGTAAACGAAGACCTGGCCTGCGACATGTACGAAGAATTGGTGGACACTGTCGGCGGCGCCGGTTTCCAACAATACGAAATCGCCAATTTTGCCCGGAGCACAACGCCCGGCCTGATTCCGGATCGCGCCTGCCGGCATAATTTGAATTATTGGCGCGGCGGGGATTTTCACGGGCTGGGGCCAAGCGCGACCGGATACATTGCGCGCGTTCGCACCAAGAACTGGTCCAATACCCAGGTTTACTGCGATCAATTGGAAAAAGGAAATCGCGCCGTGGAATCCCGCGAGGAATTGCCTCCCTTGAAGCGCGCGGGCGAAATGGCCGCGTTCGGATTGCGCATGGTGGCAGGTTGGCCATTCGACGATTTCAAACAGACGACCGGATTCGATCTGCGCCAGGAATGGGGGGCGGACATGAATCAAATGGTTCAAAGCGGCTGGGGCAAAATCTCACCTGACCGCTTCCAGCTCACGCGGCCGGGTTTGCGTTTCGCCGACGCCGCCGCCGAATTATTTTTACGGTAAGCCCGCCCAGGTAGGGCGCGTCACTCCGTGCGAGCCGTTGCAGCTGGATTTCCACCGAACTGTCACTCCAGTCCTTAAAAATCAAAAGCAACGCTGAAATATACCAGATTGATGAGTGCTCGCACGCGGTCACCGGAAATACGCTGAAATCTCCCCATGCGGTGCCCTCTTAGAAACCGATTATCGAACATTTTGTATTCGAATAAGTTAAAACATTGCGTTGTTCGTGGAAATGGATGGCCCGTTTATTCTCGGGGCCAGGATTGGGTTGGATCATAGTCGGAGAAGAGTTAGGGCTGAAGGCCCGTAATTTGATAGCCTGGGCGGGAGCGAGTCCGACAAGCGGAGGCCCAGGTAGCTTGCCCCCAAAAAACCTGAGGCCTGTAGGGCCGATACTCCGTTCTCTAATCCGCCGACCGAGTTTATCCTTGCTTCGCCAAAACGGCGGTGGAACTGTCACCTTCTCCTCGGGGAGAAGGCCGGGATGAGGGCGAGCAACTTCTTTCGCCAACGGCGCCAATCAAACACCGGCAGGTGTGATAGTCTGGGTCGAACGGGAGACCCGCCCGCCCTCTATCCGTTCCCAATCCTGTCCATCCCGTAAATCCTGTCAAAAAAGTATTTGAATCTACGCCTTGGCTATTTTTATCCCATGCAACCGCTTCACCACCGCGGCGCTCGTGACGATCAAGATAATCCCGCAACCAAGAAAAAGGCCGATCGGCGACCAGAATAAAATGATCGGCGCACTCCCCTGGCCAATTATTCGCGCCAGACTGCCCGCACTTTGCGCCACGCCAATCGTCGCCCCTTGTTCATTCGCTGACGTGAGATTGGAAAGCAGCCCAAAAAGCGGCGCGCGGGTCAGACTGGATCCGAAAGCCAGGATGGCCAGCGCCAGTAACAGCAGCCACCACGCATGACCCGAAGGTTGAGTGAGGATATGCATGGAAAGCAGGCCGCTGCCTTTGATGAAGGGCAGCATTGCCAGGCTGATGGCCGTCAGCACGAGGCTTAGGGCTATCACCTTTGGTTCACCCATCAGCTTGACCACCCGGCCAATCAACCCTCCCTGCACGACTGCCGCGATCAATCCGCAGTACACGAATAAATACGTCGCGACCGTGGCAATCACGTTGTCACTGCTAATATCGAGATTGAAATTGGCGCACACGAGCAGCGCCAGCGTGCTTTCAAAACAGCTAAAACAAACCGTGGAAAGGAAAAACACCAGCACCAGTAGGCCAATGCCGGGCTGGCTGAGCGTGTGCTGCCATTGCGTCAGACGTGGGCGTTTCGCCACGGTTTCCCCATTGGGTTTTCGGCTTTCCACCAGCACAAAAAAGGCAAAAACGAAATTTGCCGCGCACAATGCGGCTGCAATCCAACCCGGGTTCAAGTGAAAATGTTTCAAGCTGATGCCGCCGATCGCCGGACCGAAGATGAAACCCAGTCCAAAAGCCATGCCGATCAAGCCCATCCGCTTCGACCGGTTTTCTGGCGGGGTTATGTCGGCGACATATGCCTGGGCCACTGTGATATTCCCGCCGCAAGCCCCGGCAAACGCCCGCGCGATCAGCATGGCGACCAATGCGGCAGTTGGATTGCTCAAACTTGAGCCCAAGGCAAAAAGCACGTAGGAGACGGCCGCCCCCAGCGTGGTCATCAGCAGAATGGGCCGCCGGCCGTGCCGGTCCGACAGCCGGCCCCAAATTGGCGAGAACACAAATTGCATTGCGGAAAACGATGCGAGAATAATTCCGATCTCGAGCCCGCTCGCGTGATACCGCCGCGCAAACACCGGCACCAGCGGCACCACGATGCCGAAACCGATGAGGTCGATGAAGACCGTGAAAAAAACGACCAACATGGATGGTTTGCGATGCATATTCAAATAAGCCTTGTCAGTCTAGCGGGGGATTGCTCTGAGTCAATTTGTATGCCCGAATATTGCAGTGCAACCGGCCAAGATCAGACCGGCTTCGAGACGGCAAGTAGCGCGTCACTCCGTGCGCTCCGCGACCGGCCACTTTCGGTCGTGGTGGCAGGCATCTTGCCTGCCGTGAGGCCGGGCATCCTGGCTCTGAAAATTCACGGGAAGTTCCGTGTTCCCTTCGTACCTGCTTGCCAACCATGAGCCAAATCGAATGTTCCTCTCGCGCCGATTTGTTCGCCCAATCCCAAACGGATTGCGCCCTAAAACCCAAAGGTTGCCGAGCGGATGAGGCTGCCTTGGGTACCCTCGCCCATGATCTACTCAACCCCTTTTTCCTGCAAAACCGCTTTGTCTTAATCAGTTAAACTTGCGCCTTCAGCCTTTCATTTCGTGTTAGTCACTAACGTGCGTTTTTTCCAGATCATGTTACGCTGAAATCAAAAACGATTTATGAATCTACTGATAAGATCCTGTCGGAAAAATCGGAACTGGTCGGCGGCGCGGGATTTATGTAGCGGCGGGCATCTTGCCTGCCGTGGAGCCAGGCATCCTGCCCGGCGGAAAAACCGTACTGCGAGAAAACCGGCTCCCTTTCCGTGTGCTCTGAGGAACACCGACCTTCAAGCCCTTTCAAGTCCTTTCAAGCCCTTTCAACCATCAAAATTGGAAAATCCATGAACGGCCGCGTATACAAACTGAGTCGGTGCTGGGAACCTCAAATCAGAGATTGCAAACACCCAAAATCAGACCATGATTGCGACCCTGTTTTTAAACGTAATGTGAAGAACCTGTTATCAAATTTCAACAAGTCTGATTTGTCGTTGACGACAAATCCCGTATTTATCTTCCCATGATCGATTCCGTTTCCGAGGGGGGCGCCGCCGCCGCCGATTTAAAGAAGCCACGCCGCCGCAAACCGTCAAGCGATGGTTCAGGCGTGGATCGTTTGCCGCCCCATTCGCCCGAGGCCGAGCAGGGCGTGCTGGGCTGCGTCCTGATTTCTCCCAACGAATGCATGGGCGAATGCATTGAAAAACTCAAGGACGACGGCCAGTCCATATTTTATGATCTCCGCCACCAGACCATTTATGAGACCTTGGCCGAGATGTTCAATGAGCGGACGCCGATCGACAATATCACCGTTCAGCAGCGTCTCAAGGACCGGCAGATGCTCGAACAAGTCGGCGGAATCGCATATTTATCGCAGTTGCAGGACGCCGTGCCCAGCTCGGCGAACCTGAGCTATTACATGGAAATTGTCCGGGAAAAGGCCATGTTGCGGAAAATGATCGCCACGTGCACGGGCGTCGTTAGCCGCGTGTACGACTATGAAGGGCAGGTGGATGCGTTGCTGGATGAAGTCGAACGCGATGTGCTGCGGATCAGCGAATCACGGGCGCAATCCAATGTGTTGGGAGTGAAAGAGCTAGTGACCCGCGCCATTGGCACGATTGAGAACTATTTTGAGCGGAAAGGAACGCTAAACGGCCTGGCGACCGGTTTTGCGGATCTGGACCGGATGACGGATGGCTTGCACGGATCGGAAATGATTGTCATTGCCGCCCGCCCGTCCATGGGCAAAACCTCGCTGGCCATGAACATTGCCGAGCACGTGGTTTTGGAACTCAAGCAGCCGGTGGCCGTATTCAGCTTGGAAATGAGTGCAGAATCGCTGGTTTTGCGCATGATGTGTTCCATCGCGCGGGTGAATTTGCGCAGCATTCGGGAAGGATTCATGACCGAGGCCGATTTTCCCAAGCTGACCAATGCCGCCGGCCGGCTGGCGGGCGCCAAATTGTTCATCGATGACACCGCCGGCTTGTCGGTTTTGCAGCTGCGCGCCCGCGCCCGCCGCATGGCCCAGCAGCATGGGATCAAGTTGATTGTGATTGACTATTTACAGCTTCTAAATTCTACTGCGCGCCGAGCGCAAGAGAACCGGCAGCAGGAGATTGCTGACATCTCCAGCGGCATCAAGGCGCTGGCGAAGGAATTAAACGTGCCGGTCATTGTGCTTTCGCAGTTGAACCGCGAGTTGGAGAAGGATAAAAGCCGCAAACCGCGTCTTTCTGATTTGCGTGAATCCGGCTCAATTGAACAAGATGCCGACCTGGTTGGTCTCTTGTACAAGCCCGATTCCCGGGATGATGAGGATGGCGGCGCGCCGGCCGTCGATACGGACGGTGAACCGGTGAATTTTTTGATCGCCAAACAACGCAATGGTCCGACCGGCGACGTAGACCTGACGTTCCTGAAAACTTATACAAGATTTGAAAGCAGAGCTAAAGTTAGCGAAGAAGACATGCCTACGGACCGATAGACGATGAAATCTTTTTCCCGCCTATTCGGAACATGTGTGCTGCTCGGATACGCCACCGCCGGTTGGTCGCAAACGGCCGGGCCCAAGATCGACCGTGTGGACGTCAAATACATCGGGCCGGCGTCCGTCAGCGAGCAATTCATCCGTTCCAACATTCGTCTCAAGGCTGGCGATTTTTATCGCGTCAATAACACGCAGGACGACGTTCACTCTCTCTACACCACCGGCGAGTTTTATAACATCCGCGTGGCCGTCGATCAGGCCGATGACGGCGGCGTTATTTTGACCTATACCGTCCAGGTGCGCCCCCGCATCACCGACATCAAAATCGTCGGTAACGTCAAAATGAAGAATTCCCGCTTGAAAAAGAAAATCACCGTCAAGGTCGGTGATCCTTTGGACGAGCAGAAATTGTTCGGCGACGTGCAGGAAATGCAGAAGCTGTACGAGAAATACGGGCACCCGGACACGCACGTGGAGTATGTGCTGAGCATTGATGAAGTCACCGGCCATGGGACGGTCACCTTTCAGATCGCCGAAACCCCCAAGACCAAGATCACCGATGTTGAGTTTATCGGCGCCGCCGCTTTTCCGCAAAAAGTACTCCGCAAACAGCTTAAGACCGTTGAGCGGTGGTGGCTTTCCTGGCTGACCGGCAGCGGCGTATTCAAGCAGGATGATTTTGATGACGATAAGGGCCGGTTGGTGGATTATTACCGGGATCACGGTTATCTCGATTTTGAAATCAAGGATGTGAAGCTCGAGCATCCGCTGCCGGGAACCATGGCGGTCAAGTTTTACGTGTACGAAGGCCGGCAGTACAAGGTCGGTTCCATTAAGATCACCGGTAATAAATTATTTAGCGCTGACCAAATCCGGCTGGGGATGATTGCGGCGCATGATTTTCAACATTCCAAGGGCAAGCTCGGACCCAACGGGTTTCCGATGGATATCGGCGATGTTTTTTCGCCGAATGGCCTGACGAAGGACCAGCAGTTGCTGGAAGACTTTTACGGGTCCAAAGGTTATATCGACGTCGCCCAGGGAGACAGTGACGCCCTGCGGATTATCCGGATCCCTAACGTGGATACCGGCACGATGGATGTTGAATTTCAGGTGGACGAAAATCAAAAGTATGTCGTGGAACGAATTGATATTCGCGGCAACCTGAAGACGAAAGACAAGGTCATCCGCCGGGAACTGGCCATTTCGCCCGGTGAAACCTTCGACATGGTCCGCGTCAAGATCAGCAAAGAACGTCTCGAGCAGCTGCAGTTTTTCGACAAAGTCGATTTGCAACCCGAGCCGACCGATCCGCCGATTGCCGGCCGCAAAAACCTCGCCGTTAATCTTGAAGAACAGAATACCGGCAATTTTACCCTGGGCGCCGGTTTCAGCTCGATTGACGCGTTGGTGGGGTATGTCGAAGTGTCGCAGTCAAATTTTGACCTGTTTAATCCTCCCAATTTCACCGGCGCCGGCCAGAAAATGCGCGTGCGCGTGCAGTTGGGCACCGAGCGCCAGGATTATGAAATGTCCTTCGTGGAGCCCTGGTTCCTGAATCGGAAACTGTCCTTGGGCGTCGATCTCTACCGGCATCAGCTCGATTTCGAAAGCCCGAACAACATTTTTGACGAAACCCGGACGGGCACCAAGTTGAGTCTCTCCCGGGCATTGGGCAGTGACTTCCTGATCGGCAGTGTCAGCTATACGCTGGAAGATGTCGGCATTAGCTTGAATAACGGTTTTAATGGGCCTCTGCCAGTCAACAGTGGCGCCCCTGGTACGGGTATTGTCCCTGGCGGCCGAACGGCCCCGTTTGCCATTTTGGATGAACAGGGCGACCATCTTTATCAGCGTTTTGGAACCTCTCTGTCTTACGATACTCGCAACAGCTATCAACAGGCGAGTCACGGTCAAAAATCAGAGCTGGAAATGGAATATAGCGAGGGCGATAAATCGTATTATAAACTTCAGGCCAAGACGTCCTGGTTTTTCCCCGGCTTTTTCAAAGGCCATATCTGGGAACTGGACGGTCGGACCGGCGTGGCGGACAGTGTCAGCGGCGGCGACGTTCCGTTCTACGATCGCTATTATTTGGGTGGTCTCTATTCACTGCGCGGTTTCAAATATCGCAATGTCGCGCCACGCGAAGCATTTGATCCAACCGCTCCCGCGGTTCCTACCGAACCCATCGGCGGCGACGATTTTTGGTTCGGTTCCGTAACCTACAGTTTGCCAATCTTCGAGAAAGATGGCGGGGTCGGGTTGCGTTTCGAGCTTTTTTATGACATTGGTGCTGTCGGAACGGGCGCGTACTCGTTCTCCGGCAATTACGATGATAACTGGGGCTTGGGGCTGCTGCTCAACATCCCGCATTTGGGACCGTTGCGGCTGGAGTATGGGATTCCGATTACTCACGACAGTTACAACAGCGCCGGGGGACAATTTCAATTTGGCGTCGGTTTTGATCGGCCTTTTTAAGATGAATGGAACGATAAAATCTATTTTGCTGATGCTGTTGGTTGCGGGAGCGGCGATGGTCGCCTCAGCGCAGCCGACGGTCAGCGTTGGCAATCTGCCGCTGTGGTTCGAGGAGAGTCAACCCCAGGCTGGATCGGATGCGGCCTTTGTGGCCCATACTCGTGGCGCTGAGTTTTTGATTTCACCGCAGGGAGCTTCATTTGCTTTGCGGAATTCCGAGGGTGAATCCGCCCAAGTCCGGATGCAATTCGTCGGCGCCAATGCCAATCCCACTATTAGCGCCGAAGGTGAACTGGCTGCCAAAGTCAATTATTTGCTCGGCAACCGGCCCTCTCAATGGCGCTCGGAACTATCGACTTTTGCCCGGGTGAAAGTTGAAAATCTCTATCCCGGCGTCAATGTGGTTTATTACGGGAATCAGAAGGAACTGGAGTACGATCTGAACCTTGCTGCCGGTGTCAACCCCCAAACAATTGCGATTCGTTTTGACGGAGCCGAACATCTTTCCATCGACGCAAAAGGCCAGTTGGTTGTGAAGGTTTCCGACGGAACTGTTTACCAGCATAGCCCGGTAATATACCAAGTGCGTAACGGCCTGCGCGTTGCTCTCACCGGCGGCTATCGCATTTTGGACGGACAGACGGTCGCTTTTAACGTGGAAAATTATGATCCCAATTTGCCTCTCGTTATTGATCCTGTTCTTGGTTACTCCACCTATTTCGGTGGCAATGGCGGCGAGATCTTGAACGGAATGACGGTGGCCGCGGACGGTTCGGTTTATATCGTTGGGAGCACGTTGTCGAGCATTTTTAGCAACACCATTCCCACCAGCGTGTTCCAAACTAACTTTCATGGTGGAACCATTACCGGCGATGCCTTTGTGGCGAGGTTCAATCCGTCCGGAGGTTTGGTCTTTTTAACATTGTTGGGCGGGTCAGCCGACGACGGCGCCTCTGCTGTGGCGCTCGATGCGCAAAGCAATATCGTGGTTGTGGGATTCACCGATTCCACCAATTTTCCGACTGCGAATGTCGTTGGGGGATTGACTAGTAAACTTTCTGGAACAAACGTGCCGGGACTGAAGGGCGTTTATCTCACGGATGTTTTTGTGGCAAAACTGAGTCCCGACGGATCGACTTTGCTGAATTCCGGCTACCTCGGAGGCAATCAATCTGAATCGGCGCAGACATTGGCAATCGATCCCACGACCGGCAATGTGTTTTTGGCGGGTTACACCTATTCGACCAACTATCCAACCACGCCTGGGGCCTACCAGCCTACGTTGCATTGCACCAATAGTTTTTATTATAACTTTAACGGTTTTATCAGCGTCATTTCGTTGAGCCCGTCGTCGTCGAATCTGGTCTATTCCACTTTCCTGGGTGGAACCAATGCCGACGTGATCCGTGGCATCGCCATAACCAATAACAATTTATTTGTCACCGGTTATACGGCTTCGACCAATGAATACGGAACTAATTTTCCGTCGCAAACCTTTGTTTACGCCTATCAGATGGGGGCGACGAACATCGTTGTTACCAATCAGACCCAGCCGTATATCATGAACGGGACCAATTCCTGGGCGGGTATTCTCTGGTCCAATACGATCAGCCCGGACGCCTTTGTTGCCGCTTTTCAAATCAGCGCCGGCGATACGAATCTTACCCCGTTGTATTCGGGCTATATTGGGGGAAGCAGCAAGGATTACGCGTATGCCATTGCGGTGGATGGAAACAACAGCGCATATATTGTCGGTTCCACATTGTCGACCAATTTTCCCTATCACGTTCCCATTCCGCCCTCAACCTTCGTGACAAACCTTTCTTTTGCAACCACGAACGGCCCCTTATACATTCCCACCACCAACGCCTTCCTGACGCAGATTCTGTGGAATAGTAATTCTATGACCGCCTCCGTCGGTTATTCCATAGTCTTCGGCCAGCAAGGAGTTGATACCGCTTATTCTCTGGCTTTGGGCACGAACGGGAATATTTTTGTCATCGGTAGTTCGACCTCGACCAATTTCCCGGTGACTACCAATAATATTTATGGTTCGTTGCGCGCCACCAATTCCAGCTGGAACCCCAATGGTCTATATGGTAGTGACGCTTTTGTGGCCTGTTTTAATACCACCTCGGCGCTTCCGGTTTTTTCGGCCTACCTCGGTGGCAGCGGTGACGATTTCGGCTATGCGATTGCAGTGGATCCGGTGGGCAACGTGTACGTGGCCGGCGTTACTTATTCCACCAACTTCCCCACATTTAATGCCTCTGACAGCTACCTCAGCGGCTCGAATGACGTATTTGTGGCCAAGATTCTGCCGGCGTGGTCAACGCCGTCGCTGTCGCTTGCCAGCTCGAAGACCAATCTCGACATTTCCTGGGCGCCGGTTGGGCAGGGCGGCACATCCGCATTCTACCTGGAATCGACCACCAATTTGACCACGACAAACTGGATGACAATTTCGAATGTGGTGGTTTCGACGAACGGCGTCGTGAATTATGACGCGAGTCCCACCAATCCGGCGCAGTTTTTCCGTCTGCATCAATATTGAGATCCATTTAATCTATTTATGAAAATTGTTTGTACAACTTTATTGACCCTGATGTTGCTGACCGCCCTGGCTCTGCCCGCGATGGCACAGACGAAGGTGGCCACGGTGGACATGCGCAAGATTTTCAATGCTTATTACAAGACCAAGCTGGCGTCGGACGCGTTGGACAAGCGCAAGGTCGAATTGCACAAGGACATCAAAGACATGGAAGACGGTCTGGAAAAAGCGCAGGAGGAT
>Ga0302319_10014575_pt1 | contig 14638 bp, 16 predicted proteins | sample Bog_T0_2_FD_203319 | JGI IMG/M metagenome (GOLD analysis project Ga0302319, IMG submission 203319) | Peat permafrost microbial communities from Stordalen Mire near Abisko, Sweden - Bog_T0_2 | ecosystem: Environmental > Terrestrial > Soil > Wetlands > Peat | place: Sweden: Abisko, Stordalen Mire... | reverse complement strand
GCCGATGTCTCAAACATCGTGCTCAAATCAGACGAAAAATAATTTGGTCATGCCTTCAGCTGCGGAAGTTGGGCTAAGTCTTTAGAGGAAGCGCATGAGGGCGGTTGGTTGCAGGTCGGGATCGAGGATCGTCTGGGGCTTGCCGGCGGCGATGCAGAGAGCTTCCGCGGCTAGATGACCGCTGCGGGCGGCGCTTTCCATGGTGGAGGGCCAGCCGGTCTGGACCCAGTCGCCTGCTAAAAACAGGTTCGGCCAGGGAGAAACTGCGCCGGGGCGAAATTGGTCGATGCCGGGCGGGACGCCAAATGTGGCGCGGACTTCCTTGATGAGCGCTACTTTCTCCAGCTTGGCTACCTTTACAACCGGGAAGAACTCGGCGAGTTCGCTGAGGGCTTGTGCGATTGCGGCCTCGCGGGGCAACGCAGCAAATGCGCGCGTGGCACTGACGACGAGTTCGATGTAGTTGCCGAGGCGGTTCTGAAGCTTCGACTGGTTGTACATCCAGTGGATCTCGCGGTCGAGCAGGACGGCGTGTTCGAGGTCGGTGATGGGACGGTCGAACCAGAGGTGGACGCTGCAGATGGGCCAGTGTTCGTGGCGCTCGATCTGGGCGGCAAGGGCCGGGACGCGTGGGGCGGTTGGGAGACCAGGAAGCAGTTTTGCGGTGGCTTCGAACGGCAACGCTACGATCACAAAGTCTGAGCGGAGCGGGCCGGTGCGGGTGGCTACCGTCCACTGGGCGGTTTCGTGGTCCCAGCCGGCGGAATCGACGCTGGCGTTGAGGAGAACTCGGCTGCCGCGTGCTTCGATGAAGGGTGCGATCGGTGCGTAGAGATCGCTCAGCGGGACGGTGCTCATACCCATGCTACCGGCGAAGGCGGAGTTCATGAAGAGTTCGCGGACTACCTTTGCGGCGTAGGGGAGGGCTATCTGGTCGATTTCGGCATTGAGGGCGCTGGCGATAACGAGACGCCAGAAATGATCCAGAGCCCCGCGGGTCTGGCCGTGGCGAGCGAGCCAGTGGGCCAGGTTCTCGGTGGAGCTCTCTGGAATTGGTCGCATCATCGCTGCGAAGGCGCGGCTGAGAGCGAATTTGTCAGCCAGGGTGAAAGCGTGGGCGGAAAGTAGCCTGGGCAGCCCGTGGAGCGGTGCGGGGAGCCAGGAGGGGCCGAGCTGGGAGCGGCGGCCGCCGGGCTCGATCATGGTCATTTCGCTGGTCCAGTGGATCTTGTCGGCGACGCCGATGCGGCGGTAGAAGCCCTGGAGGTTGGTGCAACAGCCGAAGAGGACGTGCTGGCAGTTGTCGATGACTTCGTAGACGCCGGGGTGGAGGTAGGAGCTGGCGCGGCCGCCGAGGTAGCCGCGGCGTTCGACGAGAGTCACGCGGAAGCCGGTTTCGGCGAGAGCGCAGGCGGCGGACATGCCGGCTACTCCAGCGCCGATGATGGTGACGAATTTGGGTGGTGTCATCCTGCGATCCTCACCCACGCAATTTTGGCCATGCCGACAGCCAGGATTCTGAGCTTCTCAATGGTCGGTACGCTGGCGCGACTTGAAAAGACATCGTAGTCGGCCTTTTCGATGCGCTTGAGGAGGCCGTGATAGATGCTGACGAGGACTTGCAGAGCGGGACGGCTTTCCTTGTCGATGAGGGGCAGGAGAAGCTGCGCTGATGCGTAGTAGTGCTCGGCGCGGGCGGCGATTTCCTGGAGCAGGGCGCGCTCGTTGGGGGGGGGGGGGACGCTGGCGGGACGGTGGAGGAGCGATTTCATGGGGAGGTTGTGGGCGGCGAGGTCTTCCAGCGGAAGATAGACGCGGTTGCGGGCGGCGTCTTCGGCTACGTCGCGAAGGATATTGGTGAGTTGGAAGGCAATGCCGGTTTCTTCGGCGAGCTTTTCGGCGCGCGGATCGGAGTAGCCGAAGATGCGGATGCAGACGAGACCAACGACAGAGGCGACGAGATAGCAGTAACGATAGAGATCGTTGAAGGTGGCGTAGGTGTCCGGGGCGTCAGTGCGGGGTGAGTCGAGATCCATGGTGACGCCGGCGACTAGCTCGTCCAGCAGCGACAGCGGAATGTTGAAGCGGGTGGTGGCGTCGCGGACGGCGAGGAAGACGGGGTCGGCGGTGTCGGCACCGTTGGCAACGGCGCGCCACGCAAAGGTCCAGACGGCAAGATTCTGACGGCGCTCGGAGATGGAGAGTGTCTCGTCGTCGGCGAGGTCGTCGGCCCTGCGCATGAAGGCGTAGATGGCGCAGATAGCGTTGCGGCGGGGCGGGGGCAGGGCGACGAACGCGTAGTAGAAGTTTTTGGCCTCACGGCGGGAGATGGCGCGGCACTCAGCATAGGCGGCTTCCAGTTGAGGAGAGCTGGCCACTCTTGCTGCGCTTGCCGTGAGTTGGTTCACTTGGAGTTCCTGATTCACTCTGCAGGCTCGAGGCGGCGATTACCCAGCTTGAGAAACGGCAAGATCTTGGCTGTAATGGCGCGCAGGGCGAGGGACGCCTTGGTTGCTTTGGAGATTGCGGGCCGGGCGCTGAGCACGTCGTAGTCGCAATTTTCGATGGCATTCAGGATTTCAAGGCCGCCGCGGCTGAAGAGGTCGAGATCGAGCGCGAGGTCGCGGTTGACCATGCCGATGAGCGGGAGGCCCTGCTGGAAAAGGTCGCGGGCGTAGGCCACTTCGGTGCGCATGAGGCCGCGAAATGGATCGGTGGCGATGCCCTCGGCAATGGTGGTGTCGGAGACATGGAAGACATCCATGTCGCGCTGGGGGATGTAGACCCGGCCGCGGGCCCAGTCTTCGCGCACGTCCTGCCAGAAGTTGGCAAGCTGCAGTGCGCAGCAGGTGGCGTCGGAGAGGCGGAACTTCTCTTCCTGATTTGTCTCTGCTTCTCCGCTGGCATACAGGACGAGACGGCCGACGGGATTGGCGGAGTAGCGGCAGTACTGGAGCACGTCTTCCATGGTGGCATAGCGAGTGACGGTCTGATCCTGACGGAAAGCTATGAGCAGGTCGGCGAAGGGATCTTTGGGAATGCGGCAGGTGCGGATGGTCTCGGCAAGGGCAACAAAGACCGGATGGCGAGCCTGGCCGGCATAGCATGCGTCGAGTTCCTGGCCCCACTGGTCAAGGAGCGCGAGGGCTGCGGCGGTCGGGCCAACTTCGTCGCCGAGATCGTCTGAAACACGGCAGTAGGCGTAGATGGCGTGAAAGTGGGGTCGCAGGGCCCGGGGCAGGAACCAGGTGGCGACGTGGAAGTTTTCGTAGTGCGTTTCGACCAGGTTCTGGCACCAGGCCCGGGCTTCTTTGAGCGTGGGCGGGACGGCGGGTATGCGATAGCTCTCGGGCAGGGCGGCCCAGCCCTGGGTGAGGAGTTCGCCTTGGGTGAGGGGGGGCGATTCGACTTGAGGCGCAGCGGGGTCCGGCATTTCAGTCCCCTTGCCGGATTGTTCGATTGCCACGCTCATGGAATCAGTAACCTCGGATCCGATTGAAGATTCCCTCAGGGGCTCAAGCCCGAACCGCTTTGAGGGCGTTTGTGGCACGACTAAAGTCGTGCCCTTTCAGAACTCAAGCGCATGAGAGACCCGATCTCTCAAGGAACAATGGCGGTCTTGATTTCGCTGCTGCGGTTCATCAGCTTCTCAAAGACGCGGTTGAGTTCGTAAAGGTTTGCATGGCCGGTGATGAAAGCCTCTGCCTGGAAACGGCCGCTGGCGATGAGGGCGAGCGCCTTGCGGCAGATGGCTGGGGTGTGATGGAAGGTGGCGCGCAGGGTGATGTCGCTGTAGTGGATGCGGTTGGTGTCGAGCGTGACGTGCGTGCCGACGGCGCAGCCGCCAAAGAAGTTGACACAGCCGCCTTTGCGCACGAGTTCGACGGCTTCCTGCCAGGCATCGGGGACGCCGACGGCCTCAATGGCGATGTCGACGCCGCGATTCTTGGGAGTGAGGGCGCGGGTTTCCTTGATTGCTTTGCGGATGTTGTTGGATTGGACGACGTGGGCGGCACCGAGTTGTTTGGCGGCTTCCACCTGGCCATCGTGCTTGACAATGGCGATGGTCTCGCAGCCGGCGAGCGCGGCGACGTGCAGGATCATGAGGCCGAGCGGGCCGCCGCCGATGATGGCAACCGTGTCTCCGGCGCGGGGGCGGGAATCTTCAAAGCCGTGAACGGCACAGGCCAGCGGCTCAGTGAGCGCGGCGTGTTCCAGCTTGACGTGGTCGGGGATGCGCAGGGTGTTCTTGGCAACGATGCGCGCCGGGATGCGGATGAACTCGGCATAAGCGCCGTTGTTAAAGAGCAGATCGTCGCAGAGGTTTTCCTGGCTGCGGTCACAGAAGTAGCACTGGCCGCAGGGAGCCGAGTTGAGCGCGACGACGCGATCGCCGGGAGCAAACTCAGTGACGCCTTCGCCGGCCTGCACGACGGTTCCGGCCAACTCATGCCCAAATAGCGCGGGGGGCACGATCATGCGGGCATGGTAGCCGCGGCGGAAGACTTTGAGGTCTGTGCCGCAGGTGAGGGCCGCGCCGACGCTGACGATCAGTTCCCCAGGCCTAGCTTCGGGTAGCGGCACTTGTTCTATGCGAATATCTTCCCGGCCGTGGAGGACCGCGGCCTGCATGGTTCCCTTGCCGAGCGAGCGAGCGGACTCGACCGTATTGCGGCCGACCTGAATGACTTCTTCGACGGTGTTCCGGCCGACGAGAAGGACTTCCCCGACGGTGTTCTTGCCGACCTGGATTACGTCTCCGACGGTGTTGCGGCCAACCTCGATAACATCTTCGACCGTAGCACGACCGCGTCCGAGTGCGCCCTTTACCGGGTTTGGCATCGATTCCTCCTAGCGGCTACGGTTTTGGCACGGCTACGCATTTGTCACGGCTACGGTTGAAAGGCCCATTTCGTGAGAAAGATCCTGCGGCAGAGGCACGAATTTACGACTGGGAATGGAACTATCAGGCTGCGCCCCCACCGGGCACAGGCTCCAGCATAATCTTCATCGAGTCCGCCTTGGGGTGGGATGCGATCTCGATTGCTTCCACTGCCTGTTCCAGCGAAAAGCGATGCGAGATGAGTTGTGTCAGGTCAAAGCCGTTGCTGTAGCCGTTAAAAGCCAGGTCGGTTACCTCATCGAGGATTTCGAACGAGGACGAGTATGAACCCATGAGGGTCTTCTCGTCCATGCAAACTGCTCCGGGATCGATGATTGCGTCGCCATGCTGGGTTTGCGCAAAGAGCATGACGCGGCCGCCGGGACGGACGGCGTCCATGGCGGTCTTGATGAGGGCGTTGCCACCCACGGCGAGCACAACGGCATCGGCGCCGCGGCCGTCGGTTTCTTGAAATACGCGCTGGACTACATTTTCGGTACCGGCATTGATGGGGAGTTTGAGACCGAAGCGGGAGGCAATGGCGTGGCGCTCGGGATAAAGGTCTGAGGTGAGGACGCGGGCGCCTGTTCTTTGCGCAAGGGCCGCATGCATGAGGCCGATGGGTCCCTGGCCGATGACGAGGACGGTATCGTCGGGAGCGAGGTTGAGAAGCTTTACGCCCTTTAGCACGGTGTTGAGGGGTTCTACGAAAGCGGCCTGCTCGAAGGGAACGCCATCTGGGATGTTGACGACGCCGCGGCCGTTGACGATCCAATCCATGACACGGATGTACTCGGCAAAACCGCCGCCGGAGGGCTCAAAGCCGGCGGTGACGCCGACTTTCTTGTAGAGCTCGCACTGGGTGGGGGTCTGCTTGAGGCAGTAGTAGCAGTTGCCGCAGGGAACGTGATGGTGGACGACGACGCGCTCACCGACTTCGTAGCGCGTGACGCCTGCGCCTGCTTCGACGATAGTGCCGGACATTTCATGACCGAAGATGCGCGGCGCGGAATGGGAACCGGTGTGGATCTTTTTGAGGTCGGTGCCGCAGATGCCGCAGGTGGCGACCTTGATAAGGAGTTCTCCGGGGCCGATTTTGGGCACGGGCACCGTTTCAACCCGCATGTCGTTGATGCCGCGGTAGACGACGGCGCGCATGGTGGTGGGAACTTGGGTCCCGATCTGACTTTCAATACTTGAGATTTGGGTGGCCATCGCTCTGTGTGGTGTCAGCCCTTTCATCGAGGAAATCGAGCATAGCCTTCCTCATGCTTTGGGAAGCCTTGTTGCTATTTTCGCCCATTCGGATGAGGGAGGGCCAGTGCCAGGGTCGCAGAATGGAAAAAATTACCATGCCGGTCATATCAAATTGACCGTCTGCCCGGATAAAGCGGTTGAAATCGGGGAGTTTGTCGTGGAGGCTGTCGCTGACGCCCTTGATGGCGTAGAAGGGGATGCCGCGCATGAGGGCAAGGCGGGCGATGGCGGCGGCTTCCATGTCGACCAGATCGGCGCGGTAGTTGGCGGCGAGGCGGAGTTTCTCTGCTTCGTTGGCGACGATGGGGCTGGTGACGAGCCAGCGGTCGCCTGCCCCGGCATCGCAGTTGAAGCGCTCGCCGGTGCGGCTGTCATAGACGCCGGCTACGTTGTGGGCGGAGCCGGGGGCGATGTCAGGGCGGAGCGCGCCGACCCAGCCAAGGGAGAAAACGAGGTCGATGGGGCCGCCGTCTTCAATGGCGGCGAAGGCGCGGGTGGCGGCGGCCTGGCCGGCTCCGGTGCAGGCGGCGATCCACTCTTCTTCTTCGTTGCGCTGGGCCCAGAAGCGGATGTTGTTGCGGGTGCTGGTGGGCCAGCCGCGGACGAGGGGTTTGAGTTCGCCGGGGAGGGCGGCGATTATGGCGAGGCGGGTCATCAGGCAGGCTCGTGTGGGTGAGCAGGTTGAGCTCGATTTGGCACTTCCGGCGGCCTGACGAAGGCAAATACGATCTGGACAATGACCCCAATGAAGAACAGCCCCCCTCCAAAACGAATCCATCTTGACGTAAAGGCCAATCCTAAGAAAACCTGCAAGAATGACAACAGGATGAGCCAATAACGGCTGTGATGCAGGCTGTCCAGATGAGCGATTGTGCCCTGCACCCACATAAGCGACCAGAGTGTGGCGCCCAAGAAATATAGGATCAGATCGTTGCGACTCGGATCGGACCAGGTCTTGGCCACGTATGAAATGCAGAGCGGTACAAAAACGATTGAAGCAAAATAAAGAGGCTGGAGGACGGGCCTGAAGAGCTTTGAGACGAAGTTTGACAGTTGCATCGAGGCCTGCCCTTCTTTCCTATTTTAGGTCGCGTAGTCCTTGGTGGAACCACACTAGTGCGCAGCAAATGATGCAGGACTACGAACCGGTTACAGGATAGCCTCAATGCCTTTGTAGCTGACGATGTTGATCCGGGCGAGGGCTGCGCCCTTTGGCTGCTTGACGCCGCTTTCTAGCTGAGAAAGATAGTCAACGGTCATATTCAGCATAATGGCAAGGGATGTCTGGCTAAGTTCGGTTCGTTCCCGCAGGGTTCGGAATTCGTCTGGGCTGATGGGCTGGGCGAGTCGGTTGGCTTCCTCACCGAGGTGGCGAATCCTGATCTTGCGATATGTGGCATCGTCCATGAGGCCAAGTTGATGTTGATATTCGGCCATTTCAAGGAGCGCTTCAGTCAGTCGGCTGAGTTTTTTCGGTGCCAATGGATAACTCCTACGATCTACTCTATCGGGTGCCGAGAGAAACTGACCAGGGTTTGAACAGTCAGGGAATGTGACACCCTGAATCATAGCGCAGTGATAGCGATTGTCTTCGGATTTGTGCGCTTGTTGAGCGACGAGAAGCAGCCGCAGATCCCTCGACTCCCGTTGGTCGCTCGGGATGACAGATTTTTGGGAAGGTTCAGAGTGGCGGGGTGGGAGTGGTGCTTTCCCACCCATTCGCGATGAAACTGCGAATGGATGGGCCACGGGGCATTCGTGGATAAGTTAGGGAGAACAACCGCGGATCCCTCGACTCCCATTGGTCGCTCCTAGTGAACACGGCTGATTGAGGGTTGTGCTTTCCCACGCATTCGCCAGAAAAAAGGCGAATGAATGGGGCACGGTGCTTCTGTGGTTGGTACGGCGGGGTTCACTCCGGCGGTAACTTGCGAAGCAAGTCATGATGCTGGGGATGACAGCGATGGTTTTGCGCGAGGTTGTGGCTCAATGGCGCGTAGACGTTGGGGCGCGAGGAGGGGTCGCATGAGTGGCCGCAGCGGCTGATGGCTCTCAACAGACAGGCTGGAGGTATCAGCCCTGAGGCGCGAAGACGCTGCAAGAACGCGACAGCTGCGACTTTCCTTCGAAAAGGCTGCATCAGAGTTTGCAGCAGTTGCTGGCTGGTGGCGGGTGCAAGGACGGGCCAGCGGCCGGCCGTCGGTTGCGTGCGGCTGCGGAGGCAAAGGAACGCTGATGACGGGCACAAATTCAGACGTGGACCCACGATGCACTCGCCACGAGAGGCGTGTCTGGGAGATTGTCTCCCGGTCCCCGCTTGAGTCGCTCTGGAACCTGCAAGGCGTTCCCATCCGCGTGGTAGCTGTGCGCACCTGGAAAGCCGTGAAAGCCGATCGTCTCTTCGGGCATTCTGCAGAACTTGGCTTTTACTTTCTTTTCGCCCTGTTTCCGACGCTGTTTTGCGCCAGTTCGGTTCTCGGCCTAGCCGCTCAATCGGCGCACCAGTTTTACGACAGGCTGCTGGATTACCTTGCACTGGTGATTCCTACCTCAGCCCTGGGCGCTGTCCTCAAGACCTTCAACGAAACGGCGGTTGCATCGTCCTCAGGCAAGGCGACTCTAGGGCTGATCGCCGCCATCTGGTCTGCATCCGTCGGCATTTCGGCAATCCAGGACACGCTTAATATCGTCTACAAAATCGACGACTCGCGCTCTTATTTCGTAGCACGCCTGTATGCCATTGGCCTTACGATCGTTTTGACCATCACCGTCAGCTTAGGACTTGCCAGCCTTTTGGGCGGAGACTTTGTGGCCGCGTTGGCACGCGTCAAGCTCCACGATCGGTTTTTGGTGATAGCGCTATCCGCCACGGCGAGAGTCATCGGTTGGGCCGCGGCAGCCGCTCTTCTCGATTTTTCTTTTGCCCTAATCTATTTTTGGGCCCCAGATCCGAAGAAGCGCCGCTGGCACTGGCTCACACCCGGCGGGGCTTTGGGCCTGCTGGGATGGCTGCTGGCGTCGCTCAGTTTGCGCGTCTACCTTCATTTCTTCAATACCTACTCGGTCGCATATGGGTCGCTCGGCGCGGTGATTATTTTACTTACCTGGTTCTATATCACGGGCCTAATGCTTCTGCTTGGCGCTGTGATTAACAGTGAGATTGAAGCCGGCGCAGCGGAAATGCGCTTGATGGTCAGTGCCAAGCCCGATCGGGGCCTGGAGACCGGAATGATCGATCTGTGAAGCGTCTGCCAGTCTCCGGCCTCGCCGGAGATTCCAGATTCTAGGTTGCGTGCTTTTCGAAACATGAAAAATCCACGCTGATCCTTTGACACGCTTCGGCAGGCCAGGATGACGTTTTATCTTGATAGGAACTTTAAAAGCTGGCCTGCCCGGGATGCTAGGGCGCGTAGCCGTTGGCGCGGAACCACTCGATGGCGGCGCGCATGGCGGGGTAGACGGGGACGATGCGGAAGTCCAGTTCTTGCTGGGCGTGGGCGCTCGAGGCAAACATCTTCTTGCGGCCCATGCGGACTTCCTCTAATGTGGCGCGGGGCTCTTTGCCGCGGATGCGGCCGGTGATCCATTCCTCGAAGAAGGCGTAGGTGGCGGCCACGGCGAAGGGGATCTTCGTGGTGGGCGAGGGGAGGCTGGTGATGGCGGCCATTTTGTCGAGGATCTGCTTGAGGGTGAGGTTCTCTCCGCCGAGGATGTAGCGCTTGCCGGGCTTGCCGACGGTGAGCGCAGCGACGTGGGTGCGGGCGACCTCGGTGACATCGACGAGGTTGAGGCCGGTATCGACATAGGCGGGGAACTTGCGGTTGAGGAAGTCGACGAAGATGCGGCCGGTGGGGGTGGGCTTCCAGTCGTACGGGCCGATGGGGGTGGTGGGGTTGAGGATGATGACCTGCTGGCCTGACTTGGCTGCCTGGATAGCTTCAAGCTCGGCGAGAAATTTGGAACGCTTGTAATGGCCGACCATGTCTTTGAGGGAGACCGGGGTGTCTTCGTTGATGACCAGGCCGTCGGTGCGGAAGTGCATGGTGGCAACGGACGACGTGTAGACGACGCGCTTGACGCCGGTCTCGCGCGCCATGCGGAGCAGTTCGCGGGTGCCGTCAACGTTGGCTCGGTACATGGATTTGGGGTCGCGAATCCAGAGGCGGTAGTCGGCGGCGACATGCATAAGGGCGTCGCACCCTTCGAGGCCGGAGCGGAGGGATTCGGGATCGAGAAGGTCGCCGAGAACGGTTTCGCCGCGAATGCCTTCGAGGTTCTGAAGGTTGCTGGACTTGCGGACGAGGAGACGGAGGTCTGCCCCTTGTGCTGCGAGGGCATGGGCTACGTGGTGGCCTACGAATCCGGTGGCGCCTGTAAGGAAGACTTTCATTGCGAACCCTCTTGGCAAAGACCATCCTAAACGTTCTGGAGGGGGCACCCGTTTAACCCACTGAAGACCGCAGGTTCGACGATAATGCACGATTGCATTACAATCATAACAGGAGGGTGCAATGGCAACCGTCACAGTAACGTCGCGGGGACAGTTAACTCTTCGCAAAGAGTATTTGCAGCATCTTGGCGTCAAGCCGGGCGACAAAATCGAACTCGGAAAAACGCCCAACGGTAAGTTGACATTGGAACGCGCCCGTCCCAAGGGAAGCTGGGACGACTTCATTGGTTGCTTAGCGGGCACGACTAGTGTTCGATTGACGATCGAAGAAATCAACGAAGGCATCGGCGCGGGCATCGTCGAAGAGTATGAAGCTGGGTTGAGGCGGTGATAATCATCGCGGACACCAATCTGCTGGTGCGTCTGGCGGTCGATGATGATCCAGTTCAGAGGCGAGTTGCGGCCAGAATAGTGATGGAGGCCGAAGCTGTGATCGTTGGGCTCCACGCCCTGTGTGAAATGGTATGGGTGCTCAGAACCAGTTATCGTTTTTCAAAAGCACAGATCGTTCTGGCGATTGAAAAACTGTGCGGAGTTGAGAACGTAATCGTTGACAAGGCGGCTTTGGAAGCAGGACTGGAGGCAATGCGGTTGGGAGCGGACTTCGCTGACGCGGCGATTGCTTATGAGGGACGAATGGCGGGCGGGGATGTGTTTGTCTCGTTCGACAGGAAGGCCGTCGAGGTACTGGCAAAGCTGGGGCAGAAATCCAGGCTTCTAAAATCGCTTGGAACGGAACGCGGAAAATGATGCTAGAGGCAGTCGAGGAACTTACTGAGACTTGGATTCGGTATTGGAACGCCCCAGAAAACTCGCTTGAACGCGAGAATTTCGACCTTGCAATGAAGTTCCATGACATCGAGTACCATCAGCCCGAAATCCTCTGGGCAATGATCCTTACAATCCACAAACGAGACCAATCCGTCCACATTGATCAGGTACTATCTGCCGGACCGCTTGAGAACCTGCTCGCGCTTCACGGAGAGAACTTCATTGACCGCGTAGAGTCTGAAGCGAGAACAGACCCATCCTTTGCGCGGCTCCTCGGTGGAGTCTGGAAGAACCGAATGACGGAGACTGTCTGGCAGCGGGTTCAGGCCGTTTACGACAGGCGCGGGTGGGACGGCATTTCAGCGTAAGCCGTTTCCAGTTCCCTACTACCAAATGCTTAGTCCAGTGCTTCCGGGACGATCTGGATGTTCTTTTCGCCGGCGGCTTTCTTGGCGTTGTACTTTTCTACCCAGGCTTCCCAGTGCTTGCCGGCGGCGCGGTCTTTGCCACTGAACTCGAGGCGCGCAATGTCGGCGTAGCTCGCTTTTCGCTTGTCGTTGGCGGTGGGGGTGAAGTAGGTGACGAAGGACTCGGCCAGCGTGGGGCCGGTTTGGCGGTTGAAGATGTAGGCCTCAATTTTCTCGCCGGATTTCAGCGTCAGTGTCACGTCGCCGCGGTAGTCGAAGGCTTTTTCGAGGGCCTGGCGGATTTCTTCGTCACTTGCGAGTGAGGGGATGGAGCCTTCGAGATTTTCATGCTCGAAGCCGGGGGCGACTTCAAGTTCTTCGATTTGCTCACGGGTGTATTTCAGGACTTCGGCGCTCATGCGAATCTTCCCTCAGGGGCTAAAGCCCAGGCATTTTTGCTGGTTATCGCGGCACGGCTGAAGCCGTGCCCTTTCAAAGCGGTGCTCATGCTGCTCTCAACGGAACCGCTAAAGCCGTGCCCTTTCAAAGCTGCCGCCTATGCGTTGATTTCTTCAGTTGCGCGGGCGGGCTCGGCGATCTGGACGAGGGTTGCGGGGCCGTGCGGAGCAGGCTCATTGAGAAGGTCGAGAGCGTGCTTGTTCTTGTACAGGCTGAAGGTGCCCTTGACCATGGCCCAGAAGCCGGACATGCTTCCGAAACCGTCAATGACGGCCGTCGGCTCATAGCCGCAACTGACCATGCAGTTGGCGCACTTGGGATTGCCGCTGGCGACGCCGTACTCCTCAAACTTAGTGGTCTCCATCATTTCCTTGAAGGTGTCCGCGTAGCCATCCTGAAGCAGATAGCAGGGCTTCTGCCAGCCGAAGATGCTGTAAGCGGGCGATCCCCAGGGGGTGCAGTCGTAGTTTCTGTCGCCCATCAGGAATTCAAGGAACAGGGGGGACATGTTGAACTTCCACGACTTTTTGCGGTTGGAGAGGATGGCACGGAAGAGCTTGCGAACGCGAGCGCGGCCCATGAAGTGGGTCTGGTCTGGCGCCTTGTCATAGCTGTAGCCGGGCGAAAGGACGATGCCTTCCACGCCGATGGCCATCATCTCATCGAAGTGGGCACGGACGCTGTTGGGGTCGGTTCCGTCAAAGAAGGTGGAGTTGGGAGTGACCCGGAAACCCGCCTTGACTGCTGCCTTGATGCCTTCGACAGCGATGTCGTAGCCGCCTTCGCGGCAGACAGAGAAGTCATGATGGTCGCGCTGGCCGTCAAGGTGTACGGAGAACGTGAGGTACTTGGAGGGCGTGAATTCATGCAGGCGCTTCTTGAGTTCAAGCGCGTTGGTGCACATGTAGACGTATTTCTTGCGCGCGACGAGGCCATCGACAATCTCGACGATCTGGGGATGCAAGAGGGGTTCTCCACCAGGAATAGCCACCATGGGCGCGCCACATTCTTCAGCGGCGGCGAAACATTCCTCGGGGGTTAGCTGCTTTTTCAGGATATGGGGCGGGTACTGCACTTTACCGCACCCGGCGCAAGCCAGATTGCAGCGAAAGAGGGGCTCAAGCATCAGCACCAGCGGATAGCGCTTTTCGCGGGCCAACCTCTTTTTGAGCACATAGGTTGCAACCGTCCACATCTGAGAAATAGGAACTGCCATCTTTGAGAAATCCTCCGTAAAGCACTTTTGGCCGCTGGCTCTTGGGGAAGCTCTGAAAATGTCTTCAGCAATCCCTCAGGGGCTAAAGCCTGCGTTCATTTTGTGCTACTTGCGGCACGGCTAAAGCCGTACCCTTTCAAAACATCGACCCGATCAGAAATCCCCTAAAAGCCTTCAGATAGGAGCTGAAAGCTCTCAGCTGTTGCTGCGTTCCATGGCCCGCTTATAGCTGGTAAGAGCCATGAGCGGGAAGTATTGCCTGTACATCACGTAGGCGAGATAGAAAACTCTGGGGAAGCCTGTACCTGTAATGATACTCTGCTTCGATTTTCCCTCGCCCATGGATTCGTCCCAACTGCCGTCGGGACGCTGACGGGTTAACAGCCAGCGCACGCCTTTGGCGACAGAGTCGGACCGGTCATCGCCGGCAGAGAGCAGGCCGAGAAGCGCCCAGGCGGTCTGCGATGGAGTGCTGGTGCCGACGCCGCGGGTGTTGGGATCGTCGTAGCTGCCGCAGGTTTCTCCCCAGCCGCCGTCGGCGTTCTGGACCATACGAATCCACTCGGCGGCCTGCTGAACCTGGGGTTCGAGGTTGTCGAAGCCAATAGCCTCAAGTCCGCGCAGTACGAGAAACGTTCCGTAGATGTAGTTGACGCCCCAACGGCCGAACCAGCTTCCATCCGGCTCCTGCTCGCTGAGGATGAACTTGATGGCTCTCTGGATGCGCTTGTCGTCGCGGGTGTAGCCGTAGGTAGCGAGCATCTCCAGAATGCGCCCGGTGATATCGACCGTAGGCGGATCAAGCATCGCGTTGTGGTCGGCAAAGGGGATGTACTGGAAGATCATCTTGGTGTTGTCTTTGTCGAAGCTGCCCCAGCCGCCGTTTTTGCACTGCATGGCGAACTCCCACTCGATGGCGCGCTGGGCAACCTTGTGCTGGTAGGCCTCGCGGGGGTTGTCGACCTTGTTGAGGGCGAGCAGGACCTGGGCGGTGTCGTCAGTGTCAGGATAGAACTCGTTGTTGTACTCGAAGTACCAGCCGCCGGGCTCGGTGTTGGGAACTTTGACGGACCAGTCACCCTTGTGACGGACCTCCTTGGCGAGCATCCAGTCGGCGGCCTTGATCATGCGGGGATCGTTGGCGGGAACGCCGGCATCGCCGAGAGCGCAGATGGCCTGGGCGGTGTCCCAGACGG
>Ga0302319_10014574_pt1 | contig 14638 bp, 17 predicted proteins | sample Bog_T0_2_FD_203319 | JGI IMG/M metagenome (GOLD analysis project Ga0302319, IMG submission 203319) | Peat permafrost microbial communities from Stordalen Mire near Abisko, Sweden - Bog_T0_2 | ecosystem: Environmental > Terrestrial > Soil > Wetlands > Peat | place: Sweden: Abisko, Stordalen Mire... | reverse complement strand
TCTCCGGCCAGTTGAACAAGCAAACCGCCGCTGATCTCGGCACCGTGGAAAAAACCATCAAGGTCCACCGCGCCCGCGTGATGATGAAGATGAAGGTGGACTCCGTGGCGGAACTCGTCCGCCTGACGGAGCGCGCGGGCATCGGGGGGAAGTGATCAGTTGCCAGTAATCAGTAATCAGCGGCCAATGTTGAACGGATCACTGTTCACTGATTACTGATTACCGGCCACTGCCGCCGCCCCCGCATTACCCCAAAGTCCAATATCCGCCCGCCCACCTCCTTTGATAGGGTTTCTCATTGTGAGCAAAACCCGACCCCTCGTAGCCATCGTGGACGATGAAGAACCCATCCGCAAAGCCTTCATGCGTCTGTTGCGGTCCGTCGGCATGGATGCGGAGTCATTTTCCTCCGGCACCCATTTTCTTGAATCCCTTCCCGGCCATCAACCCGATTGCGTGGTGCTGGACCTGCACATGCCAGTCGTGAACGGCTTCGAGGTGCAGGCCAAACTGGCCGAGTCCGGCGTGCCCGTCGTGATCATCACCGGCCATGATTCCGATGAGACGCGCGCCAAAGCACTGGCCGGCCGGCCGGCCGCCTATCTCCGCAAACCCGTCAATGACCAGATCCTGCTCGACGCCATTCAACTGGCCTTGGGCCTCAACCAGAAACAAACATAAGCACGCAATGAAAACCACCTCCCAATCAAACCTCCTCGCCGGCGCGCTCGCCTGCGGGCTGGCGTTCACCACCACCTCAACGCTGTTCGCGCAGGACGCGGAGGCCGACGCCAAAGCCGCCGCCGCCGAACTCGCCAAGAAACTCGCCAACCCCGTCGCCAGCCTCATCAGCGTTCCCATCCAGAACAACTGGGACTTCGGCATCGGCCCGGCCAACGCCATGCGTTACACCGCCAACATCCAGCCGGTGATTCCGTTCTCGCTGGGCACGAACTGGAATCTCATCACGCGCACCATCATCCCGGTCATCTACGCCGAATCGCCAATCAAGGGCGGCACCGCCCAGTCCGGCCTGGGTGACATTGTGCAGAGCCTTTGGCTCTCGCCCAAGGCGCCAACGAGCAGCGGCTGGATTTGGGGCGCGGGTATGGTGCTGCTTTATCCCAGCGGCACGGACGGCTTGAGCAGCCACCACTGGGGCGCGGGGCCGACGGCGCTCGTGTTGAAACAGCAGAACGGATGGACTTACGGCGCGCTGGTCAACCATATTTGGTCCTACGCGCAAACCGGCGGGCACGGCACTTCTGATGCCGGCGATGCCAGCGACGGCAGCGATGCCGGCATCAGAGCCACCTTCCTCCAGCCGTTCGTCTCTTACAGCACCAAAACCTTCACGACCTTCGGGCTGAACACCGAGTCCACCTACGACTGGTCGCACAGCCAGTGGAGCGTGCCGTTGAACGCCAGCGTCAGCCAGCTCGTGAAGCTCGGCGGCAAGCCGGTGCAATTCGCCCTCGGCGCGAAGTATTACGCCGAAGGTCCCAGCGGCGGCCCGGACTGGGGCATGCGCTTCACCGTCACGTTCCTGTTCCCGAAATGAACCAACTGACCACTGACCACTGATTACTGAATACCGATCACTGATTACTCACCCCCCTACTACTATGAAACAAACCAACCTGAAATTCACCGCCCTTGCCCTGCTGCCAGTGGCAATGCTGGCTCTTAGTTCCTGCTCCACCGAACCCCAGGCTGGAACGACCACCACCGGACAGGTCGCCGCCGCTTTTCAGCCGGGCGTCCCTGGCGGCGTCCTGGTAGAAACTTTTAAGGAAACCGCCACCGTCACGGGTATTGACCGCGCCACCCGCGAGGTGACGCTCGTCAAAACCGACGGCACCCAGGCCACCGTCACCGCAGGACCGGAGGTCGCCAACTTCGCGCAGATCGAGGTGGGCGATCAGGTCAAGGCCACCGTGACTGACACGGTTTCGCTCTTCGTGCCCATGCCGGGTGAATCGGCGGCCGACCAGGCCGCCGCCGCCGTTGCCCTGGCTCCTCTCGGCGAGAAACCCGGCGGTGCGATATCCGGTGCCGTGCAGTTCACCGCCAAGATCACGTCCGTGGATTTGAAGCGCCACACGGCCACGCTCCAATTGCCGGATGGCACCAGCAAAACCTTCAACGTCCGCCCGGACGTGGAATTGACAAAAGAAACCGTGGGCGTGGACGTGGTGATCCGCGTCACCGCTGCGGTTGCCGTTTCAGTAGAGAAACCGTGATGAAAAACCGGATTCAACAGGAGAACGCAGAGATCGCGGAGAATGAAAACCCTCTGCTGCCTCTGCTAACTCCTGTTAATTCTAAAACCAATTTGTCCGGCGCAGACCAAACCAAACCGCGCGACGGGCAGAAAATGCAGTAAATCAACAAACAAACAAAAAAGGAAAAGTATGACACGAAGAAACCTGGTTAAATATGGTCTGACCGTGCTGACCGCTTCCACGGCGCTCATGGGCGTCGGCGGAACGGCGCAGGCGCAGACCAAGAAACCAAACATAGTAATCATCTGGGGCGACGACATCGGCCAGTCCGACATCAGCGCCTACTCGATGGGCTTGATGGGCTTTCACACGCCCAACATTGATCGCGTCGCCAAGGAAGGCGTGATCTTCACGGACTACTACGCCGAGCAGAGCTGCACGGCGGGTCGCTCCTCATTCATCACCGGCCAGTGCGGCTTGCGCACCGGCAACACCAAGGTCGGCCTGCCCGGCGCGGCCCAGGGTCTGCAAGACCGCGACGTTACCATTGCCCAGTTGCTCAAGGCGCAGGGCTACGCCACCGGCCAGTTCGGCAAAAACCATCTGGGCGACCGGAATCAATTCCTGCCCACCGTCCACGGGTTCGATGAGTTCTACGGCGCGCTCTATCATCTGAACGCTTCGGAAGAACCGGAACAGCCGGACTTTCCGAAGGCACCGGAATACCCGAATTTCCTCGCGAATTTCGGCCCGCGTGGCGTGCTGGACTGCAAAGCCACGACCGTGGACGATCCGACGGTGGATCCGCGCTTCGGCAAGGTCGGCAAGCAAACCATTGTGGACACCGGCGCTCTGACCAAGAAACGCATGGAGACCATTGATGACGACTTCGCCGCCCGCTCGGTGGACTTCATCCAGCGCCAGAACGCCGCCGGCAAGCCGTTCTTCGTCTGGGTGAACTTCACGCACATGCACTTCCGCACGCATGTGAAACCCGAGAGCTTGGGCCAGTCAGGCCAATGGCAGGACGAATACCATGACGCGATGATTGACCACGACAAAAACGTGGGCACGGTGCTCAAAGCCTTGGATGATCTGGGCATCGCCGACAACACCCTCGTCATGTATTCCACCGACAACGGCCCGCACATGAACTCCTGGCCGGATGCGGCCATGACGCCCTTCCGCAGCGAGAAGAACTCCAACTGGGAAGGCGCTTACCGCGTGCCCTGCATGATTAAATGGCCGGGCCACATCCCCGCCGGCGTGGTGAACAACGACATTGTATCGCATCTCGACATGCTGCCCACGATCCTCGCCGCCGCCGGCGTGCCCGACGTGAAAGAGCAGCTCCTGAAAGGCATGAAAGTCGGCGACACAACCTACAAGGTGCATCTCGACGGCTACAACCAACTGCCGCTCTTGACCGGCCAGACCAAGGTGGATCCGCGTAAGGAGTTTTTCTACTTCAACGACGACAGCGACCTGGTTGCGCTGCGTTACGACAACTGGAAGATCGTCTTCATGGAACAGAAGGAAGTGGGCACGTTTACGATTTGGAGCACGCCGTTTGTCACCCTGCGCGTGCCGAAGATCTTCAACCTTCGCACCGACCCTTATGAACGCGCCGACATCACGTCGAACACCTATTACGACTGGCTGCTCAACCATGCGTTTCTCTTCGTGCCGGCGCAGGCCATCGTTGGCCAGTTCATTGGCACGTTCCAGGAATTCCCGCCGAGCCAGAAGGCCGGCAGCTTCAGCCTGGACCAGGTCATGGACAAGCTGACGCAAGGCGCGACGGGCAACGACTAACGCCTCGCTTGTGAAACACGCGGGCGGTTGAACAAAACTGAAACGCTAAAAAACTGAAACACTGAAATGTCACATCGCCAACAAACTGGCTGTTCCCATTTCAGCTTTCAGCTTTCAGAATTTCAGCATTTGCCTTCAACGGCCCGCGACTTCACCAGCGAAACGAAATGAAAACTCAAAGTGACATGTGGCAGGTGGCAGGTGGCAAGGGGCAAGAGGCCGAAAGCCTTTGCTCCACTCGCCACTCGCCACTGGACACTCGCCACTGGACACTCGCCGCCGCGCTCGTTGACGCAGCCGGAAACGGTCGCGGTCCGGCGGCCTGCGACACCGGTTTTTTGTCCGCGACCACCCGCCGGCCGGTTGCGACGCCTAGCCGCCGGGTTGCGACGGGCTTCCGGCCATCTGCGCCGACTGACCGCCGGGTTGCGACGCTCTGCCGGTCAGTTGCGACGGCGGTTGCCAGTCTGCGACTGCTATCCGACGGTTTGCGACGCCCTTCCGCCCGGTTGCGACGCCTTTCCGCCCGGTTGCGACGCCTTTCCGGCCACTTGCGACGGTCTAACATCCATTTGCGCAGGCAGTTGCGCGCCTGCCACCCCGCTTCATGACTAACCGGCAAACAAAACAACAAAACACAACGAAAGAACTAAAATCATGAAACAAAAAATCAGCAGCCTCACGGCGACCCTCAAAAACGTGGACGCCTTCGGCATCAAATACGCCGCCGATTATCCGGCGGCCGGCCTCGGCGGGCAGCAATTCGCGCTCGTCCATGCCGCCGTCACCAGCACGGCCAACTTGGGCGCCGCGCAGGTTTCCGGCACGGAACAGACCCACAGCGCCGTCCTCGGCAAGGTCGCCGGGCGCTTTCATCTGCATGACGACATGATTGGCATCACCACCGCCGCGCATTCGCTCGCGCTGCTGGGCACCGCCGGTCTGGCCGGCAAATTTCTCATGCCGCACAACAACGGCGACCAGGCCCTGCTCAATTCCGCCCGCGCCTTTGCCGCCGATGCCGTCGCGTTCCAGGCGCAGTTCGTCAGCCTTGGCCTCGCCGCCGGTTTCATCGCGAATCTCAATGCGGACATCACCGCCTTTGAGGCCACCGTCAAGGCCAAGGGTTCCGGCCTGGGCGCGCAGGCCGGCGCGACCGGCGGTTTGGAAGACACCGCGCATCAGGCGGCGGTGGCGTTGCATGTGCTGAACACCATCGTCAGGAACACCTGCAAAAACGATCCGGCGAAGCTGGCCGAATGGGCCACCGCCAGCCACGTGGAAAAACACACGCCCGTCCCGAATGCCAAACCGGCTCCGCCGGCGCAGCCCCAGAAATAATGCAACCACTGAACTAAAACGATTGTGAAACACGCGGGCTGGCCGGGTGGCTGGCCCGCGACTTCACCAGCGAACAATCAAACAAAATTATGAAAACAAAATACATCCTCGGCGTCCTCGGCCTCATCCTGGCCGGCAGTTCCGCGTTGCAAGCCCAGCAGTTGGCACAGTCTTATCCATATCAACAGCCGGTGGCACAGCCGTATCCGCAGCCGTTGGTGCAGGAGCCGGCGGGAGGGCCGCGGTTCGAGATATCGCCTTTTTACGGCTACCGGTTCGGCGGCGCGGTGCAGAATCCGCTCACGGGCCGGACGTATGAGTTCCGGGATTCGGAAGCCTACGGCTTGTTTCTGGATATGGCACCGAGGCCGAACTGGCCGGTAAAATTCGAACTGCTCTGGAGCCGGCAGGACAGCAGCGTGAACCTGCAGGGCCTGGGCGGGTTGGGCAGGGTGAACCTGACCATTGACGAGATTCAGATTGGCGGCAGCCTGGAACGGGGCGGCCGGCATCTCCGCGAGTATGTGTCGCTGCTGGCCGGGGCCACGTATTACTCAACGGACGGTTACGGGTCGGACACCCGGTTCAGCTTCGGGCTTGGCGGAGGAGTGAAGTATTTTATCACCCGCAACCTGGCGCTCCGGGCCGACCTTCGCGGCTTTTGCACCATCGTGGATTCAGGGGGCGCCCTGATTTCCAGCGGCGGCGGAACGTCGGTTGCCTTCTATGGCACCGCCATGTGGCAGGGACAGGCCACGGTGGGCGTGACCCTGGCGTTTTAGCGCGCGGCCACCGGCCCGCGAGTTCACCAGCGAATGAAAAGAAAATGAAAAACCAGAATCAACAGGAGCAAGCAGAGGTAACAGAGACCGAAAAGGAAATCTCTGTTTACTCTATTACCTCCTGTTCAAAATTATGAAAACAAAAACCATCCTCGCCGTCCTGGTGGTCGGCCTCACAACCCTTTTGGCCGGGTCGGTCAACGCGCAGAAATTCGCCAGACCCAGGGCAGGAGATCCGGGCGAATGGCGGTTGATCGGGACGACCCACGCCAGTCACATAGCGGACCACGATGGCCTCATCGTGAACGGACCCTTTGACAACTTCCGCAAGATCAAATTCAAGGTGACCGATGAGCCGCTGGAATTGCAGCGCCTGGTGGTGACCTACGACAACGGGGAACCGGACAAGCTCGATGTTCGCCAGAAAATTCGCAAGGGCGGCGAGAGCCGGGCGATTGATTTGAAGGGGGTGGGCAAACGCAGCATCCGCCGGATTGATTTCTGGTATGAAACCAAGGGACTCCTGAACGGCCAGGCGGACGTGACCGTGTTTGGAATGAAATAACCGTTCATACGCTTGTGAAACACGCAGGCCGGCCCGCGACTTCACCAGCAAAACGAACTGAAATGAAAAAACGGATTCAACAGGAGCCAGCCGAGGTTGGGCGCGTCACTCCGTGCGCGCCGCTCGTTGCCAGGTCGTGCCCCGGCGCGCACGGCGTGACGCGCCCTACCTTGTTCGGTTTACTTCGTTCACGGGTTACTGATCACTGTTCACTTGCCGTTTGCTTGCTGGCTTTCTTGCTGCTGCCCCCGCTTGGTCACGCCCAAGACATCGAACCACGTCGTTGGAGTCACATGCCGATCGGAGCCAACTTCGCCGGCGCGGCCTACGCCTACACCACCGGAGACATCTATCTGGATCCCGAGCTCAAGATCCAGAACGCCCAATTCGATCTCCAAACCATCGGCCTGAAATACATCCGGAGCTTCGAACTGCTCGGCAAGTCGGCCCGAGTGGACCTCACCCAGCCTTATCAGATCGGCCACTGGAGCGGCTTGCTCAACGGCGCGCCCGCCAAGGTGGATCGCGAAGGATTGGCGGACGCCTCCGTGCGTTTCGCGGTGAACCTGTTCGGGGCGCCGCCGCTGGCGGGCAAGGAGTTCGCCGCCTACCGTGCCAAGGCGGATCACGAGACGATTGTGGGCATGGGCCTCGTCCTGCAATTGCCCACCGGACAATACTACGATGACAAGCTCATCAACCTCGGCAACAACCGGTTCGCGTTCCGCCCGCAACTCGGCGTCGTCCACAACTGGGGCAAATGGTCGGCGGAACTCACCGCCCAGACTTGGTTCTTCACGGACAATAACGATTTCTACAATGGCAAGCGGCTGGAGCAGGATCCGATGTATGGCGCTGATGCCCATTTGATTTACACCTTCCGGCCCGGCCTGTGGGTGTCCGGCAGTTTCGGCTACGCCGGCGGCGGCACCACCACCGTGAACGGGGCTTCGAACAATAACGATCAGAACAATATTGGCTGGGGTCTCGCCTTGGGCATCCCCATCAACCGCGCCGTCGGCGTGAAGCTCGCCTACATTGGCACCCGCACCGAAGCCCAGACCGGCCTGGACTCGGACACCTTCACCTGCGCCCTTTCCGTGATGTTTTGAGATTCACACAAGATTTGAAAATGAGCGCCATGTTTGAATCTGGATCTGAAGCCGACGCCGGCGGGATCATGGAATCCGTCCGCCGGCTCGGAAACTCGCTGACGGGACTGTTGCACACGCGGGCGGAATTGTTCGCGGTCGAATTGCAGGAGGAGAAACTTCGCGCCATCCGGCTGATGGTGTGGGTCGCCGTGGCCATCACCCTCGGCGTCGCGGGTCTTCAGGTCGCCATAGTCGGGCTGGCGATTTTCTTTTGGGATCTGGCCGGCTACTGGGGGATTGCCGGCCTCGCGGCCATCGTCCTCGGGCTGGCGGCGATCATCCTGTGGAACATTCACCGGCGAATCACCCGCAGCCCCGCTCCCTTCGCCGGGACGGTGGCCGAATTCAGAAAGGACGCCGAATGTCTGAAAAAATGAACAATCTGACCGCACGCAAACGCCTGATCATCGCGCAAGCCGATCTTCATCGTCAGGTCATCGAACTGGAGTGCCGGCGCATTTTGCAGCGCGTGGAGCAGACGCAGGACTTTGTTCAACAAAAACGGTGGTGGCTGTTGGGCGGTGCCGCCGTCGGTGGCATTCTGCTCGCCCCGCGCTGGCGACGCTTTCTGGGCTTGCTGCCCCTGGCCCCGGATTTGTTGCGAATTTTGCGTGATGAATGACAAACTACTAACTGACCATTGATAACTGATAACCGATAACTGATCATTAACCATTGATAACTGATTATGAAATGTCCCTCCTGTAAAAATCCGCTGCGCGAGAAAGGCGCGGGCGGCATGACCCTCGACGTCTGTTACGGCGGCTGCGGCGGCATCTGGTTTGATGCCACGGAACTGGAGCGCGTGAGCGCCAGCGCCGCCTCCACGCTCCACACGATCTGGCAGGTGCCGGTCAGCAACGTGAAGCTCACCGAGCCGCGCATGTGTCCGCGTCACCCGGAACAAATCCTCACTCGCAAATGGTTCTCGGACTCCAAAAAAGTTGAGATTGACCAATGCCCCATTTGCGGCGGCATCTGGCTGGATGCCGGGGAGTTCACCCAAATCTACAACGAGATCAAGGGAGCCAAGATCGCGCCGCCGGGCTGGGCCACTGCCATGGCGGAAGCCGCTGCGCTGGTGGAAAAGAAAACGGGACTTACCGACAAACCGCGCCATGCCTGATTTTCTTTTTGACTGGCCGCTCGCCGTCACCGGGCCGTTGATTATCGGCGGCCTGTGCCTGTTCGGCCTCTTCGGGCTGCTGCTGGTGCGGCGCCACCTGCTGCCGCGCCTGAAGATTCACATTGATGATTCCCAGTTCAGCGGTTCCATGGTGCAATGCGTGATGGTGTTCTACGGGCTGGCAGTGGCGCTGATTGCGGTGAGCGTCTCGCAAACCTACTCGGACACGTCGAAGCTCGTTTCCGGCGAGGCGACGGCGCTGGCCGCGCTTTACCATGACGTGAGCGGCTATCCCCAACCGATCCGGCGGGAACTGCAAAATGAGTTGCGCAGTTATGTGGAACAGGTTATTCGGAATGAATGGCCGGAGCAGAAACACGGACACGTTCCCACCGGTGGCATCGCGCTGATGGATGAATTCCAAACGACGCTGATCGGGTTCGAGCCGGCCACCGAGGGGCAGAAGATCCTGCACGCGGAAGCGCTGCGCGCCTATAATAATATGATCCAGGCACGCCGGCTGCGGCTCGACGCGGTGAACACCGGGTTGCCGGGCGTGATGTGGGCGGTGGTCCTCGCGGGCGCGATCATCGGCCTGACGGCGACGTTCTTTTTCAAGGTCGAGGATGCGTGGCTTCACGGAATCCTCGTCACGCTGCTGGCCGGTTTCATGGGACTGGTCATCTTCATGATCCTCGCGCTCGACCAGCCGTTTCGCGGCGACCTCGGCATCGGCCCGCAGTCGTATCAGCTCATTTATGACCATCTGATGAAAGCCAATCCTTAGTCCGTAACCAGTAATGAGTGATCAGTTAATCTGTATGACACGATTGATTCAAAATAATTTCGCCGGGCACGTTTCAAAGACGGTGCTGTTGAACGCGCTGTTGCCGTTCAGCTTCGCGTCGCTTTTCGGCTCGCTCATCGCCGCCGCCCGGTTCTTCCCCGCCGGCTACGACTGGCGTGTGCTCGTGATCTCGAAACTCACTTCGCCGCACGATAATCCGCAGGGCTGCTGGCTTCCGGCGGTTGGCATCATGGTGGCGTTGTTGCTGGCCTTCCCATTCGCCGGCTACGTGGCGCAACGCTTGCACGGCATCGCGCCGCGCCTCGGTCGCTCGGCCGGCCTGGCGTTCGCTTTCGGCTTTGTCCTGATGTTTCTCTCGGTGGCCGTGCAGCTCGCACAACCGGTCATTGGTTTGCGGTGGCTGCATGAATTTCTGGCGCGCGCCGCGGCGGGAACCTTCGTCGCCGGAATGCTCTGCTGCTGCGCCTGCGCTCTCAAAGATCGGGTCCGCTGTTTCGGCGGACAAGGATTGTTGCCTGCGAATCTGGCGCTTTGCTGGTTGTCGCTCACCCTGCTGCCGATTGGCTGCGCGGTCGGCATCGGCTCCCTGATGCTACTGGGACACCCTGCGGGTCTGGCTTGGGCCGAGGACTTTCGCCAGTCATTTCGGCACACGGTATTTTGGCAACTTGCTTTCTGGGAATGGATCGGTGCAGGGGTCGCCTTTGGGTTTCTAGCCGGCTCGGTGCTGCTGTTGCCCGCTTCGTGCGAGGATACGAGAAAAAGATCGGCCCGTGCTTTGGCACCGGCTGCGGGCGGCGTGGATTCCTTTTGCGTGGACGACGGAGGGCATCATGAATCTTGAGGTGGGACCATCCCGAAAACTATCTCGCCACCACTGGTGGGAGTTGCGCCCAGACAATTAAAAGCAACCATGAAAACCACACGCAAACACAACCCCATCGCCGTCGCGCTGGCCGGCGGGCTGCTGGCAGGTTTGCTGGGCACGTCGGACGCGCGCGCGCAGTCGGAAGAATCCGAACCGGCGCCGGCGCTTGGCGAATTTGAAGCCGCGCCGCTCCCGCCGCCGGACCAGCCTTTTCTGGTGCCCGATGTGCCGCAATCCTTCGTGGACCAGACGCAAGTCAAGCAACGCTGGATCACGCTCAAGACCGGGGTGGTGCTGCTCGCCGATTATAACGCCTTCAATCAGGACAGCGCCAGCATCGGGCAGGTGGGCAAGCAACAGGATCAGTGGGACGCTCGGGCGGCGCGGTTGATGTTCCGCGGCACGATTGGAACCGATTACAAAGTGAACTATCTCCTCGCCGGCGAATACAAAGGCTTCGAGAGCGATCCGGGGGAACTGTGGCAACTGACGGACATCTCCCTGACGTTTCCCATCGGCGGCCCCGCGAACAAACTCACCGTGGGCAAGACCAAGGAGACCTTTGACTACGAAATGGTGGGCGACGCTGCCAACCTGCCGCAGCAGGAGCGCGTGCTGACTCCGTTCTTCGTCTCGCGCAACATCGGCCTGAAGATGAACCACGTTTTCGGCGCGGACCAGCGGATGACGCTGGCCTACGGCATTTTCAACGACTGGTGGGTGACGGACAATTCGGCGGCCAACAACGGCACGGACCTCTCGGCGCGTTTCACGGGACTCGTCTGGGACCAGCCGGACGGCAAACGGTTTCTGCACCTCGGCGTTTCCGGGCGCTACGCCGGCGCGGAAAATAATACGCTGCGCTACGCCGGTCGGCCCGAATCCAACGTCACCGACAATTATGTGGACACAGGCAATCTGACGGCGGATCACGCGTGGCATTTCGGCCTCGAAGCGTTGTGGAACGAAGGACCGTTCTCGGTCCTCGCCGAATACAACCGCGCCTGGGTGAGTTCTGCCGCGTCGGGCAATCCGCAATTTTCCGGCTATTACATCACGGGGAGTTGGATTCTCACCGGTGAAACGCGGCCTTACGACCGCACCGTCGGCTACGCGCGCCGCGTCATGCCGGCGGGGCGATGGGGCGCGCCGGAACTCGTCGCGCGGTTTTCGAATGTGGACCTCGACGACGGCACGGTTCAGGGCGGCAAGTTCAACAAGACCTATCTCGGCATCAACTGGTGGGCGACGCGGCGCTGGAAAGTCGGCTTTGGCTGGGGCCACACTTGGCTGGATCGGTTCGGCACGACCGGCGTGACGGACAGTTTCCAAACACGCATCCAATGGATTTATTGAGCCATCCGGGAATGAACATGAAACTGACGATAAAAAACGGGAAATGATGAAACGCATTCTAAAATTTTTGCGGACGACGCTGGTGGGCGGCATATTGTTCATGGTGCCAGGCATCGTGCTGGTCATCATCTTGGAGAAGGCGCTGGTCCTCACGCATAAATTTGTGGATCCGTTGGCGGAGCACATCCCCGTGCATTCGGTCATCGGACTGAGGACGCCGTTGTTCCTGGCCATCGGGTTGCTCGTGTTGATCTGTTTCTTCGCCGGTTTCTTCGCGCGCACCGCGCTCGCGCAAAAAATCGTCCGCGGATTGGAGGGGGCGGTGCTCGCGAATCTGCCCGGCTACGAGTTTCTCAAGCGCATGGGCGAGAGCATGCTCGGCGTCGAGCGGGAGGGCGCTTATCCCGCCGTGCTCTTGCGTTTTGACGACTCGTGGCAAATCGGTTTCCGGATCGAAGCGCTGGAAAACGGGCTGGTCGCGGTGTTCATCCCCGGCGTGCCCAATGCCAATTCCGGTGGAGTCTATTTGATGAGTCCCGACCGGGTTTCACCCATCGGAGTCCAACCGGCCCGCATGTTGAAATGTTTGAAGCGGCTTGGCGCAGGCTCCAGCAAGTTGCTGCGCGGCCTCGCCATTGGGACGGCAACCGCGAAACAGACCGGGGACCTGCCCGGTTCCGAAAAACCAATCCATCAATCATCACCATGCCAATAGAACTTCAAATCATCCGCGCCCCGGAATTCATCCGCCTGGGAGCGCGCGGCCGGATTGACCTGCCGGCCAGCAAGCAGGTGCTGGCAAAACTGGCCGGCGCGTGCCGCAAGCGGGGAATCAACCAGGCCATGCTGGATTTGCGGGAGCTGCCGGCACCGGGGCCGAAGCCGGTGTTTTCACCGCGGGACCTGGTCGCGCTGGTCAGCACATTCCGAGAAATCGGATTCACGCAACAGCAGCGGCTGGCCGTGCTTTATCGGTCCGACCCGCATCATCGCGCCCGGCTGTTTTCATTCGTCGCCAAGCTGCGCGGCTGGAACGTGCTGACCTTCGATGATTTCGAAAAGGCCTTCACCTGGCTTTCCCAAGGCGGACAAGAGACCGCCGAGCCGGTGATGAATTTCACAACCCGGCCGATGAAATTTCCGGTGCGCAAACTAAAACCGATGAAGACTCCAGCCAAACCGGCTTTCCAGTCAATCGTGCAAGTTAAATCAAACTCCGGAAAACCGCCTGCCGCCGTCCAGCCCAAGCCCGGTAAAAAATCACGCGCGTCCGCCCGCGCCACGATGGCAATCGTGGCCGCCGTGTTGATGGCGGTGACGACACGGCAGATGACGGAAGCGCAGCCGGTGCCGGTGAGCGGGCCGGCCCCGGCCAGTGCGATACCATCGCCTTTCGCGCCCACGATCCCGAACCCGACCCCCGCGCCCACGAACAGGCCGGAGGGCATGGTGTGGATTCCCGGCGGGGAATTTTCAATGGGCTGCGTGGTGCCGTCCGAAGGCGTCTGCACTATGGCCACGATGAACTCCGTGAACGATGCGCAGCCGATTCACCGCGTTTACGTGGATGGCTTCTGGATGGACACGAACGATGTCACCAACGAGAAGTTCGAAAAATTTGTCAAGGCCACCGGCTATGTGACGGTCGCGGAAATCGCGCCGACGAAGGAGCAGTTTCCCACCGCGCCGCCGGAAAATCTGGTGGCCGGTTCAACCGTCTTCACACCCACGACGGACGCCGTGCCGTTGGATGATTATTTTCAATGGTGGCGTTATGTGCATGGCGCAAACTGGCGTCATCCTACCGGGCCGGACAGTGATTTGAAGGGGAAGGAAAATTATCCCGTGGTGCAAATCGCCTATGCCGATGCGGAGGCTTACGCGAAGTGGGCGGGCAAGCGGCTGCCGACGGAATCAGAATGGGAGTTCGCCGCGCGCGGCGGGTTGAGCGGCAAGACTTATTTCTGGGGCGACGAGTTCCGGCCCGGCGGCAGATGGATGGCAAACATTTACACCGGTCAGTTTCCGGTGCGGGACACGGGCGAGGATGGCTATGCCGGCATCGCGCCGGTCGGGCAATTTCCGCCGAACGGCTACGGGCTTTTCGACATGGCGGGCAATGTCTGGCAATGGTGCAGCGACTGGTATCGGCCCGACTACTATGCGCGGCTGAAACTCGCGGGCATCGTCGTGGCCCGCAATCCGCAAGGCCCGGACAAATCGTATGATCCCGGTGATGACCAGCCGCAGCGGGTGCAGCGCGGCGGCTCGTTCCTTTGCACCGACCAGTATTGCACGCGCTACATGATGGGCACGCGCGGCAAGGGTGACGTTGACACCGGCAGCAATCACCTCGGCTTCCGCTGCGTCAAAGATGTCGTGATAACGCAAAAATGAAATTGTTGTTCATATTCTGAAAGCCCATGCCAATCGCCACCAACTACTCGCCACCCGGCACCGGCCAGCCGGTGGACAAATACGACGCGCCGTTGCTGCTGGGCAACCAGTCTAGGCGGCGGTTCCACGTGATGGCCAAGCCCAGCGGCTCCACCTGCAATCTCGATTGCGATTATTGTTTTTACTTGAGCAAGGAAACCC
>Ga0302319_10014572_pt1 | contig 14639 bp, 13 predicted proteins | sample Bog_T0_2_FD_203319 | JGI IMG/M metagenome (GOLD analysis project Ga0302319, IMG submission 203319) | Peat permafrost microbial communities from Stordalen Mire near Abisko, Sweden - Bog_T0_2 | ecosystem: Environmental > Terrestrial > Soil > Wetlands > Peat | place: Sweden: Abisko, Stordalen Mire... | reverse complement strand
TGACCACTGCGGCACCTTTATTCAATGCGACCCGCCATAGGCTATTGACGCGCCCCGTCCCGCCCAGCAGACTTGAGGCTGAGGTATGTTCTCATGAGCTCCTATACTCCTCCTCCTCCTCCTGGTTATCCTCCCGACCCCGGTGTGGGCGGCGTTGGCCGCCGCATTGAAGAGGCTCTCGAGCTGATCGAAATGGAACTTCGCCACGCCGCTGCTTATATCAACGACGCCGTGATTCCTCAGGTCCGGATCGAATCGATTGCCGCAATGCGCACGTTGGCCGATTCGTTGCGCAACTTCGCCGATAAGCTCGACGGCAAGCCGCCGTATCCTCCCAGAGGTCCGGGCTCCGTATGAACGGAGCGATGCAGCTTTGTGGTCTCCCACCCATTCGCCTGACCACCCCGCGGACGAAGACCAGTCCGTGGGGGCCCCGGCAAGCGAATGGATGGGGCACGGGGCATTTGTGGCGGAATCGCCACCAAGTCGCAAAGATGGGGCACGGGGCAGGTCTGATTGCAGCACTGGCGCTGGCCGTGCTGGGTGCATCCGGCTGCGGACATCGCACCACTGCGACCCAGTTGCCCGCATCGCAAACGGCTCCCTCAACGGCAGAGTCCACGCACCCGGGACGCATTGCGCCCACGCCTGCTCCGCCGGGCGGCGTAAACGAACAAGACCTCGAGTATGTCAGCACGCACAAGCCGATACTGTCTGAGGAGGGATTGGCTACCTGGTATACCGCGCCTTACAAAGGACGCAAATCCGCCAATGGACAAGTATTTAGCGATCATGCACTTACGGCGGCGCACCGCACGTTGCCAATGGGTTCTCTGATTGTAGTCACCAACCTCCAAACCCGCCAGTCCAGCGCCATGCGAATTACCGATCGCGGCCCATTTGTCGACGGCAGAATTCTGGATCTCACCATCGCCTCGGCGAAGGCCACGGGAATCTATCGAATGGGCACGGCGCGCGTCCGCCTGGATGTTTACCGAGCCCCCAAACCAATCGATACCGGCGGCCGGTGGTGTGTGCAGATCGGCGCCTTCAAGAGCGAGCACAAAGCAAAGAAGCTTCAGTCACAACTCGAGCGCAAATACCCCAGTTCCAATGTGATCGAGTTCCCCGGCCAGGACAGCTATTGGGTCCGCATCCGTCCGGAGGGCGACAACCGGGAAGAGGCCGAATCGATCGCCCGACGCCTTCGCCCCGGCGAGTCCGAGGCTGAAGCATTCCTCACGCGGCTGGACTAGAGGTTCAGCGTTCGCGCCCTCAAAAAACCCTGAGATGACTTGTCTACCCCGCTCCGGCTGGTGAGACAGTTTCGTCCCAGGCGCACCACCGTGGGTGATGTAGAATGCACAGGCTACGATGTGAAAAATCCCAGCGCAGCATGTGCTAATGTGTTCCGGCAAACGTGTGACAAATAGTGCATTTTAAGGGTGTTTAAGACCAAATAAGAGCGTTTTGATGCATTTCTGCATACGTTTTTGCGCGCCAAAATGGCTGTTTGGGGTGAGAAAGTGTTATCAGTGATATCGTTTCTAGCTTTTAGCTTCTAGCTCTCAGCTAAAGTACGGGATTCGGCCCTCGACCCTCGACCCCGACCCTCGACCCCGACCCTGAAGGGTGCCCCGGCGCCCCGGTCGTGCCCTGACACAAAGCCACGAATTTAACGCCGCATTTGAAGTGCCGCCGAAGCTAACCATATAATCATTTTCTGCGTTTTCGCCTCGGCAACAGAGCCAAAGCAATCGAAATCAGGCTACAATTTTGGCGATATCTCCTTTTGTCCCTGGGCGGATGCTTCGTGGCGGCATTCCCAATATCCGAAATCCAGCCTGCGGCGCATCTTCCGCCCCTGGCAAATTGCCCGCAGACTCGATATCGAAACGGAGGATGGAATGACAGACGATCAGCCGAGAGTTCGGCAAAACTATCTTGCAATCGTTATTGCCGCGATAGCCTGCTTCTTATTGGAGGCGGGCTGGTATTCATTTTTCCTGCAGCCGTGGCTTGACGGCATTGGCCGCACTCAGGAGTGGCTGATGCATCAAGGCATGAACGAGGGCCTCCAGTTCGGAACGGCCCTGATTTCGGCAGCGGTGATGGCTGCGGCAATCTCTTGCCTGACTCAACTCACTGGGCCGCAAACGGCAGTGCGCGGGGTTAAAGTTGGGGCGCTGCTGTGGTTCGCATTTGTGTTCACCACCTGGTCCACGGAATATATTTTCGAGGTCCGCCCGCTTAGGCTGCTGGGCATCAATGCCGGCTTCTGGCTGCTGGGCATGGTGATTATGGGGGCCATTGTTGGAGCGTGGAAGAAGAAGTGAATCAGATTGGTGAGTGATTCATGGATCGGGACCGGCAGGCTTTTGCATGGAACGGGTCAGACTGCGATCCTCTTTACGGTTTAGGGGTTGCGGCCGCCGGCGCGGGGGACGACTGCGGCGTTGTTGCCGGCGGGGTGGTCTTTTTCCTGGTCTTCCGGGTGGTTGCCGTCGCCGGACATTTGGGCGTCACGGGAGCGGGTGTTACGGGGCATCGAGTGGCTGATTGCGCTTTCAAAGTGCTGCGTAGATCGCTTACCTGTTTCTCCAGCGCGGCAGCCGACTCTTGCAGATGGCCGTCGAGAGCTCGACGGGCATCGCCCAGGGTAGTGAGAGCTTGTTGCAACTGGACGATTTGGTCAGCAGGCGCGGAGACGCGCGATGCTTCGACGACGCGGAGGACGACGTCATAGAGCGCATCGATGTTGCGATAGAGCGGCAGCACATTGCTGATCGTTCCCGGAGCGGCATCGGCGTCTTGAAGGAGCTGAGGCAGCTTGTCCTGTAAATCCCGCTGGATGGTTGCGATGTTCGTGCCTGCGCCGTCGCGGATATCGCCTCTTTTCCATTTATCCAATCTAAGCGCTCCCATGGTCTGCTGTACGCGGTCGAGCGCAGGCTTCAGAAGTGCGGACGGAGAAATCGGCGCGGGCGATTGCGCCGCGCCTGCGGCGCAGGACCACGAAAAGGCTGTCGCAATGAGAAATACAAGCGGGATACGCATGGGTTGCGTTGCTCAGTTATCTCAGACTTAGATGCTCAAGTGGATCAATGGGTGATCCGGCGATCCATTGCCGCCTCTCCCGGGTCCCCAAAGGCGAGGGACCCTGGGGCACCCTCTCATTGGTGCTCGATTCCGGCGATTGCGCTTAGTCCGGAGGAGGGTAGAACGGGAGCTTCTCGTTCTTTTCATTGGCGCGCTTCACTGTTACATCGTCGAGCAGCAGCGCGGGCGCGAGCACAGTCTGCGGCACATCGCCAAAGTAGTTGGCCACAAACAGGTCTTTTCCCGCGGCCACAATGTTTGAGCGCAGGGCCCGCTGATCCAGATCGTCGAGCGCTGCGCCCCGCACCAGTTCGCGCTTGCCGGCCGTGGTGCCATCGGGACTTACCCGATACAGCAGCCTCGGCGAAAGCTCGCCGCCCAGAGTGGCCACAAAATAGACACTCTTCAGGTCGCGATCCTTAGCCAGGTCAAGCAGCTTGGCGTTGAGCGCATCGTCGGACAAACCATCCTTATCGGAAACCTGCAACACGCCTATCGAGGGCCTGGGTCCTGTGGCAATGCCGGCGCGGCCATGACCGTTCGATTGCGGAAAATCCTTCACCGGCTCGCGGCCGATGAGGTAATTCTCCAGGCGCCCTGCGATGACCAGCTTTATCGCCTGCGCCGGCACGCCATCGTCATCTATGGCGTATGCGCCCAGCAGCCCCTTGCCGGACCAGGTCTTCAAGCCGGGGTCGTCCACCACGTCAAGAAACTCCGGCAGCACACGAGCATGGTAGCTGGAGGCGAATGCTCCGTTGGTGCGAGCCTCGGTGCCCAGCTTGGGGCGCGTGGCTATTACGCTGTTCGCAATCAGCGCGTGCATGGAGTCCGCGCCGGCGTCGGAGCTGAGCAGCACCGGCCCGTGGTATTCCTCTTCCACCAGCGGCGCCTTGCGCAAGTCCGCGAGCGATTCGATCAGCCCCACGGCATGTTTCTCCAGAACTTCAGGTGTATCCAGATCCTGGAGCGTGACGCCGACCGAGGAATAAGACCGGTCGAGCCTCATGCCGTCGGCAGCCTGCGTGCCCACGCCAATGCCTTGCTGATAATTGACTACCGACTTGCGAACGATGGTTCCTTCGCTGGTTACAAGCCAGGTTGTGATCGCCCGCGCCTGAAACTCCGCCTGGGAGTACTGCACATCGAGCTGGGTGGCCTTCACCGCCGCATCGGTTCGGTAGATGCCACTCGCCTTGGCCATCCTCCCCTCCCATTCAAGCTCGTCCAGCGTTAACTTCGCGGGGTCGGCAAGGGAGATTACCGGCGTCTCTTTGCTGAAGTCGTCTGCCTGTGGCGGCGTCTGCACCTGCTTGAGTGCGGCTTGCTTTTGCGCGTAGGCTGCCAGAGCGCTCTTGTACGCCTGATCTGTGGCAGTCCATAGCGCGGATCGCACCGCTATGGGATCGTCATTCAGAGCAGCCAGTTGCAGCGAACCGTCTCCGCGCCCGCCGGAGCTGTCGATTTTGTAGTCGCCCACACGCACCGTAATACGCGCCACGCGCCGGTGTCCGCGCTGCGACCCCTCGGTTGCACCGAACTCCGCTTTGGTTTCGAAGGTGTCTACGTCTTCAATGCGGAATTGGATGAAGAAGGGCTTTTCGAAGCCCTTCAACTGGAGCTCGGCGTTGCTGCGATCCATCTCTACGAGCATGGCTTTCAGCAGCGGATCTTTCTCGGCATCGGCGCGGGTTTGCTGCGCGCACGCGCCAAGGCAAGCGCCGCCAAGCAGAGCTGCAAGAATCCCAGAACGAGCCAACACCGCAACGATACGATTCAACCTCACCGCGCCTCCATAAAACGATTCCTGCTAGCCTTTGTGACATTTCCCTCAGGGGCTGAAGCCACGTCAATTTGATTGGCTTTTTTGCCGGGGATAAATCCCCGGCCTACCGCCCGGGTGAGCTTTTCCGCAGCCTGCAAGTCCCTTACTTCGGTATCGCCAGAATCGGCGGCCGTGCCGTTCCCTGCGCCTGCTTCTGCGTCTCCATCTCGCTCACCAGCATTGCCGGAGCCACGGCGCTGACCGGAATGGTGCCTGACTCCGCGCCGCACTCGCCGTTGAATACCTCGCTTTTGTCGCTGGTGGCCAGAATGCGCTTCAACGCCGACAGCGGCGTGCCCACAATGCTTACGCCGCGCACCAGCTCATCCGGCCGCCCATCCGCATACAGCCGCCACACCACCAATGGAACCACCTGAAAGGCTTGCGGCGAGCGGCGCGTCGTCTCGGAATCGCCGGAGGAGATGTCTTCGAAGTAAAGTCCGTAAGGCTTGCCCTGCTTCTTCGCCTCGTCGATGAGTTGCTTGCGAAGTTCGCTCTCCGGCACGCTTTTGGTGGAGGTAACGATCAGGTTGCCCTGGCGTCCAGTGGGCACCCGTCCGGACTGCGCACGGCCGTGGCCGTTTGAGGCGCCGAAACTGGCAATCGGCAGGCGCGACATGAGAAATGTCTTCAGAACTCCGTTGTCGATGAGGTCGACGCGACGCGCCTTTTGCCCCTCGTCGTCGTACTCATAGCTGCCGCTCAACCATGTCTTCCCGAATGTGGTCCGCGTGGGGTCGTCGGCCACGGAGAGGAATGTGGGCAGAATCTCATTGCCTACCTCTTTGGTGAACGTCTGGCCTTCTTCGTCGCCGCGCTGGCGCTGGCCCTCAAGCCGGTGGCCCAGCACCTCATGGAAGAACACCGCCGCAGCCCGCCCGGAAAGAATCGCCGGTCCGTCGAAAGGCTCCGTAACCGGCGCCTTGCGCAACGCTTCCAGGCTCTTTCCGAGCTCGCGAATCGCCGCTTCCAATTCTGCCTGCGTCGGCAACCCCGCCACTGTTTCCGCTTCGAAGGTCTGGGCGCGGTAGAGGTCCATTCCGTCGTCCGCGCGGGTTGCGGCAAATACCACCAGTCGCGCCTGCAAGTGTGGCGAAACCACCTGCGACCCCTCGGACGACGCAAAGTAGTCGGTCTCATTTTGGCCGGTCAGCACGACGACATTCTGATAAACATCGGGGTAATCGCGAAAGATTTTTGAGAGGGCCCCGACCCGCTGTTCCCACGCGGCACGGTCAACCGAGACCGGCGGAGCCGGCTTGCCAAGATAGGTCTGCGGCGCCTCCTGGCTGAAGTCTGGAGAGGTATCTTCTTCCTTGGCCCGAACCTCGGCCTCGGTCTTCACCCTGAGGTAGTTGTCCAGCGCGGTGCCGTACCCGGTGTTGGTGGCCATCCACAGGGAACGGGTCAGCGCCTCACGATCGTCTGTAAGAGGCAGTTGCAGGCTATTCACCGCGGAGCCGCGATGTGTTCCATGGGTGTTGTCCAGCTTGGAGTCGCCCACCCGCACCTGAACGTCCGCCACCCGTACGTGGCTGACCGAACTGGCCACCACCGCCCCATATTGCGCCTGAATCGACACAAAGGTAGCATCGCTGACCGAATAACTTAGGAAGTAAGGCGGCAGTTGCTTGTTGGATTCCTGGTTGCCTGTGTCTTGCCTGCCCAGCGAAGTGAATGCCCGATAAAGCTCGGTGGTCATTGCATCCAGCAGTACCGGAGCGCCTGCGGCAGGGTTTTTGTCGGCGGAGTGGAGTGCGGGCGCGATGTGCTGTGCGCCGGCAGCCATCGGCGGGGCAAAAGCGAAAGCGGTTAAGGCAAGAGCCACGCCGAAGCTCGGCCGGAGGGCGACGGTCCTGTCAGGGTGAAAAGATTTTTGTAGCATAGGTAAACAAAACTCGCGTAAAAACATGTGTATCTTCAATTGTCTCAGAGTGAGCTGACTCAGAGGAAAGGTCCCATGACTTTCATCCGCCGTTGCCTGCTGGTTTTCTCCCTTCCAATGCTGATTGCCGTTGCCGCACTCCGCCTTGGCGTAGCCCAACAGCCCCCCAACCCCGCGGACCCTGCGGAGCCCGTCCAGGTGTTGCCGGATCCACTTCAGCCGGGCTCGGGTTCAACCGCCGGTCAGGCTTATTCTCTTCCGCCTGAGAAGCTGGGCAAGGCCATCGATCTCAGCCGGATTCGTAACGTCATGGACATTGTGGGCTCGCTGTGGGGCCTGGCAGTGCTATGGCTGCTGCTTGACTCGCGCCTGGCTGCCGGGCTGGAATCCTGGGCTCAGCGCCACTCCCGCCGCCGCTGGCTCCAGGGACTTTTCTTCTTCGCCGTTCTGCTGGTTGTTTACACACTGGCCAACCTTCCCCTCGATGTGTTTGGCCACCATGTGAGCCGGGACTACGAGATCAGCGTGCAGGGATGGCCCAGTTGGCTTCTGGACCAGGCTAAAGCGCTGGGACTCCTCCTGGTGATCGGCTCTCCCCTGCTGATGCTCTTCCACTGGATTGTCCGCCGCTGGCCCCGACGTTATTGGATCGCCGCATGGGTTGTATCGTTGCCGCTGCTGGTGCTGACCGTCTTTGTGTCGCCGTTGCTGGAACCCATCTTCAACACCTACGAACCCCTCGCAAAGAATCATCCAATCCTGGTTGGCGAACTGGAAAAGGTGGTGGCCCGCACCGGCACGAACATTCCGCGGGACCACATGTACCTGATGAAAGCCAGCGAAAAATCCAACGGCCTGAATGCTTACGTTACAGGCCTGGGCGCCACCAAGCGCCTTGTCTTGTGGGACACCACAACCGAGCGCCTGCCGGACGACGAAATCCTGTTTGTGTTCGGCCACGAGAGCGGGCATTACGTGCTCAACCACATTCCCAAAATGCTTGCGGGGATGGCAATCGCACTGTTCTTTGTGTTTTGGGCCTGCGCCGGGTTTGCTTCGTGGCTGGTGCGCCATTTCGGCGTCCGGTGGCAGTTGAACGGGCCGGGCGCAGGGCTGATCGGCTCGCCGGCAAACGTCGGCGCAGGGCTGCAAAGGCGGGCGGGATTCGTCGTGCTGCTTTTTGCCGTCTCGGTTGCCAATTTCGTGCTGGAACCGGCAGGCAACACCTTCAGCCGCCACTTCGAACACGAGGCCGACGTCTACGGGCAGGAAGCGATTCATGGCATCGTTCCTGACCCGCAAAAGACCGCCGTCGCAGCCTTCAACGCGCTGGGCGAAGCGTGGCTCGAGGACCCCAATCCCAGCCCCTTCATCGAGTTCTGGGAGTATAGCCACCCATCGGTTCAAACCCGCGCCAACTTCGCGCTGCATTACGATCCGTGGGCGAACGGCAGGAGGGGGAAGTTCTTCTCGAAATAGAGAATATGAAATAGAGAAAAAGGGTAAGATCGGATGCTATTCTACCGGGACCGCAGATGGAACGTCCTACGCGCTGTCGGAAAGGTTGCCGGGAGGTATCATTTTTTTACTGCATGCTGTCGGCATCGTCGCCATAGGTGGGATAGGGCGCGGGTGCCGCGCTTGTCGACATATTTGCGAGGGTCGCCAGATCGGCCTGCACCTGTGCCCACTGTTGGGGGTCTTTCTTCGTTGTGAAGGGCATCTCCAGATTGGTGTAGTAAGCCTGAATGTCCTCCTTGATACCCTGCGGAATCGGCAACGTGGGCTGCTGCGCGAGCAAATGGAGCAGATGGGCATAGGTGGAGTCGGTGAGCGAATAGCCGCCGGGCTGCACCACGTGCCCCGTGTCCAGGTCGCGGTTCGGCAATGGATGGCGCGGGTCTCGTGAATGGCGCGGGGCGTCGGATCTGGGGGCCAGTTTTCCCTCGGGCGGAGGCACGAGCGGAGCCTGAACTTGCGCTGCATCGGTGGAAACAGGGGAAGGTGCGGCGTTCGCGGCTCCCTTCTGCGGCGCTCCCGGCGGCGTAAATCCGGCCAGCGAACTGCGCAGCGCGGCTGTGGAAAGCACAACGCTGTGCACATACTCCGCCTCTGTCTCCGCCGTGGGACCCTTGATCGCAACCATTTTGAGCGCGCCGACTTTGGGCACAATAAACAGCAAGCAGGCCAGCGCGTAGGTACCGATCCCGGCTTTTCGGCGATAGGCCTGCCAGTCGTTCTCGGTTGCCACCCTGGCTGCCTCATTCTCCAGTTCCAGGGCTTCCGGCGTGCTTTCATCGGCGGGCTCGTGGCTCCGATGGAGCAGCGTGATGGCATAAGCAATCCGAGGAATAAACCCGCGCACCGCGAATCGGTATGCACTCACATTCACGCGACGCCCACGCTTCCCCGTGAAATCCTCCCTGAGCCCATAGGTCTGGTAAAACGCCAGCGCCAGTTGATCCACCGGCACTTCCAATCCAATGTGCCGCAGGAAATGGACCGGGGCCATGCGATGGTGCGCAACCTCGTTGATGTCGAACGCAAACTCCGTTTGCACATGCTGGCGCTGGCCCTCGGCGTAGTTCACTTGAGGGCCATATTTCGCGCGGAGCTTGGGGAACTCGACTGGCACGGCGAGGTTTGTCGCCAACGGATGACCGACCGAGTCGCCGATGTAGTGCGAGAGAGCGCCGACCGCGAAGGCAAGCTCATTGGCGTTTGTCGCGTTTCGAAAGAGGTTCACAACAAAGTCGCCCGAGCGCACATAGTGGGTCAGGTCGGAATAGTTCACGTCGCCAAACGGGTAATAGCCAATGTCCTGGATCACGCAGCCGCCATAGGCATAGGCACGCGCCTGATCAAGTTGCGCCGGCGTCAGCGAGGGATAACGACTGAGAAGCAGTGGGACAATCGAGTCTTTCCAGGTGAGGTCGATCAACTGCTCATGCGTCAGCAGGGAGTAGGCGCACGCCTCGAAACCCCAGAACAATGCCAGAGCCAGAAACAAAATTGCCCGGAATCGGCGCGTCCAAATCTCCATACAAGCTAGGATGCGGCGGCCGGCTTCGCGGTTAAATCCTGGTTGCGCCGCCCACCGCTTGCCGATCCGCCCCCGAATTGCGCTGACCTCCGAGAGAAAACTTACAAAATCCAAAGTAGAATGGTTAGTCGAGTCCACTGTGCAGCGAAAGAAAATGATCGTTCGGGCGGGACTCATCTGCGTCATCGGCGCAGTTATTGTTCGTCTCAGAGGCGACATTCCACTGCATCTCTGGGATTTTGGGTTGGGGATTGGGCAGTTCGGCCGACTGCAACTGGTGGCCGCGGCGACGCCTTGGGTAATCTTTAGCCTTTACTGGGAGATCGCGGCCAAAAACGCCGCCAAGGCAATAAGCTCGGAATCGCGCATTTCGCGCGGGATTCATGTGGTTCTCACCAACCTGGCCTTGTTGCTGGAGATTGTTCAGTTCTCGTGGGCGGGGAAATACCTGCCGGTTTCTTATTTCACCATCGTCGGCGGCCTCGCCGTAACGGTGGCGGGGCTGTCGATCGCCATCTGGGCGCGGCGAGTCCTGGGCCGCAATTGGAGTGGAGAAATTACCATCAAGGTGGAGCACGAACTGATCCGGGCGGGGCCGTACAAGCGGCTGAGGCATCCCATTTATACGGGTATCCTGACTATGTACGCGGGAACCGCGGTGGTCACCGGCACATGGCTGGCTCTAGTCGGGTTGGCGGTGGCTGTATTCGCTTATTGGCGCAAGATCCGGCTCGAAGAAGTGAACCTGCGCATAGCGTTCGGTTCGGAATACGACGCCTATTGCCGAGAATCGTGGGCGCTGGTGCCTGGGATGTTCTGACGTGACCGGCGACCAGCTCCCAGATCACTGTTCCCACAGGTCCGATTCGCTGGTTCTAGTACACTGGGGAGTCGCAGTGCCAACGTCTCGATCGAGAAGAGGAACCGAAATGGCCTATCCCGCAAATTATCGCTATACCCGCGAACACGAATGGATCGCTGTCGATGGCTCCATCGGAACCATAGGCATTACCGACTACGCGCAAAACTCGCTGGGCGACATTGTCTACGTGGATGCTCCCAAGGTGGGCGACCCGGTTACCGCCAACGCCACCTTCGGGTCGGTGGAAAGCGTGAAGGCCGTCAGCGACCTGTTTTCGCCCGTCACCGGCACCGTGACCGCCATCAACGAGGAACTGAAGGTGTCGCCGGACAAGATCAACGAAGCTCCGCACGAGACATGGATCATAAAGGTCGAGCTCTCGAACCCCGCAGAAGTCGACACCCTGCTCGACGCGGCTGCTTACGAGGCGTTTATTTCGGAAGAGACAGGAGCCTAGCTGCTAGCTTTTGGCTTCTAGCTCCTAGCCGTTTTGCCGAATTTTGAAGCTTTATCGATTCACCCGGGATTTTCTCTCCGCACGCCGGATTCCGGCATGCCGAACCTGCTTTTAGCTAGAAGCTAGAAGCTAGAAGCTGGAGGCTAGAAGCTGAAATGCGCTACCTACCTAAATCGCCCGCCGAACGCGTTGCCCTGCTCGCCGAAATCGGCGCTGCTTCGATCGACGACCTTTTCGCCGTCATTCCGGAGGAGTATCGCCTCGCCCGCGACCTGGACGTGCCGCGTCAACAAGGCGAGAGCGAGATCATCGATTACTTTCGCGCGGCGGCGGCTAGGAACTCAACCGGCTATGCCAGCTTCCTGGGCGCGGGCGCGTATAGCCATTATCGGCCGGTAATTATCGACTCCCTGGTGCAGCGCGGCGAGTTTCTTACCAGTTACACGCCCTACCAGCCGGAGATAACTCAAGGCACGCTGCAGGCTATCTTCGAGTTTCAGACGATGATTGCCGAGTTGACCGGCATGGATGTGGCCAACGCCAGCATGTACGACGGGTCAACCGGGGCGGCCGAGGCTGTGATGATGGCCGTCCGGGTTACAGGCCGCCACAAAGCCGTCGTCGCCCGCACCGTCCATCCGGAGTATCGCGAGGTGCTTGCCACTTATGCGAAACACCAGGGCCTGCCATCGACGCTCGCCGGCTATAACCCGGAGACCGGCCGCGTGGATCTGGAAGCTCTCGAAGCCGAAGTTACCCATGAGACTGCTGCCGTGCTGGTGCAGAGTCCTAACTTCTTCGGAATCATTGAGGACATTCCCGCCATTGCGGCCATCGCCCATGCCAAGGGCGCGCTGCTGATTGTTTCAATTGCTGAAGCGGTTTCTCTCGGCGTGGTACGCCCGCCGGTTGAGGCGGACATTGTGAGCATGGAAGCGCAGTCGTTTGGCGTGGCGCTCAGTTACGGTGGGCCGTTCTGCGGAGTTATCGCGGCCAAAGAGAAGTTCCTGCGGCAAATGCCTGGTCGGCTGGTTGGGCAGACTGTGGACTCGAATGGCTATCGCGGCTTCGTGCTTACGCTTGCAACGCGCGAGCAGCATATACGCCGTGAGAAAGCTACTTCGAACATCTGCACGAATCAGGCGCTGGTGGCGCTGATGGCTACCATCTTCCTGACCGTTTATGGGAAGGAAGGGATTCGCGAGCTAGCCGAGCACAACCTGGCTAAGGCGGATTACGCCGCGCAGATGCTTGCCGCGCAACCCGGCGCAAAGCTGGTTTTCACCGGCGCGCCGCGCTTCCATGAATTTGTGCTGAGTACGGTGGAGGATTCCTCGGTATGGAGCAAGCGGCTGCTGGAGGAGAAGATTATCGGCGGTTTGGACTTATCGAAGTGGTATCCAGAGTTGGGGAATGCGACGCTGTGGTGCGCTACGGAGTTAATAACTAAAGCGCAGATTGACGCGGCGGCGCACGTTCTGGCGGAGGGGTTGGTCGAGGCGTAGATTTCAATGTTCCGCAAGATCGAATGGGGCATAAGCGAGAAGGACCGGCTGCGATGCGAGAAAACTCGCAGAGTCGGCAAGTTTCGTTTCCTCATCGTTCACGGCTTGCTGTTTCGCGGAAGCGTTTTGTTTACCGTCTCCATGTTGTTTGAGTTGTTCATTTGGCACCAACAACTGAGTCTCCGTTTGATCGAGACGAACGCCTTTGTGTGGTTCCTCGGAGTACTTGTATTAAGCCTATGGGAGTGGGATCGAAACGAGAGCATCTATCGCGCCACCCATATCACCTCCAGACAAACAGGACCGATTGATTAGCGGGACGATACGCAAAGAGGCATAAAGAATGGCATCTACTGAAACCACAGTCCGAAAGACTACCGGCAAGGTTCGCCCGCACCAGACGCAGAATGAATCACTGGTCTTTGAGAAGTCCGCGCCAGGCAAGAAGGCTTATAAGCTGCCGCCGCTCGATGTACCCGCTGTCGATCCTGCGGCGCTGCTCGGGGACGCGCATCGCAAGACGGCCGGGCTGTTGCCGGAGTTGAGCGAGATTGAGATCATTCGCCACTTCACTCGGCTCTCGACGTGGAACTACGCCATCGACCTGGGCATGTATCCGCTCGGCTCCTGCACCATGAAGTACAACCCGCGCGTGAACGAGTTTGTCTCTCGCATTGAGGGCCTCGCGGAAGCTCATCCCTATCGCCCCGAATCGCTCTCTCAAGGTGCGCTGGACATTGTTGCGCTCTTGCAGCACTGCCTCATCGACATTACCGGCATGGACGCGATTACGCTGCAGCCCGCCGCCGGCGCGCATGGCGAGTTTACAGGCATCCTGCTAGTTCGCGCCTGGCATGAGTCGCAGGGCAATCCGCGGCGCAAAATTCTTATTCCCGACTCCGCGCACGGCACCAATCCGGCAACCGCGGCCATCTGCGGTTATACGGTTGAGAACCTCAAATCCAACTCCGACGGCGGCATCGACCTGGACGCGCTCACTCGCCAGGTAGACGATGAAACCGCCGCGCTGATGCTTACCAACCCCTCGACCATCGGCGTGTTTGAAAGCCAGATTCACAAGATCGCCGAGATTCTCCACGCCAAAGGCGCGCTCTTGTATATGGACGGCGCCAACATGAACGCGCTGGTGGGCAAGGCGCGCCCCGGCGACTTCGGCGTGGACGTGATGCATCTGAACCTGCATAAGACTTTTTCGACGCCGCATGGCGGTGGTGGGCCCGGGTCCGGCCCTGTGGCTTGCAAAGCATTTCTTGAGCCGTTTTTGCCGATTCCGGTACTCGTCCAAAACCAGGACGGCACGAAGCACTGGAATTATGACAGGCCGCGATCCGTGGGCCGCGTGCGAGCGTTTTATGGCAACACAGGAATGTTCATTCGCGCGCTGGCTTACATCCTTGCCAACGGGCCGGACGGCTTGCGCCAGACTACCGAAGATGCCGTCCTGAACGCGAACTACATTCGCGCCAAACTGGAAGATCTTTACGAGCTGCCTTATAAGACTGCCTCGATGCACGAGGTGGTGTTCAGCGACAAGCGCCAGGCAGCCAAAGGCGTGAAGACCGGCGACATTGCCAAGCGGCTTATCGATTACGGGTTTCATCCCTACACCGTGAGTTTTCCACTGATCGTCCATGGCGCGCTGATGATTGAACCCACCGAGAGCGAGTCAGTGGAGGAGTTGGACCTGTTCATCGCAGCCATGCGCTCCATCGACAAGGAAGTGGATGAAACTCCGGAGTTAGTCAAGTCCGCGCCGCATTCTACTCGAGTTTCAAGGCTCGATGAGGTGCAGGCTGCAAGGAAGCCGATCCTGCGTTGGCGCCCTTCGGAATAGCCGCCGGCCTATGCTCCGCGCAGTTGCCCCCGCCCGTTGGTCTTCACGGCGTACATGCGGGTGTCGGCGGCGCCGATGATGGCGTGGATGGTCTTGCCGTCCGCGGGC
>Ga0302319_10014570_pt1 | contig 14641 bp, 11 predicted proteins | sample Bog_T0_2_FD_203319 | JGI IMG/M metagenome (GOLD analysis project Ga0302319, IMG submission 203319) | Peat permafrost microbial communities from Stordalen Mire near Abisko, Sweden - Bog_T0_2 | ecosystem: Environmental > Terrestrial > Soil > Wetlands > Peat | place: Sweden: Abisko, Stordalen Mire... | reverse complement strand
TCGAGGTGGATGCCGAGAATCCCCGCTATCTCAAGACCGTCCGCGGGGCCGGCTACCGCTTCGAAATTCCCAAAGGCGAGTAATCTCCCCAAGGGGTAACCGCCGTGACGCGCAAAGTCTTCTACAAACTCCTCGGCCTCTTTCTGCTGCTGCTGGTCTTCCACGCGGTGGTGATGGAGGCGTTTTTCCACCAGATTGTCGAGACCAGCGCGGTGCGCTCACTTCCCGTGCTGGCGCGCGAGTCGCTCCTCTCGGGCGTCGTCGCATTTCTCGTTGCGCTTCCGGTCGCCGCCTGGTTTTCGCTGAATATCTCGCAGCGCCTGCGCCGTCTGGTCACCTTTGCCAACCAGATCGCCGACGGCAACCTCAAGGTGCGCCTGGAAGACCATCACCGCGACGAAATCTCCACGCTGGCCAAGGTGCTCAATTCGACCGCCGTACGGCTCGACGAGAGCTTTGCCGAGCTCGAAAGCCGCCGCCGCGAGCTCGCCGCGCTGCTCGATTCCATGCAGGAGGGCGTCGTCGCCATCACCCGCGACGGCAGCGTCAGTTGGTCCAACGCGGTGATGCAGCGCCTCGCCGGGACGCAGATCCGCGAAGGCCGCTCGCTGGTCCACTCCGTCCGCGACCCCGACGTGCTGGCCTGCGTCGAGGGCGCGCTTAAGAACTTTGAAGTCCGCTACGGCCGCGCCACCTCGCTCGCCCCCGGACGCATCTTCGAGATCAACGCCGCCCCCACCCCCGGCGGCGGGGCGGTCGCCGTCCTTCACGACATCACCAGCGTTGAGGCGGCTGAGCGCTCGCGCCGCGACTTCATCGCCAACGTCAGCCATGAGCTCCGCACCCCGCTCACCTCCATCTCCGGCTATCTCGAGACGCTCATCGACGATCCCAACCCCAACCCCGAGACCACGCGCGAGTTCCTCGGCATCATCCTCAAGAACTCCAACCGCATGAACCGCCTCACCGAAGATCTGCTCGCCCTGGCCGGCGTCGAGAGCCCCGACTACAGGCTCAGCCGGCAGCCCATGCGCGCCTCGGCGTTGGTGCGCGACGCCATCGAGTCCCTCGCAGGCCTGGTCGTCGAATCCGGCATCGCCCTTGAATCCGGCGGCGCGCCGCCCACCATCGTCTTCGCCGACCCCGACGCCATGACCCAGGTCTTCGGCAACCTGATCGAAAACGCGATGAAGTACGGCAAATCCGGCAAGCGCGTCCGGGTCAGCGCGCAGGCGGTCATCGGCGACACCGGCAATGAAGTCGAGTTCATCGTCCGCGACTTCGGCCCAGGCATCGCCTACGAGCATCTGAACCGCATCTTCGAGCGCTTTTACCGTGTCGACAAGGCCCGCTCTCGCGATTCCGGTGGCACCGGCCTCGGTCTGGCCATTGTCAAGCACATCGTTCAGGCCCACGGCGGCCGCGTCTGGGCCGAAAGCGAGCTCGGCATGGGCGCGGCGTTTCACTTCACGCTACCGGCTGTTTCCAGGGAAGTGGATGGAGAAGGCTTGGCCGGCGCCCACCCAGAGCTTCCGGCGCCGTCGATCGCAGCGCCACAACGCTGATTTCAAAAGGGAATGGAGAATGTTCAACCCCTGTTAACATTCCCCGTTCACAATTGAGTTCGTAGGTCTTCTTCATGAGGGAGCAGAACGTGAGAAAAAGTTCAATTGCCATTGCAGCCTTGGTGACGTGTCTGGTTGCCGGATCGGGAGCGGCGCGGGCCCAAAAACTGACCGGCGCGGGCGCAACCTTCCCCTATCCCATCTATTCCAAGTGGTTCAGCGAGTACAGCGGAGCCCACCCGGGGGTCGAAATCAACTATCAGGCCATCGGCTCCGGCGGCGGCATCAAGCAGGCGACCTCAGGCCTGGTCGACTTTGGCGCAACCGACGGCCCCATGACCGACGACCAACTGGCCAGCTCAAAGATCAAGCTCCTCCACATTCCCACCGTCCTCGGCGCGGTCGTCCCCATCTTCAACGTCACCGGCGTCAGCGACCTCAAATTCTCTCCGGACGTGCTGGCCGACATCTTTCTCGGCAAGATCACCAACTGGAACGACCCGCGCATCGCCAAGGACAACCCCGGCGTGAAGCTTCCAACCGAGAACGTCACCGTGGTTCACCGCTCCGACGGCAGCGGCACTACGTACATCTTCTCCGACTACCTGACCAAGGTCAGCAAGGATTGGGCGAGCGGCCCCAACAAGGGCACCGCGCTCAACTGGCCCAAGGGCCTCGGCGGCTCGCACAATGAGGGCGTCGCTTCACTGGTGCGCCAGCTCCCCGGCGCAATCGGTTATGTCGAGTTGATCTACGCGCTGCAAAACAAGATCGCCTTCGGCGAAATCAAGAACGCGGCCGGCAACTGGGTGAAGGCCTCCATCGACGGCGTCACCGAAGCCGCCGCCAGTGTCAAGCAAATGCCCGCCGACTACCGCGTCTCCATCACCAACGCGCCCGGCGCCAACGCCTACCCCATCTCCAGCTTCACCTGGCTGCTCATCCCGTTGAAGTCCCAGGACGCGGCCAAAGGCAAAGTGCTCAAGGACTTCCTGAGCTGGATGCTCAACTCCGGGCAGGGCGAAGTCTCGTCGCTTTACTACGCGCCGCTGCCCAAGGCGGTTTCCGATAAGGTCCTCAAAACGGTCTACAGCCTGCAGTAGTCTCAAGACGCATAACGGCGGGGCCCGGGGTCGTTTTCCCGGGCCCTTTCGCGTCTTCCTTTTTGTGTCTTCCCTGGCCCAGCCACCGCCCCGCCCCATGGCGTACTCTGATATGTGCCTGATTTAGCACTGCGTTAACATCCTGTTCACATTGCGCCATTAGCCTCAATGAGGTGACTGTATCCTTGTCAGAGATTAAGATTCGCACACCGGAGAAATTCAGCGGCCCACCCGACGGAGGGGCATCGCCGTCTTCCACCCCGCTCGCCTCGGCGAATCCGGCAGTGTCGGAAGTCCGCGCCTACCTCCTCGCCCGCGGCAACTCAGCCCTCGCCGATCGCTTCTTCAGCGGCGTCATGGGCGCCTGCGCCCTCAGCATCTTCGCCATCGTGGCGCTCATCGCCATCGAGCTGGTTTTGCAATCGCAGCTCACCTGGCACAAGTTCGGACTATCGTTCTTCTACAAGTTCAATATCGATCCCGACACCCACCTCCCGCTCTTCTGGGACCCGGTCAACGGCATCTTCTACGCTGTGCCCTTCCTCTACGGCACCCTGGTTTCGTCCCTGGTCGCGCTGTGCATCGCCGTCCCTCTGGCCATCGGGGTGGCCATCTTCCTCACTGAAATGTGTCCCCGCTTTCTACGCAGCCCGCTTTCTTTCATGACCGAGCTGCTGGCCGCCATCCCCAGCGTCGTCTATGGCCTGTGGGCTGTCTTCGTTCTGGTTCCGCTGCTGCGCGAACACATCAACCCCATTTTTATCGGGATTTTCAGCAACTCGGCCGTCGTCAAGCTCTTTGGCTGGACTCATCTGGTCGGCGACGATGGCCTCTTTGGCGGAGTCAACCTCGGCCTCGGCCTGCTTGCCGCCGGCGTCATTCTCGCCGTCATGATCCTGCCCATCATCGCCTCGCTCACCCGCGAAGTGATGACCGCCGTTCCCAACTCGCAGCGCGAGGCGGTGCTGGCTCTGGGCGCAACGCGGTGGGAGATGATCCGCGTGGGGGTTCTGCGCAACGCCCGCATCGGCATCGTCGGCTCCATCATCCTCGGCCTCGGCCGCGCCCTCGGCGAAACCATGGCCGTCGCCATGGTTATCGGCAACTCGCCGGAGATTCACCGCTCGCTGCTCTCCACTGGCCATTCGATGGCCTCGGTGATCGCCAACGAATTCAGCGAAGCCACCAGCGATCTGCATCGCAGCGCCCTGGTTGAAATCGGCCTCGCGCTGTTCATCGTCACCATCATCGTGAATGCGCTCGCCAGGGGACTGGTCTGGGTCGTGACCCGCGGAACGCCCGCGCGGGTGCAGTAAGGAGAGACGCGCCCGTGAAGAAGCAAATCAAGAAGCACAGCGCGCGCTCGGCCATCCGCGCCACCGCGGATCACGTGGCCACCGGCCTGGCCATCCTCGCCTCCATCCTGGTCGTGGTTCCGCTGATCGCCATCTTCGTTTATCTGGTTTACAAGGGCGCCAGTTCGCTCAACCTCGCCTTCTTCACCCAGATTCCCAAGCCGGAGGGCGAGGTCGGCGGCGGCATGGCCAACGCTATCGCCGGCTCGGCCCTGCTGCTCGGCATCGCCAGCGTCCTGGGTATCCCGGTCGGCATCGGCGGCGGCATCTATCTGGCCGAGTTCGGGCGCGGCACCCGTCTGGCCAACGCCATCCGCTTCACCGCCGACGTGCTCAACGGCGTCCCTTCCATCGTGATGGGCATCGCCGCCTACTCGCTGGTCGTCGTGCCGCAGCATCATTTCTCGGCATTTTCGGGCGGCGTGGCCCTGGGCATCATGATGATTCCCACCGTCACCCGCACCACCGAGGAGATGCTGCTGATGGTCCCCAACTCGGTGCGCGAAGCCGCGCTCGGCCTCGGCGTTCCCAACTGGCGCTCGGTTCTCTCCATTACCCTCCGGACCGCCTCGCCCGGCGTCATCACCGGCTGCATGCTGGCCTTTGCTCGCGTTGCGGGCGAGACCGCGCCGCTCATCTTCACCGCGCTGGGCAATGAATTCTGGAGCATGAGTCTCAATCAGCCCATCGCCGCGCTCCCCCTGCAGATTTACATTTACGCAATCTCGCCATACGACGATCAGCACCGCCTGGCCTGGGCCGGCGCTCTGGTGCTCATCGTTTTGATCGTCCTGGCCGTCTCGCTGGTGCGCTACGTGGCCAGCCGCGGCATTTTGAAGGGAGCCAGCTAGTGGGCGTCGGCATCGAAGTCATCAACCTGAATGCGTGGTACGGAACCAACCACACATTGCAGGATATCCAACTCAACATCCCCGCCAACCACGCCACGGCGCTCATCGGTCCCTCCGGTTGCGGCAAATCCACGTTCGTTCGCTGCCTCAACCGCATGCACGAGACCAACCCCATCGCCAAGGTGACCGGCACGGTCCGCATCGGCGACCTGGATATCTACGAGGACGCGTCGCCGGTCGAGATTCGCCGCCGCGTCGGCATGGTCTTCCAGCGCCCCAACCCCTTTCCCACCATGTCCATCTACGACAACGTCGCCAGCGGACTCAAGCTCAACGGCTACTCCAACCGCAAGAGCCTCGATGAGATCGTCGAGAAGTCGCTGCGCAACGCCGCGCTGTGGACCGAGGTCAAGGACGACCTCAAGAAGAAATCCGGCGCAAGCCTCTCCGGCGGCCAGCAGCAGCGTATGTGCATCGCGCGCGCCCTCGCCGTCGACCCGGAGGTGCTGCTGATGGACGAGCCAGCCTCCGCCCTCGACCCCGTCTCCACGTCCAAGATCGAAGACCTCATCTTTGAATTGAAATCGCAGTATACGATTGTGATTGTCACCCACAATATGCAGCAGGCCGCCCGCGTCGCCGAGAAGACCGGATTCTTCCTCAACGGCCGCATGGTCGAGTTCGACTCAACTCACAAGATATTCACTAACCCCAGCGACAAGCGGACCGAAGATTACATTACCGGAAGGTTCGGATGACACGCATACGCTTTCAACGCAGTCTCGACGATCTCAAAGAGAAGCTCCTGGTCATGGCCGGCCTCGCCGAACAGGCCATCCAGCGGGCCATTGAGGCCTATCGCGTCCGCGACCTCTCCATCTGCGACCTGGTCAACCGCAGCGAAGTGGCCATCAACCGCATGGAGCGCGAAATCGACCAGGCCGCCCTCGATCTGCTTGCGATGGAGCAGCCCATGGCCATCGACCTGCGCTTCATCCTCGCCGTCATCAAGATCAACGCGGACCTCGAGCGCGTCGGCGACGCCGCCAAGAGCATCAGCAACCGCGTCCGCACCATGGAGTCGATGGCCATCGCCGACCTGCCCATCGACATTCCCCGCATGGCCTCGCTTTCGGCCAACATGGTCCGCAAGGCGCTGCAGGCCTTCATCGACGCCGACGCGGAGATCGCGCAGTCCGTCCTCAGCATGGACGACGCCGTCGACGCCATGAACCGCGCGGCGCACGTCACACTTACCCAGGTCATGGCAACGGAAAGCCACCTCGCGCCGCAGGCCCTCAACGCGCTCATGGTCTGCCGCAGCCTGGAGCGCGTCGCCGATCACGCCACCAACATCGCCGAAGACGTCATCTTCTGGGTCAAAGGCGCGGACGTCCGCCACAAAAGCAGCGTGGAAGCTGCCAAAGCCGCAAAAGCCAACAAGCTGGAGACCCGCGCCAGCTAAATGAGTGGGTTTTGGGATGGCCAGGAACACACTTTTCAATTCGCTGGCGATTCTCCAAGTCTTCTGCTAGGATTATGGACGTTAGCGCTAACGCTTTCCAGCTTCCCCAAAGGAGGGCAAATCCCATGTCCATCCAGGCTCTCACCGCCGCCCCGGACGCCCTCCAGATTGAGGATTCCTGGGGAGACTTCGTCGCCGGCCGCTACCGCGAAGGCAAATCCGAATCCGAGTTCCGCAACTACGACGCCGCCGCAGTCCCCACGGTCGCCGAGTTCTACCGCCTCAATCACCAGTTCCAAACCCTCGACTTTGTGCTCGGCAAGGAGAAGCAGTATCTCGCCCTGAACAAGGGCCAGATGAGCATCTGGGAAGCCGCTGAGTTCCTCAACACGCTGGTGGACGAGAGCGATCCCGACACCGACCTCACCCAGATCGAGCACCTCCTCCAGACCTCCGAGGCCATCCGCCGCGACGGTCATCCTCGCTGGATGGTGCTCACCGGCTTCATCCACGACCTCGGCAAGGTACTATGCCTCTACGGCGAGCCCCAGTGGGCCGTCGTCGGCGACACCTTCCCCGTCGGCTGTGCGTATTCGGAGAAAGTCGTCTTCCCGGAATACTTCGCCGCAAATCCCGACAGCCAGACGCCCCTGTATCAGTCCCAGTACGGCATCTACGAGCCCAACTGCGGCCTCGCCAACGTCCACATGTCCTGGGGCCACGACGCCTACATCGGCCATGTTGTCCGCGATTTCATGCCGGAAGAAGCGCTCTATATGCTGCGCTACCACTCCTTCTACGCCTGGCATCAGCAGGGCGCTTATCGACACCTTCTCTCGAAGCACGACGAAGAGATGCTCCCCTGGGTGCTCAAATTCAACCCCTACGACCTCTACTCCAAGGGCGCGGCCAAGCCCGATCTCAAAGAGCTCAAGCCGTTTTACGAAGACCTGATCGCCGAGTTCTTCCCCGCCAAAATCGCCTGGTAACCGCCGTCCAGCCCGCCAGGCAAAATGCCGCTCTCCTCAAAAGAGAGCGGCGTTTTTCCTTTAAGGAAACAAAATTCGGCGGTCTTTTGATATATCCTTCTGATTTGGAGCGCATGGGCCCCCGCTACGCGCGTTCGGTACTCAGAATCCAGGCGCCCCCGGGAACCCCATGGCCATTCGCCTCAAAGATATTGCGCGCGAACTCAATGTCTCCGTCATCACCGTCTCCAAAGCCCTGCGCGGCAACACCGACATCAGCGAGGCCACCCGCCAGCGCATCCTGGCGCGCATGCGGGAGCTCGATTACCGCCCCAACATGATCGCCCGCAGCCTGGCGACTGGCCAATCCTTCATCATCGGCCTCATCATCCCCGACCTCATCAATCCGTTTTTCGCCGAACTCGCCAAGGCTCTCGGCGGCGCGCTGCGCAACCAGAATTACGGGCTTATCCTCGCCTCATCCGAGGAGAACCCCGAAACCGAGCAGGCCGAGATCCGCATGATGCTCGCCCGCGGCGTCGACGCACTGCTGCTCGTCTCCTGCCAGCCCTCGCTGGAAAACCTCTTCGGCCCTGGCGCGCCGTCCACGCCCGTCATCCTTGTCGACCGCGCCTATCCCCAGGCGCGCGCCCACTTCGTCGGCATCGACGACTACGCCGGGGGGCGCCTGGCGACCGAACACCTCATCCAACTCGGCCGCAAGCGCCTCGCCTACATCGGCAGCCCCGACCTCATCGCCGCTCATGACCGCTTCCGCGGATTCCGCGAATCGCTCGGCGATCACGGCATTGAACTCCGCGAAGAATTGATCCTTCCCAGCGCCATTCCCAACGACCCCGGCGACAGCGCCGGCTACGAAATCATGCGCAAGCTGCTCGCCCTCACGCCCCGCCCCGACGGCGTCTTCTGCCACAACGACGTCATCGCCATCGGCGCCATGAAGGCCACGCTCGATGCCGGCCTCCGCATCCCCGCCGACATCGCCTTCGTCGGCTTCGACAACGTCCGCTACTCCAAATACCTGCAGGTTCCGCTCACGTCCATCGACCAATCCATTGCCCGCCTCGGCGAAACCGCCGCCCAGCTCACGCTCGACCTGCTCGCCAACAAAAGCGAAGAGCCCAGGACAATTCTCCTGGGCCCCGAACTCGTCGTCCGTCAATCGACACTGGGCATTTGAGCGGAAAAGGCCGCTACTCCGACCGCAACGCCTCCACCGGATTGACCCGCGCCGCCCGCGCCGCCGGCACCGCCGCGGCGACCACCGCCGCGGTCAGGATAATCAGCGCCGAGACGCTGAAGGTGAGCAAGCCCGGCATCTGCATCTCGGCGATATACCGCCCGCCCGCCCGCGTCAGCGCAATCCCCGCCACCAGCCCCAGGGCCACGCCAATGAAGGCGATTACGGCCCCCTCGCGCAGCACATTGGCCAGGATGCTGCGCGGATGCGCTCCCAGCGCCATGCGGATGCCAATCTCCTTGGTCCGCCCGCTCACCGAAAAAGCCAGAACGCCGCCCACGCCCACCACCGAAATCAGCAGCGCCACGACTGCAAATCCGCCAAAGACAATGGCATTCAGCCGGTTGGGGGTGAGCACCTCGGCGCGGATATCGGCCAGCGTGCTCGCTCGCTCCACCGGCTGGTCGGCGGCCATCTCGTGAATCGTCCGCACGATTGCCGGCGTAAGTGCATAGGGATCGTGCTCCGCGCGCACAAACAGCCGCCCGCTCCAGCCCTCCTGCTCGACCGGCTGGTACACCGAAATCGTCGGCGAAGGAATGATGTGCTGATCGTCGAAGTCCGGCACCACCCCCACAATCCGCCGCGGCCCGGGGCTGATTCCGATGAACTTGATCACTCCATCCGTCCAGCGCAGCTCGCGGTTCAGCGCCGACTGGCCCGGAAACAGCGCCTGCTCCAGACTCTGGCTCACGATCACGACCGGCTCCGCGCCCTGCTTGTCCGACTCCCTAAAGTCGCGGCCCTCCAGCAGCGGCATGCCCAGCGTCCCAAAATACCCGGGCGAAATCGCCCGGAAATGCGCCCGCCAGTCTTCCTTCGCGTTCTCCCGCGCCGCCCCGTTCACCGCAAAGCTGAAGCTGATGCCCAGCGCCCTTGCGTCGCGCCACGGTACCCCGAACGAGGACGAAACATGCTCCACGCCCGGCAGCCCCGAAATGCGCCGCGCCACTTCGCGGTAAAAGTCGTTTACCTGGTCCGGGGTCTTTCCGTAATTCATCACCGGCAGATTCAGCGCCAGTACGCTCGCCGTGTCGAAGGGCGATTGCGTCTGCTCCAGCACCATCAGGGTGCGCATCAGCGCCGCCGCCCCGGCCAGCAGCAAAAAGGACGCGGTGATCTGCGTAACGGCAAAGATGCGCAGCCGCCGGCTGCTCGCGCCCGTCACCCGCACTCCGCCGCTCGCCAGACCCAGGCTGCGCGCCGCGTCCGAGGCCGGCAGCCGCGGAATATACGCGAGCGCAACGGCGGCCACCAACGCCAGCCCAATCCCAAACCACACCAGCGTAAAGTCCAGCGTCAGCCCCTCGGCCCGCGCCGAGAAGCGCGAAGCATACCGCCCCAGCACACTGACCATGGGAGCCGCCAGCAGCAGCGCCGCCACCGTTCCGCTGCCGCACAGCACCACCGTCTCCGCCAGCAGCGAACGGCGCAGGACCGCCGTGCTCGCCCCCAGAGCCGCCCTCACCGCCAGCTCCGGCTCCCGCCGCACCGCCCGCGCCAGCACCAGATTGGCCACATTCGAGCACGCAATCACAAACAACAGGCCCGACGCCGCAAACAGCACCCACAAAATCGTGTTGGCCTTGGCGTTGATCTGGTCGTGCATCCGCGTCACTTCAATCGCGTACTGGTCCCCCGGCTTGTACGTTGCCGGATAGGCCGCCAGCATCGCCGCGTAGGCCGTGCGCAGCTCCGCTCGCGCCGCCGGCAGATCGGCGCCCGGCGCCAGGCGCCCGAAGACCTCCGTCATCCGGTGCTCGCGACCCTGCACCATGGTCGCCGAAAGATGATGTGGACTGGTCACCACATTGGCGATAATCTCCGTCTCCACCGGATACGGCACCGAGGGCTCCACCACTCCCACCACGGTCGCGTTGCGCGCGCCGCAGCAGCTCTCCAGGCGCACCGTCTTGCCGATCACGCTCTTGTCCCCGTGCAGCGAAGTCATCCAGAAGCGGTTGGTCAGCACCATTGCGCCGGTCGCGTTGGGCCCGTCGTCCGCCGCGTTCAGCAGGCGCCCCAGCACCGGCTTCAGCCCCATCACGTCGAAGTAGTTGCCATCGACGACGCCGCCATGAATCTCACGCGGCGTGCCCAGGCCCACAATCGTGAAGTCGATCTCGGAAAACGTCCCCAGCTCTTTGATCGTCTTCAGCCCATGGCCCAGGTCCGCAATCTCCGGCACGGAAAACGTCACGTCATCGTCGCCCAGCCCCATCGCGCTCTGCCGCACATACAGCAGTTTGTCCTCGTCGCGGTTGGCCAAGGGGCGCAGCAGCACCGCGCGCACCACGCTGAAGATGGCGGCGTTGGCGCCAATGCCCAGCGCCAGCGTCAGGGCAACGGTGATCCAAAGCGCCGGAACGCGTGCCAAAGAACGCACCGCAACTTTCAAATCGCGAAAGAAACCCATAGATGTCCTCCTCCTGAGAGCGGGCACGCCGGTCTGGTTGCCTTGCTTTCACTCCATCGACGAACGGCCGGACTGGAATTCGACAAATCATCCAGAAAATTCTGATTCATCGTCTTCTATCCGGAATCATTGGGCCGCGGGTTTGGGAATTCTCCGGGGCACTTGACTTTTTACGTTGATATCAACATATTGGAAGTATGTCAAGTGTCGCGAACGTTTCTTTTGAAACAACGCTTCTGGTCCGCGACACCTGCCTCTGTCTCCACATGCAGCGCGCGGCGCGCCGCCTCGCGCGCCGCTTCGACGAGGCCCTCCGGCCGGTCGGTCTCACCAACGGCCAGTTCTCGCTGATGATGTCGCTCAACCGCCCCCAGCCTGCCTCACGCTCGTCGGTCGCCGCGCTGCTCGCCCTGGACAGCAGCACCCTCACCGCGGCGCTCAAGCCGCTGGAGCGCCGCGGCCTCGTCCAGATCACCAGCGACCCCACCGACCGCCGCAACAAACGCCTCGCGCTGACGGCAGAGGGCAGGGAAGTCCTCGCCGCCGCCGTGTCCATCTGGAAAAGCACCCACCTGCAAGTAGAATCCCAACTGAAAAACAGCGACCCCAGCCGTCTTCGTCAGGACCTGCAGGAACTAGCCTAAGTAGGAGCGGGGAACCCCAAGCGCCAAAGGCGCGGCGCGATACCAGCCCAGCCCATCGGGCTGGGTGTGCAACCGCGAACAACGCCGAGGGCTGAAGGCCCGAGCTATGAACTCTGCCAAGCGCTCGAACCAATCCGCCATCCCAGATTCGTCGGCCGATTCAAACCCAAGACCTTCCGCATTTTCCGCTAGGGTCGCTTGGCGCGCAATCGCTTCAGGCGCGCTACAATTTCCCCAACCCCATGACCCTTCGCCCCATCCTCCGCCGGGCCGCCATCGCCGCCGTTGCCGCGCTGCTCCTTGTTGTGGCTGGCATCCAGGTCTGGCAATACCGTTTCCGCTTCCGCGCCGAGCGCCTCCACGCGGAAATCCTCGCCCTGCAACTGCACCCCGGCACCTTCGCCGACCTCCAGCGCTTGCAACGCGAATGGGGCGCCTACGGTGATTACCGTGGTGTCTGCACCCAGGAGCACTGTATCTACCAGATTGCCTTCACCGACATGTGGGCCAAAAAGATCTCCCGGCCTTTCGCACGTTTCAATCCCGAAGGCAATCTCCAACTCTTAACGCTCTACGAGCTGTTGGGCGGTCGTCCCGCATGGGTCTCCGGGCATGTTCAGGTCCATAACAACCAAATCTGGGGCTCTAGCTTCTTTCTCGCACTCGATAAATCCCGCGGCGAAGGCAGGAACAAAGGAGGTCCATACGAGCTATCCGTCGAACTGAGGTCTTCCACCCGCATCACGGCAGGGCGGGGAAGCAGTTCTCCGATCCGCGCTCTCCGCAGAGGATTCGACGTCGAAGGGCTCTTGAATTGCCTCGGATGTGAGTTCGCGGAGGCGCGCATGACCGGGCTAACGAACCAAATCGACATACAACGATTCAACGAAATTCGCTTTGGTTGCCTTACTTCAATCGTCCCTTGCAGTCACCCCGCAGATCTGTCCCCCAACCTCTGGCGTCAGAGCGTCCAAGACCTTAAAGAGGAGGAGAAGTCGCCGCGCGAAAAGGAAACCGATTGGTGTTCGATTCCCATACAAACCCTCGTCCGCGAAGTCAACGACGTGGCCCTTGTCGAATTTCTTTCGGCTGAGCCTGGAAAAGACCGGGAGCTTGGTGCACCTCCTGATCGGGGCAAGATTCAGATACTCCGGCCCCTCAAGAACGCCCACTCCGACCGAGATTCAGACGAAGTCGGCATCTACATGTATCCCGGGGCTATGCCGACTGGCAGTCCCAACCCCGGAGCTGCCCTGATTCCTGGCAACCGATATTACTTCCTCTACGACCAGCCACGCCCAGGCGAGATTCCATCGGAAATTGACATCCTCTCTTGCCACGCCCTTCCCGACACTCCGGAAAACGCCAAAGCCATCCAGCAGGGTATCGACCTCGATCCCTCCAACGACGAGCCCTAAAGCCTCTAGAACCCGAACAACCAGCAACCCTGGTTCTGTCTCTGGACAAGCCTATTTCGCCCCCTCCAGCACCCCAGCCGCCCGGTTCAGCGCCTCCGTCAGCACCGCCAGCTGCTTCACCGCCAGCGTCACATTTTTCGCGTCGATCGCCTCATTCACCCCCGGAATCACCACCGCCGCGTAGCCGGTAAACTCTCCCGGCGCAAAGATCGTATGCCGGTACCACGCCCTGTTTGGCAGCCCGGCCTCCGAGATGAACGCCGCCTCGGTCGCCCGCAGCGCCGCATTTAGCGCAACCAGATCCCCGGCCGGCGCATGCTGCCGCTTGGCGACCGCCTCCGCCGCCGCGCTGAACCGCCCCGAAGCCGCCTCAGCCGGCCCAAAATCCATCCCCGGCCCGGTCTTTTTCTTCGCCGCCTCCAGGTACGCCGCAATCTCTTTGCCGTAGTTCACATAGTCGTAGGGCAGCACATCCGCGTCGGACATGTGGATTACCTCGAGTCCCAGCACCCGCGCCATCTCCTGCAGATAGACAAACGTCGGGTCGGCGTTCTGCGTAAACCACGCGTAGTTGTCGAAGACCGAGTGATACACCCCGTAATCCCCATGCGAGCCAATATCCGTCGAAGGCACCCCCACGTGCTGCAAGAACGGCGTATAGTCCGACCCCGACCCCAGATCTCCCACCGGCACATCCTCGCCCGGAGCATTGCTCTTCACCACATGTCCCGTATTCGCGTCCTTCTGCGCGGCCGCATTCGCCGCCGCCCACACCGAATACACCGTCCCGCCCTTGGGGCTCGGCACCTCCCGCGTCACCTCGCGAATGAACTGCTTCAGCGAAGGCACCGCCTCCGCTCCAAAATCCGGTCCGGCCACGGCCACATCCACGTTGAAGTAGGCCACCGCGTGCGCCAGCACCCTGGCATGCTCCTCCACCCACTCGGTCGAGCCAATCAGCCCCTCTTCCTCGGCGTCCCAGCTCCCAATCACAATCGTCCGCCTGGGCCGCCAGCCCGACTTCAGCAGCGCGCCCAGCCCGTGCACCATCTCCAGCATCGCCGCCGTCCCGCTGTTCGGGTCGACAGCCCCATACACCCACGCATCGCGATGGTTCCCGCTCACCACCCACGCATCCGGCTCTGAGGAGCCCGGAATCCGCCCGATCACGTCCCAGATCGTCCGCACCTTGTAGTCCTGGTCGCTGATCAGGTGTACCTTCGCCCCGCTCCCGCCCAGGTGGTAGTGAAACGGCAGCCCCCCCTGCCAGCCCGACGGCACACCCGGCCCCTGCAGCGCCGCCAGTATCGGCGAAGCATCGTGGTAGCTGATCGGCGCCGATGGAATCGTCGGCTGATTCCCCGTCTTCAGCGGGTCCAAACGCGCCGAATCCGGCAAATCCATTGTTGAGGCCACCCCTGGCGTCTGCGGATCGCCCGGATACTTGAACAGATACTGCACGCTCCCGCGCTGCACCCCGGTCTCCGGCCGCCACGGCCCATGCGGGTAAGCATCGCCCTTGAAGTAGCCATCGTCCATCGGGTCCGAGTAGATCAGCACCCCCACCGCTCCGCGCTGCTCGGCAATGTACACCT
>Ga0302319_10014569_pt1 | contig 14641 bp, 8 predicted proteins | sample Bog_T0_2_FD_203319 | JGI IMG/M metagenome (GOLD analysis project Ga0302319, IMG submission 203319) | Peat permafrost microbial communities from Stordalen Mire near Abisko, Sweden - Bog_T0_2 | ecosystem: Environmental > Terrestrial > Soil > Wetlands > Peat | place: Sweden: Abisko, Stordalen Mire... | reverse complement strand
CCCGCCTCACGACGAAGCCCTTGCGCTTCGCTGTCACTTCACCTCCATCAGGTTGTGAAAAGGACTTTCACCTTCGAGCTGTCGAACATGCTCGGCACACACGCAAAAAGGGGCAGACCGTCGCCGGTCTGCCCCCTTGATTTAACTTCGAACGGCTCAGAAGGTGTATTTGATCGCCAGCTGAACAATGCGGTGGCCGGTTTTCCAGTCCGCATAACCAAAACTCGGATTGCTCAGCTTTCCGTTCTGGTCGAAGGAAAGATTCAGGTTGTTGTCCCCGTTGATAAACGACGTCAGCGGATGGTTCAGGAAGTTATTGCCCTGAACGCGGAACTGAATCTTCTGGTGCTCCCTGACCGTGAAGTCCTTGAACAGCGTGAGGTCGCTGTTCAGGAACGCCGGTCCCTTGATGTAGGGGAAGATGAAGTTGCCGTTGTGGCCTGGCGTCGGCGGCGCGAAGCAGTTGCCGTTGATGAACTGGTTAGGCTGCAGATTTGCCGTCGGGTTGCAGATGATCTGAGGCTGAATCCCGATGTCGGGAGAACCGCTGATGATGTCCGCGTTCAGCCCGGTGCCGGCGGGTACCACGGTCCCGTCCGGAAGCTTTGTTCCCGCGGGAACGTAACCGGACAGATTGAAGTTCGCCGAAACCACCGCCTGCAGGTTCACGCCGCTCTGGAACTGGGTAATTCCCGAAAGACGCCAGCCGTTGACTGTGCCCTTGACGAACTTGTTGCCGCCCTGCAGCTTCGGCAACTCGATGACGTAAGCGATGTTGAAGATGTGAGTCCGGTCATTGGGGAGGGTACCGTAATTGTTAGCCAGATTGGTCGGATCCCCGGTGGCCGATCCGCCTTCGCCGCGGATACCGAGCGCCTTGCTGAAGGTATAGTTCATCAGGAAGTTAATATGTCCCGACTGTTTGTTCCAGCGGGTCTGAAGGGCGTTGTAGTTCGAGTACATCTTGTGGTTGATTACCTTGATGGTCTGGTAGTTGTTGTAGGTGCGGAGGGGGTCTGTCGTGCCGGACCCCGGCGCCAGGCCGTTGGTGGTAAAGAAGCCAGGGATGTTGAACAGCGTTCCGGCCGGGATGTCGTTAATCTGGCCGAAGTTGTTGTTCCAGTTGCTGAGGAAGTCGCTCTTGTTGCCTACATAGGCAACTTCAAACAGCGAGGAGAACGGCATGCGCTGAGAGACCGTCAGGCTGTAGCTCTGCGTCCTTGGCTGCTGGCTGTCCGTCTGATCGAGGACCGTGATGCCGCCGGGACGAACGAACGAAGCCTGTATCTGTGAGATCGACTGGAACGTAACGGTGCTGGCGGTGTAACTGTAGACGCCCTGCGACGGATTGAGCGCACCCGCCTGCACGTTCTGCTCGTCGTGGAAGTGATAGAGGCCATAGCCGCCGCGAAGGACGGTCTTGCCTTTGCCGAAGACGTCGAAAGCGAACCCGCCGCGCGGCGCGTAGAACAGCGCACGGCCCGGCGCGCCCGACAGCGGCACCGTGGAGTCGATTGCGTGCCACTCGACACCGGTAAGGGCGCTCGGCGCGGCATTGGCTGAGTACTTCGCCGGATTGAAAATGGCCAGACCTTTGCCCGAGTCGTCGACCCAGGGACCGAAATGGGAAGCGCGAATGCCATAGTCGATGGTGAGGCGCTTTGTGATCTTCCAGGAGTCCTGACCGTAGAACTCGATGGGCTGATAATGCATGATGATCAGCACGTCTTTGTTCGTCTCAGTGTACTGGGCCAGGTTACCGGTGAGCAGATCGGCGTACGCGTTGCCTGTGGTGTTGCCTCCCCAGTTGGCCAGAATCAGTTCGCCGTTGGCCTGGTTGTTCGAGGGCTGATTGTTGCTGGTCTTTTCCCAGTAGAAGCCAAACTTCGCGGTGTGCGTGCCCCAGACTTTCGACAGGTTATCAGCGATGGTAGGCAGCGTCTTCTTGGCATAGAGCGAACCGGTGATCTGGAAGCCGGAGGGCTGAATCATATTGGCAAAGCCGTTGCCCCAACCCGTGATGGCCGGAATTTCGTGAGTGTTGTTTCCGAAGATATCCCCGAAGCTGGCGCCGACCTTGGCAGGATCGACTTTGGACGGGTCCTCGAACGAATTCTGAAGGTTCAGTTCAGTGAATGTAAACACCAACTCGTTTGTCATGGTGGGACTGAACACTTTGGTGAGATTCGTCGAAATCGATTCCGAGGTGTTGCCGGCAAGCAGCCGCGTCGGATACGGCACGGTCGGAGTGGGCCTCCACCAGAGGGTATCGGTGAAGTAAGCGGTATCGCTCTGCTGGTTGTAGCTCACATAAAGCTTGGTGCTCTGGTTAATTGCCCAATCGACGCGAGGCCGGAACTGGTAGGCGTTTTGGGGCTTCGTCGAGACCTGAACGTAGTTGTAGCCGCCGTTGGCGACCGGGTTGGCGTTGGCGGCAGGGTAAAGGTTCATCAAAGCCTGACCTACGGGGCTGATCAGGCTTTGCGGAACGATTCCACCGGGATAGGTGGTGGCGGTGTTGATGCCGGAGCCGATGGTCCCTCCCGGAGGCGCCAGCGCATCGAGCGACGCCTGGCTGTAATTGCCGGTTCGCATAGCGGCGGTGGGAGTGAACGACTGATAGAGGCCGTTGTCAACCGTTTGTTGGAAGTACTCGTAGGCAACGAAGAAGAAGAGCTTGTCCTTATTACGGTTGAATTTGCTCCAGGGGAGCAGAACCGGGCCGCCGACGTTGCCGCCGGGGTAGATGTAACGGGTTGCGGGGCGAGGCGCGGCGGGCATGCCGTTGGGCGCGGTGCCCTGCAGATTGTTCAGCGCATCGTTGGCGTTCATCGAAGCATCGCGGGCATAGAGATAAGCCTGACCGTGATAAGCATTGCCGCCCGACTTGCCGATACCGGAAATGACGACCGGACCTTTTTGCGAGTCGGCGCCGAAGTTGGACGTCATGACCTTGAGTTCCTGTGTCATGTCAACGTTCAGATCGACGGCTTGGCCGCAGTTGCAGCCGGGGTCGATGATGTGGGCACCCATCGGAGGTGATGTCGATGGCGCCGGTGCGCTGGCCGTTGGCGGCGAAACTGCCGACCGGGCCGCTGCCGGTACCGTGAATCTCACCATTATAGGAAGCGCCGTTTTGGGTGCCGCCCGTGATGGCCATACCCGGCAGAATCTTGATGAACTCGGCCGCGTTGCTGCCGACGATGGCGATATCCTGGAGTTGTTTGGCGGAGATGGTCGACGACTTTTCGCCCGAATCCACCGGAGTGATCTCGGCGGCTTCGGCGGTAACTTCGACTGTTTCAGTGGTGGCTCCGACTTCGAGGGAGACGTCGACGTTGCGCTTGTCCCCGGCATCGAAGTGCAGGTCTTTCTGATCGTATGCCTTGAATCCCTGAGCCTGGACCGTGAGCGTATAGTCGCCGGGCTGCACCGCCGACACGGTGAAGTAGCCTTCGCCGTTGGTGATGGTTCGCCGCGTGTCGCCGCTCAACTGGCTCTTCAGAAGTACCGTGGCGCCCGGCACGACTGCGTTGGATGCGTCGGAAACGGTTCCAATAAGAGTGGCCGTGTTTTGGGCGAACAGACCGGGGGCGAGCAGGCCGTAAAGAACGGCCGCGACGAAAACGCTCCGCGTGAGGCCGGTACGACTGGAAAAAAGTCTGAACATGGACGTTTTAAATTTCCCCTTAGAGATCGCTGCTGCCGAAGGCTCCAAAACAGGCAGCCGAACTACCGATCAGGTAGTTGAATACTATTAGTTCCAATCGTTTTAGGTAAGTTACCACCCGTTACCGTAACATTCGCATAGGTTGTGGTATGCGTAAGTGGTTTATGTACCAATGACGTACGCGACGTTAATCGGTTGAACCCGGCACCGTACTCTGATACAATCCGCCCGAGCGTGAACGTGATTCAGGAAATTTCCATCGAGCTGGACGAGAAAAAGCGGGAATTGCAGGAGGTTCTTTCCTCTCCGGTGTTCGTCCGTTCCGTGCGGCTTGAAAAACTGCTTTCATATCTGTGCGAAAAATACTTCGCCGGGGAGTCGGACGGCGTAAAGGAATACAACATCGGGGTGGAGGTTCTGGGGCGGAGGCCGACTTTCGACCCTTCCACTGACGCCATCGCGCGGGTGGAGGTGCATCGTTTGCGGCGCAAGCTGCGCGAATACTACGAGGCGGAGGGCCAGGATCATCGGATCCACTTGACCATTCCGACCGGATCGTACGTTCCGGCCTTCGTGAGATCGGAAACCACGCTGCCGGGAGAAACAGTGCAGGCGGGCCAGATCGCCGAGCCGACTGTCGAACCCGAGGGGAAACAGTTTGGGAAGGTTTCGGTCACGGAGGCCAGCGAGACGACAGCGCTTCAGCGCCTCGAGCAGCCTGCCGAGGTATCGGGCGGCGCGGTAGCGATACCTCGCGGCAGGATTTCGGCTCTGAGGGCGGCAATGCTGGCTGTTGCATTGGTTCTGGCGGTGGCTGCCGGGATCGTGGTCCCTGGGCTGCTGAAAGGTCGGGAAGGGGCGCGGAAAACGGCCTCGGAGCCGAACGAGACGGGGCTTGTCAATCCCGGTGCATCCCTGGCAACAGCGTCCCGTGAGATCCGGATTCTGTCAGGCCAATTACGGTCGCATTTGGATAAAGCGGGCAAGTTGTGGCTGCCGGACCGATTCTTCACTGGCGGGGGTGAGTTCAGCCGTCCCCGTCAGCTTTTCGCGCGCTCGGACGACTCGACCCTCTATGAGCACGGCAGGAGCGGAGCCACGTTCAGTTATGACATTCCCCTTCCGGCGGGCACGTGGGAGCTGCACCTCTATTTCGCGGAGACCGACTATGGACCGGGAGCGCCCCAGGGCGGCGGTGAGACCAGCCGGCTTTTCAATGTCACGGCGAACGGCGCGCCGCTGCTGACGGGTTTCGATATTGTCGCCGATGCCCCGGGATCGTCCGTCGCCGACGAACGGGTATTTAAGGATATATCGCCCGCCTCGGACGGGTTGCTGCATCTGGTGTTTACGGGGCAGCGCGACTCCGCGATGGTTAATGGAATCGCGCTCATCCCCGCCCCGCCGCACCGGATCAATCCGGTCCGCATCTCGACGCAGGAGATCTCGTATACCGACTCGCGGGGCCAGACTTGGAGTCCTGACAATTACTGGATCGGCGGCCAGAAACCTTACCGTGCGGCAAAGGTTCGGGACACGGCCGACCAGGACCTTTATGCCGCCGAACGTTTCGGCAATTTCAGCTATAGTATTCCGGTTGCGCCCGGCGTTTTCGACGTTAACGTTTATCTGGCGGAGATGTACTGGGGACCGGAGACGGCACCGGACGGGGTTGAGGGGAGGCGGGTTTTCGACATTTTCTGCAATGGGGTGGCGTTGGGGCGGAGGATCGATATCGGTAAGCAGGTGGGGCCGAACCGGGCACTGGTGCTGCATTACAGCGGTTTGCGGCCCAATTTTCAGGGGAAATTGTGGTTGTCTTTTGTGCCGGACGTTAATTATGCGGTGGTCTCGGCCCTGGAGATTTTGAACACGGGGGAATAGAGGGCGGGCCTCTGTCCCCACAAAGAACTATTCGACCAGACCGAACGCGATTAAATTCGATCCGGACGCTACGGCAATGTACTGCTTGCCGTCGAACATGTAGGTCATGGGAGAAGCTTTCCAGATCTGATGGGCGGGGAACTGCCAGAGCGGCTTTCCGGTAACGGCATCGGCGGCGGCGAAGGCTCCGCTGTCATCGCAGAAGAAGACGAGGCCGGATGCGGTGGACATCGCTCCGCCCCAGGAATCGCCCGTCCCGGTTTGCGGCAGCTCCCAAACGGCCGCGCCGGTTTCAATGTTGATCGCGCGGAGAATCTTTTGCGGCACGTCGCCGGGCGCATCGCCGAAAGATCCGCCGAAATAACCAGTGCCGGCCTTCCACTCCTGGGGCGCTTTATTGAAGTTGCCGCAACGTTCGAGAGTCTGCACGTAGTAGAGGTGCGTTATGGGGTTGAATGAAGTCGAGAACCAGTTGGTAGCTCCGAGAAGCGAAGGGCACACAACCTTACCTTCGGGCGTGGGTTCCTGCCCGGGAATGGTAATGGGCCGGCCACTGGCGTCGATACCGGTCGCCCAGGTGATCTTCTTCACGAGCGGCTTTGCGAGAAGAAGCTTGCCATCGGTTCGGTCCAGCACGTAGAAGTATCCATTGCGATTGGCATGCAGCAGGAGCTTGCGGGGCTGACCCTTCCACGTAGTGTCAACCAGAACCGGAGGCTGCTGGGCATCCCAGTCCCAAACGTTGTGCGGCGTGTACTGGAAATACCAGCGGAGCTTGCCTGTCTTTGCGTCGAGAGCGACTATCGAACTTGTATACAGGTTGTCGCCGACGCGCTGATCGCCGTTGAGATCCGGCCCGGGATTGCCGGTCGGCCAGTAGAGCGTATCGAGCTGAGGATCGTAGGTACCGGTAAGCCATGTGGCTCCGCTGGGATGGTCGATACCGGGACCTTGCCAGGTTTCGGAACCGGGTTCGCCTCGCAGCGGCACGGTCCAGAAGCGCCAGATTTCTTTGCCGGTGGCCTGATCGTATGCGGCGACAAAGCCGCGCGCGCCTTCATCTCCGCCCGCGACCCCGGAGATGACGAGCGTACCTACCGTGAGCGGCGCGCCGGTGGCGTTGTAGTTCAGGTGCCAGTCGGCCATTTCGGTGTCCCAAAGAAGCTTTCCGGTAAAGCGATTGAGGGCAATGATGTGGGCGCTGTCGGTGGGTATGAAGAGGCGGTCGCCCGAGACGGCGGGACCTCGGTTGATGCCGCCCGCCGCGTTGCCGACGAGGCCTCGGGTCTTCTTCCGCTGATAGTGCCAGATCTGGCGGCCGGAGCCGGCGTCGAGCGCGTAGCATTCGTTGGCGCTCGACATATATAGGATTCCCTCGACCACGAGGGCCGTGCCTTCAAGCGGCGATGTGTTGACCAGCGGGAAGATCCATTTAGGCGCAAGGCGCGCGACGTTGGTTTTGTTGATTTGGGTAAGCGTGGAATAGCGATTGCCGTTGACCTGGCCGTTGTAGGTAGGCCAGTCAGTCTGGCTGGTGACGGCGCGCCAGACGGCGCCCTGTTTGCGGAGCAGGTGGACGCGCTGGTCGCTGTCAGCGAGGATCTGCATTTCAGCCGAGCCGTGGTTCAGCACGGGACCGGCGAGGGTCTTGCCCCCGGCCAGCGTTACAGTGGCGCGCGCCAGGGGCACGCCCTCGGCCGATGTCTTCAGCGACGTGAGAAAGGAGATGAGATCTTTGGTTTCGGCATCGGGAAGATTGTTGCGAGGCATGCCGGAGTTGGGCAGGCCTTCGTGGATGAGGGTAGTCAGTTCGTCATCGTTGTAATTGCCGATGCGGGTCAGGATGGAGGGGCCGAGTTCGCCGCCGTTTCCATCGCGGCCATGACACATGGCGCAATGGCCTTCAAAGGACGTTCGACCGGGGTTGGGCGGCACCTGCCAGGCCAGCAGGGCGAGGGGAAGAAGCAAAGAATTGAGGAGCACAGGTTAGTAGATCGTCTTCAGTTCAAGGATAACCAGTTCCAGCGGTTTGTCGCTGAGGTTCTCGATCTTCTGTTTCGACGGCCCGCTCCAGTTGAAATCGCCGAGTTTGCGCTGGACAGTCTCGGAGGTGATCCGGGCGTCCAGATCCGTCATGCAAACCGTCAGGTGGCTGAGGGTGTATTCGTGTTCCGGCACGCTCTGTTTGGGGCCGATCTTCAGGCGGAGAGCTCGAACCTGGGGGTTCTCGAAGATCAGCGAGAAGTTTGCCGGGGCTGCTTTCAGCGGATCGAGACCGGTGCCTTCGACCTTGCCGGGATAGCCGCCTTTTTTGATCGCGACGATTATCCCGGAAGGCCCTGGGGGCCGCGAATCGACTCGGGGAGTGGGCAGCGGCCCGGAGTAGTGAAAGCCGATCGCGGGGCTCCAGTTGACGGTGTCGGGCTCCCATTTGAGGTCTTCCGTCGAGCCGTCGAGATATGTAAGGCGCTCGCCGCCGGTGCGGAAGTAGATGAGGACGCGGTTCAGTTTGTGGTTGTGCCAGTTGTGGCCGGACTCGGCGCATCGGGCGCGGTCCTGCGGTGGCAGGGTGCCGCAGAGTTGCGGAAGGTCGGTTGCGGGGTCGCCGGCACCGGGATAAGGCTGCGGCGGATTCACCATCAACTGGTCGTTCTCATAGAGAAGCGTGAAGCCGCGGACTCCTGGTTTGGGAGTAGCAGGGCCGTCAAACCACTGGGCTTTTTGTGCGCCCAGTGGCGCGGCTGCAAGGACAGCAAGAGCAAGCAGGCGATTCATCGTTATCAGAATACAAACCTTCCTACCACCTGGCCGGTGCGGCCCTGGGTACCCGAAGTTGCGTTCATGTAGCCGAAGCCGGACTGCGGGACGCCCGCTGCGTTGAGCACCTGCGTTTGCAGGGGGTTCGAAGACGACGGGCCCGGGACCTGAATGCGGTTGAAGATATTGAAGAACTCTCCGCGGATTTCGAAAGTCCGCTTCTCTCCCCAGACGGGGAAGATTCTGCCGATGCTCATGTTCTCTCCGGGGCTGCGGCGACCGCGGTAATCGCTGTAATAGGGCGCAGAGTTGCCCCATTGTCCGGGCGCCGCATCGACCCAGGCGGCGGGGTTGAGCAGGAACTGCTTGTTGGGATCGATATGACCATTGGGGTCTGTGAGGAAGAGCGGAACGCCGGGGACGCGGTTCATCAGGGTGCCTCGGAACAGCAGCGTGCTGAGGTTGTTTTGAGATCCGGGAACGCCAATCAGCCCTCCGCTCTGGTACTGCAGAGTGCCGGAAAGGGTCCAGCCGCCGACAGTCGCTCGAATGTAACGGTTCGAGGTCGGTTTGGGAGCGACGTAGTTAAACGCAACCACGAACACGTTGGGCAGATCGCAACCGCAGAGAGCTTTCCGATTCACCCAGTTGAACTGGTCGTTGACGGACTCATTGGTATCGAGAGTCTTCGACCTTGTGTAAGAGGCGGACAGGGTGAGATGGTATGCCGTACGCTGGGTAACTTTGGTCTGCAGCGAATCGTACCAGCTGTTTCCCCGTGGCGCCCAGGTAACGGGAATGCTGCCGAACTGCGGGTAAGGCCGAAGCGCCTGAGCTACCGTCAGGGTGGTCGGGAATCCGGGGTAAGGCGGGGTGCTGAATCCTCTTGAAATGGCCAGTGCCGAATTCAGCGGGGATGTGAGCAGAGTGCGATCGGCAGCATTGCTGAGGTTGAGTCCCTTCGCTGCGAGTTCCGCCGCAGTAATGGTGTTGAGATCCCAGGAACCGCCCTGCTGAAGCCATACGCCGCGGTTGCCCACATAGGCGGCTTCGACGGAAAGGTTTTTGTTGAGTTCGCGCTGTATGGCAACGTTCCACTGATTGATCCTGGGGGGGCGGCCCGCCTCGCGATCCTCGATTCCGGGAGGGTTATTGATCTGCCCGGCCTGCGGACGAATTCCCGGGTCGAGGTTGACGGCGAAAATCTGCGAGGGCGTGTAGGGCAGGCCCGCGCCGAAAATGGAAGCGGGAGATCCGAAGGACGTTGAGGTGAAGCTGAGAGTATTCCATCCTTCGCCGGTCGCGCCGGTGCCGGCGCCATCGGGCGTGTTGCCATAGACGAGGCCCCAGCCTACCCGCAGAACAGTCTTCGGCGCAAACTGGTAAGCGAGGCCCAATCGGGGGCCGATCGCATACGGATAGACGCTGGTGAAGGTGCAGTTGCACGTCCCCGGCCCATAGCCTTCGTAAACCGTCCCGCCCGGCAGTCCGCCCGCGTTCTCGTTGGGGATGGTGGGCCCGAACATGCTGGCGCGATGAAAGGCTTCCTCAGGCGCGGTCTGGCGGTCCCAGCGAAGGCCGATGTCGAGTGTCAGTTTGCGGGTTATCTTCCAGTTGTCCTGGACGTAGATGGCCATAGAGGTTTTGCGGTAGTCGGGATCCTGAGTGGGCGGGACGCTGGCGCTGTCTACCAGACCCAGCAGATAACTGGCGTAAGGCAGCCCGATGGTATTGCCGCCCACGTTGGTCGACTGAAGGTAAGGAAGCGCAGTTTCGTTGCCGCTGAAATTGTAGGAGGGGGCGGCGATTGCGTTCTTGTTGATGGTGGTGTCCAGTCTCCACTGGAAACCGGCCTTGTAGGTATGGTTGCCGCGGACCTTGGTGGCGCTGAGCGATAAGGAGGGTTTGTCGGCAAGATTCACAACAGGAGCGCCTACACCGATGCCATAGGCCGTGCTGAAGCCGCCAACGGTGGAGTTACCGATGCCGCCAATTACGGGCATACCTGTGGTGTAGCTGCCATTGAGACCTATCGTCGCGGGGACGAAGTTCAGGGATTGCGCGAGATAGTTATCGTCGTGGTCGCCGCGCACAAAGCCGAACCCGGCGTGGAAGATCAGGGTAGGTGTAGCTGTGTAATCGTAGTGGAACTGATAGGTGTCGGCGAAGATTTTCCGGTCGCGGGTAGACGTAATGGGCGCGGGGAGGCCGTCGGCACGGGCATTGGCGTAGTAGAGGTAATCCGAGATATAGAAATCGGCTTTCATCTTCTGGCCGATATTCTGATCGATCTTGACACTGGGGATGTGCCGTTTCTCCTGGTTCGGAACCACCTGATTCCAGTTGTTGACCAGATTGCCGTTGGTGGGCATGGGCATCCACATGTTCTGAATCGACGTGGCAACCGCGTTGAGGCGGCTCATGGGAATCACGTTGTTCGGGAAGGGGGTGCGGGTGACCTGTCCGTTCACCGTGGTGTTGCTGTTGGGATCGAAGATCATGTTCTCAAGAATGGCCGACCCGTTGATGTTGGTGCCCAGAGTCTTTTGCACCAGCGCCTGGCTGAAATCTCCGTTTCTCATGGCGGCGGTAGGCATGGTTACATAACCGTTCGACAGGGTGAAATTCCGGTAGAGCTCAAGATTGAAATAGAAAAAGCTCTTATTGCGCCCGTCGTAGATTTTGGGAATCCAGACCGGGCCGCCTATGGCGCCACCGTAGTTCTTGGCTTTGGACAGGTTCTGGATGTGGTTGTCGCCGCCGTTGCGCACCGTATAGGCCAGGCCGGCGTTGAGATCTTCGTTACGAACAAAGGTGAAACCGACACCATGGAGCTGGTTGGTACCGGACTTAGTGGTGTAGTTGAAAAGTCCGCCCGTGATCTGGCCGAATTCAGCGGCGTAATTGCTGCCCTGAATGGTGAATTCCTGGAGGGCCTCCACTGCAGGCTGCTGCTCCAGGGTGTGGGACGGATCTTCGTTGGCATTGGTGATGTCCTGACCGTCGAGGAGAACCCGGTAGGTGGTGGCGGGCGAGCCGTTGACCCTGATATTGGCCGATCCGGCCGGGGCCGTCACGCCTCCGGTGACGCCTGGGAACAGGCCGGCGAATTCGAAGATATCGCGAACGTTGGTAGTGGTGTTGGGCAGCGCGTCGACGCGGTCCGTGCTCATGTTGGCGTTGATTTCGGCGCTCTCGGTGCGGAGCAGGCCGGCGTCAGCGGTAACGGTAACAGATTCGGCGGAAGAGCCCACCTTGAGCGCGATATCGACGCGCAGGGTCTGAACGACCTCGACCTGGATGCCGTGCTGAATGTACTTCTCGAACCCGGCGGCGGTGACGGTCAGATCGTAAGTGCCGGCGAAGAGGGATGTCAGGGTGTAGTTGCCGGTCGCGGTCGTGACGGTGTCGAACTCGGCTCCGGTGGCGGTGTTCCTGGCGTGAAGAGCGGCGCCGGGAACGACGGCGTTACTGGCGTCGGTGACAGTTCCGGTGATGGTGCCTCGGTCGGTCTGGGACAGCGCCGGGAGGAGGAAAATTGAGGCGACGAACAGCAATCGTACTGCGGCGCCATGGCTACGCGGTTGGCGGAAAATCATGAGAAACCCCTTTTCATTTCTGTCCCCCGAACGGCAAAGCACGAGGGATAACGAATTGGCTGGTAAGTTATCACACGGCTCTGCTTGAGTCAACGTTTGCGGGTCGAAAATTGAAACGGTGAGCCAAAAAACGCAATGGCGCCGGGCCGGGGGCGGGATTCGGTTCGTTCCTGCAATTTTTTCTGTGGCGACGACGAGGTTGGGCGCATGGCCGTCGGCCCGGCTTACATTACGCCTGGTGACGGAGGTGTGTTCGAGGAATTCGTCGGTGAAAGTCATTTGAGAGGGTTGTGCCTGGTACGAGAGTGGCATGGGGCGGGGTGATTTCCGGCGTGAGGGAGGGGCTGTTGGGAGGGATTGTGGGCTTTTTATTGGGGTTTTGGGGTGGAAGATTTATTGAATTTTGTTGTGACCGGCCAGCGGCGCTGGTTGGGTGGGGTCGCGTGCCTGGGGTGTTCGTTATTCAAAAAGGATGAACGCAGATGAAACAGGATGTTGGCGTAGACATTAGCATCATCGGGCCATTGGTCGGTTCTGTTGAGGCTCCGCGTCCGGTGGCTTTTGCGCTTCGAAAGCGGCGATAATTTGGCTTTTTGGGTCGATTCGAACCCAATCGAACCCAATTAGGCGGGTTTTTTTGGCTTGGTCTGGTGTATAGATAGATAGTTATGGTCTACCGGCTGGCGATTCTCATTTTTGGTTTCGGTTCGCTTGCTGCTATGGCGCAGCCGGTCCGGGTTTCCACAACCCAGCATTTCGATTTTGCGCTCGGCGGTACGATTCGTATGAAGGATTCCTTCGGCTCTCTGACGGTGGAGGGCTGGGATCAGCCTGGTGTTGAGCTAACGGTGGTCAAATCGCTGCACTTCGGTTCCGAGTCCGGACAAAAGGGTACGCAACACCTGGATGCCATCCGCGTGGCGGCAGAACGAGGGTCCGGCACCGAATTGACTATTTCGACGAGCCGCCCGAAGAGGATCTTGAATGTGACGCTGGAATATCGTATCCGCGCGCCGCGCGGTTCGCACTTCGTGATCAATCATGGAAGCGGCGATGTTTCGCTCACAGGCATGACCGGTGACATTGAAGTCACCAGCCGCCGGGGCGATATCGTGCTGATGCTTCCGGAGCTGGCTTCCTATTCGATTGACGCGCATACCAGATTCGGTCTGGTGACTTCGGACCTGGCGGCCGCAGCGCGGCGCAAGCTCTCGCCGGGCGAGAATCTCACACAGGGCGGCACGGCGGCTTCACACCGGCTCGTGGTGAGGGTTCGTTATGGCGGTATCGCGATTAAAGAACTTCCGCGTGAAGCGGTGACGCCTTCAGAGCTTTAGAAGATCGTTCTCCCGAGCTACCATCGCGCGCGGGTCAACCGGGAGGTCCGTGCCGGTCGAGCGGGTTCGGTCTCAGATGGCGCGTCACACGCCCGCGGGCATCTCGATCGCGACCGCGAAGACCTCGGTAAACGCACGAAGAGGGCGGCTTCGGGGCGCGCGTTGGTGTAGGATGTCGTCAGATCGTCCCACTGGAGCAATCGCATGAATATCCATCACCTCGCGCCGTCCGTGAGCCGCTGGCTCCTTACCATGGGATCCCTCATGTTGGCGGCCAGCCACGCCTCAAGCGCTGACCTCTCGAAGTTCAGGCGCATCGAGCCGCAGTTCATTGCGGCGCTGGGAGACCCCTCGGCCACCTCCGGCAACGGCGCGCAATCATGGGGCTTCTGGAACCAGGACCCAGGCCCGCGCGCCTGCAAGCTGGAACACTACCCTCAATTGAAGGCGACCGGCGTGGCGCCAGCGCAATGGAAATTCGACGCGTCGGACTGGTGGCTGGAAGAACACGGCTTGATCATGGAGAAGCCGACCTTTCCGCTGCCTGCCGGGAAATACCTCGTCACGGGTGACCGCGACGTGACGGCAGTGCTGACAGTTCATTCCAGGGACAAGGACGGCAATCAGCGGTGGGAACTCGCCGACGGCGCGACCCTCTACGATGTCACCCATCTCGGGTGCCGTTCCGCACGGTACACGCCGGCGAAGGCTGGCAACGCGTGCTCGCCTGCGAACGCTCCCACGAAGGGTTTTCCTGTGAATCCGGGGGCGGCCATGCCTGCCGTGGACGGCTGCCAAAAGCAGGATTACACGGTTCTGATCGTCGTGGGGCTGCCTGTCACTCACTGAGCGGCCGCACGGCAGGCGTAACGACCGCAGGCGCTGCGCAAAGGCCGCCATGGTCGATGGCAACGAAGCTCAGGACGGCAAGAGCTCGGTTCATATGTTGATTCCAGGTCATTGATTTTATCCCGATGCTATCGTCCAGGTTCTTCGTCGTTGCGGTCTGATCGCCGCAATTGACATCGTCAACTTCTGCGCTGTTGGCCAGCGCCCCCCCGGGAGGCTGACACACTTCGCGTGGTTTAGTTAGAGCAGGCGTTCGCCGCCACCGCTTCCCCATTATGGTTTGCCCTACGGAGCAAGTTTAGCCGCTGCCAGCCGGTCCTGATATCCGGCAATATCGGAAGATATTTCCCAACGCTGGCGTCGGCCAACGACCCGCCGCCACGCACTAGCTAGCCGACCGAGGTCCTGGCTCCGACCCGTCCTAGGAGCCTGTCGGGATGAAAAAGGCGAGCGAGCAGGGATTGAAGTCGGAGATCAGGATCGGCGGAGCGGTTACCGGGTATTTCTCGACTGGCGGTGCGAGGAGAGCGACCGGACCGCGTTGG
>Ga0302319_10014567_pt1 | contig 14644 bp, 14 predicted proteins | sample Bog_T0_2_FD_203319 | JGI IMG/M metagenome (GOLD analysis project Ga0302319, IMG submission 203319) | Peat permafrost microbial communities from Stordalen Mire near Abisko, Sweden - Bog_T0_2 | ecosystem: Environmental > Terrestrial > Soil > Wetlands > Peat | place: Sweden: Abisko, Stordalen Mire... | reverse complement strand
CGGTCCTTGTCCACCAGCACCACGACGTCCTTCAGATTGGAGGCCAGCATGTACGGTTCATCACCCGCCATGTTGGAATCGAGCAGCAGCGATTTGCCGTCCGACACAATGCGCGGCGGCGTCTGGTCCTCGCGCAACAAAATCTTGTTGAAAAACTTGGTGTGCAACGGCACGGGTTTGGAACGGTAGCCGCGGGAGAGAATGGCCACATTGCGGCCGGCGTCGCGCAATTCCCGTGCAAATTTTTCGACCACGGGCGTCTTGCCCGTGCCACCCACGGTCAGGTTCCCGATGGCGATCACCTGCACGCCCAGCGTCTTGTCGCGCAGAATCCGGACGTTGTAAAGCCAGCGACGCACGATGACGAGCACCTGGAAGATTTTTGAACCCGCAAACAGGGCGGCGCGCGTCAGATTCGCCCGCCAGTCGCGGCGTTCCTCGAAAATGACTTGCAGGATGAAAGTTTCGACATTTTCAATCCAGTCACGGAAATATTCGCGCATTGCGCTTGAATGTGCCAATTTTGCGCGCTCCCGGCAAGGTGAACACCAAGGAGATTAGGGCGTCCGCAGATCGAAGCCGGAAGCGTTTTCCGGAAGCATTTTCCTTTGCCTAATACATCGGTGCATGATATGTTGGGTTGTTTATGTTGACTCTCAGGGGATTATCCTTTGCGCTTTATCTTGGGGCTTTTCTCCTGGGCGGTTTTGCCCCGCTGGCATGGACTGCACCGCTGGTTTTTACCATCAACCCTTCGCTGAGTCAGCTGACCGCTTCCGGCACGGTGGCTTCGGGAAGCATTTCCGCGCAGCAGCCGGGTTCATTAACAGCCACTTTCAGCGGCACCATCAATGTCGATCTGACCGCTAGCACCATTACCTTCACCGGAGGCAGTATTATTGCGGCCCAAACCAATGGAAGTTGGCAGCCAGCGGTTGGCGGCACACCCGGCGATGCGCCAGCGGATTACGGAGGAACCAATACTGAAGACGTCGGCACTGGCAGCGGCGGCACCCATCCCCCCGGCAATTTCGCCTTGCGCAACGTGCTCTTGGATTTGACCAGTCCCGTTTTGGCAACGACCAATGGCAGCTTTGACGGCAGCAGTCTAACGTTCCTGCTGTTCACGAACTTGGCCACGATTGATTACTATTACTCCTCCATTTCGATCACCACAAACAGCGGCAGCCAATATCTTAATGGAAATGCCATGAATACTGCGTCAGCCGGCTCCTCTGTCTCCACCAATGACAGCGTGAGGCAGCTTAATTTGCAAATCAATGCGGCAATCCTATCGTCACTGGTTTTTCACAACGATACCTACATCACTTTTGCCGGGCAATTGGTGGCCACCACCGCGCCGCCCATCATTCGGTCCATTGCCAACTCTCCGCCCAATGTGGTCATCACCACACAAAACACCACGGCCCAATCGGCCCTGGTAGTATCCACGAACCTGATATCCTGGTCACCGGCCAGCGCCACTCTCTCAACGAACGGATTTGGGATGATTGTTTTTACGACGCCGCTAAATGCGGGGAATGCCTTCTATCGCGTGCAGCAGTAGCAGTTTAGTAACCCAGCTTGGCGATTTCCTGCTGCAAGGCCATCTGAAACTCCTGCACATCGGCCGCAGTCGGCTTGTACCCCGTCTGCTTCGGCACCACTCCCAACCGGCCGGTTTGGTCCAGATACCAGTCCGCCATCTGTCCATCGCTGAAGGTTACTTTGCCGCTGACAATCGCACCCGGGCGCGCAATCTGATCCACGCTGACAGCGACTTGGCCGCCCGCTCCGGCGGGCAATGGTTCGTCCGCAACCGCTGCCGGGGCCAAGCCAGGTGCCGCGCCGGGCGCCGCTACGGCGGATTGGTCGGGTGGGGTGATCACTTTGGGAGGTACCGGATCCTTGGGGGTGAGCTTCAAGTCATCGACGAGGAACCGCGCCTCCATGTAAGTGAGCTTGATGCCGAACTCGGCGTTGAGCCGGGTCTGAATTTCGGCCAGCTTGGCCCCTTCACTGATCCAAGTGGCGACGCGTTGCCGTTGTTCTTCCGTCAATTTCATGGCCACCGAGTTTACTCAAACGTGCTTGATAAGCCAGTCGTAACCCTTGGACTCGAGTTCCAGCGCGAGCGATTTGTCGCCGGACTTGATGATCCGGCCGTCGGCCATGACATGGACGAAATCCGGCACGATGTAATTCAGCAGCCGCTGGTAATGGGTGATGACCAGTTGGGCGCTGTCGGCGCGGCGGAGCTTGTTGACCCCGTGCGCCACCGTCTTGAGCGCGTCAATGTCCAGGCCCGAGTCCGTTTCGTCCAGGATCGCCAGCTTCGGTTCGAGCACCGCCATCTGGAAAATCTCGGCGCGCTTCTTTTCGCCGCCCGAAAATCCGGAATTGACGGAGCGTTTGAGCAGATCTTCACTGAGTTCCAGCAGCTTCATCTTCTCGCGCACGAGCGTCAAAAAATCGATCGCATCCAGTTCCGGCTGGCCGTGATGCTTGCGGATCTCATTCAGCGCGGCCTTCAGAAAATACGTGCTGTTCACCCCGCGGATTTCGACAGGATACTGAAAAGCCAGGAACAAGCCCTCACGGGCGCGTTCCTCGGGAGCCAGTTCGAGCAGATCCTTGCCCAGGTATTTCACGCTGCCCGCCGTTATATCATAACCTTCACGGCCAGCCAGAATGGCGGCCAGGGTGCTCTTGCCGCTGCCGTTCAAGCCCATCAACGCATGAACTTCGCCCGGGTAAACCGTCAGGCTGAAGCCCTTGAGAATGGATTTGCTCTCCACGCCCGCGTGAAGATTTTCGATTTCCAGAATAGGTGTCTTGCTCATTTTAAAATTTTGGCGGCCACGACCGGGAACCGGAAATGGACCCGCCGGGTTTAGTGGTCAGCACCCGGCCGGGTCCGCATGGCCTGATTTGGTTCAACCCTCAACCGACGCTGCCCTCCAGGCTGACGCCGAGGAGCTTTTGCGCCTCAACGGCAAACTCCATGGGTAGTTCCTTGAATACTTCCTTGCAGAAGCCGTTCACGATCAAGTTCACGGCGTCCTGGGTTTCCAGTCCCCGTGAGTTGCAATAAAAGATCTGATCCTCGCCGATTTTGGAGGTGGACGCCTCATGTTCCACGCTGGCCGTGCTGTTCTTAACCTCAATGTAGGGGAACGTGTGCGCCCCGCATTTTGAGCCGATCAGCATGGAGTCGCACTGCGAGAAGTTGCGGGCGTTTTCCGCGCCCTTGCGGATTTCCACCAGGCCGCGGTAACTGTTCTGGCCGTGCCCGGCCGAGATACCCTTCGACACAATCGTGCTCTTGGTGTTTTTGCCGATGTGAATCATCTTTGTGCCGGTGTCGGCCTGCTGCCAGTTGTTCACCACGGCCACCGAGTAAAATTCCCCCTTGGAACCGTCACCCAGCAGGATGCAACTGGGATATTTCCAGGTGATGGCCGAACCGGTCTCCACCTGGGTCCAGGTAATGCGAGAGTTCTTACCTTTGCACAAACCCCGCTTGGTCACGAAATTGTAAATGCCTCCCTTCCCGTTTTCATCGCCCGGATACCAGTTCTGCACCGTGCTGTACTTGATTTCCGCGCTTTCCAGGGCCACGAGTTCCACCACCGCCGCGTGCAATTGGTTTTCATCCCGCATGGGCGCGGTGCAGCCTTCCAGATAGCTCACGCTCGCCGCATCGTCGGCCACCAGCAGAGTCCGCTCGAACTGGCCGGACTTGGCGGCATTGATCCGGAAATAGGTCGATAGTTCCATCGGGCAGCGCACGCCCTTGGGGATGTAACAGAAGGAGCCGTCACTGAAAACGGCGCTGTTCAGCGCGGCGTAATAATTATCCGTGTACGGAACGACCGAGCCGAGATATTTTTTGACCAGGTCGGGATGCTCCTGCACCGCCTCGCTGAAGGAGCAGAAAATAATCCCCTGTTTGGCGAGCTCCTCGCGATACGTGGTCCCGACGGAAACGGAATCAAACACCGCATCCACCGCCACCCCGGCCAACCGGGCGCGCTCGCGCAGTGGAATCCCCAGCTTTTCATAAGTCTCCAGCAGCTTGGGATCCACCTCATCGAGGCTCTTGGGCGCGTCGCCTTTTTGTTTTGGCGCACTGTAATAAGTAATGTCCTGAAAATCCACCGGCGGATATTTCACGAACTGCCAGGTTGGCGCCTTCATCGTCAACCAGTACCGGTAGGCCTTGAGCCGCCAGTCGGTGAGCCACTGCGGCTCTTTCTTCTTGGCTGAAATCAGCCGGACGATGTCCTCGTTCAAGCCCGGCGGCGCGGAGTCGGATTCGACATCGGTGACAAAGCCATACTTGTAATCCTGCTTGACCAGGCTTTCGATCGTGTCAGTGGCGGTGCTCATGATAAATTGGACTTTTCCCTGGCGGCGCAACTGGCGCAACGGCCATGCACGGCAATATCGTAATGATCCACGAGGAACCCGGCCGGCCGCGGCATGGCGGTGGAATCCTTTTGCAGCGGCACGTCAAAGACCTCGCCGCAGGCGTCGCAGTAATAATGACAGTGCTCCTCCATGTTCGGGCAAAAGCGCGTCGCCCCGCGTTGGAGCTGCACTTGCCGCACCAGGCCGCACTTCACCAGCGCATCCAGGCAATTGTAGACCGTGGCGTGTGAAATATCCGGCATCGCCTTCTTGGCGCGGATAAAAACCTCCTCCGCCGTCGGATGATCCCGTTTGTGCAGGATGACGTCATAAACCTGCTGGCGCTGGGGCGTGAAACGAAAGCCGCTCGTGCTCAACCTTTCGGTCAAGTGTTGCTCGGATTTGCTGTGACTGTGTGCGCCTGCGGCCATGCCGTTGAGAAGATGACCCAATCGGCCACCATCGTCAAGATTTAGAATAGTTCTAAATCCACCAACCCCTACTTTTGGAAGACGCTGACGCGGGCGGGGGGAAGATTCCACCACACGATCTTGGAGGCGCGCAATTTAAAGGAGGATGCGCCGCGCGGCCGCAGCTTGTGGATTTGGTAGGTGTATTGCACCCAGGTGCCCTGCGGTTCGAGGATGCCGCGGATTTTTTGCGCGAGCGCCTCGGCCTGTTCGTGCTTGAAATTCACCAGCGGCAGGCTGGAGATGATGGCCCCGACACTCTTGACCTGTTGCGGCAGGTCGGCCAGCAGCGTATCCATCTGCCAGGCGTCGCCGGAGATGATATGGGCCAGAGGAAAACGTTTGCGCAGCAATTTGGCCAGCGTGGGGTTGTGTTCAATGGCAATCAGCCGATCCTCACGCAGGCCACGCTCCAGCAGCGCGTCGGTGACAGCACCGGTGCCGGGGCCCAACTCAAGTACATAACTTTCGGGATCACGCGGTAGCCAGCGGGCCATGGCGGCGGCCAGTTGCGGCGAACTCGGCGCCACCGCCCCCGTGCGTTGCGGATTGACGATCCATTCGCGCAGGAAAAGCGTCGAATCGCCCAGCGCGGCGATAAATTTATTGGACATGTCAGGTTTTTATTTTTACGGCGCGTGCTAGATCAACTCGATTATAGACCACCGGGAGCCCTCCGGTCACTCAAAATTTTAGCTAGTTTCATGCCTTTAATCGCCAGCCTGTCCATTTTCACGGCTTTCACCCCCCTTTTTTCGAGGCGAGCGACGCCAGCGTTTTCTCAGCAGCAGCGCGGCGGGTGGTCCAATCGTACCAGCCGTCAGCCCAGGCATCACCGGTCAACCGGGCTTTCGCGGCAGCCCAACCCGCTGCCAGCAAAACCATTTCCCGGCGGGCGGGCACGAGTTCTTCCCATTGGAGATACATTTCGGCAAGGTTTAGGTGGTTTTCCGGGTAATCCGGGGACATTTTGGCCGCGCTCTCCAAAAATTCGCGGGCCTTGCGGTGGTTACCGACGCTGGTAATGCGCGGAGCCTCAAGGTAGAGCAGGCCAAGGTTACGCTCCGGTCCGGCATAATCCAACATGGGATCCAGCGTGGCCGCCGTCTTGAATTCCTGTTCCATCTCCCGGACCAGGGTAAGGGCGGAAAAGATTTCGGTATGGGCCAGCTGGCCCATGTTCATCGCCAGATAATAGTGAGTCGGAGCGTATTGAGGGTGGCTGGCGATGGATTGGCGGCAGATGGCGATTCCCTCCCGGGCCAGGCTGGCGTGCTCCTCGCTGTTGGTGGCAAAATTGGCGGCATCATAACAGGCGCAGGCAAGCGCGGCGGCGTTGGTAGGGTTGCTGGCATCCGCCTCGTATTGCCGCCGGGTCTCGAGATGCCGGGATCGGGCATACGCGGCATCGGCCGAAAAATCGGCAAGTGCCCCCGCCGCAGTGAATTCCAGCATCAGACAGGCTAGCACCGCCCCCCACAAGACCAACCACTTGCGCGGGGAATTAACAGTTGCCTTCACCTGTAACTGATTTATAATGAGCGAGTGAGATTAAATGGCAATTTGGCGGCATTGGCAATGTTTGTCGCACTGACGGTCGCCACGAGCGGCTGCGGCGGCATCAATGCTTCGCAATCCGTCTCGCCGCTTGATTTCTTTTTGCCCGGCATCATCAAAAACAGTCCGGCGCCCACCGCACCGGTGCCAGTGGGCGGCTTGCAAGATTCCAACGTTCTCGCTTCTGTCCGATAATTTAATTTATGCGATTCCCCTTTGCGCTGACCAAAAAAATAGCCAGCCACATCATCAAGCACAAGCTGCGCAAAACGCCCAAATTCGCCATGGTGCTGCAGCTCGAGCCGCTGCACACCTGCAACTTGACCTGCACCGGCTGCGGGCGGATCCGCGAGTATTCCACCTCCCTGAAGGACATGGTGCCGCTGGAACAATGCCTGCAGGCGGCGGTGGAATGCGACGCGCCCATGGTTTCCATCTGCGGCGGCGAACCCCTGATTTACCCCAAAATTGAGGAACTCATCAACGGCTTGCTCGAACAGGGCCGTGTCCTTTACATCTGCACCAACGGGATGTTCATGCGCAAGAAGATGCGCGATTATCTGGCCGCCATCTATTCTCCGGCCCTTGAGCCTAAATTACAGCAGCTCCTCGATGGGAAATTGATCACTGCCAAGGAGGCGGAGACGATCCGTAAGGCCGATGCGGCGGCGCGTTCAAAGCCGGTCATCCGGCCCACCCAGTGGATGTACTGGAATGTCCATGTCGACGGTCTGGAATTCACCCACGATTTGATCGTGGAACGCGAGGGCGTGTTTGCCGAATGCGTTCTGGCCATTAAAATGGCCAAGATTTGCGGGTATCAGGTCGCCACCAACACCACGGTTTACAAGGAAACCCAGATCGCCGAGATTGAGGACATGTTCAAGTACTTGAGTTCGCTTGAGGTGGATGGTCACACGATTTCGCCGGGTTACGACTACGATGCCGCCAAGAAGGACATGGTGAAGCGGTTGGGCAAGGATCCAAAGGAATTCTTCCTGACACGCGACATGACCCGCCAGAAATTTGCGCGCATCGAAGAGTGGGGCCAGGCGTTCACCATCTTCGGCACGCCGGTTTACCAGGAATTTCTCGCCGGCAAACGCGAGTTGACCTGCACAGCCTGGGCGATCCCGACCTACAACGTCAAGGGCTGGAAGGCGCCGTGTTATTTGATGACGGACGGTCATTACAGCGGCTACCAGGAAATGCTGACGAAGGTGCAGTGGGAAAAATACGGCGTGGTAAACGGCGTGGCCCGCGATCCCCGTTGCGAACACTGCATGGTCCATTGCGGTTATGATCCGAGCGGTGCCCTAGGCACGAATTATCAGTCCGGCGACAACTGGAAGAATTTTAAATATAACTTCGGCAGCAAGCCCAAGCCGTTCCCGGCTTCGCCGGCCCTCGCGCAACGCGCTTTCAACGGGTTCACCATCGGCAAAGGCCATCTGGCCGAGGCCAAGGCGGCCATTAACTCGCCCGCCGCCGGTGCCCGCGGCGCGTTTTCGCGCAACGAAACCGCACCGGAACATGAGGCTCATGTTGGCAGCCATTGCGGCACGAACGAAAGCACCGAAAACAGCGCGCCTCGGGCCGAAGGCAACGAGCCGAAGCAGCCGCATTGAAATCTTCCGTGGCGGCGACCGTGGCTGGCTGGAGGGCTTGGTTCGTGATCATCCGATGCCGCCGGTCCGGGCGGTGAAAATAGCCATTGAGGCAGCCATCAAATTTGTCTTATACTGACCAACAATATTTTAAACTATGAGCCAGACTCTATATCTTTCTCCGCCAAGTTTTGACGGTTTTGACGGGGGCGCGGGCGCGCGCTACCAGGCGCGGCGCGAAGTCACCAGCTATTGGTACCCCACCTGGCTCGCCCAACCGGCGGCCTTGACGCCGAATTCCCGTCTGCTGGACTGCCCGCCCCACCATGTCGGCATGGAGGAAACCCTGCGCATTGCCAAAGATTACCAGCACGTCATCATCAACACCTCCACGCCCTCGCTGAAGAACGATTGCAAGGTGGCGGAGGCGATCAAGGCCCAGAAACCGGACACCAGGATCGGTTTCGTTGGCGCGCACACGATGGTGCTGCCCACCGAAACGTTGAAAGCCTCGCCCGCCATTGACTGGGTTGGGCGCAAGGAATTTGATTTCACCTGCAAGGAAGTCGCCGAAGATCGCGACCTCGCCACCATCGCCGGCCTGTCCTACAAGGATAAGGAAGGGAAAATCCGGCACAATCCCGAGCGCGAAATGATCCAGGACATGGACACCCTCCCTTGGGTGGCGGACGTTTACAAACGCGATTTGCAGATTGAAAAATATTTCATCGGTTATCTGCTGCACCCCTATATTTCCATGTACACCGGGCGCGGCTGCCCGGCCCAGTGCACGTTCTGTCTCTGGCCGCAAACGATCGGCGGACACAAGTACCGAGTGCGCTCACCGCAGAATGTGGCCGATGAGATGGCTTATATGAAGCGCATTTTCCCGCAGGTGCGGGAATTTTTCTTCGATGACGACACCTTTACGGCCAATCTGCCGCGCGCCCGCGAGATTGCCAAAAAGCTGGCCCCGCTCGGAGTCCACTGGAGCTGCAACAGCCGCGCCAACCTGGATTACGACACCATCAAATCGTTCAAGGACAATGGCCTGCGCCTGTTCCTGGTGGGTTACGAAAGCGGCAACGACGACATTCTGACGCGCATCAAGAAAGGTGTGACCATGGAAGAGATGCGGCGATTCACAAAGAATTGCCATCGCGCCGGAGTGGTGATTCACGGGACATTCATCCTGGGTCTGCCGGTGGAAACCCCCCAGACCATCGAGAACACCATCAACTTCGCCAAGGACCTCGATGTATTCAGCCTCCAGGTCTCCCTTGCTGCGCCTTATCCGGGCACGGAGCTGTATGAAATGGCCAAGCAAAACAGTTGGTTCGTGAAAAAGGACAAGACCGACTTGGTGGAAAGCGATGGCTTGCAACAGAGCACCCTGGAATATCCCGGTTTGAGCAAAGACAAAATCTTCGAGGAAGTGGACCGTTTTTACCGCACCTATTACCTCCGGCCCAAACCGATTTTGCGCATCATCAAAACGATGCTGGAGGACAAGGACATCCTGGTCCGCCGTTGCCGCGAAGGCTACGAATTCTTTCGCAGCCTGAACGAGCGCAAGGCCGACCTGGCCGCCTCCAAAGCCGCTGCCGCCTGACACGCCCTAGGTAGAGCTGATACTTTTCGAATCGTCAATGGTTGGCGGGCGTTGTGCCGGATGGGCGGTCAAACCCTTGCGCTCATCCAGGCAGTTTCTTACCGCCACGGCCAGCGTCTGGGGATCAAATGGCTTGGCGAGCAGCCGTGTGCTGCTCTCCAGGTTCTCGAAATCGGTATTGTGTCCGCTCATATAAACCACCCGTAAATGAGGCTTCGCAGCTTGCAAGGTCTTGACCAAGTCCCAGCCTGAGACGCCCCCGGGCATGACGATGTCGGTCAACAGCAAGTCGATCTGATCAAGGCGCGAGGACCAGGCGCGCAGTGCTTCAATACCCGAACCCTCGGTGAACACCCGGTAGCCGAGATTCTGGAGCGAGATCAGGAACAATTCCCGTAACGCCGGCTCGTCCTCGACCACAAGGATGGTTTCGCTGCCGTCGCAGGCCGGTTGCCCGGAATGGGATGGGCCGGCGACCGTCGCGGGTGGTGAAAAGGCCGGCAAATAGATGCGAAAGGCGGTTCCTTTGCCAACCTCGCTCGAGACCTCAATCCAACCCAGGTGCTGTTTCACAATCCCATAGACACTCGCCAGTCCCAGCCCGGTGCCCTTGCCCACGTCCTTGGTGGTGAAGAAGGGTTCAAAAATACGGGACAGATGATCGGGCGCGATACCGCAACCGGTATCCGCACAGGAGAGGCAAATGTGCGGGCCGGACCGCATTTCGCCTGGCGAATTCAGCTGGCCGGGATCCCGGTCGCAACGGGACGTGGCCAGTAGGAGTTTTCCCCCATTGGGCATGGCATCCCGCGCGTTGGCCGCGAGGTTGATGAGAATCTGCTCCAGCATGTGCTGGTCAGCCTTGATGCCGGCGCCGCCTGGCAGCAGACGGGTATCTACCGTAATGCTTTCGCCGATCAGTTTCTGGATCATCTGGCTCGTGCCCGCAATGACTTCATTGAGATCCACCGGTTTGGGTTGAAACAGCTGGCGGCGGGTGAAAGTCAGCAACTGCCGGGTGAGGTTGGCAGCGCGATCAGAGGCTTTGGCGATCGCGGCGAGGCTGCGGCTGCGTTCCTCGGCCGGAGGATCTTTTCTTTGCAGAACGCAGACGTAGCCTTGAATGATGGTGAGAAGGTTGTTGAAATCATGGGCGACCCCGCCGGCGAGCTGCCCGAACGCCTCCATCTTTTGGGATTGATGAAGCTGGTCTTCGAGCTGCTTGCGCTCGGTAATGTCGGTCCAGCAGCCGGCCACCTCCACCGGTTGTCCGGCGGCATCCCTAAGCAAATGGCAGTCGTCGCGCACCCAGCGGACGGTCCCATCCCGTCGGCGGATACGGTATTCGAGGCTGACCTGAGGCTTGACAAGCAAAGTTTTCAGGCCTTCCGAAACCCGCCCGCGATCTTCGGCCTCGACAAAACTCAATTCAGATGCCGGCCGGTACCAGTCATTGATTTCGAAGCCGGTGAAACTGGCAAAATTGTCGCCAACCCATAATGGAGCCAGGCCCTCCGCCTCGAATTTCAGGGAATACAAAACCGCGGGGTTGCGAGCCAGGAAATTTTTCAGCTTCTCCTGGGTGCCGCGCAATTCCTCATTGGCCGCCTCCAGACTCCGGGTGCGGGCATCGACGGTATGCTCCAGGCCACGGACTCTGAGCTGGGACTCTTTCAAGAGCCGCCACTTTTCCGCCAAAGCGCTGGCCATTTGCAGCACTTCGATGGAATCAAACGGCTTTTTGAGGATGACCAGGCCGTCGGTGGATCCCAGCCTTTTTCTGATGTCCTTCCAAGAATGGTCCGAGGGTCAGGGTCGGCCTGCCACATCTTTTCGGTGGTTTCAATGCCATCCATCCCCGGCGGCATCCGGACGTCCACGAACGCCATGGCGAAAGGCCGCCCGGCTTTCACCGCCTCCCGCACCGCGGCCACCGCCTCCTCCCCCTGGTAAGCGGATGTCACCTCGAAATCCGCCTCCGTCGCGCCGTTGTCCGGCGATCCAAAAAGGCTGGCGTCGGCCATTTCAAAAGCATCCGACGACTCGTTGGCCGGTACCATGATTTTTTTGAAATCTTCATGGATGGCCGCGGTGTCATCCACGATCAGAACCCGATGGTTGCGCGCTACTGATTCAGTTTCCATAATTTTATCGTCTGGGTTTCACCGGCAGTTCGAGGGTAAAGACTGCCCCCTGGCCCGGCCCATTGCTTTGCGCGCTCAAACAGCCACCAAGCTCCTTGGCGATCAAAGATCCACTATGCAGTCCGAAACCGTGCCCCGAATTTTTACGGGTGGTAAAACCGTGGTTGAAAACTTTTTTAAGGTTCTCCGGCGGGATGCCGATGCCGTTGTCGCAGATGGCAATGCGGACGCGGTCGTCGCCATTGGTCACCCGTACGGTTACCCGCCCACCTTCCTTCCCGGCTTCAACGCAAGAGTGTTTGGCATTGGCGGTAAGGTTCAGGAGAATTTGCAAAACCTTGTGTTTATCCATCGGGATCTCCGGCAGGTCGGGTTGGTATTCCCGCTCAACTTTGATGCCGTGCTCCTGCAATTCCGGAAGGTGGATGCTCAACAAATCCTCGACCAGATCGGTAACCCGCACGCTTTCGGTCACGCCGGAAACTTTACCGTAATTCTGCTGGGTCGCCACGATCACCTTGATGTGCTCGATTTTGGTCCGGACAAAACCAATTTCCCTGAGCATCAGGGACTGTTCCTTGGATAATTTTTCGCCCAGCTGTTTCAGGAAGCCCGGCAATAGTTTGCCCTTGGGATCCTGGGTGAGGAAATTTCCGAGATCGCCGGCATGCTGGTCGAGCAGCTTGGAAATCTGGTAAACCCGGTCAATCTTAAGTTCCTCGAGATGGGTGGCCACGATGGAGGCGGAAATATTCACGCTGTTCAGCACGTTGCCGACATTATGAAGCACGCTGGTAGCCACATCTGTCATGCCCGCCTGCCGGGAAACGATCATCATTTCCTTGTGGTTTTTTTCCGACTGCTGCTGCATGAGCACCCGATCGGCCACTTCGGCCCTCAGCCGTTCAGTCGTTTGCCGCAACTCCTCGTTCAACTTGGTTAGTTCGGCAGTTTGGTTTTGAACACGGCCCTCCAGCTCCGAACGGGCAGCCTGCCGCGCCTTTTCCGTTCGTTGACGGTCCCGCAGGAGAACCTGCGTCTGCACCATGGCGGCAATCATGATCGCGGAAATCACCCCGAAAATGATGTCCATTTTGACGCCCAAACCAAAACTGCCCTGCACGAGAAATACGCGCAGCAACGCCAGCGATGAAACAATGAAGACCAGCGCCCAGCCGACGAGTGCCACCCCAAAACGGCGGGCCAGCCAAAAACCATAACCCAGGACTGCGCATTGCAGCAGTCCGGAAGCCAGGGCGGTCGCGGTGAAATAACTCATGGTGATCCCTTAGCCAGCCCATTGGGCAAGCTTCTGATGTCCACGCGCGTAAAGAGCAAACCACATGCCTAAATCATTCCGGCCGACCTCATTTTGCTTTAAGCCGGGATTGGCTTGGAACGCTATTTCGGCCCGAAAAATTGCGTCAGTCATGAGGAATGTGGCCTGAAGACTGTCTTCCAAAGCGATGTGAAAGTTATGAAATCGACGCTGGAACAAGGATCACAATGCTGTTGCACAACACATTACAACAGCGACTCCCCCGGTTCGACTGCGATCCGCGGAGCAGCAGGATTTCCTTCTGCGGCCCCGCCTGCTTCAAACTCTTGCGCCTCAATGTCCAGTGTCGGGACAGAACTGGCCCATCAGCCGCTTACTGATTCCCCATGATTCCGTCACACCCGAGCTGATTGGATATTGTTAAATAATTTTATTCGGCCCCTGGACCCCTCCGCTGCGCCTTTTTATCGGAATGCCGGGATTTGCGGTCGAGCATCCGCGCCTTCGCGCGGCGGGAGCGTTTGCGTTTTTGGCGCCGGATTTTTTCGGTGGCGGCGCGTTGGGCGGCAACGAACCCGTTCTTCTGCGCCTCAATCTTGTCGAGAAGCACCTGACGGGCGTGGTAGCGGTTGAGTCCCTGCTGGCGCGATTCCTGGCATTTCACCTGCACCCCGGTCGGCCGGTGGAGCAGCATCACGCAGGTGGAGACTTTGTTGACGTTCTGGCCGCCATGGCCGCCCGAGCGGACAAAGCTTTCTTCGATGTCCGCCTCGCGTACCTGAAGCGCGGCCATGCGCTGCGCCAGTTGATGCTCTTTCTCGGTGCTGACCGGAAACATGCTCATGCCAGCCAAGCTAAGCCCAAACCCCGCCGCCTGCCAAGGGCGGATCGGAAATTTTCTTTTGGCGGCACGCGTGATGACTTAGCCTGACGTCGTGTCAACCGAATCGCGCCAGCCCGCCGTCAGTCCCCCGCGCATTCTCGTGGTGGATGACGATCCCGGCCAACGCAGCCTGCTGCATTCGTATTTAAGCAGCCAGGGATTCGACATCGTGCTGGCCGATTCGGGCGAGGCCGCGCTGGAGCAGCTTACTGCCGGTAAATTCGACATGATGATCTCTGACGTGCGCATGCCCGGCTTGTCCGGGCTCGAAACGTTACGGTGTGTCCGCCGGCAATTCGCCTCGCTACCCGTGCTGCTGGTGACGGCTTACGCTGACATCCGCGAGGCGGTGGTGGCCATGCGGGATGGCGCCTTGAATTATCTCGCCAAACCGATTGACCTGGATGAACTGCTGGCCAGCGTGCGCCAGGCCACCGGCGTGGCCCCGGCCCCGGCGTTGCAGTTGAGTCCGGGCAAATCCCTGCCACCGCACGTGGTGGCGCGCAGTCCGGTGATGATTTCCCTGTTTGAGCAGGTGGCCCTGATTGCCCCATCGGAAACGCGGGTGTTCATCACCGGCGAAAGCGGCACCGGCAAGGAAGTGGTGGCCGACGTGATCCACGGCTGGAGCGCCCGGGCCAGCGGCAAAATCGTCAAAGTGAATTGCGCCGCGATCCCG
>Ga0302319_10014566_pt1 | contig 14645 bp, 9 predicted proteins | sample Bog_T0_2_FD_203319 | JGI IMG/M metagenome (GOLD analysis project Ga0302319, IMG submission 203319) | Peat permafrost microbial communities from Stordalen Mire near Abisko, Sweden - Bog_T0_2 | ecosystem: Environmental > Terrestrial > Soil > Wetlands > Peat | place: Sweden: Abisko, Stordalen Mire... | reverse complement strand
GCTCGGCGGCTTCAGTCTGTTTTCGTGGGTATTTTCCGCCTACATGCTTACGCAGGCGGTCACTATCCCAATTTATGGACGGCTGGCCGACATCTACGGCCGCAAGCGGTTGTTCTACGTCGGCGCCGGTTTGTTCCTGGTCGGCTCGATCTCTTGCGGACTGTCCACCAGCATGCTCCAGCTCGTGATGTTCCGCGTGCTGCAAGGGATCGGTGCCGGCGGGGTCCAGCCGATCGCCAACACCATCGTCGGCGACATCTACACCCCGTCTGAGCGCGCGCGCATCCAGGGGCTCCTCTCCAGCGTGTTCGCGGTGTCCGCGCTTGCGGGGCCGTCGCTTGGTGCCTTTCTGGTGGCCTATGCCAGTTGGCAGGTCGTGTTCTGGGTCAACCTGCCGATTGGCATCGCCGCCATCGTCATGATCGCGGCGTTCCTGCCTGAAAGCGTGCAACACCGCGCGCACAGGGTGGACTACGCCGGCTCGGCGCTGCTCGCACTGACCGTCGGCGCGTTCATGCTGCTGCTGGTGCAAGGCAGCAGCCTCGATCGTACGCAGATGGCTGCCGCCGGCGCGGTTGGGCTTTGCGCGGCCGTGCTGTTGGCCTGGCATGAGTGGCGCACGCCGGAGCCGCTGTTGCCGCTCGAGCTGTGGCGCAACCGCGTCATCGTCATCGGCAGCGTCGGAAGCTGCGTGACGGGGGCGATCGTGATGGGCATCGCCGCATTCCTGCCGGCATACGTCCAGGGAGCGATGGGGCGCAGCGCGGCGCTGGCGGGTTCGATCCTGGGGCTGATGACGGTGGTCTGGGCGCTGTCCAGCGCCGTCGCCGGGCAGATCCTGGTGCGCACCACATACAGATTTACCGCGACGCTGGGCTCGGTGCTGCTCGTCGTGGGCTGCCTGACGCTGATCGCGGCAACGCCCGCGCGCGGGCCGGGCTGGGCCGCTTCCGGGGCGATGCTGGCCGGGATCGGCATGGGGCTGTGCAACACCACCTTCATGGTTTCGGTTCAGGCGGCGGTGTCCTGGCAGCAACGCGGGGCGGCAACCTCCTCGGCGATGTTCCTGCGATTCCTGGGCCAGGCGCTCGGCGCCGCGGGCTTCGGCGCCATGATTAATTTCAGCCTCATGGCGCAAGGGCCGGCCGCTTCCCAGGCGGTGGACGAGCTGATGGACCCCCGGCTGCGACGGCTGCTGCCGACGGAGACCATTGCCACGCTCAGCGACGTCGTCGCGAGCGGCATGCACAACGGCTATCTGCTTGCCGGACTGCTGGCGGTGCTGGCGCTGGGCCTGGCGCGCCTGCTGCCCGCTCGACTTGGACCGGCGAACCAGCCGGCACGGCGTTAGCGATTGCCGCCGTGCATGATACGTTTCGCACCTGTGTCAACCAAGGCTGGTTATGGCCACGCGAAACATTAGGCCAGCACACTATGGAACCTTATCCGCGCTTCCTGCCAGTCGGTGACGCTGCGCTGACGGTGGAGTTCGGCGACGCGATCGATCCCGCGATCAACGCGGCGGTTGTCGCACTGGACATGTGCCTGGCTGCGTCGGACGTGGACGGCATCATCGAGACCGTGCCGAGCTATCGGTCGCTGCTAATCCGCTACGATCCCGCGGAGATCGGGTTCGACCCTCTCGTTGCCGCGCTGCGGCCGCTGATCGGCCAGGACGTCTGGAGCGACGGCCCTGGCGGCAGGCGCTGGATTGTGCCCGTTTCCTACGACGCACCATTCGCCACCGATCTCCCCGAAGTCGCCGAGCGGTTCGGCATGGCGGCGGAGCAGGTGATCGCCGCACACACCGAGCCCGACTACAAAGTCTACACGGTCGGCTTTGCACCCGGCATGCCGTTGATGGGCGGCCTGCCGGCGCCGCTGCACATCCCGCGACGGCAGTCGCCGCGGCCGGGCGTGCCCGCGGGGGCGGTCATCATCGGCGGCATGCAGGCTGCGATCGTTCCCGTGGTAACACTCAGCGGCTGGTATATTCTCGGCCAGACCCCGGTGCGGCCGTTCGATCCGCGCCGCGGCAACCCGTTCCTGTTCCGCCATGGCGACACGGTTCGTTTCCGGTCGATCAATACCGCCGAATACCACCGTATGGCGGCGCTGCCGTGGGATGAACTTTTCTCTCTGATCGAGGCTACGCCATGATCGCATCATTGAAAGCAATCGCACCAGGACCGTTTGTTACGCTACAGGATTCCGGTCGCCGCGGCTGGATGCGGTACGGAGTTCCCGGCTCCGGCGCGATGGATAACGAATCGCTCGCGGTCGCCAATGCGCTGGTCGGCAACACTGCCGGCCACGCCGCGCTCGAATTTGCCCATGTCGGCGGCGAGTGGGAGGTCACCGCCTGGTCGTGCCGGATTGCCGTCACCGGCGGCAGCTTCTCCGTGACGGTTGACGGGGAGCGGTTGGCGGCCAATGCATCGCACACGCTGACGCGTGGCCAGCGGCTGAAGCTGATGGGCGCACCGGATGCGGTCTGGGGCTACCTCGCTGTCGCTGGCGGCTTCGATGTCCGCCAGCAGCTTGGCAGCCTGTCCACCCATCTCCGGTCGGGGATCGGCGGCCTGCATGGAAGTGTCCTGGCAGCGGGCGACGAGCTGCCGCTGTGCCTCGAGGAAGCGCCGGACGGGCCGGAGCACCGGTTTCACGCGTCGCCCCGCCCATCTGGACCGCTCCGGGTCGTGCTCGGGCCGCAGGACGACTACTTCACGCCGGCGGCGATCGAGACCTTCCTGGGGTCCAGTTACCAGGTGACCCACCAGGGCGATCGTCAGGGGTACCGACTCGCCGGTCCGCCGCTGGAGCATGCGAAGGGCTACAACATCATCTCGGACGCCCCGGTGCCCGGGTGCATCCAGGTGCCAGGCGCCGGCCAGCCGATCGTGCTGCTGGCGGATTGCCAGACGATCGGCGGATACCCGAAAATCGCCACGGTCATCACGGCCGATCTCGGCCGCTTCGCACAGTGTCGTCCCGGCAGGACCATTACCTTCGATGCGGTCGATGTCCGTGAGGCACAGCGCCTGTACCGCGCGGACCGCGACTCGCTGGAGACGATCGGACACCAGGTGGAAACCATTGCCGCACGCGTGCGCCGCCCCTTCTGGCTGCTGCAATGAGCAGTATCGAGCATTCAGGCAAACGCGAGACGCCGCGGTGCTGCTTCGGCAGTGAAATCCGCATCTCCCCCCGCACCCGATGCAAGGTCGGCGCTCCAGCGCTGCACGAGATCGTGTCCCGCGGACAGGCACGCCAGGTACTCGCTATCCAGCGTGTAGGTGACAGGGCCGGCCGCGTCCTGCCGGCGATACAGCGGCGTCGGCAGCGGGGCGCCTTCGGACAAGGCGACGCGGATCGTCTGCCCGGTGGTCGCTCGCGCCAGCCGCGCCAGCAGCTTGAAGCCCCTCGCAACGATCAAGGCGGCGAAGGCAGCGCGCAGCTTGTCCCCGCTCGCGGCCAGAAGCGGCTGATATTGCAGCACCGCCGCGGCACAAGCCTGCCTCGCCTGGTCGTACCGGCCGTCTTGCGCGAGCGCATGCGCACGCTGGAACAGGGCGCACACCGCGTCGCCGTCGTCCGCCCGGCGACGCTCCGGCGCCTCGGCCTGCCAGGCCACGAACGAGGCTTGCGGAACGGACTGTTGCGGATTCACGGCTGGACTGAACACGGCGCTTCCTCCTGAGGGACAATGCGGTCATCATCGACGTAAGCGGGTGCTGGCGACTATAGACGCGCACACATAAAAATGCGTCCTCGGCTCAACAAGCGGATACTTTTTGGTAAGCCCGGCGGGTATAGGCCCTGGGTGGGGAGACAGGCTTCCAATGGACATCGGCGACCCGGGACCGACGCAGGGGCCAGGCAACGGAAAGCAGTTCGCGCCGTCGCCGGTTCAGCCATCGGTTGCGCCGGGCTCCGAGCCGGCCGGCGGGTGGCCGGCGAGTCTGCTGGAGGCCGGTCTGGTGGGGGCCGGCCTGGGCGCCGATCAGTCGAGCCCCGATGCGCGCCGATCATCGCTGTTCGGCGGTGTCGCGGCACGCTGGGCGGCTTTCCTGCGCGGCTGCCTGCAAGGACGGGACGCGCAGCAGTTGCTGCCCGAACTGCTGGCGATCGGCATCATCGTCGGCCTGACCTGGATGTCTGCCGGCATCCTGGTGAAGCAGGAATACGCGGACTCCGAGCGGGAGGCCGTGCAGGGAACCAGCAACCTGGCGCGCGCCTTCGAGGAGAGTACGCGACGGGCGATCAGCGAGATCGACCAGACCCTGCTGAGCGCCCGCGGCTTCTACGCCGTGCAAGGCGACCGGTTCGACATGATGGAATGGGCCCGCACCCAAAGCCGGCTCGATCGCATGACCGCCGGGGTCCACCTGGTTGACGCGCGCGGCAATCTGTTCGCGTCCACGCTGCCGTTGCCGCTGCCGCCCAACGTCGTCAACGTTGCGGACAGGCCACATTTCAGGGCGCAGCTCGAATCCAGCGCTGACGAGCTTTACATCAGCCGGCCGGTGCATGGCCGGCAAACCGGCAAGCAGACCATCCAGTTCACCCGCAAGCTGCTGTCGCGCGGCGGCGCGTTCGCGGGCGTAGCCGTCTTCTCGCTTGATTCCAACGAATTGTCGCGCTTTTACGAGACGCTTCAGCTCGGCGACGGATTTGTCTCGCTGCTGAACACGGACGGTACGATCCTCGCGCGCGGCCCGCTGATGCCGGACGTGATCGGCACCAGCGTCGCCGACCAGCCGTTTTTCAACGACATACGTTCCAAACCCAATGGCGTGATGCGGATCGGCGGTCCGAATGGCCACGATCAGTTCGTCAGCTTCAGAAAGCTGGATGATTATCCGCTGGTCGTGCTGGTCGGCTGCGATGAAGCTTCGGTGTTTGGCCATTACCGCGAAGTCAAGCGGAACGCCGTAATGCTGGCCAGCGCTGCAACGCTATTTGTCGTATTTGCCGGCGTGTTCTGGATCCGGCTGCGCCGCCGCTCGCTGGATTCCAAGCAGGCCCTGATGGTAACGCTCGAGAATATCAGCCAGGGCATCATCATGGTCGACCAGGACGGACAGATACCCGTCATCAACCGCCGGGCGATCGACCTGCTTCGGCTGCCAGCAGATGTGCTGCCGGAAGGCCAGACCGGCGCCCGCGTGCCGGTCACCAGCCTGGTCAAGCCGGGACTGCTCCACCTTCCGTTCACGAAGGCGAACGAGGTCATGGCCTCGGCCATGTCCGACCTGCCGACCAGCTTCGATGCGTGTCGGGACGACGGCTCAATCATCGAGGTCCACAGCCATCGCCTGCCGGCCGGCGGCATGGTGCAGACCTTCACCGACGTAACGGAGCAGCGGCTCGCCGGCGAGCAGATGCGCTTCATCGCCCACCACGACAGCGTCACCAGCCTGCCGAACCGGTTCCAGCTCAAGCAACGGCTGGAACAGGTCATCGAGAGCAAAAGCAAAAGCAAGAGTTCCGATAGCAGAATGACCGCGATCATCATGATCGATCTTGATGGCTTCAAGGGCGTCAACGATACGATGGGCCACGACGCCGGCGATCGACTGCTGAAAGAGGTTGCCAACCGGCTGCAGGACCTCGTTCGGCGCGACGATGTCGTGGCCCGCCTTGGCGGCGACGAGTTCGTGATCCTACAGCCCGACCTGCCGCAGGCGCATATGGCGGAGGGCCTCGCCCAGCGCCTGATCGCCCGTCTGGCGGAGCCCGCCAGCATTGCCGGCCAGCAGGTCCGCATCGGCGCCAGCGTCGGCATCGCCCTCTACCCGCTGGACGGCAGCAACAGCGATACGCTGCTGAAGCATGCCGACATCGCGCTCTATCGTGCCAAGACCGAGGGGCGCGGCACGTTCCGGCGCTTCGACCGCTGGATGACCCGCTCGTTGCAGGAACGCCGCGCGCTGGAAAACGACCTGCGCCGGGCGTTCGCGGCCAACGAGCTGGATTTGCATTTTCAGCCGCAGTTCTCCAGCGCCACCCTCGCCATCACCGGGTTCGAGGCGCTGCTGCGCTGGGATCATCCGGAGCACGGCTTCATCCCGCCGGCGAGCTTCGTCGCCATCGCGGAGTCGTGCGGCCTGATCGGACGCATCGGCAGCTGGGTATTGGAACGGGCTTGCACCGAGGCGGTCGGCTGGGGCAGCCCTTGCCGCGTTGCGGTGAACGTGTCGCCGTTCCAGATCAAGGATGCCGGTTTCCGGCAGCTCGTCGCCGACGTCCTGGCCCGCACCGGGCTACCGGCCGCGCTGCTGGAGATCGAGGTTACCGAAGGCGTGCTGATCGACGACGACCAGTATGTGCTCGGCGTGTTGCGGGAACTGAAGGCCTCCGGCGTCAGGATTGCGCTGGATGATTTCGGGACTGGCTATTCAAGCCTGAGCTACTTGCTGCGACTGCCGTTCGACAAGATCAAGATCGACAAGTCGTTCGTACAGGGACAATCAACCGATCCGGGCGCCAGGGCGATTCTGGATGCCATTCTGCTCATGAGCCGCCGTCTGGGCCTGGAAGTCGTCGCCGAGGGGGTCGAGACCGAACAGCAGCTCGCGATGATCCGCGCGCAGCATTGTACCGAGATCCAGGGGTTCCTGCTCGCCAGGCCAATGCCGGCAGATGAGGTCGCCAACTATCTGCGCGACCACGCGGAGGGGCGGCTATCCCGGGAGTCCTCCTCCGATCAGCCCGCTTTGGCCGCGGAACCGACGTTCACGTAGCCTGTCACTCCGCTGCTTGCGCGTAACTTTCCAGCGGCGCACAGGTACACACCAGATTGCGGTCGCCGTAGACATTGTCCACGCGCTTCACCGGCGGCCAGTATTTCGCTGCCGCCACCCAGGGCAACGGGAAGGCGGCCATCGCGCGGGAATAGCCGTGCGGCCAGGCATCGGCCGTCACTTCACGTGCGGTGTGTGGCGCGTGCTTCAGCGGGTTGTCGGACCGGTCCAGCCGGCCTGCGGCGATCTCGGCGATTTCCCCGCGGATCGCGATCATCGCCTCGCAGAAACGATCCAGCTCCGCCTTCGACTCGCTTTCGGTTGGTTCGATCATCAGCGTACCTGCCACCGGCCATGACATGGTCGGCGCGTGGTAGCCGAAATCCTGCAGCCGCTTGGCGATATCCTCGACCATCACGCCCGCCTCCGCCTGGAAGCCCCGGCAGTCGATGATGCATTCGTGGGCGACCATGCCGTCCGCCCCGGTGTAGAGCACCGGGAAGTGCCCCGACAGCAGGCGGGCGACGTAGTTCGCGTTCAGGATCGCCACCTCGGTGGCGCGCTTCAATCCGGCCGCCCCCATCATCCGAACGTAGGCGTAGGATATCGGCAGGATCAGCGCGCTGCCGAACGGCGCGGCCGCGACCGGGCCGACGCCGGTCGGCGGGCCGGCATCCGCGCGCAGCGGGTGGTTGGGCAAATGCGGCGCAAGGTGGGCCGCAACGCCGATCGGTCCCACGCCGGGGCCGCCGCCGCCATGCGGGATGCAGAATGTCTTGTGCAGATTGAGGTGGCACACATCGGCGCCGATCGTGGCCGGGCTGGTCAGCCCGACCTGGGCGTTCATGTTGGCGCCGTCCATGTAGACTTGGCCGCCGTGCTCGTGCACCGCCGCACAGATGTCGCGGATCGCCGTCTCGAACACGCCATGGGTGCTGGGATAGGTGACCATCAGCGCCGCCAGGCGGTCGTGATGCGCCGCGGCCTTGGCGCGGAGGTCTTCCAGATCGACGTTGCCGTCGCGGTCGCAGCCCACGACGACCACCTGCAAGCCGGCCATGGCGGCGCTGGCGGGGTTGGTGCCGTGCGCGCTGGCCGGGATCAGGCAAACGTCGCGATGCGCTTCGCCGTGCGCCTCGTGGTACGCGCGGATTGCCAGCAGACCGGCGTATTCCCCTTGCGAGCCGGCATTCGGCTGCAGCGACACGGCGGCAAAGCCGGTGGCCTGTTTCAGCCAGTCCTCCAGCCGCCGGATCAGCGTCAGGAAGCCCTGTGTCTGGGCGGGCGGCGCGAACGGGTGAATGTCGGCAAAGCCCGGCAGGGTGATCGGGATCATCTCCGCCGTCGCATTGAGTTTCATCGTGCAGGAGCCGAGCGGAATCATGCTGCGGTTCAGCGCGACGTCCTTGTCGGCCAGCCGCTTCAGGTAGCGTAGCATCTCATGCTCGGCGTGGTATTGGCTGAACACCGGCTGTCCGAGGAACCCGCTATTGCGCGCGAGTTCCGCCGGAACGCTGGGCTCGGCACCCGCAAGCGGCGCGCCAAGCACGGCGGCAAGCCGCTCCAGGTCGCCGCGCGTGACCGTCTCGTCGAGCGCGATGCCGATTTCCGTCGCGCTCACCCGGCGCAGGTTGAACCCCTGATCCAGCGCCGCCTGCAGCAGCGTGTCCGCGTGCGGGGTGTCGATCAGGATCGTGTCGAAGAACGCGTCGTGACGGACCCGATGGCCGCCGCGCCGGGCGGCATCAGCCAGCAGCCGCGCCTGCAGGTTGACCCGTCGTGCGATGCGCTTCAGGCCCTCCGGCCCGTGCCAGACAGCGTAGAAGGCGGCGATCACGGCCAGCAGCACCTGCGCGGTACAGATGTTGGAAGTCGCTTTCTCGCGCCGGATGTGCTGCTCCCGCGTCTGCAGCGCCAGGCGCATCGCGGGCGACCCGGCGGCATCCACTGACACGCCAACCAGGCGCCCCGGCATGGTGCGCTTGAACGCATCGCGCGTCGCAAAGAACCCCGCATGCGGGCCGCCGAACCCCATCGGCACGCCGAAGCGCTGCGCCGAGCCGACCACCACGTCGGCGCCCATCGTGCCGGGCGGCGCCAGCAGCGTCAGCGCCAGCAGGTCCGCGGCGACGATCGCCAGCGCGCCAGCCGCATGCGCCGCGTCGATCTCCGGCCCAAGCTGCCGGACCGCGCCGGTCGTGCCCGGGTATTGCAGCACCAGCGCGAACGGCCGCGCCGCGGCGATGGCCGCGAGGTCACCCGGCGCCACGTCCAGCAGCCGGATGCCGAGCGGTTTGGCTCGCGTTGCCAGCACCGCCCGGGTCTGCGGATGCAAATCCGTCGCGACCGCGAGCACAGACGATTTCGCCTTGCTGACGGCGTGCGTCATCGTCATGGCCTCGGCCGCCGCCGTTGCCTCGTCCAGCAATGAGGCGTTGGCGATCGGCATCGCCGTCAGCTCGCAGATCATCGTCTGGAAGGTCAGCAGCGCTTCCAGCCGGCCCTGGGCGATTTCCGCCTGGTAAGGCGTGTAGGCGGTGTACCAGCCGGGGTCTTCCAGCACATTGCGCAGGATCACCGGCGGCGTGTGGGTGCCGTGATAGCCCATGCCGATCAGCGATTTGTGCAGCACGTTCCGCGCCGCCAGCGCCCGCAGCTCGGCGATCGCGGCCGCCTCGTCCACCGCCGGCGGCAGGACCATCGCGTGGTTGCTGCGGATCGATTCAGGCACCGTCTTCGCTGCGAGATCGTCCAGCGTCACGGCGCCGACCACGCGCAGCATGGCGGCGATGTCGGTCTCCGATGGCCCGATATGACGGGCGACGAAGCTATCCGCCGCTTCAAGCGCGGCCAGTTCGGCGAGCGCGTCCATGGGTCAGAGCGTCTCCAGGTATTCGGCGTAACCTTCCTCATCCAGCAGGTCGTCGAAGGCGTCCGTGCTGTCGAGTTCCAGGCGGAACAGCCAGCCTTCGCCCTCGGCATCGCTGTTGATGATCCCGGGCTCTTCGACGACGGTCTGGTTCGCCTCCACCACCTTGCCAGCGAGCGGCGCGTACACGTCGGAGGCGGCCTTGACGCTCTCGATCACGGCGCAGGCTTCGCTCGCAGCCACCTCGCGGTTCAGTTCGGGCAGTTCGATGAAGACGATGTCGCCCAGCGCCTCCTGCGCGTGGTCGGTGATGCCGACTGTGGCGATGTCGCCGTCCAGGCGCACCCATTCATGCTCCTTGGTGTAGCGCGTGTCGGACTTGGCCATGGGATTCCTCGTCAGCGAGCGTAGCGGTGGGGAACGAAGGGCAGCGGAACGACCGCCGCCGGTAGCGGCTTGCCGCGCACAATCAGGTGAAGCCGGGAGCCGTTGGCCGCAAGGTCGCGGCGCACATAGCCCATCGCGATCGGTGCATTGAGCGACGGCGAGAAGCCGCCGGAGGTGATGCCGCCAGCCGCGGTGCCGTCGTCGGCAACGATCTCGGTCAGGCCGCGGGCAGGGGCGCGGCCGTCGGGGCGGAGGCCGACGCGCAGGCGGGGAAAGCCATTCTCCAACTGGTCGCAAATCGCGATCGCGCCAGGAAAATCCCAGGCCACGCGCCGGCGCTTGCCGATCGACCAGACCAGGCCAGCCTCGACCGGGGTGGTGATCTCGTCGATATCGCTGCCGTACAGGCACAGCCCGGCCTCCAGCCGCAGCGAATCGCGCGCGCCGAGGCCGGCGGGCGCCACCTCGGGTTGGGCCAGCAACGCATCGGCGAGTGCTTCGACCTGGGAGGACGGGACGGAGATCTCGAACCCGTCCTCACCGGTGTAGCCGGAGCGGGAGACGATGCAGGGGATGCCGGCGACGGGCAGTTCGCCGACGCCCATGAAACCCAGGCGCTCCGCCTCCGGCGACAGACGCGCCAGAACGGCAGCCGCCAGCGGTCCTTGCAGCGCGAGCAGGGCGCGATCTTCCTGCACAGACACCGGCACCGACCTGGGGAGATTCGCCGCGAGATGGGTGAAGTCGTCGTCCTTCCGGCCGGCGTTGACCACCAGGAATAGCCGGTCTGCGCCCAGGTTGGCGACCATCAGGTCGTCCAGGATGCCGCCTGCCTCGTTGGTGAACAGGGTATAGCGCTGCCGGCCGGGCTTCAGGCCCAGGATGTCGCCGGGCACCAAGGTCTCCAGCGCCGCCGCGGCGGTCGCGCCGGTCAGCATCACCTGGCCCATGTGGGAAACGTCGAACAGCGACGCTTTCTCGCGGCAGTGCAGATGCTCGGCCAGCACGCCGCCGCGGCAGCGCGCGGCGAGTTCGCCGGTCAGATCGTATTGAACCGGCATCTCGTAGCCGGCGAACGGCACCATCCGGGCGCCGAGTGCGCGGTGCCAGCCATCCAAGGGCGTGGTCTTCAGCGGCGCGGGCGTCGGGTCGTCGGCGAGGGTGTTATCGATCAAGGTCCGCTCCTTAAAGGGTCGCGTCATCGGCATGGCGATGCCAACGCACGAGACCCCCCTCTGTCGCGGAACCTGAGAGATTCGGGGCACCAAGCCCCTTTCTCCGTCGGTGCGATCAGGCATGGACGCCCGACCGGCTTTCCAGAGATCCCTTACCCCCGCGCGGTCCTTTGTGCCTGAGCGTTTCCGGGGGCCGGTTGCGCCTTCGGCGGCGGAGCCATCGACTCCGCTCTCTCCCGCGCCGGGTGGCGAGACGTAACGAGCATGCCGACAACCGCCAATCGAGGAAAGGGAAAAAACTGGGACAAACGTTGGCTGGCTGTCACCAATGCGTCACCGGTTCGGAAGCGCCATGCCGATCGGCCGGCGTCCTGAAGGCGGAGGGTCACGGGGTCCGCGGTCGCGACCGCCATCGCCCTGCCGCCGGCGTGGCCGAGTGCGGATTCGGCGTGACCAGCGTGGGACGCGGCACACCGATCGCGACTACGTCAAAGGCTTCCTGACGATCCACTTCGGCGACCGGTCCGACAGCGTCACGCCCTTTTCCGCGGCAAATTCGTCCGCGGCCTTGACCACCGCGGGCCAGTAAGGATGGTAGTCATCGCCAACCAGGTAACCGCCGGGCGCCAACAGTTCCCAATAGCTGCGTGCATCCTGCAACACATCCTCGTATTCATGCGATGCATCAATGTGAATCAGGCCAGCCTGCACGCCGAGACCGCGGAGCAGCTTGCAGGCAATGCTCGATGTCTGAGGCAGCGGCACGACGCGGTCTTGCACGCCCCGCCGGACCATGTTGCTCAGGAACTGCTCGTACAGCAGCGGCATTCCATGGCGCCGAGGAACAGGGACGGACGGATCGGACTCCCCGTTGCAGTGTTCCAGGCTGCCCAGGAAGGTATCGACGGCGATGACTGCGCCGGTGATGGCGTGCTGCCGCAGCAGTTCGGCCAGGTGGATGGTCGAGCCGCCCTTCCACACGCCAACGTCGATCACGACCGCCGGCCTGGCCGCGGCGATGATCTCCGCGAATGCCGGATGCTCGCTGTTCCAGCCTCGCGCGTCCTCGCTGAGTGTCGGGACGTAGCCGGCATAGATGTCCGTGCCGTGAATCCGGTGCATGAGATCCTGTTGCACGGGGTTCGACTGGATGACTGCCCGGCTGGGTCCTGCGGTGGTGTATGCTTCACGTTCGACACCGCGCACCGCATCCCCGACTGGCCAGCCAGCCAGCGGCACGAGGGACTGGATGAACAGCGACGTGCACCAGGCGAAATCGTTCACCGGTCCAGGTCCCCAGAAGTCGATGCGGGCGAAACCCAGGCTGTGCAGCCAGCGGTAGCCGGCGTCGTATTCGGCGCGCTCCGAGTTGTCGAAGACGACCAGGCCGCCCGGTCTGACCCACCGCGCGGCGAAATAGGCCGACAGCGAGCGGGCCATGCCGTCCACCACGATGACGTCGAAATAGCCTTGCGGCCAGGCCAGCAGGCTGGTCGCGTAGCCGAGGAAGTCGCTGCAGTTGTGGCCATGCACGGTGTCGAACTCGGGATCGCCGGACGACCACTGTCCGGCGACCAGCGCTTCGACGTCCGGAACCAGCTCGGGCGGCACTGGTTCCGACGGTGCGTGGCTCGGCCGGTGCAGCAGCGTCTGGTTCGGCCGCGCCCTGGCACGGATCGGTTCAAGCCAGGCGAGGTCGTGGTCGACGCTGACGACCTCGCTCGCCTTGCGAGCCCACCACAGGGAGGAGTGGCCGCAGCCGAACTCGAACACGCGCAGCCCCGGCTGCGCCAGCCGGTCCAACATCGCAAAGGCCGGATAGGTAAGCCACGGAACCGGCGCGCCGTCTCGGGCGATGGGGCCGCGGTCGACCGCCTGTCCCCAGCCCAGCGGCGCGAAATAGCGCTCGAACAGGCGGGCGAGGCGGAGGGGAACATCGTCGCTCTGGCCGGACATGGTGCATCCTTGGGTGGAACCTTGGGGCACATCCTTGCCGTCAGGCTCGAACCGTTGTCTCGCCGGCTGGCAGAGGCGGCGCTATTCCAGATTGGTGCCTGATGCCGGCCTCATCCGCCAGCGGCACGGCGCAAAGGCGCCCATCTGCGTCAGATAGCCGGCATCGCCTGCGACAGCCGCCCGCCCAGCCGCACCGGCTCGATGCGCCGCGCAAGCCCGGTTGCCTCGGTCTCGACGAATACGCCGCAGACCGTGGCCGGCCCTTCGGCCGGGGTCAGCCGCTCGCCCGGCATCTTGCGCCAGAAGCGCGTGGCCGCGCCGTCCTTCGCCATGCCGATCACGCTGTCGTAGTCACCGGACATGCCGGCATCGGACTGGAATGCTGTCCCGCCCGGCAGGATCTGGTGGTCGGCCGACGGGCAATGCGTGTGGGTGCCGACCACCAGCGATACCTGGCCGTCGAACGAGTGCGCGAACGCCATCTTCTCGCTGCTGGCCTCGGCGTGGAAATCCGCGACGATCGCCTGCACGGTCACGCCCAGCCGGTGCCGCGCCAGTTCCGCCGACGCAGCGCGGAACGGGCAGTCGATGGCGTCCATGAACAGCCGCCCCATCGCCTGCAGCACCAGCGCGCGACCGCCGCCGGGCACCTCGACCACCACGGCCCCGCCGCCCGGCGTGCCGGGGGGATAATTCAGCGGGCGCAGCAGGCGAGGGGTCTCGGCGAGGAACGGCACGATCTCCCGCCGGTCCCAGGCGTGGTTGCCGAGGGTGATCACGTCGGCCCCCGCCGTGAACAGCGCCGTCGCCATGTCCGGGGCAAGGCCGAATCCGTGCGACGCGTTTTCCGCGTTGACCACCACTAAATCCAGGCCGAGCGCTGCCCGCAGTTTCGGCAGGGCAGCGGCAACCGCCTCGCGGCCGGTGCGGCCCACCACGTCGCCGATGAACAGGATACGCATTCAGCCGTCCTTGCAAAAGATCACGCCGCGCTCGGTGGCGATGGCGTCCAGGCGTTGGTCGTAGGGGCCGGCCGGCACCGCGTCCATCTCCTGCGCCGCGAAGCCGCAGCCCAGGGCGAAACGGCCGGGCAGGGCGGCCAGTGTTCGGTCGTAGTAACCCCCGCCATAGCCGAGCCGGTGCCCGCGCCGGTCGAATGCCAGCAGCGGGACCAAAAGGACATCCGGCACCAGAGGCTCGCCGGTCGGGCGCAGCGTGCCGAAGCGTTCCGTGGCCAGCACGTCGCCTGGCCGCCATCGCTGAAAGATCAGTGGGTTGCCGCGCTTTCCTGTCACCGGCAATGCGACCGGATGACCACGCGCGGCCAGCGCATGCAGCAGCGGCCGCAAGTCGATCTCGGACCCGACCGGCCAGAACCCGGCCACTACGGCGCCTGGCGGCGGCGGGCAGTCCCGCAGCACGTGTGTCGCCAGCGCTGCGCCCGCCTGGGGATCGCATGCCGCCCGCGCCGCCCGGGCCAGATCCCGCGCGGCGCGCTTGGCATCGTCCAGC
>Ga0302319_10014565_pt1 | contig 14645 bp, 13 predicted proteins | sample Bog_T0_2_FD_203319 | JGI IMG/M metagenome (GOLD analysis project Ga0302319, IMG submission 203319) | Peat permafrost microbial communities from Stordalen Mire near Abisko, Sweden - Bog_T0_2 | ecosystem: Environmental > Terrestrial > Soil > Wetlands > Peat | place: Sweden: Abisko, Stordalen Mire... | reverse complement strand
GTGACTTTTAATGCTTCAATCGGCGGGAACACAACTGGGACAGTGGGGTTTGATGCTTATGCCGACAACAACAATAAGACATTCGCCGAAACCACACTTCTGACCAGCTATGGACCTTCTTTCACGATGGGTTTCAGCGGCAATGAAGGGCCGGTAAATTATTCAGGCGGATCCCCTTACTCTCTAACCTTGGACACGACCATCATTGACGGGGCAAATGGAAGCAGCGGTTTTGACGCCAACCTGTCCGGTTTATACCCCCCGACGGCTAATTGCGCGACCATTACCGCCGTTACGGGCGTGGCCATCACCCCGGTGACGCTGGTGGGCAATGGCGGCTGCGGCGGCCCCTACACGTTCTCGGCCACGGGCCTGCCGAAGGGATTGATCATGTCCACCAATGGCACGATTTCCGGCACGCCCAATGTAAGTGGCAGCACTACTCCCTTCAACTATACCGTCACCGTCACGGACAGTTGCGGCAACACGGGCACGTTCAACTGCTCGATCACCGTCAATGCGGTCCAACCCTGCAAGGCCAGCGTTTGCGGCACGTTATTCGTGGATTGCAACGGGGATGGCTTCCTGACACCCGGATTTGATTTTGGGGTGACGAATGTTCCTGTCTATCTGCAAAATTCCAACAAAGTCACGGTGGCGACAAACATAACCGATTCACAGGGCAATTATTGCTTCTACAATCTGGCGGCGGGAACTTACACCGTCTGCATTCTGCATCCGACAAACTGCATTCAGACTTCAGGCACGCATGTCAATCACTGGCTGAACAACAACTATCAGCAATGCTGGATTGAAAATGACGGCTACCAGCATTGCAAAGGCGTTGATGGCGTGGATTGCTGGACTGCCAGTGATGGCTGCCAGCATTGGAAGAATTCGAATAATCAGGATTGCTGGAAGGACAAATACGGCTACTCGCACACGCAGCAATGCACTTATGTCAGTTGCGACGTGCCCAAGGGCGATTGCGAGACCTTCACCCTGGCTTGTGGTCAAGCCTTGACCGGCGTGAACTTCGCCTACCAGGGCACTTTGCCCAAATGCGTGGTGTCTGTGGCCGGCCCCAGCAAGGGAGTCTGCGGGCAGACGGGCAGCTACACCTGCACCGTCAAAAATACGGGCACCGCTTGTTTCGCCGCCTGCCAGGTGAGCGTGTGTGGCAAAACGTATAGTTGTCCGGCGTTAAGCTCGGGACAGAGCTGTTCGTTCTCGTTTAATTATCAGTTCCAGTGGAGCGACTACGGCAATTTCAACTGCCAGGCGGCTGCTTCTTGCACTTCCGCTTATTCCAATTCCAATACCAGCAGTTCCTGCACCGCGAAGGGAAATTGTTATACCTCGGTTGGCTGGTAAATTATAAGCCCCGAACTTGACGAAACATAAGGGCCGGACCTTCAAGGTCCGGCCCTTCTCATTGTGCGACTGCACCAGCCAGTTTGAGCTGGCTGCTCCCGTTGCCATTTCGCGGCCTTGCGGCATCATGCAATCCTGCGATGTAAGCTTCAAACACGCGGCGCATTTCATCGCGCACCTGACGGAAGCATTGCAAAATTTCCTCTTCGCTGCCAGCGGCCTTGGCCGGATCAATCAACGGCCAGTGATGGCGGTTCACCAGCGGCAAAGGCGAATTCACCGGTTCGTCAAAAGCAAATGAAGCGAAATTCGCAATATCGGGCACAAGAATTTTCGGGAGCAGCATGAGGTCAACATTCTGCAAGCGGCCGTAAGCATACCATCCATCACCGCTAAAGGCGGCCGCCAGCGCGTCGAACGCGCCGAGCAGGAACGAGCCGGAACCCATCGCGGGGTCGAGCACCTTGATTTGGGAGAGTTCGCAGATTTTGTCGTAAGCGCCCTTGAAATTCTTTCAGCCAAGCAATGCTTTGGCCTCGGCGAGGATCGGTTTGATTTTTTCACCGAGCGTGTGGGCGACGAGGTAGTCCACGATGTAACGCGGCGTGTAGTAAATGCTTCCTTTTTGCGCAGTTCATCGGTGTCTTCGATGACGATGCGTCCGGCGTTTTGTGAAAGCCGGTGCGCGAGGAATTTTTCACAGACCGCGCCCATCACGTCGGACGACATGAGGCTGAAGTCGTAGCCGTAAAGGTGGCGGAAAGCGAGGAGTTCGCCCTGGCCGGATTCAAAGCCGCAGGTCGCGGCGACATCGGGGGAAAGCGGTTCGTGGCTGACGAGGATGGAAAGGATGTTGTTGTCCAGCACGAGCGTGCCGCAAAGCAGCGGCTGCTTGAACAGTTCGGCGTTGAACTTGAGTTTGATTTCCTGAAAAAGCGATTCGCGGAGTGATTCCGCAAAAGTTTTTTCCGTGAAGTCGCCGTGAAAAACCTCGTAATGTGAATAGGCGCGGGCGAGCTTGTTCCACTTGTAAACGATTGAGCAATTGCTGGCTGGCGTGGGTGATGTCGTCGAGCGAACGGGTTTGGTTGCGGAGCGCGAAGCCGTTGACCAGCAGGAGCCGCCAGCGTTTGAGGTCGGCGAGAAAACGCTGGTCGAGTCCGGCCTTGTGCCGTTGTTCGTAAAGTTCCTCGATGCGGCCGGTTTCGAGATTTTCCAGCGCGAGCAAATCCCAAAATTCCTCGCGCCGTTTCCAGAGGTCGTCGAGCGCGAATGAAAACGTGGGCGCATCCTCGTTGACGCGGATGAAATGGAATTGCGCGAAGTTGGTCAGAACGGTCCACGCGACGGGCCGTTCCATGCGGACCTGCTCCGGGCTGACGCGATAATTGCGGAGGTAACGCTGCACCTGCCCGCGATGCCCGATGAAAAGATTTTCGGATTTGTCGAGCAGGCTTTTGGCCTCGACAAAAAATCAGCGGACGATCGGATTTGAGAAGATAATCAACGGAATCGCCGATGATTTTGAATTCGCGGGTGTAATGGGAATCGAAGTGAAGCCGAGCGCCTGCAAGAGCGGTTCAAGCAGTTTTTGTTTGGTTGCTTCTTCCGGCTCCTGCAAATCAAAGCCACGACGCTTGGATTCTCCGGCTTGCTGATAGGTTGCTGTCCGGTTCGATCCCCTTCCCAAGACGAAACCGGCCGGATGTAAGCCCGTTGTGTCCTGTTTTGTCACACCGGCTGGCACATTCCTCGCGGAGGTCACCGTGGGCCGGGGTGTGACGGGTGACGGATGGGAATTGACAGGGTCCGGCCATCAAGCCGCAAGGGCTTTCAACCCGCAACCCTCAACTTTCGATCCTCAACCAATTCCCGTCCGTGGGCGGGCCGGGCGTTGCCGGGCGGGTCATCGCTTCTTCAGCCGCCTTTCAAACGCCCGCAGCGTCTCCGGGCTAACGTGGTGTTCGATGCCTTCGGCGTCCAGTTCCGCCGCCTTCCGGGAGATGCCGAGTGATTGCAGGAAGGCCGCCACCGTCTCGTGCCGCTGCTTGCTCTCGGCGGCAAGCTTGCGTCCGATTTCGGTCAGGAAGATCGCCCGATACGGCCGGGTGTTGACGTAGCCCGACCGTTGGAGCCGCGCCAGCGTGCGGTTGACGGTCACATGGGTCACGCCCAGCCGGCGCGCCAAATCCACCACGCGCGCCTCGCCCTGGGCCGCCGTCAGATCGGCGATGGCCTCGGCATAGTCCTGGGCGGTTTCCGCCGCGCGGTCGCGCCGCGAGCGGCGGAAGGTTTCGGCCTGCGGCACCGGGGCGGGCGCGGGCGTCTTGGGTCTGGAGCGCGGCATGATTCCGGCAAGGATGCCGGCCGGGACGGTTTTAGTCGAGGTTTTATTTTGTAGTCAAAGCTACATTTTTGTTGACAATCCTGGCTTCAAATTGTATCCCCTGCTACATCGAAGTGTGAAAGGTGAGAAATCCAATCCGGACCCAAGCTCCGGCTGGCGCAAGCCCGCCGGGGAGCCTTCGTTGTCGGAAGTCTATCGCACCGTGCCCGTGCCGCACGCGAAGGCCCGCTTCTGGCGGCAATGGCTGGCCTTCTCCGGGCCGGCGATCCTTATCAGCGTCGGCTATATGGACCCCGGCAATTGGGGCACGGACCTCGCCGGCGGCGCGCAGTTCAAATATGGTCTGCTCTGGGTCGTGGCGCTGGCCAGCTTCATGGCCTTGATTCTCCAGGTCATTTCCGCGCGGCTCGGCATGGCCACGGGCAAGGACCTGGCGCAATGCTCCCGTGATTTTTATCCCCGCTGGACGCGCGTGCCGAACTGGATCACCATGGAAATCGCCGTGTGCGCCACGGACCTGGCCGAATCGCTGGGCAGCGCCGTCGCCCTGAACCTGCTCTTCCACATCCCGATTTTGTGGGCGATTGTCATCACCGCGTTTGACGTGCTGCTGCTGCTCTCGTTGCAGGGCATGGGCATGAGAATGATTGAGGCGGTGGTCGCCGTCTTCGTGCTGACCATCGGCGTGTGCTACGCCATCGAAATTTTCATTTTCCCCCAGACCCAGCCCGTCTTCTCCGAAATGGCCGTGGCGCTGGTGCATCCGGATCTGCAACAGGCCGGCATGTTGGTGATCGCGGTCGGCATGATTGGCGCGACGGTGATGCCGCACAACCTTTACCTGCATTCGGCGCTGGTGCAATCGCGCAAGGTCGGACGCGATGACAATTCCATCCGCACCGCCATCAAGTTCAACACCGTGGATGCCACCGTCGCGCTGACGATTGCGTTTTTCGTCAATGCGGCGATTCTCGTGCTGGCGGCGCTGGTTTTCTACGGCAAGACCAGCGTCACCGTGGCCGGCGGACAAGTCGTCACCTTCAGTCCCGATAGCGACTGGATTCGCATCGCCTATCTGACACTGGCGCCGTTGCTGGGCAAGGTGGCCGCCAGCACGCTGTTCGCCGTGGCGCTGCTCGCCAGCGGCCAGAGCAGCACCATCACCGGCACATTGGCCGGGCAGGTGGTGTTGGAAGGCTTCATGAACTGGCGCATCCGCCCGTGGCTGCGCCGGATGATTTCGCGCCTGCTGGCCGTGATTCCGGCCATCGTCATCATCGGCATCCGCGGCAACGGCAGCATCACCGACCTGGTGAACTTGAGCCAGGTCTATCTCTGTCTCGTCCTGCCGTTTGCCATGTTTCCGTTGCTGCAATTCACCTCCTCGCGTAAAATCATGGGCCAGTGGCGCAACGGCTGGTTCCTGCTTATTCTGGGCTGGGCCAGCGTAATTGCGATTACCGGAATGGATGTTTACAGCCTGCCGGACGCGCTCAAAGACGCCTGGCACGTCGTCATCGGCAGATAAGGTAGATTAACAAATCTGAATTCCATGTATAAAAAAATTCTCATCGCCCTCGAAAACGGCCCGGCGGATGAGGCCATCCTGCCGCACGTCGCGGAACTGGCAAAGCGCTTCGGTTCCACCCTCCTGTTGCTGCACGTTGCCGACGGCTGGGCGGCGCGCAATTTCAACACGCTTGAACTTGCCGAATCCGAGGAAATGAAAGAGGACCGCGCTTATTTGGAAAAGGTCGCCGGCCGGCTTCGCGGCAACGGCCTGTCAGTGGAGACCAAGCTGGCGCTCGGCAATCCGCCGGCGGAAATTCTCAAGACGGCTGAAGGTGAACATTGCGATTTGATTGCGCTGGCCGGACACGGCCACCGGCTGTTCGGCGACATTTTCTACGGCAGCACCATCACCGAAGTGCGGCACCGGACTTCGATTCCGATCCTGGTGGTTCGCGCGCCGAAAAAATAATCTGGAGTCCAGCCGTCAGCTTGAGCCGGCTCATTTCCGGCGGCGCGCATGAATCAAAGCGGACTCATGTCCGCTGCTGCCATTTACAACTTGAAATCCGCCGGACGCTCGACGAGGTGCAACAAATTCCCCTCCCCGTCCTCGAAGAACAAAACCCTGCCGCCGCCCGCCGCCGGCCGGATTTCTTCCGTGAAATTCACGCCGCGCTGTTTGAGTTCCGCCTTTGCCGCGTCAATCGAGTCCACGCGCAGCGCAAGGTGGCGGAAACCTTGCAGCTTGTTGTTGCCGCGCTCTGGCAGCGGTTTTTCCGCGCCGTAAATTTCCAACCAGCCGCCGCCGGGCAGGCTGATGAGCAGCGTCGGCGGCATCTTGCCGTTGTTAAAAACTTCACGCGCGCCGAGGACGCGTTCATACCAGCTTTTCAGCGTGACGGGATTCGTGGCGGGAATGGCGATGTGTTCGATGGCGATATTCATTTGAACGCAGATTACGCGGCTGGCGCGGATTTTCAAATCGAAATTCTCGGCGGCTCGTGCCCGCGCCGCATCCGCGCGCTGCACTATCGCGCAAGCTTGTTTTCCCGCGGATTGCAAATCCGCTCATTCTTCCGCTGAAATATGTTAATCCGACTGACACCGGTCGCTGCGGAAAGTCACGTTCTGGTGACAAATTCACATTGCCATTAGAATGGTTTCGGAGTAGCTTACCAAGATGAAATCCTCAAAAAGTTTGCATTTTCCCGCGAAACCAATGCCATCCTGCCGCGCAATTCAAAAAGCGTTCACCTTGATTGAACTGCTGGTGGTCATTGCCATCATCGCCATTCTGGCGGCCATGTTGCTGCCGGCCTTGAGCAAGGCAAAGCTTCACGCGCAACAAAGCAAATGTGTCAGCAATGTGAAACAATTGACCACGGCCGGGATCATGTATCAGGAGGATTATGGTCCAATCGGCTATGGCGGAGCGGCCACAGTATGGCTGTCAACACTAATTGACAACTATGCCAAGGTGAGCGCGTTGCGGCTTTGCCCAGTCGCGAGTCAACCGGTAAGTCTTACTGCCCTGGGGACTCAACCAGGAACGGCGGCGAATGCCTGGGTTTGGAATGCGGTGAACAGTGTGGATCCGACCAATATGGGGAGCTACACCATCAATGGCTGGCTTTATGACACGGGGGGGCCACAACCGCCGACTCGCTATGTGCAAGACACCTCTCCCATAAACTCTTATTTTCACAAGGATTCATCCATCAGGTTTCCGACAACCACTCCTGAATTTGTGGATGGCGTCTGGCCGGACATGTGGCCGCTGATGACCGACACGCCCGCCAACCCTTACAATTTATTTGCGGGTGTCGGCGGCCTCCCCGACGGGTCCGGGCCGATGATGCGGGTTTGCATAGCGCGGCATGGTTCAGTGGCGGCGGGAGCCGCGCCGCAAGCGTTTCCGAACAATCAACCGTTTCCCGGACTGGTCAACATGGGTCTGGTTGACGGCCACGTGGAAAGCCCCAGGCTGGACAATCTCTGGTCCTACACCTGGAGCGGAGTTTTTAAGCCGACCAAGCGGCCGGGCCTGCCTTGACCTGTCCAGCCAATCTTCCTGCAATTTATCCAGAGCTTTCTGAACCGATTGGCCGGCGGTGCAACGCGGTTGAACTTTCAGCATGACTGTTTGTTTTCCACGAAGTTGGAAAAGCGGTTCCCGGATGGCATTTCAACCCGGCAATTTTTTCTTTGTGTTCTTTGCGCTCTTTGCGGTTAAACTTTCCCCATGCGAATTTTGTCAGGCATCCAGCCTTCGGGCGCGCTGCATCTCGGAAATTATTTCGGGATGATGCGCCCGGCCCTCGACCTTCAGGAAAAGGGCGAGGCGTTTTATTTCATCGCAGATTATCATTCCATGACGTCGCTGACCGACGCCATCGCGCGGCGCAAGAACACCCTGGACGTGGCGCTGGATTTTCTCGCGTGCGGCCTCGATCCGCGGCGGACCGTCTTCTTCCGCCAATCCGACGTGCCGGAAGTGACCGAGCTGACGTGGCTGCTTTCGACCGTCACGCCGATGGGATTGCTCGAACGGGCGCACAGCTACAAGGACAAGACCGCCAAGGGCATCGCGCCGAGCCACGGCCTGTTCGCCTATCCGGTGCTCATGGCGGCGGACATTTTGATTTACGATTCAAACATCGTGCCGGTCGGGCGCGACCAGAAGCAGCACGTTGAAATGACGCGCGACATCGCCATCAAGTTCAACGAAGCCTACGGCCCGACGTTCGTGATTCCCGAACCGCAAATCCGCGACGAGGTTGCCGTCGTCCCCGGCACCGACGGCCAGAAGATGAGCAAGAGCTACGGCAACACGATTGAAATTTTTGGCGACGAAAAAGCCATCCGCAAAAAAATCATGGGCATCGTCATGGACAGCCGCACGCCCGCCGAACCCAAACCCGACGCGGGAAAAAATCTTGCCCTGCAATTGCTCAAACTCATCGCGCCGGCGGACGTGGCGCAGGATTTTGAAAACCGTCTGCGTGCCGGCGGCCTCGGCTACGGCGATCTGAAGAAGGCGTTGTTTGAGAATTATTGGAGTTATTTTGCCGACGCGCGGAAGAAGCGCGCCGAACTCGCGGCAAACCTGGATCACGTCAACAGCGTGCTTGTTGATGGCGCAAAGAAAGCTCGCGGCCTGGCGCAACAGGTCTTGAAACGCGCGCGGAAAAATTGCGGCCTGGAGTAACGCTGTAGCAGCCGACGTGAGCCGGCTCCATTTAGAAAATGAGCGGACTCACGTCCCCTGCTACATGATTTTCAGCTTCGGCAAATCCTGCGAGTCCACCAGGCCCACCGGCTCGCGTTTCGCGTTCACGACGACCAAATCGTCAATGTTCCGCTCGTTGAAAATTTTCAAGGCCTCAACCGCCAGCGCCTCGTGACAAATGCAGATCGGATTGCGCGTCATGACGTTTTTTAGCGGCCTCGAAAGCAGATTGTCATCACCCGCCATGTGCCGGCGGAAATCGCCGTCGGTGAAAACGCCCGCGAGCTTGCCGCGCGCGTTGACCACGCTCAAGCTGCCGGATTTGGCGTGCGTCATCACAAGCAGCGCCTCCTTGACCGTCATATTTTCATCGGCAATCGCGTTGCGATTTCCCGTGCGCATGATGTCGCCAACCTTCAGCAGCATCGCGCGGCCAATCGCGCCGGAGGGATGCAGCCGCGCGTAATCCTTTTGCTTGAAGCCGCGCGCCTGCAACACCGCCATCGCCAGCGCGTCGCCCATCACCAGCGCCGCCGTCGTGCTCGCCGTCGGCGCGAGGTTGAACGGACAGGCTTCCTTCGGGACTTTGACGTTGAGCGCCACATCGCTGTGTTTTGCCAGCGAGGATTTCAAATTGCCGGTGAGTGAAATGATGTTGACGGAAAATCTTTTGAGCGCCGGCAGCAAATTGAGCAATTCATCCGACTCGCCGGAATAGCTCAACGCGAGAATCACGTCGCCATCGGCGATGATGCCGAGGTCGCCGTGGAGCGCGTCCACGCTGTTGAGCACGACGCTGGTGGAGCCGGTGCTGGTGAGCGTGGCGGCGATTTTCTGACCGATATTGCCGGATTTGCCGATGCCGACGACGATGATTTTGCCGCGTCGCGCCAGCGCGTCCGCAATGATTTCCACCGCTTCATCAAACGACGCATCAAGCTGTGCGCGCACGGCCTTGAGCGCGGCGAGTTCGATGTCAAAAACTTTCCGGGCCTGGACGAGATGCTTCATCGCGGCGAGGATGCAGGGAAGCCGCGCCCATTTCAATCCCGAACGGCGGTCCGCGAACAGGTTGCTCCTTGCCGCGTCAAAGCATTTGGAATTAAGTGAAGTAAGGATTCTTCACGCCGCGCTCGGCGTAATCCTTCAGACAGACGAGCAGATGTCCCCAAGTCGTGTTGCAAAAATAGCAATGGTCGCCGCCGCGTTCCCAGCCGCCGTGGCAGAATTTCAACAGCACTTCGCCGTCGGGCCGCGGTGCGAGGATGTATTCCTGCGTGGTGCCGACCCAATCCGGCGAGGTGCCCCCGGTGCATTTCCAGCGCACGAGCATCGGCGGCGTCAATTGTTCGATGCGCATCTGAAAAACGGTCGTAAGCTCAAAGAAGCTGAAGACCGCCATGCCGCCGGCCTTGTCGTCCATCTTCACGGCGGTTGCCGGAGCGCGCCAGCGCGTGGGCTACTCCTATTCCCACATTCCAAAACTGACCCCTCCAAAAACTGATTTGCGCCCGGTGAATAATTTAGCGTAAAAAATGTTTTGACAACGAGGTCGCTTTTCTGCTAGTTTGGTAATCGTCATCGGTTTGGGTGCTTTTTTTTGAGTGAAAAAGAGCCTCGGACCGTCCATAGAAAGAACAGAACACAAGAACACAAGAACACCGCGCTATGAAAAAACTTTTTGTCTCGATGGGGCTGGCAACAGCCGGAGTCGCCAGTCTTCATGCTGCTTATGCCCCGGATGCCACGGACAATTCCAAGATGTGGACCCTTTCGGCAACCTTGCGTGGATTTTACGATGACAATTATAACACGACGACACAGAAGCAAGGCAGCGCGGGATTTGAGGTGAATCCGTCATTCGGCCTGAACATGCCGTTGCAGCAAACGGAAATCGGGCTGCGTTACTCTTACGGGCTTTATTATTATCAGCAGCGGCAACAAAACAATCAAAACCCGATTGACCAGACCCATCAATTGGATGTGTGGCTGGATCATGCGTTCACGCCGCGTTGGGAGTCGAGGCTTGAGGACACGTTCACGGTGTCGCAGGATCCGGCGCTGTCGGCTAGCGGCACGGCAATACCACAGCGCGTGGAAGGAAATAACATCGCCAACACGGTGAACGGCTCGTTGCACACGGACTGGACACGGGAGTTCAGCACCGTGTTGTCCGCCCAAGACTCGTTCTACAACTATGAGAACAGCGGAGGCAACACCGCCCCTCCGTATAGTAATCCCAGTTACGCCGGCAGTTTGAATCGGAATGAAGCGACCTTTGGACTGGAGTTGCAGTGGGTCGTTTTGCCGACCACGACCGCTCTCATCGGTTATAAATTTGGCATGGCTCATTACTTGGGTGACGAGCCGATTGCCGAAAACGCGAATTTGGCTAATCCTTATGTTTATTACAGCGACAGTCGTGACAGCCGGTCGCACTTCGGCTACGTGGGGGTGCAGCACAAATTCTTGGAAAATCTGACGGGCAATGCCAATGTGGGCGTGCAATACACTGATTATTACAACGATCCGAATTCCACCAGTTCGTTGTCGCCTTACGCGGATGCCTCGATGATTTACACCTATGCCGCCGGGAGCTACGCGCAGTTGGGGGTGACGCAATCGCGAAACGCCACGGACACGGTTTCGGTAAATTCACAAGGACAGATCACCTTGGACCAGGAAAGCACGGTGGCTTACGGCTCCCTCAATCAGGCGTTGACCCCCAAACTCATGGGCAGCCTGGTGGGGCATTTTCAATATTCCACCTACAACCAGGGCGCGTATAACGATCAATCCGCGCAGTTTTACAATCTGGGCGTGAACCTGTCCTACGCCTTCAACCGTCACTTCTCATCGGATCTTGGTTACAATTTCGATTGGTATACAACCGCCGCGCCGGGGCAGGACTACACACGCAACCGCGTTTATTTGGGCGTCAGCGCGACCTATTAAGGGCGGATTAAGTTCTTGAGCCAAGCCAGGGCATCAGGCAAAATATTTTGAACGATTTGAACGGGAGCAGGGTCATTACCCTGTCTCCCATTGTTTTTCGACACATATGGAACCAGTAAAAAACCAGCCGCCGCCGGAAGCCAGCCTGCATTTTCTTGACTACTGGCGCATCATCCGCATCCGCAAGACGGTCATCATCTCGGTCTTCCTGCTCATCGCCATCACCGCCACCGTCGTCACGTTCATCCTGCCCTCATCGTATTCCAGCACGGCCCGGATCGAAATCAATCCCGACGTCAACGACATCCAGCCCATGGGCGGCGGCCAGGCGTATGCCGGCGTCGGCTACGACCCTTATTTCATCCAGACCGAATTTGAGAAGATGCAGTCGGAAAAAGTGCTGGGCCGGGTGATTGAGACGTTGGATTTGAACAATAAATGGGGCGCAAAATACAACGGCGGCCAGCCGCTCAAGACGGAAGACACCATGCAACTGCTCAAGCAGCGCATGAACTTGAGTCCGGAGCGCAACACCAAGTTGATTGACATCACCATTTACAGCGAGGACAAGGCCGAAGCCGCGAATCTGGCCAACGGCATCGCCACGGCTTATCAGGATTACCGCCTCGATCTGCGGAAGTCGAACACGACGAATGGCATCTCGGTCCTGATGTCGGAATTCCAGGCGGAGGAGGATCGCATTCAGCAGACCAACGCCGTCGTGGACAAGTTGCGCGAGGATTTGAAGATTACTGACAACGACCCCCAATCTTTCGCGCCAACGCCAACGCTCAGCTCGCAGCAAGTATCGCAATACAAAGCCAATGAGATTGAACAGGAAAGGGATTACATAAAATTGAATGCGCAGTTGACCGGGTTGCAGGCGTTGCAAGCAACGAACCCGGTGGAACTGCGGGACGTTCTCCCCACGATGTTTTCGGATCCGGCGTTAAGTGGATTGTTGGACCAGTTGCACAAGGCGGAACAAAGCCTGGCCCAGTTGAAAGTGGATTACAGCACAAATCATCCGGATGTCATGCGCCAGCAAAAAATGGCGGATGAATTGAACACGGAAATTAACGCCCGCGTCACCGGCCTGATGGATGGTCTGGCCACCCAGGCGAAATCGTCGAAGGCCGGGCTGGACGCGCAAACCGCCACGGTCATGGCCGCCATGCAAAAGGATCAGGACGAAGCCCAACGGGGCCTGCCTTACTGGGAATTAAAACGCAAACTGGAAAACATGATCGAATTCCACAAGCTGCTTCAGGCAAAAATCGCGGAGGAAAAACTGGACCTGGAAATCCCCAAGTCAACCATGGTGACCATCATTGACCAGGCCCAGCCGGCCAAGACCGCGGCCCGTCCGAATAAAACGCTGAACATCATCCTCGGCATCGTCATCGGTTTGATGGTTGGCGTCGGTCTGGCCTTTTTCATTGAATATCTCGACACCAGCGTGAAAACCATTGACGACGTTGAGCGCGCCCTCCAGGCGCCGGTGCTTGGCGTCATCCCGCAGAATGTCGGCTATTTGATGGAAGAAGGCGCCGAAAGCCAGCACGCCGAGGCCTACCGCGTCTTGCGCACCAACCTCCTGTTCTCGCGCAAGGACGACCGGCTCAACTCCTGCGTCGTCGTCAGCGCCGGCGCGGGCGAAGGCAAGTCCACCACCGTGGTCAACCTCGCCACCGTCTTCGCCCAGGCCGGCCAGCGCGTGCTGTTGGTGGATTCGGACCTCCGCCGCCCGACTCTGCACAAAGTTCTCAAGGTCAGCAATAGCCTGGGCGTGACCAATTATCTGCTCAAGCAAAACACCCTGGAAGAGGTCATCCAACGGACCAGCGTTCCGACGCTCGACCTTCTGGCCAGCGGCAAACTGCCGAGCAGTTCCATGAATATTCTCGGCTCCGCGGCGATGAAGGACATGGTTGCCGAATTGAAGCAGCGCTACGATTTTGTGTTCTTCGATTCGCCCCCAATCATGGGCGTGAGCGACGCCGCCATTCTGGCCAGCGAAATTGACATGGTCATCCAGGTCATTCAATACCGCCGCTACCCGCAGCCGATGAACATCCGCGCCAAACAGATGATTGAAAAAGTCGGCGGCACGCTCATCGGCATTGTGCTCAACAACATCAACATGTCGCAGGACGAGAGCTACTACTACTACAGCGGCTACTACCACGGCTATTATTACTACTCCAAGAACGAGGAGGAACAGGATGCCGAAGCCCGGGAAAAAGGCTCCGGCGGTGAAACCGGCCCGGATAAAGTCAAACAAAAGTATTGATTGCGTCCCCACTTTCGCAAGGATTAGCGCCCATGAAATTATTTGTTCGCGGATTATTCGCCTGCGCATTGCTGGTCGCAGGCTTGTTTTTCACCGGCTGCAGCTCGCCGTCGCAAGGCCAACCCATGTCGGCTAACTCCCAACCGCCGACCGCCGGCGGAACCTCGCTTTCCTCGCCCCCCACCAGCGCGGATGTGGCCCGCTTTCGTGTTGGCGAAACGGTCATTGTGACCTTCTCCGGCTCGCTGGTTGACATCCCTTCCCACGAGGAGCCCATCAAGGAGGACGGCACCATCACCCTGCCGCTCATCGGCGCCGTGACTGCCGTCGGCAAAACCGCCGGCGAATTGCAAAATGAAATTCACGACGGCTACGTTCCACAATATTATGTCCGCCTGACCGTCACCGTGAAATCCGGCGACCGCGTGTATTACGTCGGCGGCGAAGTCAAAGCTCCCGGCAAGCAGCTTTACGTGGACGGCACCACCGTCACCAAGGCCATTCAATCCGCCGGCGGCCTGACCGATTTTGCCAACCATGGAAAAGTCTGGCTCAACCATTCCAGCAACGGCCAGCGCATCCGGGTGGATTACGATGGAGCCCTCCAGAACCCGGCGATGGATCCGCCGGTTTATCCCAACGACCAGGTCACCGTGGAACGGCGGATTTTCTGATGATTCAACTCAATGTCCTTTCGGGAAAAAAGGCGGGCAGCCGGGCGGCTGTCCGACATTTTCCTTTCAGCGTCGGACGCGCGCCGGAAAACCATTTGCAGCTCGAAGATGACGGCGTCTGGAATCAACACCTCGCGCTCGAATTTCAAAGCGGCGGTTTCAACCTTGCGGTTGCGCCGGGCGCCCTGATCGCCGTCAACGGCGGGCCGTTCCAGAATCAAATTCTCCGCAACGGCGACACCATCACGCTTGGCTCCGCCA
>Ga0302319_10014563_pt1 | contig 14646 bp, 12 predicted proteins | sample Bog_T0_2_FD_203319 | JGI IMG/M metagenome (GOLD analysis project Ga0302319, IMG submission 203319) | Peat permafrost microbial communities from Stordalen Mire near Abisko, Sweden - Bog_T0_2 | ecosystem: Environmental > Terrestrial > Soil > Wetlands > Peat | place: Sweden: Abisko, Stordalen Mire... | reverse complement strand
AGGGGCAGAATAAGTTCTTGGAACTTTTGTGGAAACGAACTGCGCACCGTTTGCGTCTGATTGGTTATCAGCTCTTTGTCCGTTTGTGAAAGTCGGTAAGGTAGAGTTGTAAACCGCTGAGGTTTTTACTCCGTTACCAGAATCTGCCGTTCCGGAAGCAACGTTGCCGACAATCTGCTGGTTACCGTTGGCATCGACGGCCAGCGTTTGAGCGCTTCCAGAAGAAGCGTCCATGGTCACGTTAACGGTTCCAGAAGTATATGCAGATGCCCTGATCCTAACTTGGGTAAATCCGCCTGAACCTACGGTGTAAAGGTTGTTTGTCGTAAAAGAAGAAATATTTAATCCACCGTTTGGGTTTCCAACGGCAAGTGTGTACCAAATTCCGTCTCCAGATTGGCCTTCCATGACCAAAGTAGCAACCCAAGTACCAGATATCGAAGCGTTTACAGAACTAGTTCCGTTTGCTGCGATGACAACGGTTCCGTTCAAGGCTGTAATGGTTCCGGTGATGTTTTTGTCTGAATTAGTCGCTATCACCTTGACGTTTGTAAGAAGGTTTGCGGCGTTATCTAGTTGTAAAGGGGAGCTGTTACCGGATGAAATGGTAGTAGGCGTTGTATTAAACTGACCAAGAACAGCGATAGCAGATGCGGGCGTCGTAACGTTTTGGGTAGTTAAGGCATCGATGATCCCGGTAACACCAGAAACGCGTAAACCACCAGAGGTATTTAAAGACAACGGCTGGTTAGTTGCGGTAGAGTACGTGGGCACCGCGGTGGTTACGGCACCATAACCCAGCGTGTTTAAGTTTGCTGGGTTAAGCTGAACGGCCTCTACGTTTGCCACGGCAGCCGACGTGTTTATGACCACGGTCGCTGTTCCTGACGTATATGCTGTCATCACAGCTTGGATGCTGGTGAAGCCAGCAAGCAGCACAATTCTGACGCCGCCGTTGGTCGTAAAGCCGGCTGTTGTATAAGCGTTTGTCAGACCGCCTTGAACCGCTGCTAACGGAACAAACGTTACCCCGTCAACACTTCCTTGGAACTGGATGGTTCCTACCCACGTGCCGCTTATTCTTGCATAAGCAGATGAAACGTCGTTTATAGGTAGGTTTACTAACGTGTTTAACGCTGTCAGCGTACCAGTTATAGAAGAGTCTGGCTTTATAGTATATAAGGAGGTTCCCGCGGTGTAAAGCGGCGACCCTAGCGCGTTTCCGTTACCGTCCGTGTTGTAGGCGGTGACCAAAACGTTTGCTGCACCGCTCGGGTTATAGATCTGAAGTTGATGAGGATAAGCTGCAGAGTTCCAGCTTACGGTAGCTGTACCAGAGGTCCATGCCGTCGCGATGACTCGAACCTGAGCATAGCCGGCGCAGTTAAGCTGAGCGGTCGTGTTTACGGTTGTCGTGCTGGTCGTGTATGAGCCAGTGGTCCCTAAGTAAACATAGACAGTGTCCCAGTTACCGTCGCCGTTCTGTGCTTGGAACGTAAGTGTCCCCACCCAGGTTCCAGTAACGTTAATAAAAACGCTGCCGTATCCGCCGGTCGTTGCGACGACCTGCTGGTTGACAGCGGCTATAGTTCCGTTGCCTTGCAGAGACCCGGCCTGAGACGTAGATGAGAGCGTTTCAGACGCGCTTAGGATGCAGTTTGCGGTTCCGCTCGTGTAGGACGTGACGATGACTTGGACGTTGGTAGAGCCACCGACCGGAACAATACCTAGTATGGTTAAGACGTTGGCAGAAGAAAAGGAGTATGAGTTGGTGATGTTTCCGGTAATGGGGTTTAAGAAGTTACATGTCACCCAGCTTACACCGCCGTCTACGGAGCACCGAGGTGTTATGGTTCCGATAAAAGTACCAGCAGCCATCTGAAAACCTACTGTCTGTAGGCCTGTCATTGCTATAGAAATGCTGGCGCTCAAAGCACCAAGCGCTACTGGCGCTATCGTCGTGTTTGGTACTTGTACGCTTAAGAGCTGCTGCCCTGCGTAACCGTTGCTGGCTGACGATATCGCGTTTCCAGAGCCGTCGTATAAGTTCGACGCGGTTCTTAAGGTCTGTGCTGATGTGGCACCCGCACCGAATGTTGCTGCACCGGTAGCGTTGCCGATTTGTGAAGCGGTCCTGAGCGTGTTTGCTCCTACAGTTCCATAATTATGATCTTCAGCTAAAATACCCTGCGTAGTAGGTGATACAATCAATCTGCCTGAAGAGTCTAATTGCAATGCAGCTTGTTGTCCAGTAGTTAAGGTAGGTAGAGAGGTATTAAATACACCACCAGCTAAACTTGATTGTGTTCCAGCTGTTCCAGCTGCTACTGTGCCTAAAGAGTTATCTTTTACAAACCAAGCAGTAGTATTCGCTGTATTGCCAGGCTGTACCGTCCATGTACCAGATTGAGTAGCTAAAATATTAGAATCACTAGAGACAGTTACTCTAGGTATCCCTGCGCCAGAAGTACCAGTTCCGGTAACAACTGCAGAGCCACCGAATTGGGCTACATTTTCGTTCCAAGGAGTAGCATTAGCTGTGCCTTGATTTGCAGTAACAGTACCTGAAATTGGCTGTGTAGTAGCTGAGGAATCTGTTCTTAAAGCGCCCGCAGTGGTTAAAGAAAAGTAATTGCTTTGACCGGTAGTATAAGACGGTGCAGAAGTCGTAACTGCGCCCATGGTCATATTGCCAGTTTGACCGGAAGTTGTAGAGCCAGCAGCTAAAGTTACCGCAGTAGCTATTGTAGCTAATGAAGTATTACCAGTAGTTTGTAAAGCAGATGTTGCTGCTCCGGTAGGTAATGAAATTGTTCCAGAAATGTTATTTATATTAAAACTATCAACACCAGTAGATACTATTAAAGCGCCTCTTGCAGTCGATTGAGCTTCAACAGTTTGACCTGTTGTTACAGTTGGTTGAGTAGTATTAAAAACGCCGCCCACCTGAACAGGGTTACCTGCCTTAGAAGCTCCAGAGGCAGAATCTCCTTGAATAGTCCAAGGAGGTGTACCTTGTTGAACAGTCCAAGTTCCACTTTGTGTTGCGGCAACTGTTCCAGAAACTGGCTGTGTAGCTTGCCAAAAAGTTCCGGTGACTGCCAAAGCGGATTGATTAGAAGCGATGGTTACTGGCAAAGAGGTGGACATTGTAGTCTGGCCAAGAGTGATGGCTGAGCCGGCAGAATCTGCTAAATCGACAGTTAGATGACCGGTAGACGAAACTATAGCGCCATAAGTAGAAAGACCTGTAATGGGGTCAATCCCTATAAGTGATACATAATCGGTTCTATCGATCTGTCCAAGATCCGGCATTTAGAGAACTCCTATTGAAATGAGTTTAGCTTTATCCCAAAGCTCTGAATTAGGTTGAAGTATTTGGAATTCATTCCATTTTTCTAGAGCATGTTGTAAAGTGAGTTTCTTGCCCATATAATTACTATATCATAACTTATGAAAAAGGCCAAGCTTTTTTATACTTGGCCTTAGCCGAAGTCGTTGATGAAATCAAAGATTTATTATACTTCCGTACCGCTTATGGTGCTGTATAAGTCCTGGGATTTCTTGGATAAATTAGTTCTAATGATTCTTATTTTAGATCCTGAACCCGACTCAACGAATACTAATTCGTCCAAATTAAAGAAGATATTAGGGGTAGCCGTACTGTTGAAGCCTACCCATTTTGTGCTGAAAGCCGTTCCATCAGGGCTGATTTGAACTTCTATGCGCATTAAGTCTGAAGCAGAAGCCCAGATCATTTTACCTTGGAAAGTCTTTGCAGAGGTGATAGAATAATCATGGTTAGAAGTAGCATTTGAAGCAACAGCAGCTGCGGTATTATAATCATTTACAGGGGTACCAAGTGTAGCTGCAGAAATAGTTACAGGGATTGGATTCGTAGCACTTACGTTAGCACCGGCAACAGCTAAGTTAGCGGCTACTCGTAAGGTTTGTGCACCAGTTGCGCCGTTATTGAAATCAGCCGCGCCAGTAGCATTGCCGATTTGTGAAGCTGTACGTATAGTATTAGCGCCAACTGTTCCGTAGTTAGTATCAACTGTCGTAGGAAGGTTACTTACGCCAACTGTTCCAGAAACAACCCAAGGACTTGTTCCTTGGTTAGAAGTTACGGTTCCGCTTACAACCCAAGGTGAGGTTCCTTGGTTAGCAGTTACAGTCCAAGAACCAGATTGAGTTACAGCGATTGGAGTATTTGTAAGGTTTACGTTTAATGAACCACCAGTAGAGGTGATAGCATTACCAGAACCATCTTGAAGATCAACTTTGATTACACTTGAAGTCGTTAGAGGAGCTAGAAGTATTCTACCGGAAGAATCTAATTGAATAGCTGATTGTTGACCAGTTGTTAAAGTAGGTAAAGAGCTATTATATTGACCGCCGATCAAATCACTGAAAGCAGCAGCTGTTCCAGGAGTTACAGGACCTGCAGTTTGAGTTTGAACTTCTAAAGCTTGAACTCCACCGTTAGCAACAGTAGTAACAGCGTTGCCAGAAGCATCCGCAATAACTGTATATTGGTTACCAAAGGTATCAACTTTAGCAACTTGCGACGGAGTCGTTCCGTCTCCTAACTTAACAATTACATCGTCATAGGCAACTTGTCCGGGCAACTGGGTACGGATTGGTAAACCTGATAATACATCACTCATAAGTACTCCTAATCATTGAAGATTATTCTATTTAACTTCTTTCTTCATATCTGCGATGCTTTGAGCCAATTCCACTTCCTTGGCTTCAGAGATCTTGATGTGCTCTTCGAGGCGAGCGACTTCTTCCATTCTTTCGTGGATGCGTAGTTCTAATTCTGATTTTGCAGCAGAAACTTTAAGGAGCTCTACTTCTTTTCTTTTAATGTCTAATAACGATGCCATGAGGGTACCTCAGATGTTAAGATTGCTTTGAGAAAGCAGTTGTTAATAAATTTAAGCAATTTCAAGTACTTGTATTCTACTTTCAAACATTCCCACAAATGGTCTGGTATGTAAAATGGTTACAGTAATAATATCACCAGCAGATAATACAAAACCATCACCTGTACCGGTAATGAATTCGAATAACGCATTAAAATTACCACCAAAATAGGTTCTTTGAGTATCCACTGAAGACCCGTTTAAGTAAACATCATACCTACCTACGTTATCCCCAGATGTGGTAATACGCTCTAGAATACCAGTCTTACCAAACGGTACTGTATATGATACTATTGTAGTTTTAACGCCAGAGGCTACGTTGGTTATCTCATTGTATATGTTCTTAACAGTATGACCGGTTACTGGCGTTTCTACTACGTTAACATTGATCGAACCATCAGCGTTTACATTTAAAAGATCGCCGCTTGGAGATCCTTTGATCTCAACGCTACCTATGGAGACTGTGCCTTCAAAGGCGACCGGTAGGGGATTATTGTCTGTATAGTACTGACCGTAAGGATCAACTGGTATAACGCGATCGGCTACTATAGGATCGCTGGCGTAGATAGCGGAATAGTGATCTGCTTCAGGGACGTCATTGTCGGGCTGTTCTTGTGCGCCAATAGCCGACAATAAAGCCGTGGTATAAGCCGAAATATCTGTGTAGTTAGAGATAGAGATTTTATTGTCTACTGGACCAACAATAATCTGTGTTGGGGATAAGACTCGTTTGATCTGTAGGCGAATGGAAAGGGAAGTGTTAGTAGTAATAAAAACTACTTGTTTGGTAAAGAAACCAATGGTGTCACTAACAGTGACTACGCCTAACGTAGTACCGTTTGCAGTAAAAGCAACGGGCGCAACTGCGAGCCAGTTTCTCTCTGTTTTACTTCCAACCATTTAATATCCCATACCCGTACGTCTGCTACCCATGTAGCAAATATAAGTAAAGATTGGCGTATAAATGAAAAAGCCCACCAGATTGCTCTGATGGGCTCGCTTCGGGAGAAGACTGATTAGAACTGAGGATTAAAGAGAAACGCCTGCGTTGCTACTTTGATCGTCGTCAGATGAAGTTGATTCGTCAAAAGCAGCTGTACCTGAGTAAGTTACGCTGATTTTGCTGGTAGCCTTTGCATTGAAGTTACCGCTGTAAGAAGTAACTACACAATTTAATACTGTAAGAAGCTTAGATCCAGTTTGTCTGTCAGCGACTACAATAGTCATTGATTCTAGACCTAATAGATCTGATAAAAGTGGAACCCCTGGAGCGGTCGTTAGACCTGCGCCAACTACTCTGAAACCTGAACAGTTTAGAGTAACAGCTTCTGCTGAAGTCACTACGATTTCTTGTGGATTGTATTTACCTAAAGTATGAACTGGTTCGGTTCCAAAACTTGTATTAAAAGTACAAGATTCGTAGATACCTACAGTCTGACCGTTAACGGTAACAATAGCGCGAGCTCCTGTTACTGTTTTTGGTGCTGCAGCTGGAATAGCTGCTATAGTCGAAGGGACGGTAAAAGTTGGTGCTGCCATAAAATACTCCTTAAAAGTTATCTATTAACTGGACTGTGTAACTTGTGAAATGGAAATACTGATTGGGATAAAGTATAACGCTGTAGCAAGCTTAATTTCAACGCCGACCGTTAAAGTTGGGCCATTGATTGCGAAAGTAGCATTCTTGAATCCTACTGGAGCATCACTGCTAGCTGCGATCAACTTAAGCTTCAAGTAACCTGACATCTTTTGTGCCATGAAACTGGAAACCGTAGAGATCGAAACGTCTGCCAAACTTTGACCAACGAAAGCTGACTGATAACTTGCCGCTAAATCCAATGAAACTAAGTCAGCATCATACATTGCTTGTATGCTGTTATATACGAAGTTAGAATCGAATCCATAAGTCGTTTGATCGCTAACCCATCGATCTCCTGCTGTATCAGCAGTCAAGAACAATAGACCGGAACTCAATGCTTCTTCTACATCACCAGGATTGCCTGAATCGAAGTCGGAAGGATCCGAGAAAGAGATCACGTTAGCATACTTGTTAACAATAGCTTTATAAAAACCACCAGCTTGCATTCCAGCAGCAACTACAGATAGCATCCAAGGAGCAAACTTAGTTACGATTCCTAAAGAGTTGACTAATGTTGGCAATTGGAAAGCTAAGGAAGCACGTGGGCTTGCTAATGAAGAAGCTTGTATTTGAGCATTAGCAAAAGAACCTTGTAAAGACAAGAAGCAGATTCTGTTCTTCTTAAGCTTTGGCGTGCTGTATTGTAAGCAGTTAGATAATACACCTGCATTGATTGCAGCGATTGTATAAGTTGAAGAAGAAGCAGTTAATCCAGCAATGATATCTAAGCTTGCATCTTGTGAAAACAATGGAATTAACATATTAATGTTAACGCCACCAGTTTGTGCCAATGCATTTACGATATCAGCTGCGGTAGTTCCACCTTTAGTGCCATTAGACAAAAAGAAAGCACCAGCTGTTGGCTGTGGAAGTCCAGCTAAAGCGATTGGAATGAAACTTAAAGCTGTAGAAGTTCCAACTGCGCTTTCAAAATTGAAAAGAGCATCTTTAATTCTACCAGGCATTAAATTAGCGCCAGTAGAAGCGATACCGATTGCTGTTACTGTATCAAGTACCGAAGGAGGCAATTGAGTAGCTGTACTACCGGCTAAAGCTGTATAGCCTGTTTGTGAGCTAATAAAAGTAGCTAAGTCAGCGATAGTTCTAAAATTGCTTAAAGCGATACTTAGAGCTGCGCCTAATCCACCGGTTATTGCTGTGGTCAACAGTCCAGTCACATGATCGATTGTAACCGTGCCGGTTGTTCCTAGATAGCCGATATTTAGAGCGATTGGATTGGAAACATCGATAGTTTCATTAACGCTGATATCCGGTCTAACAATATTAACTTCAATTGATGGTTCGGAAGAAGAAACTGTTAATCCAGCTACGAAACCGAAAGCAGCTAAATCCCCTGGAGTTGAATCGATCAATTCAAGAGATTTGCCCCAGCCTTTAGAGTAAGCTGCGGAATCAGAGTTGACTGATAAAGAAAGCTCTGTTAGAGGAGCAGCGCCCGGAGCTGCAGTGATCGGTAAAGTTGCAGCTGCAAAAGCTACGTTAAGTGCAGTAACTACTTCTGAGATAAGAGTAAAAGGACCAGCACTGATCGTGATAACGACAGCAGGGCCACCGTTTAATCGAACTGTGAAAGAAGCACTATCTAAAGCTGGAATGGAAGGAACTGCGCTGCCATCAATTTTTGGAGCGACTTCTGCTTCTAGAGTAGTAATTGTATATTTGTAAAGATTTCCTGGAGTTCCCCAGTTTTGATCTATCAAAGTTCCATAGCTACCAGAGAAAGCTGCGATTAATGCAGAAGCCTGTGTTCCGGTATTCGTCTTGAGGATAGTAATTGTGCTAGCGGTTCCAGTGATATTTGTATCATTGGATGGAGCAGCCAAAGCTTTGAATGCATCAACGATTGGTCCAGCGATATACTTTGCAGTAACTTGTGCAAGTTGATCTGGAGTAAATACGTTGGTAGACAAAGCAGTGCTGGTATAACTCGCACCGCCAACCGCTTCACCCATGATTAACAAGTTACCAGAGGAACCTAGTCCTACTGGATTGCTAACCACTGTTACGTTTGGATACGCGCCAGGTGTCACTGTGCTGATGAAGGACGTAGTAAGTGTCTGAGCCATAAAATTCTCCTTAAGCTATCTTATCTCTATATTGAAAGATTAGGCCTTTGCAGGTTTTTCGTAATCTTATCAAATGTTTGTACATATTTACTTCAGCCACACCGGTTTTTCTAGCGGCTTCTTTAATAGAACAGAATTCTTCGTTAGTAGTTAAACAAACTATAGGTCTTCCATAAGTAAAATGTTGTTTTGTATAAACTTCTTTTTCTAATCTTCTTTCAGTGGCGATCTTATTAGATATTTCATCATTTAAATATTTAAAAGTGAAACCCTTTACAGTCGGCTTTCTACCTTTACAGACATTGCCTATAAAAGCTGCTGTTGTTCCAATAGATTCCGCTGCTTCTTTTAACGAAGAGTAAACAATACCCGTTTCATTACATATAATTTCTTTTCTATGTAATGTAATATTTCTTCTTTCTTTCTCTTCATTGCCTATTATTCTACCGCTATTGCCTTCGCCGCCCAAAGTCATATTATAGCCTTGGCCATCATTAAAACAAAGGCTATTTAACTTAACAATATATTCTTGTTCTTTTTTATTCAATTCTTCTATACTACAAGCTGAATCAATTTGTTCTATTGTAAAGTTTTCTTTACCGTATTTTCTTATAGCTTTACAAAGTGTTCTGTCGCCATTTTTATTAGCTTCATGAACATGTTGAGACCAACGTACGGACAAAGTGGAGACAGTTTGTCCCACATACACCTTCCCGTTAATAGTATTGGTTATCTTATAAATAAACACTTTATTTTACCTTTTTAAGTCCAAAATGTTTCAGACCCTTTTCAAAATCTACTGGCGAATCTAATTTAGCAGCTTTTAAGTGTATCCAAAGAATGCTTAGAATATCTTTTGGAGCCTTATACTTACCTTTTTCTGCTGTCCAGAATACTCGGAAAGCTTCTTTCTTTTCTGCATCTGAAAGAGCTTTAGGAGATTCTACGAACAACTTTGCTCTAAATGCTTTCGCTTCTTCTGCGCTCATTGCTGGCGCTTTAAAATCTTTAGCCATGACTATTTCATCCTATGCTTACGTTTAGCGTGAATTCTTTCCATGAACTTGGAAAGCTTTGCACTGCCAATTGATTTAGGTGGAATAAAATGTTCATCTTTCTTTTCATGATGTTGAGGAGCTTCAGAAGACTTTTCACAGTCTTTTAATGGAGCTTCTTCTTTATGTAACTTCTTTTTACCGGCAGCAGCCATTGCTTGGAATTCTTTCTTTCCGTATTTCTTGCGGCCAACTGCAGCTGCTACGGCAGCTGGATCTGAAGCGCCGTGTTTAGCTGCATTAGCTTCAACGGCTTTAAATCCTACGTGTTTCTTCTTTAAAGATGAAGACTTAGCCATTGAGCCAGGCTCAGTTCCGTAAGGCTCATTGTTACCTTCTGCTTTTTCTTTAGGATTCTTCCCAGGAGATATTTGATGTTTAATTCTTTCTTTTTTAGAATCAACATCATATGCTAAATCTGTCTTTTCAGGGATCTCTGCTTTGATAGGAGTCTTATGATCGCCAAGACGTTTTGAATTCTCGGTCTCATACTTAGCTAGCAGCTCATGGGTCTTTTTAAGAACCTCTAGAGCAGCTTCTTTAGCAGTAAATTGTTTCTCAGACTTCATAATCTAAATCCTCTTAATCTATCACTAAGATTGCGTTATTATATACCTTGAATTCTTAACTAGTTGATTTTATTGGCTTTATGTTTCTTAAGCAAGAAGTCTCTTAATTTGATGACGCTTGGATGTTTAACGTGTCCAAAGTATTCAGCTTTCACTAAAAGCGACTTCTTTCCAAATGGATCTGCCAGCTTTTTAGCTTTTGGCATTTTAACGGCAGTTTGAGATACAGGTTTTATTGAACTGGATCCTTTCACTGTCGGCGCTTAAGGAATTGAAATCTTCTTCATTATATTACCAAGATTGGCTTATTCACCGGAGTCTTCTACGGGATACCAGTTTACATTAGCCTCTTCGGAGATATTTAAAGGTCCAGTATTACTAGCTATTTTAATACCACCGATATAGCCTGAAGGAGATTCGGAAGACTTTTCCAATAGAACCGATGATTCAATAGTGCGCTGCGGACTCATAAGCCAGCTATGTTCTACTAAACCTGTAACTGTAATATAACGGCTGAATAAATGTTCGCCGCCAGGTGAATCCATTTCATTGGTGCTTAGATCTGAACTAGAAAATATAGACTGCGCGAAGTTGTTCGTTTCAAGTAGTGACTCCCGGTACCTGTAAAGTCCATATAAGACTATACTGTGTAACCATAATAAAACTTGAACATCTCCGTGAGCGTGTATGCCTATAGTGTAACTCTCTTGATTCCAAGTATGCTGACGTCGTGCTTTATAATATTGATAATGTGGAAGAATACCTAATGTAGGAGCGTTATTCAGCGCAATCCCCTTTTGAATGAAGATTCCGCCAGCTATAACAGATAATATAGGTAAACCGTCTCCCGTAGCTGGATCTATTAAGATCATACCAGGAACAATTAATTCAGTATTTAAGACTGTACTTGGTATCCCTAAAAATCCAGAGGACATATTATAGCTAGATGGTACAAAAGGTTTAATTATGTAGGGAATTGGTTTGCCGATTACGTTTGGGAGCAATTCTTCAGTGTAAGGAGATAGATCTCCAAGTGTTTTCATTTCTGCAACTTCATTAGAAGAATTCAACGATATTGTAATACAAGGAAATTGAGTTTTATCATTTCTTAACTGGTGATAAATTTCAATCTTATTATTATCTAACCATTCTTTAACAGCTTCGAGTTGACCGTGATATTGAGTTTTTAGATAATAATTGGTCGTGACATCTTTAAAGATGTCATTGATCAACCAAGGGGTCTTTCTAATGTCATCCAGAATAAGTTCTAAGGCAGTTTTAATGAAGATATCGCTTTGATGTATCATATAATACTATATCATGCTTTCCATTTTTCGATGATCGATGGAGCTATAACGTTTTCCCATTGTTCTTCGGCCCAACGCTCAGCTTTTCCAAAGAAATCATGAGCTTCTAACCCCGGATGAATCCATTTGTCCATGCTTTTAGGGCCGGACGACACAGTTCTAAAGGTCATTATACTTCTTTGGACCTTACCGCCCGGCATAGCCGTTTGCCGTATCTGGACTCCTTGCAGAGCTCCATGACTCGCCTTAGCAGTAGGCTTCGCGCTTGCAAGATTAAGGCGATGAAGAACCCCTAGCCTTGGATTTCCGTTAGCGTCATTCTCGATCTTGTGCATTGGAATTCCAACTTTTCTTAATCCAGTTTTAAGTTCACTCATTATCTTCTGACTCCCTTCACTCCTCTGAGCAGGAGCTTTACTCAGATCGAAGGGAATAGAGCGATATTTGTATCCTTCTTTAGAAGTCTTTGTAGCATTTTTCAAAAGTCCAGGCTTCATGTCGAAATTAGCACTTATACCATCTTCAATAAATAAAGCTGACTCATCTAATGTTATACACCATACTCCGGGAGAGATTTCCTCCATACCCAAAGCGTCAGTATAGGTCTTCTTAGTGCTCTTTAATTCTTCATTAGCCAATTCAGTGATTTTAGCATGGGCTGCAGCGCCCAGTTGTTGACCGGCTTTTTCAAGATCATGAAGTGCTTCACGAGCAAAGTTTCCTAAAGTAGCGGCTAATTTATCGATATCCAATTTTATAGCCATAAATATCCAATTACTGCCGTTTAGGAGTTTTCTCAGGTCGACCTTCAGGACTTAAAATAGCGCCTTGTTTCATATCTATAAAGGCAACTTTACCAGTTTTAGGATCTGTATACCTACGTTGGCCCTTAGCGTTCACTGAACCTTCGGCCATAGGAGTTCTAGCTACATGCTTCGTGGTCTTACTTGTTGGCAATTTCCCAATAGACGCCGTTGCACCTACTGGGCTGTTTCCTGGGGGCCAGCACTGTTATCCGGCGTAAACGCTTGAGGGCCGATTGGAGCTGGACCTGACTTAGGGGCAGATTCAGGTTCCTCTTCTGGAGACATTTCGCCAGCGAGATCTAACATTTTACTCATCTCAATCATCGCTTGTAACATTGAAATACAAGCGGCGTAAAGCTCTGGAGCTTTTTCTTTAGCGCGTTCGAGTATATCCTTGCTAGCTTTGAAGCTCTCAAGAGCATCGGTGATTAATTCGATTGCCTTCTCTTTGGAGATAGCATCTGCGTGATCATTTAAAGCATCTTTTAAAACACTACCAAGATCAGGTGATTCTTCAGAATCCTCTGGCTGTACTTCTTGATCTAAATAATCTGAATCGCCAGATATATCCATGTTCTTGGGAGGATTTAACCAATCAACATCGCCAGCCGGAACTGTGTCGTCAATTTCACCATCGCTATGTAAACCCATGTCACCAGGAGCTTCATTATCGCTGTGTCCAGTTACATCTGTAGGCTCTTGATCGTACTTGTCTGAATCGGACAATTCAGGATCTAAAGTATCTAGCATGCTTTGAGTATTATCATTAGTGATGTCCATCATGGCTTGATGATCCATTTTAGCGTGCATTTGTTCTTCGTTATCTAAAGAAGAATCAAAATGATCGGACATATCCGAAGCATTTTTAGGTGCTTCATCGGAACCGGCTATAGGCATTTTCTTTGGCTGTCTAAATCCGTCCACTTTTTCCGCCTCTTCCTCTTCAGGAGTAACATTGATTGTAGTATTGTTTATTGTATCCGACTGATCATCTGGCGGACCTTGCGGATGTATTTTTGTATTAACTTGTTGATCCGGTGAGGAAAAACTAGGAGGTCGCAAACCTTCTTTGGTGTATTCTTGATTCTTTGTATCTTCGCTTTTAGGAGAGCCATCTTCTGGAGTAATATAAGCAGATATTAATTTACGTTCTTCTTCTGTTGCAATGCCGTCTTCGCAATGTTGTTTAGCAGTGGCAATTTCATCTTCCACTGACTGATCATATTTAACAGTCATGTTTTTACCGCGAAATTTAGCGGCTAACAATGCCTTTCCGGCTTCAGATAAACTAGATCCATAACCTACGGACACAGTTAAATTAGTTAGGAATTCATAATCTTTTCTAAGAGTCTCAATATCGCTAATAGCTTCTGGTGGAATTTCGAAGGTACCCTCATCACCGCCGCCACTGATCTTATGTCCACCATGCTGTTCGGCCCAGTCTTGTATAAGATCTTGTGCAGAAGTAATTCTTTCAGATATTTCATGAAGACCTTCTACGTCGTCTGATAAGATAGCTCTTCCTACTAAACGTCCAGCTCCATCTCCATCTAGGGAGCAAATAATACTGTTACTCATTTTGACCTCTCAATAAAGCAAGCATCATTTCAATGTTCTCTATATCCCAAGATTTACCAAAGCTAATTTTGATACCATCTTCAGTTTTCTTTAAATGAACTTTGCTGCTTTCTGCGAAGCAAATACAAGCAGAGATGCCAGAACCATTAAAAATCATATTGCCGCAGTCTGGGCAGGAAACTGTTTCGCTTTTATTTAAATGTATGTGAAATTCTTTCTTATGTGTTTTCTTCTTACGGTGTTCTAAGAACTTATTTAGTTTCTTGGAACCTTTCTCCATCGGCACGGCCGGTTCCGCCACAGATTTATCAATCCCATTCATTTCCTTCTGATGTTCAACCTCTGCCTGTGTGAATACTGAAGGAATGGAAACTACTCGTTCTTTTCTAAACAAACGGCTAGGATCTTCAAGGTGAACTGGTGGCGCTATAACTGGAGCTGGAGCGACGTGTGGCACGGCCATTGAATGAGTGAGCTTTTGAAGAATAAGGGCTTCTATGGCATCTTTTTGAGCTATCTTTTGATCTACTACTTGATTAACTAAAGCGTGTAGTGCGAGCCTTTCATCTATAAAGTGTTTTAAAGCTGCTTCAGAGTGTTTCTCTTCAGGCTTCTCCTCTTCAAGCTGTTCTACGTCATAGAGTTCGAAAGCGGTCATTATAACCAGGCCGACC
>Ga0302319_10014562_pt1 | contig 14648 bp, 15 predicted proteins | sample Bog_T0_2_FD_203319 | JGI IMG/M metagenome (GOLD analysis project Ga0302319, IMG submission 203319) | Peat permafrost microbial communities from Stordalen Mire near Abisko, Sweden - Bog_T0_2 | ecosystem: Environmental > Terrestrial > Soil > Wetlands > Peat | place: Sweden: Abisko, Stordalen Mire... | reverse complement strand
TTTCTTCCACAAATCTTTTGGCCGCGACGCCGGCCATCATCCCGGCGCCGCAACAGATGGAACTGGCTGCCGGTCAGTTCAGATTGGACCCGGAGACCTGCCTTTACGTGGATTTCGCCTCACGCTACACGGGTAGGTATTTGGCGGGAAAACTGCGATCATCCACCGGGTACAAGATGAAGGTGGCGCTCAAGTTGGTTCCGAGCCATCCGGCCCAAAACGCCATTTTGCTCACTACCAAATCAGCCAGTGCCAATCTGGGTCCTGAAGGTTATGAGCTGGTGGTCAGTTCGAATTCGGTGGTTATCCGGTCCCTGACGCAGGCAGGACTGTTTTACGGCGCCCAGACTCTTCTGCAATTGCTGCCGCCGGAAATCTTTTCCACGAATATTGTCGCCGGTACGATATGGCAGGTTCCTTGCGTGAAGATTGAGGATTGGCCGCGGTTTCAATGGCGCGGAATGATGCTCGATGTCAGCCGCCATTATTTTGACAAACAAGAAGTTGAACGGGTCCTGGACGAAATGGCGCTGCACAAACTGAATACTTTTCACTGGCATCTCGTGGACGATCAGGGCTGGCGCATCGAGATCAAAAAATATCCAAAGCTCACTCAGGTTGGCGCCTGGCGTTCCCAAAGTCCGGTGAATGAGCTGGAGACAAATCATGTGTCGCCCGACTGGCTTAAGCCGGTCCACTTCGGCCCCGATGGCCGGTATGGCGGCTACTATACCCAGGATGACATCCGCGAAGTTGTTGCGTTTGCCGCAGCCCGGCATATCACCATTGTTCCGGAAATTGAAATGCCTGGCCACTCGACGGCAGCCTTAGCGGCGTACCCCGAATTCAGTTGTAGCGGCGGACCGTATAGCACCGATTCCCGGGCGGGTGTCAGCCACGGTGTTTATTGCACGGGCAATGACGGGACGTACATTTTTCTTCAGAATGTGCTGACTGAGGTGTTTCAGCTGTTCCCGGGCAAGTACATTCACATTGGCGGCGATGAAGTGCCGACCGATAACTGGCAGCATTGTCCGAAGGACCAGGCGGTCATCAAGCGGGAAGGCCTGAAAGATGAGAGCCAGTTGGAAAGTTATTTTATCCGCCGGATGGAAACCTTCATCAATGCGCATGGCCACACCTTGATCGGCTGGAGCGAAATTCGCGAGGGTGGTCTGGCTAAAAGCGCCGTCGTCATGGATTGGATTGGCGGTGCTATCGAAGCCGCCACCACCGGGCACGACGTGGTAATGACGCCCAATGATGACCTGTATCTGGACCATTACCAATCGGAGGACGTCGCCGCGGAACCGCGGGCCATTGGCGGTTACCTGCCCTTGAAGCATGTTTACCTGTACGAGCCGGTTCCCAACGATTTGGCGGCACAATTTGATGCTCACATTCTGGGCGCCCAGGGGAATTTGTGGACGGAATATGTTGAGTCTCTGCCTTATGTTGAGTACATGGCCTTCCCGCGCTTGTGCGCCCTGGCCGAGGTGACATGGTCGCCCAAGTCCGCGCGCGACTGGGATGATTTCCAAAACCGCCTGCAAACGCATGTTCGCCGATTGGACGAACTGGGCATCAATTATCGTCACGTTACGCCCGATAAAAACTGACGCAACCGGCCCGTCAAATGAAGCGCATTTATAAATCTACTTTGATGGCCGCAACGCTGGCGCTGGCATGCGCCGGGGCCGCGTTTGCCGTGGAACCGCCGACGCCTTACGGTCCCGTGCCGAGCGCGCGACAGTTGGCGTGGGAGCAAATGGAGTTTGTGGGTTTTCTCCATTTTACGGTGAATACCTTCACCGACAAGGAATGGGGTGACGGCGACGAGAGTGAAAAGGTTTTCAACCCGACGGATTTTGTTCCGGATCAGATCGTCCAGACGGCAAAGGACGGAGGGATGGAGGAATTGATTCTTACCTGCAAACATCACGACGGCTTTTGCCTCTGGCCGTCCAAGTTCACGGAACATTCCGTGAAAAATTCGCCGTGGAAAACTGGACAGGGGGACGTCGTACGAGAAATTTCGGATGCCTGCCATCGGGACGGCCTAAAATTTGGCGTTTATCTTTCACCATGGGATCGAAACCGGAAAGATTATGGCCGGCCAGAGTATCTTACGTATTACCGCAGCGAACTTCGCGAATTGCTGACGCAGTACGGTCCGATCTCGGAAGTCTGGTTTGATGGCGCCAATGGCGGTTCGGGCTATTACGGGGGGGCCCGTGAGACGCGCACGATTGATAATAAAACCTATTACAACTGGCCGGTCACGTGGCAGATCGTCCGCGATCTTCAGCCCCAGGCATGCATTTTTAGCGACGCCGGCCCCGATGCGCGCTGGGTTGGCAACGAACGCGGAATTGCTGGCGAAACCTGCTGGGCCACGTTGAATGCGGCTGAGTTTGGTCCCGGTTATGGTCCCGGCGGCGGGGATTATGCCCAGCGGCTCAATTCCGGCGACCGGCCCGGCACGCAGTGGGCGCCTGCGGAGTGCGATGTCTCGATTCGACCTGGTTGGTTTTATCATGCTAGCGAGGACGACAAGGTAAAGACGCCGCAAGAATTGGTTGATTTGTATTACCATTCCGTGGGACGCGGCGCGGTGCTGCTGCTGAATATTCCGCCCGACCGGCGCGGGCAAATTAATGAGAACGATGTAAAATCACTCCATGAATTCCGCCGCCAGCTGGATGCTACTTTCGCCGATGATTTGTCACGCGGAGCGAAAGTGACGGCCTCGAACATCCGCGGCGACGACGCCCGGTTTGCGGCGGAAAATGTAATCGATGGCCGGCACGATAAGTATTGGTCCACGGGTGATTTTGTCACCACGCCGGAGCTCGTGCTCGATCTGGGCAAGCCGGTCACCTTCAACATTGTCCGCCTGCGGGAATATCTTCCCCTGGGCCAGCGAGTCGAGGCGTTTGGGCTCGACCAATGGAAAGATGGACAATGGGTGGAATTCGCCAACGGGACCAGCATCGGGAATTGCCGCTTGATTCGCAGTCAGCCGGTCACCACGGATAAAGTCCGGCTGAGAATTGTCAAGGCTCCGGTGTGCCCGGCGATTTCTGAGATTGGGCTGTTCGCCGAAAAATCCGGTTAAAAATTGTTCACCGCGTGATAGATGATAATCATCAATACGCCGCTGGAGATAATGAGTGAAAAAGCGGCGATAACGACGCCCCAGATCCGAAATGGTTTGGCGGCGTTCCAGAACTGTTTTTCCTGCTCGCGGACCTGTCCTGCCCTCCAAAGCGCTCCCAATGCGAACGACAAACCAATGACCGGAATCAGGCCGATCAATGAAAAAGCAAAGCACTGCAAAGAGTGTTTGAGCATCCGTATTTTGAGTTCCGGAATGGATAGATTTGTGCTCATCGGGATTCAGGATTGAATCTGCTCACCGAATTGGTTGTCGGAGCGGCCAGCCGTTTGATTTGTTGCCTCTCCAATAACTGGGTCTCGCGGTGCAAATGGATTAAAGCCCGGATATTGGCCGTCATGAGGATGACCATGATCGTCACGAGCACGATAAAAACGATTGTGGCCATGCCGCCTTCGTTGCGGCGTCCGAAAGATGAGCTCTGGGTTTTCATGGCTGGTGGGGAACCGCTTCAAAGGTGAACAGCAATGGTTGATGCATTTGTGGCCGGCGCTCGATGAGCTCCAATTCCCATCGCCAGGCGGCGACGCTGCCCCGCGGTTCGGGCTGCATGTCCGAGGTTTTGATTTTGGTCAGCACCACGCGGGAACCATGTTCCGATGGAATTTCCCGAAGCACATGATCACCTGCCACCCGGTAAACAATGAACTTCTTCTTTTCCGGCACGCGTATGGTCTCGCCGTTGGCCGTTTTCTCCATCGTGATTTTGCCCGTGGCCGCGCGCACGTCTGCCCGCCAGCCTTCGCCCGCACGCAAGGCCGACTCAATATCATCGGTCGCATAACGCAATGCTTTGGAATAATCCCAGCACATATAAAAGGACGCCGTTCCGATACCCATCAGGATGGAAAACACGGCAATATAGACCAGGCACTCGATCAACAGAATTCCCGACTCCCGGGTGTTGGTTCGGGATACCTTTGAAATATTCCGGGGCGTCTTCATTTGATCGTTACCTCCCTGACGACGGCGCTGACGCCGTGCAGTCGATCCGGTATCCACTCCAAACGGAGATGATTGCCGGTTTTGGTGAGTTGGAAACGACCCGGGGGCAAATGCGCCGCCGCCTTCGATTTCATTGAATAGGCCTGCGCGCCATCGGGGACATTCTCCCAGTTGCTCGCGGCCAGGATTTCCGCTTCGCCGTCCACAATCTCATCGGCCACACAGCGGACGTATTCCGCCCGGAGCAGCCGTTGTTCGTGCGCGAAAGAAATCCCCAGCGGGATCATGGCCATGCTCAAGATGGCCACGCCGATCACTAGATCAATCATAAGAAAGCCCTGGCGCAGGCGCCCCGTTCCTGTGAATGGTTTTGAAGATTGTGTTTTCATGATTCTGACAACATCCCTTTCAAAATGGCGATCAGAACGCCGAACGTGGCCGTGGCCAGGAGTGCCACCACAAGTCCGTTCAGTATGACGAGTCCACTGGTGACCACATGGGCGGTGGCTTCTTCCTGTTGAAACGCCTTGGCGTCCAGCGCCTCATGCCATCCCCGCAACGTTTTTAGAAAGCCGCCGCCGCCCTGGGTGGCATTGGCCAGCCGCCAATGAAACTCACCGGTATCATCAAACGCGCGAACGGCCTCGGCCAAGGGGGCGCCATCGGCTAACGCGGCGGCGACGCGGAGCGCCCGGTGACGGCAGATGTCATTTGCGGTACAATCCCCGGCGAGCTTGACCGCTTCAACTTCCGGCACGCCCCCGTCCAATAATACGGCGAGCATCGCGGAAAAAGTGCGTTGCAATCTCTTATGCTTCCACGGCACCTGCCAGGCCACCCAGTCGACGAAGGGCACATTCTGGAATTGAAACCAACGGACGAATCGTGGCCCGCCCACGTAAATGAACGTCGCCACGACCAACAAAGCAAAAAGAGTGGTCTCAAAGCCAATCAGCAATAGAGAATGTTGGAAAATGAATCTCGTCACAAACCATAGATGGACGCCCGCACCGGCGGCGACGTCTTTGAATCTAGGGATAACGAATACTTCCATCAGCCAAATCAAAAAGACCGCGATGGGCGAAAAGACGAGCAGCAGGGCCACCATATAGTGGACGGCACTGCGAACTGCCGCTGGCGCGTCGCGCAAAATCTCCCGACAGGCGGGCAGGATGCAGCGCAAATCGCCGAGTCTCTCGCCAGTGCGAACCATGGCGGTAATTTGTGGCGGCAGGAAACTGGGCGCCTGCTCCAAGGCATCGCCGAGCTTCCGCCCGTCTTCAATATGGGCGGCCAACAGATAAAAGCGGACGCCCAGAGCGCGGTCCTGGGTCTTGGCGGCGGATAAAATGCTTTGTTCCACGCTTTTCCCGGACGCGAGGGTCGTTTCCAGCAAATCGATAAAGAAACTGGCCCGTTCCCGTCTGCGGAAGGGAATGGAATAAAGCAGGTGCAGGACCACAGCGAATATCCCGATCGGCAACAAGCCGAACAAAGCGAAGAAGAAAAGACTCAGAAGGAAGGCTCCGAATCCCAATCCAAAATTTGAAGCAAGCAGCATAATTCAAAGGAGTTTGTTATTAGGATCCACTCAGATTGCTGATCATGGAAAAGAATGGCAGGAACATGCTGATCACCAGGTACGCTTGGGACAGCACAACAATCCCCAGAATAAAGGCGGCTATCGGCAACACGGAATAAAGCGCGACTTCCGTCCGATGGATCGCGCGGGCCTGGTAAATCTCCGAGGCGCGATTGAATCCATTCGCCAGATCATCACCCGCGTTGGCGACGGTCCAGACGAACATTGGCGGGAAAACCCGGTTGGTGGCGGCGATTTCGGAAAAATTTGCCACCCCGGAGGCAATGTTTCTTCGCCAGTGCATCAAATCTTCCGCCGCCGACGTATTGCTTTCGAGTTGTTCCACCAGACCAATGGCATCCGGAAGAGCGACACCACCCTTCAAAAGCATGTTCAAGGAAGCGGCCACGCGTGAAACGCTGGCTTCCTTGAAAGCGGGAATGCACCAGCGAAACTTTTTCTGAAGGGCGGGAACAAAGACCATGGCCATGACCGACGCAAACAAGAGACCGAAGGCGAAGGGAAAGATCCAGATGTGATCCATGAGCGCAAAGGCTCCCAAGGTTGCCGACGGAAGTCTCATTCCCATTCCGCCAAAAACGCCCGCCATGGATGGGCCAAGGATATAAACCCAGAGGACCGCAACGAGGGTCGAAATCAAAAAGGCAACAAACAGTACGATGAGTGGATAGGCCATCAAGCCTTTCAAACGCATCCAGAGGCTGCTCTGCCGCTGGAAATAATCCGCCAGCATGGTCAAGGCGCCGGGCAAATCGTTGCTTTTGACGCCCACCAGGATCATGCGCTTGTAAAGATCCGGCAGGTCGCGGGCTTGCAGTGCGCTGGCCATCGGCGTGCCCCTGGCCAGATCGGCTTCGAGGGCTTCCAATTCGTTGCGCAACTGGCCGCGCTGCATTTCGGCGCAAAGCCGCTGCAGGGCGCCCTCCAGCGGGATGCCGTCGCGCAACATCGCCGCCAGTTGCTGGTTGAAGAAAGCGAATTCGTCGTATTTCATATTTTTCCATGGTCTCCGTCGCCAAAAATCCGTTTGAACTCGGTTTCATTCGTCACGCCCTGGTTCACCAGGCAGCGCGCGGAAGATTCGAGCGTTTGGACTGAAACCAGCGCGGACAATTCGCGTCGCCGGATTTGTTCCCGCATGGTTTCAGTTACTCGCAGCCATTCCACGAGCGGCGCCCGGCCTTGATAGCCCGTGTGCAAACACGCATCACAACCGCGGCCTTCGCAGGCGGAACAGACTTTGCGGATCAACCGCTGGTTCAGGACCAATTCCACGGCGCTGGCGACCGCCGAATGATCGGGGCACATGGTAAGCAGCCGGTCGAAAACGCCTTTGCTGGAACCGGCGTGCAAGGTGGTAATCACCAGGTGCCCGGTCAGTCCGGCGCGAACGGCGAGCTGGGCCGTAGCTTCGTCGCGCATTTCGCCGATGATGAGCACCTGGGGATCCTGCCGCAGCAAATGACGCGCAGCCTTGGCGAAATCGAGCCCGATGGGTTCGTTTACTTCCGTTTGCATCGTCCCCGGAATAATCTGCTCCACCGGGTCCTCCACGGTGATAATGTGCCTGCCACCCAGTTCGGCCAGATGTCGCAGACAGGCGTAAATGGTGGTGGTTTTGCCGCTGCCGGCCGGGCCGGTCAGCAATAACAGGCCGGTCGTTTGCCGGAGAAATTTCTCCAGTTCCGCGTGCGCCGTTTCGGGGAAAGACAATTCGCCAAGGGCTTTTGCGGTACCCACATTGAACAGGCGGAGAACAATTTTTTCTCCGGTGACCGTGGGATACGTCGCGACCCGGATGTCATTCAGACTTTTGATTTCATCGTGAGGAATACGGCCATCCTGCGGCAGCGAAGTTTGATATGTCTTGAGCCGGGCGAGAAATTTTATGCGGCCGAACAGGCGCTCGGCGATCTCCGCGGGCAGGCCCTTGGCCGGGGTCACCACGCCGTCCAGTCGAAAGTTGACGTCCGCGGACTGGCCGCGCATTTGCAAATGAATGTCGCTGGCCCCCGCCAGCTCGGCCTGACGCACCAGTTCCTCCAGGATCTTTGGCGCGGAGGTCTGGCCTTCCTCGTTTTCGGCCACGCTGGCAATATTTGAATTCATAGGGTCATTCTTTTTCCATCACCAAATAGTGCAATCCATGCTCGTCGGCCATGAACGTGCGCAGGTGGCTTGGGAGTTGGGCGAGTTCATGCCGGAAGGTCTTTTCCGTCTTTAAGACCGTGGGGACCGGCCCCGCCAGCAAGGCCAACATCAGTGAGGCGTACGCCAGCCCACCGGCCCAGGCCATTCGCGACAGAAAAGTGGTCCGCGGCATGGTGACGACCTGCGCCGGACGCAATTGCAGGCAAACGACCTCCGGAAAACTCTCCCAATAGTCCTCTGAGCGCGCTGGAACCTGGACGGTCCTCAATTTGGCGGCTAATTCCCGGTCGTTCATGAGTTTCCTCCCCCGGTTGCGAGCAGGCTTTTCAGCTTTCGTTTCGCCGTGAATACCCGCCAGGAAACTGTTGTTTCGGAGCAGCCCAACGCTTTCGCCGCTTCGGCGTGGTTCAGGCCTTCGTACATGGTTAGCACGATCGCCGCCCGCTGCTTCACCGGCAGTTTTATAAGCGCGGCCTGGACCTGTTGCGCCATTTCATTCCCCGAAGTTTCGCCGTTGACGTGGTGGATCATCGACTCCGCGGCGCACTTGGCCTGCGCCCGGTAGCGACGGGCTTCATCCCGCCGCCAGTTCAGGCATGCGTGGACCGCGATGCCATAGAGCCACGTTGAAAATTTTGCGGCGCCGTTGAAAGAATGGATCTGCTGATAGGCGCGAATAAACGCTTCCTGCGCCAGATCTTCGGCGTCCGCGGCGGAGCCGGTCATCCGATATGTCAGCGCATGGATCATTATTTGATGTTTTCGCACCAGCGCCTCGTAAGCCGATGCTTCGCCGTTTTTCACCCGCACCACCAATTCTTCATCCGCATCAGCCATGGAGGTTGCTTCTGTAAGATCTGAACCCGTTCCCAGCTGAATCCTTTGAATTATTTTTCCGCCGTCCCCGGAGATTTCCACCGGCACATCACCCGTCTGGGCGAGAGATAATGTGGAGGGTTTCATAATGAAGTGAGGGTAGCTGTTCTGTTTGGACAAACCAGGAAGGCATTCCTCACGGTCGACCGGAACAATTAAGAATTGCCCTATTTGAGTGGAGTGCAAGGCGCTAATCTCTCTCCCCTTTTTGACGGTGAAGGAGCTGCGATCGTCGGCAATCAGAGCTGACTCGACGAGGCTGGGGGACGGTGAACTGGGCCGGGGAAAATAAAAAAGTAAAAAACTTCGCCAAGGCTACGGTGGACAGGTGCGCGGAACGGTCCGGTGAGGAGATTCTGTTCCAATGAGCGGTGCGTAATCCAGTTTCATTTTTGCCGAGTAATGCTCGATCCAGGAATCTTTTTCACCCAGCAGCAGTTGGTCTCCGTGTTTATGATAGAGCGCAGGATTCTCCGAGCCGGGCGGAATGCGCTGGCTGGCCACGTCTTTGGCGGCGTTCATCAATCGGCGGCGCATTTTGATAATTGCTTCGTCCGACGCGCCCAAGTGTTCTTTTGAACGGTCACAGATTGGCCCCATGCTTTCCTGCATGGCGCCATCCTGGATGGGGGTGGTATTTTCCAGGCCGCTGAAATTGATATTCTTCTGCCGGTCGCGATCCATGAGATAATCGTTTTCCGCGCGGGCGGTGAAACGCCGTCGTCCCAACCAGTCTTCGGTATCGGGCAGAAATCCGCTGGGAGCGACGCGATCTTTCCATCCCTCCTGTTCTTCGGCGGACAATTCCCGGGTTGAAGACCAATGTGGCTCCCAGACCATCGTGTGCTCGTCGTCAAGCGGCACCCAGATTTTATCGCGGTTCTTTCCACCGAAGCTGGGAACACTGGTGTAGAAGGGCAGCAAGAATTGGGTGACGCGCCAGTAAAAAGTTCCCGCATCGGCGCCGCGCCGCGCGCCATACATGACCCCCACATCAGTGTCCTGGACCTCCAACAAAGGTTGCTTGTCCATGCGCGCCAGGTTGCGGTAATGATCAATGCCGGCCTGCTTGTCGCCGGTCGTGCCCTGTCGGTTAGGGTCAAAAGTGAGGTGCAAGAAGCTCAGGTGGGAAGAGTCAAAATCGCCTTCCATTGCCTGTAGCCAGTTGCAAGCCCGCTGATACCGCAAGGCCCCCCGGTGCCTCGGGTCCACCAGTGCCCATCCCAATTGCGGTAACGGGGGCGGATTATCGCGGGCCGGTCCCATGTAGGTCCACACAATGCCGTTTTTTTCCACGCACGGATACGCCGTGGCCCGAATCGACTCGTGCATTCTGCTGCCGGGCGGTTCATTCGGAACCTCCACACACCGGCCGTCCAAGTCAAATTTCCAGCCATGATAAAGACAGCGCAAACCATTCGCTTCATTGCGACCGAAGAACAGGGATGCGCAACGATGCGGGCAAACCTGGTCGATCAATCCGATCTTCCCGTCCGTATTGCGGAAGGCCACCAGGTTTTCGCAGAGCAGGCGTACACGCAAAGGGGGACCATCCTTGATGGGCAAATCCGTCGACTGCAAAACCGGGATCCAATACTGGCGCATCAGTTTGCCCATCGGCGTGCCGGGACCGACCCTGGTAAGGAACTCGTTTTCTGACTCAGTCATGATGTTTATCTTGATCCGAAAATTATTTGGAAATCGAGCATTTATTGATGCCAATCTCGGTTCATGGGCAGTGAGCAGGTCCCGATGAAGACGGAACTTTCCATGATCGAGATCAAATGCCAAAAACCTCCAACCCCAACCGAACCACCAGGGTGACGTTGCCGCTTGCCGACTGACGTAGAAAAATAATTGACAGATATCGTTATTATGTTAAATTCTGAATAGACAGAAATAGAAGAAATATGAATCAACTCAGTCCCATTCAGCAAAAGTTTATCCTTCATTGGGGCGAGATGGGCACGCGCTGGGGGATCAACCGCACGGTGGCTCAGGTTCATGCGTTGCTCTTTATTTCTCCCAAACCGCTGGATGCGGACGAAATTGTGGAAACGCTGAATGTGGCCCGGTCCAATGTGAGCACCAGTCTGAAGGAACTGCAAGGCTGGGGGATCGTGAAAATGGTCCATGTTTTGGGGGACAAGAGAGATCACTTCGAATCCATGAAGGATGTGTGGGAAATGTTTCGCGTGGTGATCAATGAGCGCAAGCGGCGGGAGATCGACCCGACCACCCAGATGCTCAACGAATGCATTGCCGAGGCGGAGAAAGACAAAAATGTGGACTCGTACACCCACGAACGGTTATGTGATTTGCGTGAATTCTTTGAAACCACCTCCGCCGGTTATGCACAGATTCGCCAATGGCCAACCGGCGCCATTGTCAAATTTGTGAAATTGGGCGATAAAGTGCTTAAACTGCTTGGTTTTGGCGGATAAAACGCACAGTTTAAATTTTTTTGAAGTGACAATTCTGTGAATACCGAAATTACAGATAATAACAATAAAAACGGAATTGTGCTTTACGATGCCGATTGTGAGGCTTGCCAAGCATTGGCCCGCCGTTTTCGTTCCATGCTCTCGCGCCATGGTTTCGAACTGGCGACCCTGCAATCTCCGGAAATTGACGCCTGGTTGGGATTAACTCGGGCGGATCTTCTGGAGGAAATGCGGCTGTTGCGCCCGGACGGAGTCGTGCTCGGCGGTGTCGACGCATTAATGGAAATCAGCCGTCATTATTGGTGGGCGCGGCCGATCTGGCTGGCTGGCCGTATTCCGATGGTCGCCGGAGCATTGCGTCGGAGTTATCGCTGGTTTGCCCGTCACCGCTATTCTTGAACGGCCAATGCGCAATCAAGCGACCGGACGGCAAACGATTAAGTCACGTGACCGATTTCGGTCTCTTGTTGATCTTTCCAATGGCTGCGATCATTCTCCGGCCGCACGTTGCCAACTGGATTTTTATGTGGGCCATGGCGGTGGGATTGTATGCGGGTTGCAAATGGCAGACTTATCAAGCGGCCCAACGGCTGATCACCAAATCCGGCTGGCGTCGGGCTGTCGGTTATTTGCTGGCTTATCCGGGCATGAATGCCAGGGAATTTCTCGATCATAACGAGGGTTCTGGCCGCCCGCGTCCGACGGAATGGCTCGTCGTCGGCATAAAATTCCTCGTCGGGGTCATTTTATTATACGGCGTCACGCCACGTGTGTTCCCGGCTAATCCGCTGTTGGCAGGCTGGACCGGCATGGTAGGCCTGATTCTTATCCTCCATTTCGGAGTGTTTCATTGGTTGGCGCTCGCCTGGCAGCGCGCCGGAGTTAAAGCTACGCCGCTCATGTTGAGCCCCTTGCGGGCGACGTCCCTGGCCGAATTCTGGGGCCGGCGTTGGAATACGGGATTTAAAGAACTGTCGTGGCAATGGATGTTTCGCCCGCTTCAGCGGAAAACCGGCGCCGTAACCGCGCCGTTACTGGTGTTTGGCGCATCGGGGTTAATTCATGAACTCGTTATTTCGTTGCCGGCCCGGGGGGGATATGGTTTGCCAACTCTCTATTTTCTCCTCCAAGGTTTGGGGCTGGTTGCCGAACGGACCGCTCTCGCACGTCACCTTGGCCTGGGGCGCGGTTGGCGCGGCTGGCTTTTCACGATTCTGATCACCAGCGTTCCGGTGTTTTGGCTCTTTCATCCTCCCTTCATCCAACACGTCATCCTGCCAACGCTCCACGTCATTGGCGCAACCGGAATACCAATATGAATACAAATCAACTGACCCTCATGCTCGAACTTGCCGGTCTCCTCCATATTGGTCTCGTCTGCGCCGGGGCGCTCATGCCACGGGCGGTGAATTTGCGCACCCATCTGGCGAATCTGCCGGTCTTCATCCGGCGATTGTTCTGGGTATACTATGCTTTCATCGGCTTGTGCCTCGTCAGCTTTGGCATAATTACCATCACGTTTGCCCGAACCTTGGCGGAGGGCGGCGTTTTGGCGCGGGCGGTATGCGTCTTCCTCGCCGCGTTTTGGACGGTGCGATTGATCGCGGCCACCTTTGTCTTCGATGTCCGTCCATATCTGACCAACGCATTTTGGCGGTTGGGCTATCTGGCGACCAACATTGCGTTCGCGTATTTGCCGGTGGCATACGCTTGGGTTGCTTGGAAAGGGGGCGCCCGATGACAATGCACTTCTCACTTTCTCACTTCCGGAGATTTGCCGACGCATGAAGTTGTTGCGATTCGCTCGCAAGCCAAAGGCAAGGGCCAAACCGCAAGATCGTCAGGAGAAAAATTTTAAACGTCCGCCCGGCCGCACAATCGCATTTTTCGATCTGCCCTGATTTATGAAAGCAATTCTACCCGCCATACACGGAATTATTGATCGGCGAATGTTGATCAACTATCGGGTCCGTCCCGATGTCCTGCGTCCGCTGTTGCCGCCGTTTTTCAGATTGAAATTGGTGCATGGCTGGGCCATGGCGGGCATCTGTTTCATCCGATTAAAAGCCATGCGACCCCATGGGTTTCCGGCGTTCTGTGGCCTTGGGTCGGAGAATGCCGCCCATCGCATCGCTGTCGAATGGGACGAGGCGGGGGCGCTTCGCGAAGGGGTATATGTTGCACGACGCGATACGTCGTCGGCCTGGCAAGCCCTTGCGGGCGGACGGCTGTTCCCGGGAATGAGCCATATTGCCAAATTTACCGTGGACGAAGGGGCGGAGCAACTTGCGTTACAGATGCGTGCTCGCGACGGCGCGGTCGAGATCAAACTCCGGGCCCGACGCACCGGGAATTTTTCCCCGGACTCCATTTTTAAGTCATTGGCCGAGGCATCCGAATTTTATGCGCGCGGTTCGGCCGGCTATTCCGCCACAGACACTCCGCATTGCTGTGACGGCTTGGAGCTGTGCACTCGGAACTGGCAGGTCGAGCCATTGGAAATCCAGCAGGTGCGATCCAGTTTCTTCGACGACCGCACGCTTTTTCCCGAGGGAGCCATTCATTTGGATTGCGCGCTCTTGATGGAAAACATCGAGCACACCTGGCGCGTTCTGCCGCGGATGGAAAGGCTTTTATGAAACGTATCATTCTCGCCGGAGGTTCCGGTTTTCTTGGCCGTGTCCTGGCAAAACATTTCCAGGGAGCAGGCTATGCCGTATCCATTCTGTCACGAGCGCCACGTTTAACAACAGGGGACGGTGTTCGGGAAATCACGTGGGACGCGCGCACGCTGGGTGAGTGGGTGAGTGAGCTGGACGGAGCACACGCAATCATCAATCTGACCGGCCGCTCAGTCAATTGCCGGTATAATTTGCGTAATCGGCGGCTTATATTGGCGTCGCGCGTGGATGCGACGCGAGCAATTGGAAACGCGATCGCAAAATGCCAAGCACCGCCGCTCGTTTGGCTGAACGCCAGTACGGCGACCATTTACCAACACACATTCGGTCCGGCTTGGAACGAAGCGGGCGTTATCAGCGCTTCACCAGAAGCCAAGGATGAGTTTTCCATTCAGGTAGCCACCGCGTGGGAGCGCGCATTGAATGAGGCGAAGACGCTGGCTACACGAAAAGTTGCCCTGCGCGCCGCCATGGTTCTGGGGCGGGATAAGAACAGCGTCTTCCCTATGTTGCGGCGACTGGCCAAATGTGGCATGGGTGGGCGAATGGGGAACGGCAAGCAATTTGTTTCTTGGATTCACGAGGCCGATCTTTGCCGTGCGGTTGAATGGATACTTGCTCACAGCCAATTAAGCGGGGTGATAAACGTCGCTGCTCCGAATCCCGTCACGAATGAAGAAATGATGAAGACATTTCGCAAAATCGTGGGCGTCCCGTTTGGCTTGCCTGCAGCCCGATGGATGTTGGAAATTGGCGCCTTTTCTTTGCGA
>Ga0302319_10014561_pt1 | contig 14649 bp, 9 predicted proteins | sample Bog_T0_2_FD_203319 | JGI IMG/M metagenome (GOLD analysis project Ga0302319, IMG submission 203319) | Peat permafrost microbial communities from Stordalen Mire near Abisko, Sweden - Bog_T0_2 | ecosystem: Environmental > Terrestrial > Soil > Wetlands > Peat | place: Sweden: Abisko, Stordalen Mire... | reverse complement strand
GGTTCTGGTCGGACGTCACGCGGAACTCGTTGCTCCAATCCGTGAACTGCTCGTTGAAGCCGTACTGGAACAGGGTCGTCGAATCGGGCGGAATCGACGTATAAGTCGCGAGCGATCGCAGCACCCCGTCACCGACGTTCGAGACGTGGTCGTTGTGGTAGGCGCTCAGCTCGCTGAAATTGATGCCGTTGTCGAGCGTATAGTCGAAGCGGATGTTGGCGGAGGGGAGGTGCCGCTGCAGGCCGTACCGCTCCTTGAAATCGCCCCCGTCGAGATTGTCCGAGCCGTCCGGCGGATTGAAGATCCAGCTCTTGTACTGTGGCGTGAGCAGCGTGTCCTGGTAGGTGCTGAGCCCGCGCGCGCTCGGCAGCGCGCCGCAAGAGTAATTATTGGTTTTTGAGCCGCCGATGGCGCAATTGTAGTAGAGCTCGTCGACATTCGCGACGGGCGGCGCCCCGTCGTCATCCTGCTCGTAGCTCAGGTAGCCCTTCACATGGAAGGTCGAGACGGGATCGAGTTCGAACCCGACGGACCCGAAATCGGTGTTGCGGACACCGAGGTGCTCCGAGGGATCGAAATCGTTGCGATAGTACCCGCCCGTGTAATTCGTGGCGCCGGTGAAGCGGACGCGGAAGATGTCGGTGACGGGGCCCCCGACACTCACCTGGATGTTCTGGGTGGAATAACCGGCCTCCTCCACTTCCATCTGCCCGCTCCACGCCGTCGGGATGGGCTTGGTCACGTAGTTCACGGCTCCGGTGAAGGTGGACCGTCCGAAATAGACGTTCTGGGGTCCTTTCAGAACCTCGACGCGTTCGGTATCGAGGGTCGCGATCACCTCGCCGCCAAGTACCGGAGCGCCGTCGAGGAAGGTGAGCGCACCGGCCGAGATGCCGCTGTTGCTCGCGAGGTCCAGGCCCCGAAAGATGAGCTGACGGCTTGCGCCACGGTCGTTGCGGGCGTCGCTGAACCCGCTGTACTCGAGGCCCGGCGTGAATCGCGCGATCTGCGTGGTGTCCTGGAGGTCGAGCGCTTCCAGCTTCTCCGCCGTAAAAGCCGTTACAGCGAGCGGCACGTCCTGGAGCCGCTCCTCCCTCCGGCGCGCGGTGACGATGACTTCTTCGAGCGGAAGTGCCGCCGACGCATTGTTCTCGGACGCAGAATTGCCCGCATCGTCGGCCCAGGCGTGAGCGCCGAAGGTAGCGATCAGCGAGGCCACAAAGGCGGCGATGCGCCCACGCTGTGAGGCCGGCTTGGCGCTCGTCGTCGAGTCCGTTGCCGGGGCGGTCGGTTTCGGCTCCTCGGCGGCCGGCGCGGGGCTGCGATAGACGCCAATCGTGTGGTCGTTGACGAAACGGAAGCGATAGCCGGTGCCAGCCAGTATCAGATCGAGCGCCCGCTCGACCGTGTAAGTGCCGGTCACGCTATTGACGATGAGTTTCGATTCATCGATGTCCGTGAAACGCGCGACCTGCAACCCCGATTCACGGGCGAATGTCGTCAGTGCGGCACTGAGTGCCTGTCGCGGAATATCGAAGTTGAACTGATGGGGATTTGATTGCGCGCCGGCTGGAGGCGACGACACAAAAGCACAAAGCATTCCGAAACGCGTCACGAACATGATCTTTTCCCCTATCCGCCGGCTTTGGGTGCGCGGCTTCCTGAAGAGAAAAGACCAGATGAGCAGCTGGATTGGACCCCCCCTTTTCTGACTAACTACGGCATATACACAGAAATTGTGCCGCGCTCATGGTTCCCGCAACGCTGCGGCATTCGGATTTGCAGCAACGGTGACGACGATCTCGTCGGACCCGCGCTGGGTCGTCGCACCGCCCATCGAGCGCAGAAAGTCGACAAATGACTGAGGGTCTTGACCGTCGAAGATGCCGCTGACCGTCCGTGCGGCGAGGCCCGCATCGGCGATGCGGATTTGCACGCGGTTGCGGCGATTGAATTCGGCCACCACTTCGGAAACCCTCGCGTTCTCGAACGTGAGGGGCGTGCTCCGCTGGAAGCGATCATCGTGGACGGTGTCGGGCGGAATATCGACGTGATGGACCACGCTCGCGACACCGAGCACCGAAACCTCGAGCCGTTCATTCGCCCCTAGCGGCACTACGGCGGCGGCGGATCCCGCTGGGTCCGGAGCGCCGGCCCCGCGCGGCTTCACTTCCACCTTTCCTTCCTGGACCGTCACGACGACGGCGTCCGCGTGCCGCTCCACAGAGAAAATCGTGCCGACCGCTCGGACGCGCGTCGTGGCCACGTCGACGAGGAATGGACGCGTCCGATCCTTCGCCACGTGGAAGAGAGCCCCGCCGTGCTCGACCTGTACGATCCGCTGATGCGGCTGCATACTCACGCGGAGCTCCGCATCGGACAAGAGCTGCACGATGCTGCCATCCTCGAGCGTGACCTCGCGCCGTTCGCCGGCCGCGGTGTGAAGTACCATCTCGCCAGGACGCGTTCTCGGCAGCCAAAGTGCGCCGAGCGCAATCAGTATGGCCGCGGCAAGCCCCGCCAGCCATCGGGCCGTGTTCCTCCGGCTGAAGTACCTGTCGCGACCCGTCGGGCCGGATGTGCCATCGTCTGCAATCCTCAGGGAGTGAACCGAGGCCAAGTGAGCGGGGACGGATTGTTCCGCGGCCGCGTCCACGGGAGCCAGATCCGTCCAGCCGGAGTATCCCTCGAGTGCCGAACTCAACCGTTGACAAGTCAACATTTCAGACACGTGGATAGGGGATTCACGCAGCCAGTCGGTGAATTCGGCACGCTCGGAAACCGTCAGCGAACCTTCCCCGAGGCGCTGCATCCAACTGGCGGCTTCGGCCGCCGCTCGCCGGCGCCGAACTTCGGCAGATTCATTCACGGCTTGCCGCCTGCGCTCATGGTGCTGACCCTGGTTGTGTCGGCGATTCGACCATCGTCTCCGGCCAGCATGACCCGCAACCGCACGTATGCCTCGATGATTTCACGCTTGACGACGCGGCGAGTCACGCCGATTCGATCTGCGATGGCCGCGTGTTTCAGTCCCTCGCCGTAATGCAGGCGGAGTACCTCCCGCATTCGCGGTGGCAGTCCTTGCAAAGCCGCTCGCAAGGTCAAATCGCGCTCCCTGCGCTCAATATCACTGACAACGTCGGTGTCGTCGATGAGGTCCTCGAGCCACATCGACTCGTGGGGTAGGCGCTGGCGCGCCCGTATGGACCACTCGGAAGCAACATTGGCGGCGATCTTGAAAAGGTACCCACGCGGATCCGTGACGAAATCCTCACGATCATATCGCAGCATGCGGAGGAAGACCTCCTGCGCCAAGTCATCAAGCTCGGCACTTGGCACGCCGCGTCGACCACCCATGAATCGCCGCAGCGGCTCCTGGAATTCCCGGAACCATTGGGACAGGCGGCCCGTCTCCTCGCCCGACGCCATGAGTTACTCAGCCCTCATGATGATAAAACGACTGAGGTGACGCGCGAGTGCGTGCGGCCTGCATCACTTTCTCGGAGTATAACAAACATATCCCCAGTTTTCGTTATCGATCCCTATCGCGACGTCGCCCTGCGCTCCGAAAACGGAAAGCCTCTAGGTGACCAGACTGGGTAACGCGGCCGGTTGGACCCCCCTGTCAATGCGAGTCCGCGGGCACGGCTACAACCCGGACCTTTGGACCTCCCGCTCAAACATTGGGTGTTTCTCCACCAAACAGCTTATCCCGAAGCGCGGCATGCTGCCGCGGCGGGCGCTGACCGGCGCGGATTTCTTGCCAACCGCCCATTGATCAAGTTCGGTGGCGGTCGGCCCCGATGGTCAATTCATTGCGATTCGCCAGTTGGCAGGCGAGCAGGCTCAAAGTGATCGAGAATCCGTCGTCACCCTCCGGCCCGAGACTCAAGCGGCCTCCGAGCAGCCGTGCGCGAAAGACCAACATCCTGGTCAGTATTTCGTCCCCGGGAAATTCGTTCGACCGCTTTGCCGCGCGACTGCCGATCACGCGAACGACGAGCGAATCGTCGATGACATTCAATTGCATCCTGACGCACCGGCAATGTGCGACCAAGACGGTCTCCAATAGCGCATTTCGGCAAAATTGATGAATGTGATCGGCGCCAATATCGGACAACGCGCAGCCATCGAGAACGCATTCGCATGAGATGGATACACCGAGCCGCCCGGCCTCGGATTCCGCCAATCGGCGTAGCGCGTCGGCGAGGGAGCCCCGTACCACCCCCACGGGTGCGAGATCCTGCGCCATCCTGCGCGCCGAGTCGATGCTGCGAACCAGTTGCTCCGCCGCCAGTGTGGCCACGTGCGCGCTCGCCGCAGATTCCCGCTGCAAGGCCTTGGACAGACTGCTCAACATGAGCAAGACGCCGACCAGCTCTTGCGCGAGCCCCTCATGGAGTTCGCTGCCGAGCTGCAGGCGCTCATGAGAATTACCGTCCGAGAATTGCCGTTCCATGGCCCGCAGATCGGTGACGTCGATGCATTGCAGGGCGACGCCGACAGCCTCTCCCGCATGCATCGCCGGCAAGACCAACACTTCAAAGGATCGATCCGTCGCGGTTTCCTGTTGAAGGACCAGCTCGAGACTTTGGAAGCGACCTTTTTCAAAAGCCGTGTCGATGGATTGAGTCACCGGACTGCGGAACTCGGGCGGGATGCTCGCAACCAGCGAAGTCCCCACCGCGGGTGTCCGACCAATCCCGAACAGCGGCCGGTTCGCGAAACACACCAGGCGATTCTCATCGAGCATCACCATCGCATGTGGCGCACTGCTCCAGGCGCTGTTCAAGATGATGTCATAGCGACGCAAGCGCCGGCTGTTGCGCCTGCGAACCAGCGCCAGAACGGCAAGCAGCACACAAACGATTCCGGACGTTGCCGCGACCGTCGCCCAGAGCAAGCGCGCGCGCTTTTGCTGGAGCAAGTCCTGTTGCTCGTGTTGCAGGTGGGCTTCCAGGACGTGGTTGTCCGCGCGCAGCCGCTCAGCCTCGATGAGCGCGGCGAGCACCGCGACCTGGCGATGGCGCATCTCGATCCCGGACGCAGCATCGAGAGCCTGCGCATGCGCGAGATCGGAGAATGCGTCCGAATAGTGATGCAGCTCGCTGCGGGCAAGCGCACGATCACCGTAGATTCGCGGTTCCTGCACCGGGAGCAGGCGATGGACCGGCCCTGAGAGAATCGCATCGAGCTTTTTGATCGCCTGATGCGGTCGATGCATTTCGAGATCGAGCCGCGCTTGGTAAGCCTTGAGCAGAGTGGCGAGATCGAGCCGATTTGCGGCGATGAGATCGCTGCTGTCGGTGTTGCAGACGGACTCGGCGGCGGGCAGGTTATGGTCGTTGAGCTCGGCGAGACATAGCGGCAGATTCGCGGCAGTCTCACTCAGGCGATCGCCAATGACGATGGCATACTCTTTTGTCTTGGCGAGAGCAATGCGCGCTTCCGCAAACCGACCCATCGCCACGAGCAATTGGCCGCGTTCGTAATAGGCCCCGGTGAGGTTTTGCAGACGCTTGCCGGCCGTTTCGAGCGCGATCACTTCATCGATCATTTTCTCGGCATGTTCATAGAGCCCCGCGCGCCGAAAATTCACCGCCAAGGTGTAGGCCGTTTCGATACGCGGGATGTTCCATCCGTGGTCGACCGCAAGCCGGTGGCCGGTCAGCGCCGCATTGACCGCACGGTCGGGTTCATCGTTGAAATCATACGCGATCGCCCGCTCCGACAATGCGCAGGCACGTTCCAATGACTCATCCGGGAGACCCGGGAGCAGCTTGTCGATGGCGGCACCAGCTCTGTCGCCATTCTCCGAGACGGTTTGCAATTCCGCCCGTAGAAGCTCCAGTCTCAACCGGACCCGATCGACCGCCGGAGATGCCCGCGAAGAACGCAGTCGCTCGAGACCTGATTCGATTGCGGCCATCGCCGAGTCTGTGTGACCCAGGTCGTAGCTCGCTTCCGCGATGAGCCCATCGAGCTCCGCGGCCTTGAGCGGCGCGGCACCGGGTGGCAAATCCCGGAGTCTTGCTTGAGCCTCGCGCAACACGGGTTGTGTGCCGCTTGCCATCTGCTCATCCAATCGGCTCATGTCCGGATCAGGCATTGGCAGGCAGTCAGCCCGCGCCGTGACCGAGACCAACGCCGCCGCGACCGTGATGACCCGCAGAGCGGTGTGGAAGGCAGCGCGCCGGGCAAAGACCATGGGTTTACCGTTCATTCCCTCATCGATATCTGGCCGAGCTTAAGGTGGGGGCCGAAAGGTTTCCAGCCGGCATGCGTCGCCGACGTCAGCAGATCCTGTTCGATTCTCCACTGTCCGGACAAACCGGTGAAATCCGGTCGGCCTCAGGACTGAGGAGCGGCCAGTTCTTCCGGCGTTGATGCTTCTCCAGGGTTGTAGAATAGCGGGTTATGTCTCAAACCGCGCGATCTGAAGCCGATAGAATACGCCAAGCGGCTCCGCGCACGGAGCAGCCGGCTTTGCTGCGTAAGAGACGCTCCTTACATCGTCCAACCACCACCCAGCGCCCGAAATGAGGCGACGGCGGAACGATCGGAATCAGCGCGGGCCTGTGCAAGCTCATCCTGTGCCAGTAGCGATTCTCGCTCCGCGTCGAGCACATCCGTCAAACTGCTGGCCCCTGCAAGGTATAGCTCCTGCGACGATTCGCGCGCGCGGCGCAGCGCATCGACTTCGTCGCCCAGTTCATGAATCTGGATCTGCAGCTGCGCGAGGGACGTGAATGCGTTCTCGACGTCCTCCGTCGCGCGCAGCACCGATTGCCGATACGCCAACAGGGCTTCGCGGTGTGCGCTGTTCGCCTGCGCCACTTCGGCATCGACCCGGCCGAAATCGAACAAGCGCCAGCGCAAGCCTGCCGTGGCCTGAGGTTGGAAGCTTTGCGCACTCAAGAAGCGTCCCGCGCTCAAGCTGTCGAATCCCAGCAAGCCTGCCAAGGATATCTTCGGATAATATTCCGCCACCGCGACGCCGATGCGCGCGTTCGAAGCGGCCAGTCGCCGCTCGGCGGCGATGATGTCGGGTCGCCGGCGCAGCAGGTCGGACGCGTTTTGATCCGCGGGGATCGCGGGCGTGGCTGGTATACGCCCGGGCTGCGCCAATTCGACGGCGTAAGTTCCCGGCTGCGCGCCCATCAAAACGTCGAGACGGTTCGAGTGCGCTTCGAGCGCGATGTTGAGCGGCGGAATCGTCGCGCGCGCCTGCGACAAGAGCGCCTCGGCCTGTGCCACCTCCTTGGCCGACGATGCGCCCTTCGCCAGCCGCAGGCGGATCAACCCGAGCAAACGCGAAACGTTGTCCACCTGCGACTGCGCGATCACCAATCGCGCCTGGGCACCGCGCACTTGAAAGTAAGCATCCGCGGCTTCCGCGACGACGGATATCCGCAGCGTCATGTGTTCGGCCTCCGCAGCCTGCGCCTCATCGCGCGCGGCCTCCGCGCCGCGCTTCAAGCCACCAAATAAGTCTATTTCCCAACCCGCCCCCACGCTCGCATCGTACGACTGTTGATCGCGGTGGTATCCCGGTAAATCATGCGCGATCGCCCCGATCGGTCCGGTGAGTGATTGATGCAACTGTTCGACCGCGCTTCCCAACTCTCCTTGCGGCGAGAGACGCGTGCCCGCCTCTCTTGCCGCCGCTCGCGCCTGGTCCACACGTGCCACCGCGGCCGCGAGATCCAAGTTTTGACCTAACGCGCGTTCGACGATGCGCGTCAGCGCCGGATCATCGAATCCCGTCCACCAAGTATCGAGAGCATCCGCGGCGCGCGCCTGATGAACGCCGTGCAGCGCCGCCGGCGGCCCGGCATATGGAGGCCCCACCACGCATCCGCTCAGCGCCGAAAGCGCGGCCCAAGAACCCAACCACTTCCAAATGCCCATGTTCTTCTGCATGTTGCACCCATCGCTCTAGTCACTTGCATTATGATAGTCATGATGCTAACTTACTTGCAAGATGATAGTGACGGGACCTTGGGGCGTTCATGCGGCACAAATCGTTGAAACTCACCGGCTGCCCGATCGCGCGCAGCCTGGAGCGCGTCGGGGAGTGGTGGAGCATTCTGATTCTGCGCGACGCCTTCATCGGCGTATCGCGATTCGACGATTTCCAGAAGAGCTTGGGAATCGCGCCCAACATGCTGACGCGCCGGCTCAAGGCGCTGGTCGACTCCGGTTTGCTCGAGAAACGCCTTTATAGCGACAAGCCTGCACGCTACGAGTATGTGCTGACACACAAGGGCCTTGATTTTCGGCCCGTCCTTTGGACCTTGATCGCTTGGGGCAACAAATACTTCGCGCCCGAGGGTGAGAGTGTCGTCGTCGTGGACGCAGCCACCGGCGAGCGTGCCGATCCGGTGTTGATTGACCGACGCACCGGCCGCCTGCTGCAAGCACCCGATTTCACCGTCGCAGCCGGTCCCGCTGCCACCGAACGCATCCGGCGCCGCTATGCCAATACTGCTCGGGGAGAACGCTCATGAGTGCCGTCGTCGATGCCGTCGATCGCGATAACCGGGCGGGAACCGCAGGCCGCGTCAGGGCTTGGAACTTCAAGCGTCTCGCGCTCTCTGTGGCCGTCGGCGTGGCAGCGCTCGCCGCCGTGGGCTACGCGCATCGGTGGCTGACCGTCGGCCGCTTCATCGAGAGCACCGATGACGCCTATGTCGGCGGCGACATCACCGTCATCGCACCCAAGGTCGCGGGCTTCATCGATCGGGTCGCGGTCACCGACAACCAACCGGTCCAGCCCGGCGATTTGCTGGTGAAGCTGGATGATAAGGACTACAGAGCGGCGCTCGCTAGAGCCCAGGCGGGCATGGATGCCCAGCAGGCGACACTTGCCAATCTCGACGCCACTCGCCGGTTGCAAAGCGCGGTCATTGAGCAGGCCCGGGCCGGTGTCACCGCCGCTGATGCCGAACTCGAGCGCGCACATGATGACGAGGAGCGGTTTCGCGACCTATCGGCGCATTCGGCCGCGTCGATCCAGGTCTATCAGAAAGCCGCGGCCGATTACCAGCAGGCCCAGGCACAACTTCAAAAGAGCCGCGCCACGGTCGCGGCCGCCGAGCGCGAACTCGAGGTCATCGATACGCGCAAGCGCCAGACACAAGCCGCCCTGGCGGAGGCGAACGCGAACGTCGAGATTGCCGAACTCAACCTGGGCTACACCGAGCTGCGCTCACCGATCGCCGGCGTCGTCGGCAATCGCAGCGCACGCACCGGCGCGTACGCAGGCATCGGGACACAGTTGATCTCCGTGGTGCCGGCCAGCGGCTTGTGGATCGATGCCAATTTCAAGGAAAGTCAGCTGCAGAATATGCACCCCGGCCAGCGGGTGAAGGTCACCGCCGACGTGCTACCCGGCCATGCATTCATCGGGCACGTCGCGAGTCTCGCCCCTGCCACAGGCGCCGAGTTCAGCGTGTTGCCCGCCGAAAACGCCACCGGCAACTTCACCAAGATCGTGCAACGAGTGCCCGTGCGTGTGCTGCTCGATGGCAACGCCTCGACCCTCGGCCGCCTGCGGCCCGGCCTCTCCGTCAATGTGGATGTCGACGAGCGCGACCGGTAGGGCGCCGTGCGTGCTGCAGTCACACCAGATCGCCTCGCGCGTGAATTGCCGCCCGCCAGTATGGCGTCTTCAGGACGGGTGGAGACGACGCCCGACAGGATGTCGACTCCCGCCAAGATTCTGGCATTCGCCACCATGTGTGTGGGGTTCTTCATGGCCCTGCTCGACATTCAGATCGTATCCGCATCGCTGCGCGACATCGGCGGCGGACTCTCCGCGGGCACCGACGAGACGGCCTGGGTCCAGACGAGCTACTTGATCGCCGAGATCATCGTCATTCCGTTGTCGGGATGGCTCTCGCGCGTGATGTCAACCCGCTGGCTGTTCGCCATTTCGGCCATCGGCTTCACCACAACGAGCCTTCTCTGCGGCCTCGCCTGGGACATTCGCAGCATGATTGTGTTGCGCGCTCTGCAAGGCTTTCTTGGCGGCTCGATGATCCCCACCGTGTACACGACCGCGTTCGTCTATTTCAATGGCAACCAGCGCGTCATTGCCGCGGCGACCATCGGCAGCATCTCCTCACTTGCGCCGACTCTCGGACCCACCATCGGCGGCTTCATCACCGATCACTACTCATGGCACTGGCTGTTCTTCATCAACCTGATCCCCGGTGTTTTTGTCGCGACTGTCGTGCCCATCCTGGTGCGTATCGACAAGCCCAACGCATCGCTGCTGCGCGGCGCCGATTATCTCGGCATGATCCTCATGGCGCTTTCGCTTGGCTGCCTCGAGTACACGCTCGAGGAAGGCGAGCGCTGGGATTGGTTCAGCGACACCACGATCGTCACCACGGCCTGGATCGCCGGCATCGCCGGCGTGGCATTCATCTGGCACAGCCTGAGACACCCGCAGCCGATCGTTGATTTCACGGCACTCAGGATCCGCAATTTTGGATTTGGCTCCGCGCTCTCGTTCGTGACGGGCATCGTCATCTTCGCCACCGTTTATCTGACGCCGCTGTTCCTCGGCCGCGTCCGGGGCTTCAGCGCCATGCAGATCGGCGTTGCCGTGTTCTCCACCGGATTGTTCCAGATCAGCGCGATTCCTCTCTACGCCTATCTTGCGCGGCGACTCGATACTCGCTGGCTGATGATGTTCGGCTTCGCCTGCTTCGCGGCAAGCATGTGGAGCTTCTCCACCATCACGCACGATTGGGGCTGGCACGAGCTGTTGCTGCCGCAGGCCCTGCGCGGATTCGGCCAGCAGTTTGCGGTCGCTCCGATCATCACCCTGTCCCTTGGCAGCCTCTCGCCCGCGCGCCTGAAGCTCGCCTCCGGACTTTTCAATCTCATGCGCAACCTGGGCGGCGCGATCGGTATCGCGGTCTGCGGGACGCTGCTCAATGAGCGAACCAACGTGCACTTCCTGCATCTGTCCGAACATTTGAACGGCGGCAATCCCAGCGTGGAAGCGCTGATCTCACGGACCGCTTCCGCCCATGCATTGCGCTGGGGCGGCGACGCTCCGCGCGCCGCGGCGGCTTCGCTGCATCAGCTTTGGTCGCTGACCTTCAACGAGGCACAAACGCAGGCGTTCGCCGACACTTTCCTGGCGATCATGATCTGCCTGCTAGCAGCCATGGCGCTCATTCCCATCATGCGCAAGGTCGTGCCACCGAGCACTCCGTCACCGGATGCGCATTAGCCACCACGATCCCGCGGTATGCGCTTCAGGTTTGCGAGCGCATCTTCCCGACGGGCCACGGAATCGCGGCGACTCACGACTTTGCAACGGCGGCCAGGCGCTTGTTCTGCGGGAACATGTTTTGCCGAGCCTGCTCATCCATCTCCTGCTTGAACGTATATTTGGATGCAAGCGCGGCGACGCGTTCAGCCGCCGGCCGCGCACCGATCTCATCGACCAGCCGCTTCACATTCGGATACTGCCCCCACGCCTCGGGACCGAATATGAACGGGATGGCGCGCGCCCACCCCCAGACCGACATGTCGACGATGGAGTATGTGCCCCCAACCATGTAGCGTCCCTTGCCGAGCTGTGCCTCGACAAGGCCCCAGTGCCGTTCGGCCTCATAGGTGTAGCGATTGAGGGCATATTCCTTGGGTTCGGGTGCGAAATGCTTGAAGTGAACCGCCTGTCCGCCATAGGGACCGATCCCGGTAGCGACCAGCATCAACCAGGAAAGCATCTGCGCCCGATCCGCATCGGTCTTGTCGACGAGGAATCGACCGGTCTTGTGCGCAAGAAATAGCAAGATCGCCGTCGAATCGAACAGCACGGCATCGCCGTCGGTAAGCGCCGGGGTCTTGGCGTTCGGGTTGATCGCGAGGAACGCGGGATCGAACTGTTCGCCCTTGCGGGTATCGATCGGCACCACCTCGTAATCGAGGCCAGCTTCCTCGAGGAACAGAGCAACCTTTGCAGGATTTGGGGACGGGTGATAGTAAAATTTGATCATCGGTGGCCTCCGGAATGCGCGGTGTTGCCCGGCGAAGTTGAAGAAGCGATTGCGGAGAATAACACGCTCTGCGATGGCCTAAAGCATCAGCCATTTGCAGGGCACGCTCGGCACCACCGCCCGACATTCAAAGTTTGATACGATAATTCGCTGTGGGGCGGCCAAACACAGCTGGGCTGCGGGGGAAGAATATGGGATCACTGGTTGTAGCTTGTTACAAACCGCGTCCGGGAAGAGAGGCGGAACTCCTCGATCTGGTTGCCAAACACATGCTGCCGCTGCGCGCCGAGGGCTTGGTGACAGAGCGCGCTCCGGTGGTGATGCGCTGCAAAGATGGCACGCTGGTGGAAGTTTTCGAGTGGGTTTCGCAGGAGGCAATCGCCGGCGCTCACAAGAATCCGGTGGTGCTCGATTTGTGGAAGAAATTCGAAGCCGTGTGCTGGTACGAGACGCCGGCGAATATTCCCGAATTCCAAAACATGTTCGGTCACTTTGAGCCGGTTTGAGTCAGGCGGTTTAGGGCTTGGCGCGGTAGCACCAAGCAGGCAGGCACCAAGGAGGGCGCGAACGCAACGAGCGCAGAATCGTAACTTCCGGTGTACTTGAATGACATGTCCATGATGAACGGCCCAATTCCAGATCCAAACATGAAGATCATCAACAGATAACCGTAGATCTCTCCGAAACGCTGTAGTCCCTGAACGCGCCGAGGCGCTTTCTGCGCCAATGGCGGGCTTCCGACACGGCGCCACCGTCCGCGATGTCTTTCATCTATCACGGCGATCCAATCAATCTATCAGGTCTATGGGTTTATACCCGTACACTCGCGCCGCAATCGATCGTTACGTGCGATCGAGGAGAACACATGCAGAATAAATTATTGATGACGATGCTGGTCGCTTCCGCAGTCACTGCTGCACTCTCGGTGCCGGGCGCCGCATTCAGCGCCGAGGGGGGCGAGCCCCGACCGAACCAATTTTGGTGGCCGGACCAACTCGATCTGGCGCCGCTGCGGCAGCACGCCGCCGAGTCGAATCCGCTGGGTCCCCAGTTTAATTACGCCAAAGAGTTTGCAACCCTCGACCTCAGTGCCGTCAAGGCGGACATCAAGCAAGTCTTGACGACATCGCAGGACTGGTGGCCGGCCGACTACGGAAACTACGGCCCGTTCTTCATCCGGATGGCCTGGCACGGCGCCGGCACTTACCGTACTGGCGATGGCCGCGGCGGCGCCGGCGGCGCGCAGCAGCGCTTCGAAGCCCTCAACAGCTGGCCGGACAATGCCAATCTCGACAAGGCGCGGCGCCTGCTCTGGCCAGTCAAGCAGAAATATGGTGCCAAGCTCTCCTGGGGCGACCTCATGGTCCTCACCGGCAATGTCGCGCTCGAGTCCATGGGCTTTGAGACTTACGGCTTCGGCGGTGGTCGGGCGGACGATTGGGAACCTGACCTCGTGTACTGGGGGTCCGAGGCGAAATTCCTCGCGAGCGACCAGCGCTACAGCGCCACGGGCGAGCGGAAATTGGCGAAACCGCTCGGGGCGTCGCAGATGGGCCTGATCTATGTGAATCCCGAGGGTCCCAACGGCAATCCCGATCCCCTCGCCGCGGCGAAGGACATCCGTGAAACCTTTGGTCGCATGGCGATGAACGACGAGGAGACCGTGGCGCTGATCGCGGGCGGTCACACATTCGGCAAAGCGCATGGCGCCCACGATGCATCGAAATGCCAGGGCCCCGCGCCCGCGGCCGCCGGAATCGAGGAGCAGGGCATGGGCTGGAAGAGCAAGTGCGGCACCGGCAAGGGCGGCGATACCATCACCAGCGGTCTCGAAGGCGCCTGGTCGGCCTCTCCGACCACGTTCACCATGCAGTACCTCGACAATCTGTATTCCTACGACTGGGTGCAGACGAAAAGTCCGAGCGGCGCGATTCAGTGGATTCCCGCGAATGGCGCGGCATCGAACCTGGTGCCGGACGCACAGGACCCGACTGTGCGACATGCGCCGTTCATGTTCACGACCGATCTCGCGCTCAAGTTCGACCCCAGCTATCGCGAGATCACCATGCGCTGGAGACAGCATCCGGAGCAGTTCAAGATCGCTTTCGCAAAGGCCTGGTTCAAGCTCACCCATCGCGACTTGGGGCCGCGTGCCCGCTATGTCGGTGCGGAAATTCCGAACGTCGACCTGATTTGGCAGGATCCCCTCCCCAAGGCCAACTACGCCATGATCGATGCAACCGATGTCGCGGCGCTGGAAGCAAAAATTCTGGCATCGGGCGTGCCGCTGCCGGAACTCATCAGAACGGCTTGGGGCTCGGCGGCCACGTTCCGTTATACCGACTACCGCGGTGGCGCGAACGGGGCGCGTATCCGCCTCGCGCCGGAGAAGGATTGGAACGTCAACGATCCGAAGGAACTCGGTACCGTGTTGGCGCGTCTCGAGGCGATCCAGAAGGAATTCAACCGCGCACACGCCGGCGGCAAGCAGGTGTCGCTCGCCGACCTCATTGTTCTCGGTGGCGACGCCGCCGTGGAACAGGCGGCAAAGAACGCGGGCGTCACCGTTGCGGTGCCCTTCACGCCCGGTCGCACGGATGCGTTGCAGAGCCAGACCGACGCGGTG
>Ga0302319_10014560_pt1 | contig 14649 bp, 9 predicted proteins | sample Bog_T0_2_FD_203319 | JGI IMG/M metagenome (GOLD analysis project Ga0302319, IMG submission 203319) | Peat permafrost microbial communities from Stordalen Mire near Abisko, Sweden - Bog_T0_2 | ecosystem: Environmental > Terrestrial > Soil > Wetlands > Peat | place: Sweden: Abisko, Stordalen Mire... | reverse complement strand
GCAACGCCAACACCCAGTCCAGCAAGACCAACCAGATTGCCGCAGCCGCCCAGGAAATGACCGCGACTATTGGCGAGATCAGCCACAACGCCGAAAGCGCAGCCGGCGCCAGCCGCACCTCGGCTGAAACCGCCAACCAGGGCGGCGAGGTGATGCAGGCCGCCGCGCACACCATGGAAAAGATTGCTGCCGCTACCAGCTCGGTGTCAGAGAAAATGACCTCGCTTGCTCTTCGCTCCGAAGAGATCGGCAAGGTGGTCAGCGTCATCCAGGAAATCAGCGAGCAGACCAACCTGCTGGCCCTGAATGCCGCCATTGAAGCCGCGCGCGCCGGCGAACATGGCCGCGGATTCGCCGTGGTGGCCGGAGAGGTTCGCCGCCTGGCCGAGCGCACCAAAGGCGCCACAGAAGAGATTACCGGAACCATCCGCAGCATTCAGGACGAAACCCGGGCAACTCTCCAGGTGATGCACGAGAGCCGCACCGCCGTGGAATCCGGTATGGGGGAAACCGCCCGCGCCCGCAAGAGCCTTGACGCCATCATCGAGTCGTCCAAAGAGGTCGAGCATCAGATCAACCTCATTGCCACAGCCGCAACCGAACAGACCTCTGCATCCGGCGAAATCTCCGAGTCCGCAAGCTACATTTCGCAGCTGGCCACGGAAAACGCGCAGGGCGCGGAGCAGGCCGTCGAAGCGCTCAAGAACCTTGCATCATTGGCCAACGACCTCGACGGCATGATTCGCCAGTTCCGCCTGGAGGATGGCAATCAGCCGGGAGCCTCATTTGCGGCCAAAGACAAGTCAGCGATTCATCCCACAATGCGCCCGGCTCACTTCTGAACCGGTTATCATTGCTGTCCGATGCCGGGCGACGGTCGCGGCGGAGCTATTCCCGCCGCGAACGTCGCCTGGACCTCGCTTCCGAAGCAATCCGGCAGAAAATTCCCACAATTGCAGACCGCCCGGTTCACCATACAGCCAATCGCCCGCTTCACGGTGTAAACTCGCTTCGCTCAAAAGATTCGCCGATTCAACGCTCGGAAAGAATCCCTGCGCAAATCGGTCGCGCGAATTCTGAAGAGGCTGGGGCTGGATGGGATGGCGAGTGGAACTTCGCCGCGCCAGAGCGGGAGAGGGATGAGGGTCATGAGGAAAAACATTCTTGCATTTGGGGTTATTGCGTTTTGTATCGCAGAGATCTCGATCGGGGGCTGCGGCGGAGGAAGTAACGGATCGAACAACACGATGCCTCCTCCGGAGCAAAATGCCGCGACGCCAACATTTTCGCCGGCTGGGGGAACTTACTCGGCGCCGCAATCCGTGACCCTCTCCGATTCGACCAGCGGGGCTTCAATCTACTACACCACCAACGGATCGACGCCCACCACAGCTTCGACTCTCTACTCGGCATCCACGCCCATCGCAGTCTCATCCACCACGACCATTAATGCCATTGCCGTTGCATCAGGCTATTTGAACAGCACCGTTGCCACGGCCACCTACACCATCAATCTCCCTGCCGCCGCCACGCCCACCTTCTCGCCCGCTCCGGCGACGTATACGTCGGCTCAATCGGTCACTCTTTCCGACTCGACCACCGGAGCTACGATCTACTACACCACCAATGGAACGACGCCCACTGCCGCTTCGACTCTCTACTCCGCTCCCATTGTGGTTTCATCCACCACAACGATCAATGCCATTGCCGTTGCCTCCGGCTATACAAACAGCGCGGTAGCTACGGGCACCTACACCATCAACATCCCAACCGCCGCTACGCCAACTTTCTCGCCCGCTCCCGGATCGTTTTCATCGGCTCAATCGGTCACTCTGTCTGACTCGACCACTGGAGCAGCGATCTACTACACCATCAACGGATCGACGCCCACTACGTCTTCGACTCTCTACTCCGCTCCCATCGCGGTTTCATCCACCACCACGATCAATGCCATCGCAATTGCCACCGGCTACTTGAACAGCGCGGTGGCCACGGGCACATTTACCATCCTCGGGCCAACTGTATCTGTAGTCATGACCACCAATGACGAGACGAGTCTGATGGCCGCGCAGCCGACCGTCAACTTCGCCACCGGCAGCACGGCAGACGCAGGAACAAACACGGTGGTCGTCGATCCCACACAGACCTATCAATCCATCGAGGGCTTTGGCGCGGCTTTCACAGATTCGACCGCTTGGCTGCTGATGACAATTGAGCCATCGGCGTCGCGCCCCGGCACGCTCAACGACCTGTTCACGCGCAATGGCAACGGCATCGGACTCAGCTTCATGCGAATTCCCATGGGCGCGTCCGACATCTCGTTGAGTGTCTATTCTTTCGACGATCAGACGGTTGGAACCACCGATCCGACGCTGGCGGACTTTTCCATCGCCGTCGATCAGGCCTACACCCTGCCGCTCATCCAGCAAGCCAAAACGCTTAATCCGCAAATGAAGCTGATGGCGAATCCCTGGAGCCCGCCCGGATGGATGAAGGACCCCAGCTCCATGAGTCCAGTCTCAATGATGGGCGGGACGCTGCTGATGACTCCCACCAACGAAACAGCGTTCGCAAACTACTTCGTCAAGTACCTGCAGGCATACCAGGCGGCCGGGGTGAACATCGATTACATCACGCTGCAGAATGAGCCGCTGAATATCACAACGTCCTACCCCAGCATGGGCATGAGCGACACGGTGCAGTTGTCACTGCTGCAAAACTACGTGCTCCCCGCGCTTTCAACCACCAATCTTTCCACCAAGGTGTTTGTCTACGATCACAACTGGGACACGCCTTCCTATCCGCAGACCGTACTGGAAGGATTGACGGCTCAGCAGTTGAAGCAAGTGGCCGGCACGGCATGGCATGGGTATGGCGGCGCGCCCGGCGCACAGCAGCTTTTGCAGAACCAGTTCCCAACGCTCGGCAACTGGGAGACCGAACACTCCGGCGGCACCTGGCAGTCCGATCAATTCACGGTCGACATGTTGGAGATTACGCAGGTGCTGCGCAACTCCGCCAAGTCGTTTGTAAAGTGGAGCCTCGCCCTGGACCAGAATCTTGGTCCCAACCTCACGCAGAACGCAGGACTGGGCGGATGCAATACCTGCACTCCGATTGTCACCGTCAACAGCTCCACCGGCGCGGTGACCAAAGACATTGAGTTTTACACCCTGGGCCACTACAGCAAATATGTGTTGCCCGGCGCGGTGCGCGTTTACTCCAGCAACACACCCGCCATTGCCAGCGTTGCCTTTCAGAATCCCGATGGCTCAATGGCTTTGATTGCGTACAACAGCACCACCACCAGCCAGACCTTCGCTGTGCAGTGGGGCACCGAGTCGTTCTCGTACACGCTGCCTGCCACTGCCGCCGCCACATTTACATGGTCGGGAACCGAAACCGGCAGCACGCCTCCCACAGCGGCCACCGCGCAGATTCAAGGCTCCAGCTTCTCCTTGGAATCGGGCCTTGAAACCGAAACCACCGGCGACTCGACGGGCGAATACGATCTGGGCTACCTGACTCCCGGCGCCATCGCAGTTTACAAAAACGTAGACTTCGGTACATCGGTAAGCCAGGTTACGGTGCGCACCGCCAGCGATGGCAACGGCGGAACCGCCTCATTCTACCTCGACAGCAGCGTCGGTACTCCCATTGCCACTGCCAACCTGCCCGTAACCGGAGGCTGGCAAACCTGGACAGACGTAACTGCACCCGTCACTGGCGCGTCCGGGGTGCACGAGTTGTATGTCATCTTTGCCGGAGGCGGAACAACTGCCAGCATAGCGAATGTCAACTGGTTCCAATTCCAGTAGGCGTTTGGCCGCTTGTCGTTAAGCGATGATTTTGGATGCCCCACCCTTTCATTTTCCAGGCGAAAGGGTGGTCAAGCACATGAAAACGCCTAGTTCGCAAGCGAGATCGCCGGCTTCCCCCCCAGCCGCTGGGCGATGTGTTGCCCCAACCGGTCCGCGAAGCTGCCATTGCTCCCCTGCGTTGTATTCAGCAGCACCACCGCCGCAAAGTCCTGTTTGGGGTTGAAGAACGCGTATGCGCTGTATCCCCCGGTCGCCCCGTTGTGCCAGTAGTTTCCCGACTCCGTCTCAAAGAGCCACGCGAGCCCAATGCGAGTCCCCGGCCCAACATCGGCCCTCAGTTCGTGCTGCTGGGTCAGAGCGGCGGCCAGGGTCGCTCCGGCCTTCCATTCCGCGGCCGGCTTGACGCTCTCCGGATGGAGATTGGCCTCAACATAAGCCAGTAGGTCTCCAGCGGTCGAGCGGATAGCCCCGCACCCGGCCAGCGCATCGAAGTCCCAGGCGTGTGCGGGGCTGTGGTCGCCGCCGTGAGCGGGAAGAAAGCGCGCCTGTTGCTCAGGCGTGAGCGATACAGCGGTGTCTTTAAGCCCAAGTGGGCCGGCCACCTCTTCGTGCAGCAATGCGGGCCAGGCCTTCCCGGCGCGTACTGCCAGCGCCTGCCCAAGCAGTCCGAATCCCAGGTTGCTGTAAACAAATCCGGCAGTGGCGGGTTTGGCCACGCCCTGCTTGGCCATGAACTCGTAGAGATTCGCGGCATGATAGTCGGCGTACGGATTGCCCGGAATGGCAGTCCCTAAATTGTCCGGCAGACGCGGCAGGCCGGAGTGCTGCGTGGCAATGTCAAGCAGGGTAATCTCAGCGCCTTCCGGCTTGGCCACCGTCCCGGGCGGCAGCAGCTCGCGCACGGGCTCGTCCAGCTTCACCTTGCCCTGTTCCACCATTTGCGAGAGCATCAGTGCGGTAAAGGTCTTGGTGATCGAGCCGATCTCAAACATCGAATCGGGTTTGGCAACGCCGTAGCTGAACACACGCCGAACGCCGTGCTCCACCACCCCAATCGACACGCCTGCGCCGGTTCCGGGAGCCAATTCCCCGCTCTTCAGCGCTTCGGCAATGTCCTTGTCCAGCACCGCTTGCAAATCGGCTGCGCTCACTGGAGCAATTGCCGGGTCGAAGGTTGGAGGGGGTATCGGAGCAGCGGCCAGCGCCGTGTCCTGGCGCGTAAAGTTCAAGGCCAATGGAGTTCCCTGTGTCAGCATGCCGGTCAGTGTTTTACCGTCGGCTGAAAGCTTGCCGCTCCAACTGCCGTGGACCACCGGTACTTCAAACGAAAAACTGTCGCCGGAGAGCGCAACATTCGAGCATTCCAGGCCCATCACGCGTTGGTCCAGGCTGTCCATCGCGCAGTACTCCTGCCCCTTGTTGTCGCTCTTCACCACAACCTGAATTCGCAGCGCCGAGGCGCCCGCCTGCAATGTACCTAGCCATATCCCATCCACGGCCGACGGCTTGGCCGCAGGCACGAATGTGTCGCGCTTAAGGTTCAGCGGCTGCGGAGTCCCCTGGTCCCAGGTCCCGGTCAGTCCGTCCACGGTGACAGTGCCCGTCCACTTGCCATGAACGGCGGGAACGGTAAAAGTGAGCGCTTGCCCGTCGAGATGAAAGTCGGCGCAGGGAATGCCCATGGCGCCTTGATCGATGCTGTCCAGAGTGCCGGTTATGGACCCGGCGGCATCCACCTTGAAATGCAACTTGACATGCAGGGTACTGAGCATACCGGCGTAGTCGCCGGCCACGCTCGGCTTCTGTTGCGCCTCGAGGGGCTTAGCGGCCAGTCCGCCCAGAGCTAAAATGGCTGCCAGAGAAATGCTGCTAACTCGAAAAAGTTGCGCGAAGAAGGACTTCAGAATATCTTGCATTGGAATTCTTCACTTTCCGCCCCGGGGGCCCGCTGATCTTGCAATGAGTTACAAAGCGCGCTCAGGTAACTTCTACCAGAATCGCGATTTCCCGCTAACTCCATTCATTTCGCGGATGGCTTCCCAAATCGATTCGTGCCGATTGCGCCGTCATCCATTAAATTCTCTCTCGAAATAGTCAGTCGCAACTGTTCGCCTCTTCTTACACATTCCGTAACAGAATTCCAAAAGAATCGAAGACCCGGAATCCCAATCTCCGCGGTTGTCCACTCCCCGTTCCTCAGTTCCTCCGGCCTTGTGTTTCTGTTCACCCCATGGTTTCTCGTTTCGGAGCAGAATTCACACAACTTGCCTATCTCCAGCCGCCCCGCGCTATGGTAGCCTCCGGTTTAGGGGCAATTGCCGCTTCTCGGGGCATGCCCTCAGCCGCCTTACCAGCATCGAACCCTGGAGAGTTATCGCATGAGTGCCGTTAAGTATGATCTGATCGTCATCGGTTCCGGTCCCTCCGGGCAGCGCGCCGCCGTCGCCGCCTCAAAAATCAAGAAGCGCGTGGCCGTTGTCGAGGCTCGTTCCGTGGTTGGAGGCGTCTGCGTCAACACCGGAACCATCCCCTCCAAGACCATGCGCGAGGCAGTGCTGCACCTCTCCGGCTATAACTACCGCACCGTCTATGGCATGAATTACCGCGTCAAGGAGAAGATCAGCATGGCCGACCTGGCCTTTCGCGTCCAGGCTGTCATCAAGACCGAAGTCGACGTTACCGAGGCCCAACTCTCGCGAAATGGTATCGATGTGGTCCACGGCATCGCCCGCTTCAACGCTCCGAATCAGGTCCGGGTCGAGGGCCCGCTTACGGATGCCACGCTCGATGCCGACCGCATTATCATCGCCGTCGGCACCAAACCAGCTGCTTCTGCCAAGGTGCCCATTAACGGCCGCACCATCGTCAACAGCGACCAGGTACTCGACCTTGCCGTACTGCCGCGCACCCTTATCGTGGTAGGCGGTGGCGTTATCGGCGTCGAATATGCATGCATGTTCGCGGTGCTCGGGGTACGCGTTACGCTCATCGAAAAACGCGACCGCCTGCTCGAGTTCGCCGACCGCGAAATTATCGAGGCCCTCAGCTACCACCTCCGCGATGCCCGCGTCACCCTGCGCCTGGGCGAGGAGGTCGAAAGCGTCGAGGAGTTGGCTGACGCCACCGTCGTCGCCAACCTGCAGAGCAAGAAGAAGGTCTCAGGAGACGCACTGCTCTACGCCATTGGCCGCCAGGGTGCGGTCGACGACCTCAACCTTGCCGCCGCCGGCCTTGAGGCCGACAACCGTGGCCGCATCCCCGTGAACGAGCACTACCAGACCAAGGTGGAGCACATATTCGCCGTCGGCGACGTTGTCGGCTTTCCCTCCCTCGCTTCGGTCTCCATGGAGCAGGGCCGCATCGCCGCAGCCCGCGCCTTCGACGACAAAGCCGCCAGCTCCAACCCGAGCTTCTATCCCTATGGCATCTACACCATTCCCGAGATCAGCTTCATCGGCAAGACGGAGGAACAGTTGACCGATGAAGACGTTCCGTACGAAGTCGGCATGGCCTACTACCGCGAAACCGCCCGCGGACAAATTCGCGGAGACACTACCGGCCGCCTCAAGCTCGTTTTCCATCGCGACACTCGCAAGGTCCTCGGCGTCCACATCATTGGCGAGGGCGCAAGCGAACTCATCCACATCGGCCAGGCCGTCATGATCCTCGGCGGCACTGTTGACTATTTCATTGACGCCGTCTTCAACTACCCCACCCTCGCCGAGTGCTACAAAGTGGCCGCCTTCAACGGCGTAGGCCGCCTCAACCGCTACCAGGTGGGGTGATGGCTATGCCACTGCCTTCAGCAACGCTCCAGCATTGTCGAAACGCGCCCGCCTTGTATCAGGGCACGACTTCAGTCGTGCCAAAGAGTTCGCAACATCGACGGGGCTTGAGCCCCTGCGGTATGCTTTTCAGGGAATTTGATCGCAACGCAACTGCAAGTCGCACTGAAAGAGCTGAAAGCTGAAGGCTGATAGCTGAAAGCTGAAAGCTCAGAAGGACTACCATGACCACCGCCATCGGCGTCGTAATGACCGAGCACATCGTAGCCGGACGGCTCCAGGACCTGCGCCTCGTAGGCGATCTCCTGCGCTATCCCCGCGAATCCGACGAATTGGATGCACTGCTTGCCATCCCAGGCAGCGAACTGGTCGAGTTGCTGGCCAACCAGATCGCCACGCTCGCCGCCACCGAGACCGTCCCGGTAGACGCGATCGGCGTCGCCGTCCCCGGCATCGTGCGCAATGGCGTCGTTGAAGATTCCCCGAACCTGTCTCAAGTGAAAGGCATGCGCCTGGCCGAAGAGCTGACCCGAGTTTTGGCCGCCCGCGGCATCACCGCCCCCGTCCACGTAGCTAACGATGCCGACGCCATTGCGGCCGGTGTTGCCGCCACCCGCGGCCAACTCAACAAGCTTACCCGCGTCTGGACGCTCGGCAACGGCATCGGCTACGGCCGCTGGCCTTATGTCGACGGCATCTGGGAGGGCGGCCACGTGACCGTCACCCTCGACCCGAAAGAACGTTTTTGCGGATGCGGCGGCATTGGCCATCTCGAAGGGATCATGGGCTATCGCGCCATGCGCATGCGTTTCCTCGATCTCGAGCCGGAAGAGGTTTTTGCCCATGCCCGCGAGGGCGACCCGCGCTGCCGCGAATTTGTCGATCTCTGGCATCGCGCTCTCGCCGCCGCAACAGCCTCGTTCATCCACCTCGCCGGTCCCGGCCGCTTTTATTTCACCGGACACAACGCGCACTACCTTGAGTTGCCCCTGCTCCGCTCCCACCTGGAATCGATGGTGAAGATGAGCAGTCTGCAAAGCTTTTCGCTGGAGGTGCTGGAACCCGACGATGCAACCGCTCTGCTTGGCGCAGGCGTTTCAGCAGTGCGCGCGTTAGCGTCATAAGGTCCATCGAGGACTTGCCGATGGCCATCTGAGGCGGGCCATCCGGTAGAAGAGGCCATTGGACTTTGCTTGTGGTGGGAGCGATAATTGAACAAGGAGGGAAAGATGGGATACGTCGGTCAAATCGGCAGTTCCAAATACGTGAGCCCCAACGAAATCGAAAAAGGGGTCAAACCTGCTCCGAAAGCCCCCGTGAATCTTCCGCCCCCTGTCAGGGTTCCTCCTCCGCCCACGCAGTCCAACTCTCCGAAGCAGTAGAGGAAGCGAAGGGAGCCGTTCACGATGCCGGCTACACTTCTCGCTCTACAGATTTTCTTAATTCTGCTCCCAGGATTCTCTGCGGCGTATATTGTTCAGGCCTTGGCTACCCGCCGTTCGCAGTCGGATTTTGAGCGGGTGGTTGAGGCTCTCGTATTTAGCTTCATCGTCTATGTATGCTATGTCCCTTTGAATGCAGGGAAGCTCCCTTTTCACATAGTTCACGATCCTACTGGCAAGGCGGATGAGACTATTCTGTGGGAACCAGTTCAGTTGGCTTGGCTCGCTGCTGTCACTTTGGGATTTGCTTTTGCCACCGTCGCTTACATCCGCTTTGATGGGAATCGCTTATTTCGCTTCCTGCAATTGACTGAACGCACCACTCGAAATTCCATCTGGAATGACATTTTTGAACGTGAGGCGATAGACAATCAACCAGTTCAGGTGGAGTTGGCGGACGGCCGGAATGTCTTAGGCGTCTTGCTTTACTACTCGGATGCGTCAGAAGATGGGTCCGTTTACCTGACACAGGCTTCCTGGGTAGACGCCAGCGGAAAAACAATACCAATCCCAGGGCCCGGAATTCTCCTAACCAAAAACAGTGGCATTCGAGCCGTCAGCCTCCTTAATCCCGCATCCGAGCCCACTGAAGAAGCGGGTGAGTCCACAGAGGCAAAGTAGTTGGTCGATCATCATAAGGAATCCCCGACCCTTCGCGCTAAGATTGAAACCAGTATGCCCGCCGCCACATCACACACCGCAGTCCTGGCCAAGTACGAACCCGTCATCGGACTCGAGGTTCACGTCCAACTGCTCACCGCGACCAAGGCCTTTTGCGGTTGCGCCAATCACTTCGGCTCGGAGCCAAACACCAACATCTGCCCGGTCTGCCTCGGGCTTCCCGGCGCGCTCCCGGTGCTCAACGCCAAGGCTGTGGAGTTCGCTACACTGGCGTCGCTGGTGATCAACTGCCAGGTCCGCGAACGCTCCATCTTCGCCCGCAAGAACTACTTCTATCCCGACCTGCCCAAGGGCTACCAGATTTCGCAATTCGACAAGCCCATCGCCGAGCACGGCTTCATTCAGGTCCCAACCGCGGACGGCGAAACCAAGCGTATCGGCATCACCCGGCTGCACATGGAAGAAGATGCCGGCAAGAGCCTCCACGACGGCTTTCCCGACTCCGCCACGCACACCTATCTCGACCTGAACCGCTGCGGAACCCCGCTGGTCGAAATCGTATCCGAGCCCGACATCCGCACCCCCGACGAAGCCTTCGAATACCTCACGCGGCTCAAGGAGATACTGCTCTACACCGGCGTCTCCGACTGCAATATGGAGGAGGGTTCGCTGCGCTGCGACGCCAATGTGAGCGTTATGCCGAGGGGCGCTGAGAAATTCGGAACTAAGGTCGAAGTGAAGAACGTCAACAGCTTTCGCTTCGTCCGCGCCGCCATCGAGTACGAAATCGAGCGCCAGATCGAGGTCATCGAGGCTGGTGGCCGTGTCACTCAGGAAAGCCGCCTGTGGAACGCCGCCGAGGGCCGAACCTACTCCATGCGATCCAAAGAGCAGGCCCACGACTATCGCTACTTCCCCGAGCCGGATCTGCCGCCGCTGATTGTTTCGCCGGAGTTCTTAGCCGAAGCCAGAGAAAAGCTCCCCGAGCTGCCCGAAGCCCGCCGAGCCCGCATGATCGCCGAGTACGAAATCACCACGCGAGATGCGGCAACGCTGACCTCGTCGCGCGAATTCGCCGACCGGTTTGAAGCTGCGGCCCGCACCGCGCGCAATCCCCGCCGCGTAGCCAACCTGCTGCTCAGCGAGATCGGTGGCCGCCTGAAAGCCTTGAACCTGGAAGCCGACCAGTCCCCCGTCTCGATGGCCGGAATCGTTCTGGCCGCTGACCTACTCGACGAAGACAAGATCAGTTCCAAGCAACTCAAGCAGCTCTTCGACACATGCTTCGAAAAGGGTGAGGACTTCCCCGCCGTCTACGAGCGCGAGAAGCCCCGGCAGCTCACCGACATCTCGGCGATTGAAGCCATGATCGACGAAGTCATCGCCGCCAACCCAAAGCAAGTGGAGCAGTATCGCGCGGGCAAGAAGACCATCGCCGGATTCTTCGTTGGCCAGGTGATGCGCGCCTCCAAAGGCCAGGCCAACCCTGCGCTGCTCAACGAGCTCGTTGCGAAAAAGCTTGAAGGATAAGCCGGCCAACGGAACCTGTCGCAAGGATTCTGCGTATTCCCATCAGACTTTCGCTTAAACCACAGCGGAAGTTGGCGGGAAAACAATGAACAGAGCGGGAGCGACTTCCCTGATCCTCATCGCCGTGGCCATTGCTGCCGGCTTATCGGGCTGCAAGCCAACGGAGTATACCAACTCTTCGTCCACTACTGAGCCGAGTGCGGGTTCCGATTCTGGCGCGGTCAACATTTCGCAAATGGGTGGCGGCATCGATGTGAAGGACGCTCCCCATGGAGCTGATCTCTCCACCATGGGCGGCGATATCCATCTCGGCAACGTGGCGTCATTCGCCAGGGTCAAGACCATGGGCGGCGGAATCTCCATCGACCAGGCCACGGGCTCCGTCGACGCCACAACTATGGGAGGCGGAATCTCCATTGGCCAGGCAAATGGCGCCGTCAAGGCCACCACCATGGGCGGAGATATTCAAGTTCGAATGGTTGGTACTTCGAGCGAACGGCGCGATGTGGAACTGACCTCGCAAGGAGGCACCGTCACGCTCACCGTGCCCAAAGATTTTCCCATGGGCGTCCGGATCACGCTTGCCCACACGAAGTCCGCGAACAGGACGTTTGAAATCATTGACCATGCCGACCTCGAGCAACAGGAGACGCCTGACTGGGACTTTTCCCAGGGCACACCCAGAAAGTACATTCGCGCACAGGGCCGCGTTGGCAACGGCTTGAATCACGTAACGATCAACACCGTCAATGGCGATGTGATCCTGAAGCAGGAATAGCACCGCATCCAATGAATCCTCACCCTGAGACCGCGCCGCCAACAAACAAGCCACGAGTCCTCTTTGTGGGCCGCACTACGCTCGACGCGCTCTACCGGCTCGATAGCCTGCCGGACGAGGACACCAAAACCTACGCACGCGAGTTGCGAGCCGCGCCCGGCGGACCCGCTCTGAACGCCGCCATCACTCATGCGCTTCTCGGTGGCCAGGCCATGTTGGTCAGTGCAGTCGGCGGGGGGCAGTGGGCCGCGCCGGTTCTTGACGAACTCAATCGGCTAGGCGTGAGCCTCGTCGATCTGGGGGCCGGAACGCCCTATGAAACTCCCTTGTGTACGGTTCTGCTGAACAGCCGGAACGGCAGCCGCACCATCGTCAATCCGCCCATCTCGCAGGTACCCCTTCGCCGCCTCGGCTCTTCCTGGACTGCCGAGATGCCCGCATCCTGGGGCCCAGTTCCGCCTGTGGTGCTCTGCGACGGCTTCTTTCGCGAGGAAACCGCGGCCTTGCTCACCGGCTGTAAGAGCGCGGGCGCGGCCCTTTGTCTCGACAGCGGCAGTTGGAAGCCCGGAACCGGCGAACTGGCCGAAATGCTAACGGCGTCCATCTGCAGCGAGCGCTTTTCCGTGCCCGGGGAAAGCGGCTCGCCGGATACCACTTTTGCCTGGTTTGCGGCCAAAGGCGTTCCCCACATAGCTGTTACTCGCGGCGCACAGTCCATCCTTGGCTGGGATCGTGGCCGCCGCTTCGAGGTTGAGGTGGCCAGAATCGACGCCATCGATACGCTCGGCGCCGGAGACGTACTCCATGGCGCATTCTGCCACCATTTCGCCCGCAGCCGGGAGTTTGAACCCGCACTCCGCTGGGCCTCTCAAATTGCCACGCTCTCCTGCGAGAGTCTCGGTGTCCAGGCATGGGCATCGCAGGCATCGTTCGCTGCCCAAGTTGAGGCCGGCTGACGCAGCCCAAGCGGACGAACAGAAGTCCCGTGGTGTAAAAAGTAAAGGACGAAGCGGTTTGAACGGGCGGAGGTCAAAATGGCGGAAAAGGTCTGCACTCATGTTGCGGAGCACCTGAAGAAGGTGAAGCCGCGGACGAAGGGATGCGAGGAATGCCTGAAGATGGGCGACACGTGGGTCCACCTGCGCATGTGTCTGGAGTGCGGCCACGTAGGCTGCTGCGACTCGTCGAAGAATCGCCATGCGCGAGCCCATTTCCATGAGACGAAGCACCCGCTGATTCAATCTGCCGAAAGGGGCGAAGATTGGCGCTGGTGCTACATCGACGAGGTGTATTTGTAGACTGCTACGCTAGCTCCACCTCGATCTTCTTTGTTTCCGGATCTAACTTCACAATCTTGAAAGTTCGAATCTGGCCGGTTGCCAGTGGCTCCGGCTTGGCGTCCTCAGCGGGAGCATTGCCTTTCCATCGTTCCTTCAACATCGACGAGAGGCTGGATAAGTCGACCTTCCCGCTTGAAGCCGCTTCCGGTGTGACTGATTTCGCGGCGGACTCTTTCAAGTGGCACTGTGCACGAATTCCCTCGCCAAGCTCCACCACTGCGATTCCTGCGCCTAACTCGACCACCCGCCCGGAAACATGGTCGCCCTTTTTGTGTTCAGCGATATATTCGTCAATGCTGGTGGGGATCAGCTGCTTCATGCTCAGCTTGATCTGGCGCTTTTCCGGGTCGATAGCCAGCACCTGCGCCTTGATAATCTGACCCGCGCGCAGAACGTCGGAAGGGTGGTTAATGCGGTGGCCGGCCGAAATCTCGCTTACGTGCACCAAGCCCTCAACCCCTTCGGCGAGCTGAACGAATGCGCCGAAGTTCATCAGCTTGGTCACCGGCCCCTCAATCTGCGAACCCACAGGGAACCTCTGCAGCACTTCCGTCCAGGGATCGGCGAGCGTCTGCTTGAGGCCGAGAGCGATGCGCCGCTCTTCGGGTTTAACTGAGAGAATGACGGCGTCGACCCGGTCGCCCTGTTTCAGAATGTCGCTGGGGTGGCGGATTTTCTTGCCGTAAGACATTTCGGAGATGTGGATCAGACCCTCAAGTCCCGGCTCGATCTCGACAAACGCGCCGAAATCCATCAGGCGTGTAACCGTGCCCGCAACGCGCTGGCCTGCCAGCAGGCGGGCCGGAGCAGTTTCCCAGGGTTCGGGCTGAAGCTGCTTGAGGCCAAGCGAGAGCTTCTTGCCATCCGGATCGATTCTCAATATCCTGACCTGGATTTCCTGGCCCACGGTCAGCACGTCTTCGGGCTTGTTCACGCGGCTCAGGGAGATGTCGCTGATATGAAGCAGGCCATCGATGCCGCCGAGGTCGATGAATGCGCCGTAGGGCATCAGGGTTCGTACGCGGCCGGTGACGGTGTCGCCGACTTTCATTGAGGCTTGAAGAGCGTCCTGGCTGGCCTGCGCCAGGGCGCGCGCCTGCTCTTCCAGCACCACGCGACGATCTACAACCACGTCCTCCTCGGTCACGTCGAGCTTGGTAATGCGGCAGGTGATCTCAGTGCCAACCAGCTTCTCCAGCTCTGCAGCGTCGCGCGTTCCGCTTCGCGATGCGGGCATGAAAGCGCGGACACCCACGTCGACGTTGAGACCGCCCTTGACTACCGCGGTGACCGTGCCGACAACGGCCAGCTTCTCCTGAAACGCGGCTTCCA
>Ga0302319_10014559_pt1 | contig 14650 bp, 14 predicted proteins | sample Bog_T0_2_FD_203319 | JGI IMG/M metagenome (GOLD analysis project Ga0302319, IMG submission 203319) | Peat permafrost microbial communities from Stordalen Mire near Abisko, Sweden - Bog_T0_2 | ecosystem: Environmental > Terrestrial > Soil > Wetlands > Peat | place: Sweden: Abisko, Stordalen Mire... | reverse complement strand
TAACCGGTAAAGGTAAAGCCGTAAGGCCTGTTCGTCTTGAAGATGGTATTGTAAAACAAGGCTACCGCCTTCCTTCGGAAGCTGAGTGGGAATATGCCGCGTTGGCGTTAATTGGAAACACACAATTTGAAAATATTGACGACGAGAAAATTTATCCATGGAATGGCCTGGGTGTACGTTCGGCAAAAAAGGCAACACGCGGGTTACTTTTAGCCAACTTTAAACGTGGCGAAGGTGATAACGCAGGTGTTGGCGGATACTTAAATGACAAAGCTGACATAACAGCCCCGGTTAGGTCGTATCAACCAAATGACTTTGGCTTATATAACATGGCCGGCAACTTTAACGAATGGGTGGAAGATACTTACAAACAAACCTCTTTTGAAGAATTCGATGATTTTAACCCTTTCAGGGGGAATCAGTTTACAAATAAACGATTGTCAAACGCGTCCAAAGGCGTGTATGCCAAAGATAAATATGGCCGCCCTATTAAAGATCCTTCAGTATCAAATAAAAAATTAAAATATAGCGAGCTTCTTGCTTTACAGCAAAGCCAGGCTGCCGCTGCGGCAAACCCTAATGGTGCAACAACTACAACACCGCCAGCAAATGCGCCGGCAGCAGGTAACAACAGCGCTGCCCCAGGTGGAACGCCCGGTGCTAATCCCTCATTAAGCGGAAAACCATTTGACCCGGATTACAGAAGTTACAACGACCCGGTGAACCCGGCATTATATGGGACAACAACATTGGTAAATGACCATTCAAAGGTTTACAAAGGCGGTTCATGGAACGATATGGCCTTTTGGTTAAATCCGGCAACCCGTCGTTTTATGAATGAATACGATGCCAGCGCCGAAGTTGGTTTCCGTTGCGCAATGACCCTGGTGGGCGCGCCTGAGATACATCCTGAAGGTAAACCTCATTTTACCGAGAAAGCGCCGAAGGAATTTAAAGCAAAAGCAAATTAATTCAAACAGTAAAATGAAACGATAAAAATGAAAAAAGCGGCATCAATCCGCTTTTTTCATTTTTATCGTTTCATTAAAACAGCATTAGCACCTGCCCTTTTTCCACCTTCTCACCCGGCCCGGTTTTTACTGCTTTTACCGTTACGTCAGCAGAAGCTTTGATGATATTTTCCATTTTCATTGCTTCCAAAATAAACAGGTTATCCCCCTTTTTTACGCTCATCCCCTCACTCACAAAAACCTTTAGTACCATTCCAGGCATGGGGGCTTTAATCTCACTGATTTTGGCAGAATTTAAATTGCTTAAACCTAATTTATCAAGTAAAACATCATATTGATCCTTTGCCGATACTGTATAAATATTATTGTTCACTTTAATTTTTGCGGTTTTTTCGGCAGCGTTAAAGCTGATCACCTCAACATTATATGAATGCAGGTTATTTATAATATGCCACTCCTGCGCCTTTAGTTTCTTTATATCAGCATTTATTATATCTCCATTTATCGCTAATCCTTCATTGTTCTTTACCACTTCGTGGTCATATTTCCCATTTACTTTTATCTGGTACATTGGTGGCAGAGATTAAAGGTCGGTAAATTAGAGATTAGTTGAGTTATATAAATCATGATTAATTTGTTTTTAAGATTTCATGATTTTTAACAGATTATAATCGGTGGAATCTGCTAAATCAGCCAAAATCTGTGATTCTTATTGTGTTAATATATACTGTATCATATTTGCTCCCATTTTTAAGGCCTTTATGCGGGTCTCCTGGGTATCGCCGGCATAGGTGCCAAAATCTTCCCATCCGTTACCCAAATCACACTGATAATCATAAAAACATACCAGCCTGCCTTTATAAATGAGCCCGAATCCTTGCGCGCGTAAGCCATCGTGTTCATGCACTTTCGGCAGGCCAAGCGGGAAATCATACTTTTGATGATAAATTGGATGGTTTAAAGGCAGTTCAACAAAATCAAGTTCAGGAAACACTTTTTTCATTTGGGGACGAATAAACTGGTCTAATCCATAATTATCATCAATATGTAAAAAACCGCCGCCTGTTAAATACTTTCTTAAATTAAGTGCTTCCTGGTCAGAAAATATAACATTGCCATGCCCAGTCATGAAAATGAAAGGATAGTTGAATATCTCCTCACTCCCAACCTCAACTACTTCGTCTTCCGGCTGAAAATTTGTTTTTAGGTTTTCATTGCAAAATTTTATCAAATTTGGTAGCGCTGTTCTGTCACCATACCAATCGCCGCCGCCATTATACTTGAGTTTGGCCATTTTATAAGTAGGTACATTAAAACTGCTGATAAAAATTGTGGCGGTAGCCCCAATAATTAAAGAAACAATAGCAGTCAAAATAAAATATAAGGCCCTTTTCATTTTAACGATTTAAAAAATTCACTTCAAAACATGCTTCCAAACCTGCCGTTTCAGTTCTTAAACGGCTTTGCCCCAAGCTTATTGCTTTAAAACCATTATGAAGGCCCTCATCAATTTCAACATTTGTAAAATCTCCTTCCGGGCCTATCAATACTAAATACCGTCCCTTTTTTATTATTTCGGTTTTCAAATCAGCCTTATCTCCTTTATCGCAATGGGCCAGGAATTTTTGCCCTTCAAAGCTCTTTGCTATTAACTTATTGAAACTAACCGGTTCGTTTAAAACAGGATGATAGGCTTTAACCGACTGCTTTATTGCCGAAGTAATAATTTTATTAAGCCTTTCAATTTTTACTTCCTTTCGTTCGGAACGCTGGCAAATTATAAGTGATATTTCATCAATGCCAATTTCCGAAGATTTTTCCAGGAACCACTCAATCCTTTCGATATTTTTTGTTGGCGCTATGGCGATATGCAAATAATGATCCCTTTTATGGAATTCGGTTATTATCGAGATTATACGAAGTAACGTTTTTTTGGGGTTGGCAATCATAATCCGGGCATTATAAAGTGTGCCCCGTCCATCAATTAATTGCACATCGGTACCTTCTGTTAGCCTTAATACCCTGGTGCAATGCTGGCTCTCTTCTTCATTCAGAAAATATTGCTGATCGAGCGGGCTAATATCAGGGGTATAAAAAAGTTGCATTTGCAAGGCATCTCAATGTAAATCCACAGTATCAGCTTCGTTGATCAATAATTCCAGTTTAACCGACTCTATATTTTGATCGGATTTTTTTAATACGGTAATATTGTAACCGCTTGATTCTTTCTGCTCGCCTACTTCAGGTATTTTACCAAATATGTCTCCCAGCCAGCCCGAAACAGTATCATAGTCCCCGTCTTCAGGTAAATCATGGGGCAAATGTTCATTAACATCATAAATTGGTGCCAGGGCATTTACGATGAATTCATTCTCATTAATTTTTTCGACTATTGGCTTTTCTTCATCATATTCATCCTGTATTTCGCCAACCAGCTCTTCAACAATATCTTCCAGCGTTACCATGCCTGCGGTACCACCAAATTCATCCAGCACAATTGCTATTAGTATACTTTTTTGCTGCAGTTCGGCCATCAAATCATTTATCTTTTTTGTTTCAGGAACAAAATAGGGCTTCCGGATAATATCTTTTAAAACAATTTCTTTATTCAGTACCAACAAAGGCAAAATATCCTTGGCATGCACTATGCCCACAATTTTATCAATAACTTTATCGTAAACCGGCATACGCGAATAGCCTTCTGTAATTAATATATCAAGCAATTTCTCTTTGCTGGTATTAATATCCAAACCCGATATTTTCGTTCGGGGTATCATAATATTTTTAACTACCCGCTCATTGAAATCAAAAACGTTCTGGATAAGTTCATGCTCAGTTGAATCTAAAGCGCCTGTTTCTTTTCCCTGATCAAGTAAATATTGCAGCTCCTCAGAGCTATGCGTTGATTCACCTTGTATGGGGTTTATCCCTATTAACCTTAAAACAAAACCCGCAAAACCATTTAACAGCCATATAATGGGTCTGAAAACTACAAAAAAGAACCTTAATGGTAGTGCAATATTCATTACAGTTCGCACGGGGCGTTGTATTGCCACAGTCTTTGGGGCAAGTTCACCAAATACAATATGGAAGGTAGTTATAACGGCAAAGGCTACCGCATGGCAAGTGTTGATTATAAAAACCGACTTTATGGAAACGCCAAACAATAAAAATACATTCAGCATTATTTTAGTAAAAACTTCCTGGCCAACCCAACCTAAACCAAGTGAAGCAATAGTGATCCCCAATTGCGTTGCGGCCAGGTATCCATCGAGGTTATGCATTAAACTGCGCGCCACTTTTGCTACCGCACTACCCGATTTTGCCTTTATTTCAATCTGCGACCCTCGTACCCTTACCATGGCGAATTCCGCAGCTACGAAAAACCCGTTCAGCAAAACCAGGAAAAAGGTAAGTAAAAGATAATATCCGTTTATTTCAAGATCGGGCCCCATAAATTAATTATTGGTAGACGGGAAAAGTAGACTTATACAATTCCATACTTTCTAAAATCACTTTATGGGCATAGCGCATTCCTAACAAGTGTTCTATCGTAACATTCTTGCCTTCCAGCTTTTTATAATCCTTAAAGAAACGTACAATTTCAGTCATAGCATGCGGGGGCAATTCGGCGAGGTCGTTAATATAGTTTACAGACATATCGTTCTTGGCTACCGCAATAATCTTATCATCCTGTTCACCATTATCAACCATATGCATTACGCCGATCACTTTTGCTTCAATAATCGACATCGGAAAAACATCAATTGAACAAAGCACCAAAATGTCGAGCGGGTCATTGTCATCACAATACGTTTGAGGTATAAAACCATAGTTCGCCGGGTACATTACCGACGAAAATAAAACCCGGTCCAACTTTAACAGGCCGGATTCTTTATCTATTTCGTATTTAGCCTTCGATCCTTTGGGAATTTCAATTACTGCATTGACAATTTCAGGGACAGAATTACCCGGTGAAACCTGGTGCCAGGGATGTTGTGTACTCATTTAAAATTTTTATTTTAATTCTTTATTATCTTAGTTGGATGGAATTTTCGCCTAAAAAAAACAATAATTAACGGAATCGCCGTAGAAACTATCAATCCTAAAACAATATATTCAAGGTAGTCTTTTAATTGGGGATATTTTCTGCCTAAAAAATATCCTGTTAAAGTAAATGTATTTACCCATGCAATACAGCCAATAAAGTTATAAATTGTAAATTTTTTCAGATCTACCTTTGCAACTCCTGCAAAGATAGGTGCAAAAGTTCTAATTATAGGGAAAAATCTGCCTAAAACAATTGCTTTGCCGCCATGTTTATTATAAAACTCTTCAGCAAGTTCTATATATTCTCGTTTAAAGAAAAAAGAATTACTTCTGGTAAATAATTGATTACCCGCACGATACCCAAACCAATACCCTACAAAATTACCTAAAATACCTGCAACGACAAGAGACAATATCAGGGTATAAATGGATACATAAAACGTTCCTGTCGAACATAACAAGCCCGACATAAATAACAAATAATCGCCCGGTAAAAAAAAACCGAAAAACAGCCCGGTTTCAGCAAAAACAACAATAAGCAAAGCGTAAAACCCAAGGCTTATAATCGATTGAGCATCCGTTAAATTTTGCAGGTGTTGCCAAAAACTATCCATGGACTTTCTGTAAAGCTACAAAATTAAATTAATTTGTAAAGCTCGTGTTACAGAATTAAATAAGGTTCGAAATAAACGCGGGGTAAATGCCAATTATTATGGTTACCAACGCAGAAAAACCAAGAACAAGTTTATAATAAACAGGTATGGAGACCTCAGCACGCTCCGCATCGCGAAAATACATGGCGATAATAACCCTGAAATAATAAAATATGCTGATAATAGCGTTAATTACAGCTAAAACTACAAGTAACACCTGGTATTGGCCTAATGCCCCGGAAAACATAAAAAACTTTCCTATAAAGCCAGCTGTAAGCGGAATACCAGCCAGCGAGAGCATGGCAATTGTTAATACAAGCGCAAGAAAAGGATTTTTTTTCGAAAGCCCGTTAAAGCTTTCAAAATTATCACTTCCAGATTGCTGGTGAACCAATATCAGGGACCCAAAAGCTATAATGGAAGCTATGGAGTAGGCTGTCGCATACATAAATACCGCGTTTGCTGAGCTTGCCCCAATAGCTACTATGCCAAAAAGTAAATAGCCTGCATGCGATATACTCGAAAATGCCAGCATACGTTTAAAACTTTGCTGGTACAGCGCTGTGATGTTGCCTATAAATAGCGTGATAATTGTTATTACCAATAATACCGGCACCCAAAAGCTGGATAATGTTATAAAACAAAGAGAAAACAAACGTAAGAAGGCGGCGAACCCTGCAGTCTTAACTACAGTTGACATGAAAGCCGTAATTAAAGTTGGTGAACCTTCATAAACGTCTGGCGTCCAAAAGTGAAAAGGAGCAGCCCCTACCTTAAAACATAGGCCCACAATAATTAACAGGATACCGGTATAAAACATATGATCAATATTACCCGGATGCGTAATCACCCATCCCCTTATAGTTTCGAGGTTAAATGAACCTGTTGCACCATATATAAGAGTAATACCAAATAATAAAAAGCCTGTTGAAAAAGCCCCCATCAGAAAATATTTCAAGGCGGCTTCGTTTGAGGCGAAATCGGTCTTTTTTATACCGGCAAGGATATATAAACTTACCGACATGATCTCAATACCTATAAACAGCATCGTCAGGTTATAGAACGAAACCATGACTATAATACCGGCAAGCGAAAACAATATAATAGCATAATATTCAGCTATGTGTTTGCTTATCTTTTCAAAATACCCTTTCGAAAGAAATATTATCAATATGGTAGTAACGATTGTTATAGCCGAAAACGCGATAGAATAATTATCAAAAAGCATCATGCCATGATAGATAGGCTGGGCGCTATCGTTCCATTGCCCGATCGCAAAACCCAGGGCGGCCAGTAAACCGATAATGGTTACAGGTAATAACGTTTTTTGCGCATTATATAACCCTAAATACAAAAGCAGAATAGGTAAAATAGAAATGATAATTAAGGTACTCATGGTTTTCCCTGGTAAAATTTAACGTTTACAGAATGAACTAACTCTTTAACCGCAGCATCGGATATATGAAGGACAGGCTGCGGATAAACGCCAATAATTATTATTAAAGCACAGATAATGCTGAGCACCACTGTTTCTGAGCCACTTATGTCAGTAAAAACAGCTGTCAGCGCATTCGTTTCACCCTGCATAACTTTTTTATACATACGCAGCATATACACTACGCCAAATATCATGGTTGAACCGGCCACAACCGCCAGCCATATGTTAACCTGGAAGACACCATTCAACAGCAAAAATTCGCCTATAAAACCATCCGTCAATGGTAACGCCACTGTTCCGAGCACGATAATAAGAAATTCCAGGGCAAACTTGGGGGCGGTTTTGGCTATACCTCCCAAATCACTGATATTAACTGTATTTAACCTTCTGCTGATGATATCCCATATGAAGAATAAACCAACAATGTTAATACCATGGCTAAGCATTTGTATCATTGCACCCTGCACACCCTGCAATGACCAGCTAAATATACCTGCTGCAATTAAACCAACGTGCGCGATAGACGAGTATGCGGCAAGGCGTTTACCATTGTTTTGTGTGAACGCGATAATTGAGGCATACACAATACCTATAACCGACAGTATGAGAACCAAGCCGTATGATTGTAAAAAGCCTAAGGGCGCATTAGGAATTAACCAGCGTATCACGCCATAAATACCCATTTTAAGCATAATACCCGCAAGCATCATGGTGCCTGCAGCCGGGGCCTCGGTATAAGTATCCGGCTGCCATGTATGAAAAGGGAACAGCGGCATTTTAATTGCGAATGCCAGGAAGAAAGCCCAAAATATCCAGGCCTGCTGGTGAGGGACCAGGCTTAAATTATAAAAATCTGATATATCAAATGTTTTTGAAGGTGTTTGCAGGTACAGGTAAATAATACCAAGCAGCATAAACAAAGAGCCGGAAAAAGTATAAATAAAAAACTTTATCGTAATGCGGATCCTGTTTTCACCTCCCCAAAGCGCGCATATAAAATAAATAGGAATCAACGCGGCTTCCCAGCCAACATAAAATAAAAATCCGTCTAATGCTGTAAACACCACCAATAAACCAGCCTGCATAAATAATATCAGGGCGTAAAACGAGGCGGCATTTTTATATTGATGTTTGTAGGTCGACAAAATTATCAGCGGTACCAGGATGGTGGTCAGCAAAACCATAATCATACTTATACCATCAATACCCGCATTAAAATAAATACCAAGTTTGGGTATCCAGGGGGTATCAATTGCAAATTGTACAGTTGCATCTGGTACAAAGCGGGTAAGAAAAAACGCGGCCACCGCCAGTTCGGCAATAGAAAATGCCAAAGCCGCGTGCTTAGCTGCATTGTTCTTGAAAAATAATACAGCAACAGCCGCAATTACCGGTAAAAAAATTAAAATACTAACCGTCATTTTATTTTATGAACGCTAATCGTTCTTATACTTTAATTAAAATATACATTAATACGGAAATGATGCCTACAACCATCATAAATATATAGAAGCCAACATTGCCGGTTTGCAACAAACGTAAACCTTTGCTTGCCTCTATTGTTCCTTTTCCCAATCCGTTAACAATTCCGTCGATCCCCAAACGGTCGATGACCTTATAAAAAAACACCGATAATGCGTCGAGAGGTTTACGGATAATATTATCGTATAATTCATCGATGTAAAACTTGTGGTATGATATATCTATTAATGCCGGGCGGTCTTCCTCGTCTGAAACCGGAACTTCGCCATTTTTATTGTACTTAATATAAGCAAACCCTAAAGCCAGTAAAGCCGCGGCTACCGAAACTATCATTAAAATAATCTCGGTTTGTTGCGATGACTGGACTGTGGTTACCAGTGCCGCCGATTTTTCAAGAACAGGCGCTAAAAATCCTTCAAGCCAGTGGTGACCACCTAATGATTCCGGAATACCGATAAAACCGCCTACCACAGACAATACAGCCAATAAAATAAGTGGAATAGTCATTGATGGAGGCGATTCGTGCAGGTGATGTTCCTGTTCGTGAGTGCCCCTAAACTTGCCGTAAAATGTCAGATACAACATCCTGAACATGTAAAACGAAGTAAACATGGCCGTAATTACCCCAATTACCCACATAGAAGTGCTGTAAGTAAAAGTGTGGGCGAGTATCTCATCTTTTGAAAAGAAACCCGAAAATGGCGGGATTCCCGATATAGCGATTGTGCCAATGAGCATTGTCCAAAAAGTAATGGGTAACTTATTTTTAAGGCCTCCCATTTTTCTTATATCCTGTTCACCGCTAACCGCGTGAATAACAGAACCAGCGCCAAGGAATAATAACGCCTTGAAAAACGCATGGGTAAGTACATGGAAAAACGCGCCCGTATAAGCCCCAACACCGAGCCCTAAAAACATATAGCCTAATTGCGATACCGTTGAATAGGCAAGTACTTTTTTAATATCCGTTTGTGTTAATGCAATAAGCGCTGCTAAAACAGCGGTCGCTAAACCTACAATGGCTATAACATGTTGCGTAACCGGGGCCATTGTAAATAAAATGTTTGAACGCACTATCATGTAAACACCGGCGGTAACCATGGTGGCGGCATGTATTAATGCAGAAACCGGCGTAGGGCCAGCCATAGCGTCCGGCAGCCAGGTAAAAAGCGGTATCTGTGCCGATTTTCCCACAGCGCCAACAAACAACAGCATCGTTATCAATTCAAAAGGCGCGTTTACAAAATTACCTTTACCAAGTTTACCAAAAATATCAGAAAATTCAACGCTTCCGAAACTGTTGATGATAAGGAATATCGCTATTATAAAACCGAGGTCGCCGATGCGGTTCATAATAAATGCTTTTTTTGCGGCATCTGCATAATCGGGGTTGGTGTACCAGAAACCAATTAACAGATAAGAACATAAACCTACACCTTCCCAGCCGATAAACATAATCAGGTAATTTGATCCCATTACCAGCAATAGCATAAAGAAGATAAACAAGTTAAGATAGGAGAAAAACTTGCCATAACCGGCATCGCCTTTCATATAACCTACAGAATATAAATGGATCAGGAAGCCAACCCCGGTAATAATCAACAGCATTAAAGCGCTTAACTGATCAATTAAAAATGCGAAAGAAATCTTAACACGCCCTGAAGAAAACCAATCAAACAGAGTAACATCAATTTTATGTCCGGTTGATTGCACCTGTAAAAAAGCGGCCAGGCTAAAACCAAATGAAACAAACACCAAAAAACTACCAATAAAACCGATCACATTTTTTGGCAACGTATTGCGCCCGACACCGTTAATAATAAAACCAGCTAACGGCAATAAAGGAATAAGCGAAACGTAATTATCCATGTTTTATAACTCTTACCCCCCGGCCTCCGCTAAAAGCGGAGAAGCAAGGTGGTCATTTTATTAAATTTATTTATGCCCTCTGCCCCTTTAGGGGGTCGGGGGCTTACCATTTCAACCTGTTCAGTACATTAATATCTATCGAATTTGTATTTCGATAAATCATTACAATTATAGCCAGCCCTACCGCTACTTCTGCCGCAGCAAGTGCCATAATGAAAAACACAAAAACCTGCCCGGAAGCATCGCCCCTGTAAACTGAGAACACCGTAAGCAGCAGATTTACCGAATTCAGCATCAGCTCAACCGACATAAAAATTACAATTGCATTCCGGCGCACCAATACACCGATAACTCCTATCGAAAAAATAACAGAACAAAATAAAATATAATGGTTAAGTGGTATAGCTTGAATATTGTGGCTTAAGGTTTCCATTATGCAGTTTTAGTTTCTTTTGTAGCCAATAAAACAGCGCCCACCATAGCCGACAACAGCAGGATAGACGATACTTCAAATGGCAGTAAATATTCATTAAACAATATTTTTCCTAAGTTTTTTACCAGGCCAAGGTTTGGGTCTTGCAGTACAACTGGTTGCGAGGCGCCAAATGCTTTCAACGCCGCAATAATGGTAACTAAAAAACAGCCCCCGCCAATAACACCGGCAAACTTAACAAAATTAGATTTGCGTGGCTCCGAATCCTTGTTGAGGTTTATCAGCATTAATGTATATAGAAATAACACTAAAATAGCCCCCATGTACACTATAAAATTAACGATAGCCAAAAACTGGGCGTTCATTAAAATATAGTGAATGGTAAATGTAAAAAACGTAAGTATAAGGTACAGAATACTGTGTACAGGGTTTTTTGCAGTTATAACCAGTATTGAAAAAAATATGGACAAAAATGCGATGAAGTAAAATGTACTCATGGTTTATATTTACAAAATACCTTAGCCTTTTTATAAATTTGGGCAAAGGTATAAAACTTCTTTATTGATTTAATGGCTCTTCAACTAATTTGTCTTTACCATAAATAAAATCTTTTCTCAAATAATCCGATGGCACAATATCGCCATCCAGGTATATTGCTTCCTTGGGGCAAGCTTCTTCACAAAGGCCGCAAAAAATACAACGCAGCATATTTATTTCATATACTGCGGCATATTTTTCTTCACGATATAAATGTTCCTCACCTTTTTTACGCTCTGCGGCGATCATGGTGATAGCTTCAGCAGGGCATGATAACGCGCATAACCCGCATGCAGTGCAGCGTTCGCGGCCTTCTTCATCACGTTTTAGCGAATGCATCCCACGAAAATTTTCTGAAAATTCGCGCTTTTGTTCAGGATACTGTATAGTTACAGGTTTCCTGAAAAAATGACTCATTGTAATCGCAAGTCCCTGGGCAATAGTTGGCAAATAAATACGCTCCCAAAAATTGAGTGGCTTTTGTTCAAGAACTTTTTTCTTACTACTTAGTGCTTCCATTTATTTAAATTCCAATCTATTTAAAAAAAGTAATAACAACCCCTGTGATTACAATATTGGCAATTGCCAGCGGTATTAAAGATTTCCAGCCCAGGTCCATTAACTGATCGTAACGGAAACGGGGGATTGTCCATCTTACCCACATAAAAAAGAATATAAAGAAAAATATTTTCGCGAATAGGATTATAACTCCAAGAATAGCAACAAGATTTGGCGAACCTATCAAATCCATAAATGGAAAGTTATAACCACCGAAATAGAGGGTGGCCATTACTGCCGATGATACAAACATGTTGATGTACTCGGAGAAAAGGTAAAACCCCAGTTTCATTGATGAATATTCGGTGTGGTAACCGCCAACCAGTTCGGTTTCACATTCGGGCAGGTCAAACGGTGTTCTGTTGGTTTCCGCGAAAGCGCATATTATAAACAATAAGAAACCTAAAGGCTGCTTAAAGAAATTCCATGTAAACCAGCCGTGGTACCAAAAACCATGTTGTTGTTCAGCAATTTCTCGGAGGCTTAACGTACCGGTTACCATCAGCAATGCTATGATGGACAAGCCCATTGATATTTCATAACTTATGTTTTGAGATGCCGCGCGTATAGCGCCTAAAAGCGAATATTTATTATTGGATGCCCATCCGCCAATCATTACGCCATAAACACCAAGGGAAACAACACCCAGTATATACAACACGCCAACATTAATATCAGCCACCTGGAGATCAATCACTGTAGTGCCGAAAGTTAACTTTTGTCCCCAGGGAATTACAGCTGAACCTATGCAAGCTGTAAGTATAGATAATGACGGACCCGCGATAAATAAAAAAGCGCTGGCATTTGTCGGTATAATTTCTTCTTTCAGAAACATTTTAGCACCATCGGCAAAGGGCTGAAACAGCCCGTAAGGTCCGGCACGGTTAGGTCCAAGCCTATCCTGAAAAAACGCCGCTACTTTACGCTCCGCATAGGTGGAATATAAAGCTATTAATAAGCTGATAGCAAATATGATTACTACCAGTATAAATTTAATTATGATATCTGCTATTTCCATTATAAGCGTGTGTCACGTTCAAATTGAACTTCATTTGCCTCTTTTAACAAATGATTTGTTTTTACAACCGGTAAAGGTATAAATTCATAATGATTGGAACTGATAACTGATTTATTCGAAACTTTTTCCGGCCCTTCAATTTCCCAGTCAGCTGTGCTTTTTTGGTCAAAGCGGCATGTATTGCAAATAAACTCCTCAACTTCTCCGTTTTTATCTTTCCGGGCGGTTACCCGTATTACTTCGGCGCCTTTATACCAAAGTGTCACTTTACCGCAGCATTTATCACAATGGCGATGTGCCTGTACCGGCTTAGTAAACCAAACCCTGTTTTTAAAGCGGAAGGTTTTATCGGTTAAAGCGCCTACAGGGCATACATCAATTACGTTTCCCGAAAAATCGTTATCAACTGCATGATGGATATAAGTAGAAATTTCGGAATGGTCGCCCCTGTTTAATATGCCATGGAAACGGTGATCTGTAATCTGATCGGCAACAAAAACACAACGATAACATAAAATGCAACGGGTCATGTGTAACTGTATTTTATCGCCAATATCTATTTTTTCAAACGTGCGGCGGTCAAATTCATACCGTGTTTTTACCGCGCCGTGCTCAAAAGCCAGATCCTGTAAATGGCATTCACCAGCCTGGTCACATATCGGGCAATCCAGCGGATGGTTTATTAAAAGCATTTCTACAATGCCTTTACGGGCCTCAATAACTTCGGGTGAAGTAATATTTTGCACTTCCATCCCATCCATAACCGTAGTACGGCATGATGCTACCAACTTTGGCATCGGGCGGGGATCTTTATCAGAACCTTTGCTTACTTTTACCAAACAGGTGCGGCATTTACCGCCGCTGTCTTTAAGCTTGGAATAATAGCACATAGCAGGCGGAACAATATCGCCACCTATTTGCCTCGCGGCATTAAGGATTGTTGTTCCCGGCTCTACTTCTGTAGGTATTCCGTCTATTGTTACTTTTACTGACATTTTATATTTGCCAAAATTATGTTTTATTTTTTAGTGCTTCAGGGTTTCAATTTAAATTTAAAAAAGCATCATCTAAAGCCAGCTCTAAACCTGGTAATATCGGTGTAGTAATTTTGTCGCCAAAAGTTAACGCCCTGCCGCCGGCGATGAATTTCCCTTTCTCTGTTAGAACATACCTCAATAAGCATTGCTCAATCGGATAAACTACCCAATATTCCTTAACGCCAAATACTTCATACAGATCATATTTTATTGGTAAATCTTTAGCGTTGTTTCCAGATGACAAAATTTCAACTACCAGATCTGGCGCTCCTAAACAACTTCGTTGATCAGCCAATTTACCTGGATCGCAAACGATACATACGTCCGGTTGGACTACAGTTTTGACTTTTTTGTCGCTCTTTTCATTCCGAACTAAACGAACGTCAAAAGGGGCTATAAAAACTTCACATGGTTTATCTAAAAGAAAGTTAGCAAGTGGTCTTAATAAATTTACTATAATCCGTTGATGATTAATGCTTGGCGCCGGACTCATTTTAAAGATTTTACCTTTAATTAACTCTAAACGCTCGTCAAACTTCCATAACAGATAGTCTGCATAGGTATAAGTTTTTGAGAAGTCTAAATCATCGATACTTTTCATGCA
>Ga0302319_10014555_pt1 | contig 14656 bp, 7 predicted proteins | sample Bog_T0_2_FD_203319 | JGI IMG/M metagenome (GOLD analysis project Ga0302319, IMG submission 203319) | Peat permafrost microbial communities from Stordalen Mire near Abisko, Sweden - Bog_T0_2 | ecosystem: Environmental > Terrestrial > Soil > Wetlands > Peat | place: Sweden: Abisko, Stordalen Mire... | reverse complement strand
GCCGCCAATGACAAAAAGGTCGAAGCGTTTATTCGCCCTGGCTGTCAGCTTCCGCTCTTTCAGAATCTTCCGGCAAGTCATGTCGTATTGGCGGCGGATCGCCCCCACGCTGGGAACCTCTGGGATTTGCCCACCACCCTGCTCCTTGAGGCGTCGTGCTGTTTCGACGTCGCAGCGCCACACCTCGGCCAGCTCAATGTCGAACTTGCCGCCGCCTACGGCTTCGGTGGAGTCGGCAAGGTAGCTCGGCTTCATCCCTCCGTTAAAAAAGAAGGACACTTCCGTCGTTCCGGCGCCGACATCGACAATGGCGTAGGTCTTCTCCTCGGGCCCCCGCGGTGACTCCAAGAACGCCTTAACAGCAGCCATGCCTTCGGGTTGGATCAAGTAGTTGCGATCCGCTGCCGGCGTAAACGTGCGCATCAGTTCGCTGGCTTCACGCAGCAACGCCGTTTCCGTTGGATTGGACACTCGCCCGCGCAATTGCATCGCAACGCCGGCCATCTTCTCCCAGGAGGACTTGCTGTCGACTACATCGAGGTGGTCCATCGGACACCCGATATTCCAGATCAGGACGACGTCGTCGTTCGGAAAGGTCTGCTTCAGGCGCTGTTCCACCTGTTGAAACACGTGAGCGAGAAACAAACACCCAAGAACGGCGGCCGGCACTCGGGTATCTGTTCCGGGTAGCTGTATCTGTCCGCATTTTGCAATCGAACCGTCACACCGGCAGACGGATGGATTTCGTCGGCAAAGGACGCAGAGTTTAATCGAGGGCAACCAAACGTCCCCTTCACCGGGGGCGGAGTTGCCGAAGACGAGTGCATCGCCACGAACACATACAGTGGAAGGGAGCAGGACCGACTCAAGGCCCTTGAGGTCCGGCCGCCATCGAAACAGCTCGAAATAGTTCTCGCTGAGGTCCTGCCAGACAACCTTCGTCGAACTGGTTCCGAAGTCAACTCCGACAATCAACGTCCGTTCGTATCGTCGGAGCAGACGCTTCTCAGTTGGCTTCTTCTGCGGCGGAATTTGTTTCTCGGGTAATGCGGCCTTAGACGCCGCCGAAGGCTGCGGTCGGGAAACGGGCGGCGCCTGAGGGCCGGACTGCTTCTGCGAACTGGAGACAGGTGTTGGCTGCGAGTCCGGATGCTGGGGGCGTCGTCGGCCCTTTGCGCCCGTGAGCGCCGCCCACAGATAACCCAGCTTGGAGAAGAACCCTTTCATCCGCGTCTCCTGAAACCTCGAACCTATTCCACGAACAACACCCCTGCCGCCTTAATCGTATATTCAGCCGTGATTGATCGCAGGCTCTCGATCTCAGTCTGCCGAATCTGCTGCTCGTCGGTCAACCTTCGGATAGTGCCTTCAAGCATCCTGATGTAGGACAGTTGCTGCTGCCTTGCACGGGCGTTCTGCAGGAGGATATTCTTCCTGCTGATTTTCACCCTGTAGGATTCGGTGACGCTGGCCATCCGCGCGCCGACGAACGCCTGATTAAGCCGTTCGACGCTGTCACGCCGAGTATTAAATCGCTCCACCAGGACGGTCTGCGCCGTCTGGTACGCCTGTTGCAGAATCTCGGGGTCAATGGACGGAACGGGCATGTCAGCGCCTTCAATTACCATCCGGCCGAGACAGAGTTCCGAAGCGTCTTCAGAGAGAACATCGAGCGAGCTTGCATTAACAATGACCGGCAGCAAGGCATCCTGCTCGCGCGCAGCCCGGATCGTTGCCCGCCCCAGCAAATACAGGTACTCCCCTCTGGGGAGAGTGTCTGATGCAGTCAACTGAACCCGCGCCACGGAATGGAACTGGTTTTCATTTCGCCGGAACTCATCTACGATGGCCCGGATGAAAAAGTGCCGCAGGTGGATAAAACAGACCTGCCGGTTCTTCTCAGCAACCTCCGGGTCGAAAGTCACGCGCAATGTCTTCAGGTAGAGCAGACGGCAGAATTCCGCTTTCAGGCTGTCTTCCGGCTGCCGCAGGATGAACTGGTACAGCTTGTCGCCTCCATCAAACTGGTACACGCCGGGCGACTCTTCCACCAACTCGGAGCGCCGGTCAAAATTCCTGATGAAATCCTTCACGAACACCACGAGGTCGTCGGCGCTGATGAAGCGTCCGAGCTTCTCGGCGCGATCCACCTCCTGCCGGTAGTACTCGTCATGTCCAATAAATTGAGGGCTTTCTCGTTCCCATTCCGCGAACTGGACCTTCCGCTTCTCAAGTAACAATCCCGCGTGGTCGATCTTCGCCTTCCGTTGCTCATCCGTTAAATCCGGATCGAACAAGTCTCTGGTTAAATTCGTGATCTCCGCCCCAAGAATCGCCTCCAGGTCGCCAATGTACGATTCAAAGAGGTTGATTCTCTTGTAGAGTCGGGTAAGAATCTCGTGCTCGATTGTGCCGGGCGCCGACAGGTTGAAAATGAGAATCTTTTCGGCCTTCTGGCCGAATCGGTCAAGCCTGCCGATCCGTTGTTCGACCACCATGGGGTTCCAGGGCAGGTCGTAATTGAACAGGATGTGGCAAAACTGGAAATCCAGACCTTCACTGCCAACCTCGCTGGATAGTAGGATCTGATACTTTCCTTCCCGGAAACCGGCTATCCTCTTCTCGCGGTCGTCCGGAGAGAAAGATCCACTGATCACGGTGTTCGAATAGCCGAGTGCGTCCAGCTTTCGGGACAGATAACTCAAGGTCTTCTTGAAGTAGCTGAAAATAACCACCTGTTCACCCGGCTGTTCCACCTGAAGGTGCTCGAGGCTCTCTTTCAGCGCCTTGAATTTGCTGTCCGGTTGGCCATCCTGGTACCATTGCCGGATCAGATTGCGGAGTTCATCACCGCGGGCGTCAGCAGAATCGTTACTTTGGAGAGTCCAATCTTCCGAATCAGCATCGGATGCCTCGTCCTCAAGACCCGCGATCGTCTCCGCTCCGACCTGTGATTGATAATGCTCAACCATCGCCGGAATACAGCTTGCCAACTGTCGTTGCGGCATCATCAGGCCAAACAGAAATGCGGTATCCTTGCCAGCGCGGCGGTAGGTTTCCCGGACGAAATTGATGACAGCCTTATATAGACCGTGCTCAGCGGCCGTCATGTGAATCTCCACGACGCGCGCATGACGAGCGGACCCTTGGTGAACATCCCTTCTCCGGGTGCGGCTAAAGATGCGAGAGAGAAAATTTAATTCGGAGAGATTGCGCTGGATCTCCACCGTCGCGCGACGGTCCGCCGGATCGGATTCGCGCAGTTGACGCAGGGTATCCTCGTACAGCGGGTGCCGCCGGAGTGCCTGACTGACAGATTCCCATCCTTGTGCCAGATCGCCAAGGCTGGTTCGAAAGTTCGACGTCTGCCAAGCTTTCGAGAAAAATTCCGCTTTGTTTTCTCCAAGACCCTTAAGCATCGCGTGCGCGGCTTCAAACCGGCCAGGCTCCTGCCGAGCGATCTTCTGTTCGGCCGCGACAATCTGGCTATTGAACAGCATGCAGGCTTCAAAATATGGAAAAGAGGCGAACTCCTCTTCATCAAGCAGGGAGAGGAGATTAAATAGATCCCGCGAACCGATCTGGATCGGTGTTGCCGTGAGCGCAAGCACGGCGTCGGCCGACTCCGCAGCAACGCGGCAGGCCTTATGGACCTTGGTTTCCGAATTCTTTAGGTGGTGGGCCTCGTCGATGATCAGGACGTCGAGAGGCGGAGGCGCTGCTTCCCAGTCCTGCATAACACCCGTGTTCCTAAACGACTCAAGGCTGCAGATGGCTCGCAATTCCAGGTCCTCATCTTCCCGGTAGCGACGATGAAACTCCCGCAACTCCTTCGCCCGCCAGATCTCGAAGCGAAGGTCGAAGCGCTTGCGCATCTCCATCTGCCACTTGAAGCAGAGCGAGGCCTTGCATACGATCAGCACCCGGCGGAACGTGTGAGGATGCCTCGCGAGCATCTCGCAAAGGATGAAACCCGCCTCAATCGTTTTTCCAAGACCGACTTCATCCGCCAGAAGCAGTCGCTGTTTCGAAGAACGGAGGAATTTCAATAGAGGCTTGAACTGATAAGCCTGAAACTCCGTTCGGCTGGCGCGCAGAGAGTAGAGAGTGTCCTGCAACGGGCGCTGCAGGCGCTCGTAGGTCAGCAACCGAGAGAAAGTGCTCTTGTCGCCAAACTCACCCTCCGTTAGGAGTTCCTCGGGAGACATCTCCAACTTCACCGAATCGAGATCGGTCTCCGCCAATTGGAGTGGGCCTGGGCTGCTTGGGAAAAGCACCCGATAATAATTCCGCCCAGCAATAGTCAGCGCGGCTCCCCAGATACTTCCTCGTTCGTCGCGTTTGTTGCGGCGAACAACAATATCCCCGTGCTGGAAAAGTGTCGTCACTCTCTCCTTGGCTCCAAAGTCGCGTCCCACGAAAGGCCAGTTGCTGAGTCGTCTAATATAGCGTAGTGCGATTGGAAACCACAGTTCCAGAGCAAGGTCAACTCGCAATCGTCCGGCAAAGGCGATACGTGGTCACCGATATTCGCCAAAGCGCTGCGACAGTAAACTCGTCATTGGCCGCCCTGCCACAGCACCTTGTCAGCCTAACGTCCATAGAAGACGACGCCCTCGGTGAGGATCTTCAGGTTATTTGGGAACTGGAGCCGGGCGCCCGGGCGATAGAAAAAATGGCGCTGCCGGAGCCGCGGGGCTTCGATCAACCGGCCCAGCTGGAAGCATTCCTTGACGCGGTTCGATGGGGAGCCTCTTCAATCGCGGATACCCGTCAGCTCCAATCGCCGTTTCGAAGCGGAATCGAGACGGAAAGCTATCAGCTCGACCCTGTCGTCCGCGCGATCCAAATGCCCCGCGTCAATCTCCTGATCGCCGACGATGTCGGTCTCGGAAAGACAATCGAGGCGGGCCTGGTCGTTCTGGAATTGATGCTTCGTCAGCGCGCAAACCGGGTTGTCGTCGTTTGCCCAGCCCCGCTGCAGATCAAGTGGCGTGACGAAATGCTGGAGAAGTTCGGCCTCGAATTTCGGATTGTCGATAGCGCGCTTGTGAAACAGCTCCGGCGGGAGCGCGGGCTCTACGCGAATCCATGGACACACTTCCCCCGCCTGATCACCTCGATGGACTATCTGAAGCGTGAATACCCGCTCCGAGTCTTTCGCGAGGCGGTCGCCCACGCCAACGGTCAGCCCGGACTTCGGGATTTTGACATCCTCATCGTTGATGAAGCGCATAATGTCGCTCCGAGTGGAACGGGGAACTACGCGCTCGATTCGCAGCGAACACAAGCCCTCCGGGAAATCGGCGATCACTTCGAGCACAAGTTGTTCCTCACGGCGACGCCCCACAACGGCTACAAAGAAAGCTTCACAGCCCTCCTCGAACTGCTGGATCGGCAGCGCTTTGCCCGCACTCTCGATCCGGACCCGGCCCAGCTGCGAGCCGTCATGGTCCGGCGGCTGAAAAGCGAAATTAAAGATTGGGACAACACAGATAAATTCCCTCGCCGGGTTCTGGAACACATCCCGGTGGATTACACGGACGAAGAGAAGCGCACCCACGCCCTGCTGGCTGAGTATGCGAAGTTGCGCGCCGCCGGGTACCGCGACAACCCGGAACGCTTCGCCACTGAATTCGTTTTGAAGCTACTGAAAAAGCGACTGTTTTCGTCTCCGCAGGCGTTCCTCAATACCCTCAACCGGCACCGCGCCTCGCTCCGGAAGTCTGCGCGTTATGAGAACCTCACCCGGTCTACCGGCGCGCTCGCGCGGATCTTTGACCAGGCCGAAGAGGACTTCGCGGACGAGAACGAACAGCAGGAAGCCGAGACGGAAGCGCTGGAAGCAGCGGCCCGCGCGTTCCGACCGCCATCCAAATCCGAAGACGAAATCCTGAACGATTTGGCTGCGTGGGCGGAACGTGCCGCCGCCCAACTCGACAGCAAGGCCGGGAAATTGATCGAGTGGCTCGGTTCCATCGTCCGACCTGGTGGCCGCTGGAGTGACGAACGCGTCATCATCTTCACGGAATACCGCGACACCCAAAAGTGGCTTCACGATCAATTAGCCACTCGCGGATTCAAAGAAGGCGACCGTCTCGAATTACTGTACGGCGCGCAGGATTCGGTCGACAGGGAGCGCATCAAAGCAGCGTTCCAGTTCGATCCCAAAGAAGCCCCGGTCCGCATCCTCATCGCAACCGACGCGGCGAGCGAAGGCATTGACCTCCAGCGGCATTGCCATCGTCTGATCCACTTTGAAATTCCTTGGAACCCCAACCGGCTCGAACAGCGCAATGGGCGTATCGACCGACATGGCCAGCGATCTAAAGAGGTCAACGTCTATCACTTCGTCGCATCGGATTTCCGGGAGGAATCGGAACACGCTGAAGGTTCGGGGAGTTCGCTCGCAGCCGACCTCGAGTTCCTGTACCGCGCAGCAAAGAAGATCCAGCAAATTCGCGAAGACCTCGGCAAAGTCGGCCCGGTCATCGCACAGCAAGTTGAAGAGGCAATGCTCGGCAAGCGGAAACGCCTCGACACGTCGCGCGCCGAGCGGGAAAATGAGCCGGTCAAGAGGCTTCTACGCTTCGAGCAGAACATCCGCGAGCTCTCGCGCAAACACTCCGATCAACTTGAAGAGACCCGCCGCGCCCTGCACGTCACTCCCGGCAATATTGAGGCCGTGGTGCGTATCGCCCTGGAACTGGCACGGCAGCCGAAGCTGATTCCGGCGACCCTCGAAGACGGTCTCCATGTTCACCATGTGCCGAGGTTTTCAGATCCTTCCTGGCAGCCTTGCCTTACCGGCCTCCTGCACCCTCACACTCAGCTGCAGCGTCCAATTACGTTCGACCCTGACGCGGTGAAAGACCGCGACGATGTGGTTCTTGCGCACTTGAACCACCGATTGGTTCAGCGATGCCTGCGGCTTCTCCGGTCCGAAGTCTGGGCTCCCGCGGATCGCCAGAAGATCCACCGCGTGACCGCCCGGATCGTCCCGCATGGACTGCTCCGTGCGCCGGCTGTTCTGGCTCATGCCCGCCTGACCGTTGTTTCAAGCGACAGCCTCCGGCTGCACGAAGAACTGATTTCTGCGGGCGGCATCATCCAAGAGGCCCGGCTGGAGCGGTGGAACGTCACCCAGACGAACGAATTCCTCGCACTTGGAACCAACGCTGAACCGCCGGAATCGGTCCGCCTTCGGCTGCGAGCCCTTTGGCCCCAACTCAGCCGGCCGCTGATGGCTGCGGTTGACGCCCGAGGAAGAGAACGCACTGAGTCGATTCGGAAACAACTGGCCGACCGCGCCGAGGACGAAATCAAGAAGATCACCGCCGTACTGACTGAACTGGACGCGGCGATCCGGTTGGAACTTCAGCGACCGCCAAACCTCCAGTTGTCCCTGTTCACCGAGGCCGAACGTGATCAGGACCAGCGCAATCAAGATGCCCTGGCCGCGCGTCTCGTGGAACTCCCCGACGAGATCGAGCGCGAAACGAGAACGATCCGCGAACGCTACGCCGATCCCCAGCCACGCCTTTTCCCGGTCGCTGTGACGTTCCTCGTCCCGGAGGGACTGGTCTAATGTCCGCAGCCAGTGAATACGCGGAACTGCTGAAGCTGATTGAGGTCTCGGGCCCGTTCCTGAGCCTCCCCGTTTTTAAAGAAACCTTCCCGCAGGGACTTGTCAAAGACGATCCGGCTCTCACGCGAGAAATGAAGGAACTGTACGAGGAGTGGCGCGTCGCCCGTTCTTCGTTTCAGGGCTTCGTCAGTCCGGCACAGCGTGAATGGCTGGGAGCGGTATTCCAAACGCTGCTTGGGTGGCCGGCGGAAGGGATGGCTCAGGACAATGCGATCCCCCAGAATTTGAGCCATACGGTGGCTCAGCATCATGAGACGCTCCGCCCGGATGCCGTCCTGCTCGATGCCGGCAAACCGCGCCTCTTAATTTCCATCCTCGCGCCCGACCAGCAGCCCGATCGCCGCCCGGCCTCGACCACCTGGAACGCCACAAGCGCCACGCGCATGGCGGAGTTGCTTCACGCCACCCGCATCCCGGTCGGCTTGGTGACCAACGGGGAACGATTCACGCTGGTTTATGCGGAGCCCGGTCAACCAACCGGCTTCGCAGACTTCCGAGCCGAACTGTGGTTTGACGAACGCCTGACCCTGCGCGCCTTCAGCGACTTCATCTCAGCGGACGCGCTCTTCAACCGTCCGCCCGAACAAGCCATAGAGGGTCTATATCGCCGGAGCCTCGAAAATCAGCAGGAAGTATCCATCACGCTGGGCAGACAGGTCCGCCGGGCCGTCGAGATGTTCGTCTCGGCGCTCGACCGGGCAGATCGCGAAAGCGACCGCGCGCTCCTGGCGGGGGTTCCGGAAGAGCACGTTTACGAAGCCGCGCTGTTTCTGATGATGCGGCTGGTCTTCCTGTTCTTCGCGGAAGAGCGCGATCTGCTGCCCATGACCAACCCGGTCTACCGGGAAAACTACGCGGTCTCCACCCTCCACGATCAGCTGCGCGAAGCTGCGGATCGCCTCGGAGAAGAAGTTCTCGAGCGCCGCTACGACGCTTTCCCCCGGCTGCTCGCCACCTTCCGTGCCGTACACGGCGGTGTCGAGCATGATCTCGCCGCACTTCCGGCCTACGGCGGCGACCTGTTCGACCCGGACCGGTTTCCGTTCCTCGAAGGTCGGACGGCGGGTACCGACTGGCACAAGGCTCCGGCGCAGTCCTGTCCGATACACAATCGGACGGTCCTTCATCTGCTCCAGGCGCTCCAGTTCCTTGAAATCAAAGCGCCCGGCGGGTGGCGTGGCAGGGTCAGGTTCAAACGCTGTTCGGACAGGTGAACGGATTCTGCCCGCGTCACGGATTCCGGTCGCCGGAACTCGAAGATACGAACTCACATCAGGCGTCGGGGAAATATCCGCCGGTTGCGACTCAGCCCCACGGGCTGCTTCGGCCGCCCGACCTGATCATTCAGGATGAGTTGCATCTGATCAGCGGTCCGCTGGGCAGTCTGGTGGGGATATACGAAGGCGCGATTGACCACCTGGCGACGTGGGAAGTTAACGGGAAGAAGGTGCGGCCGAAGGTCATCGCCTCGACTGCAACGGTTCGGCGGGCGCAGGCGCAAGTTGCCGCGTTATTTAACCGTACTGTTCGCGTATTCCCACCACCGGGGCTGGAAGCGGGTGCGAACTTCTTCTCGCGAGAGCTGCCAGTCAGTGAGTCGGCGCCGGGCCGTTTGTACGTGGGCCTTTGTGCTCCTGGGCGCCGGATTAAAGGATCGTTGATCCGCGTATATGTGGCCGCACTCGCTGCGGGCCAAACGCTCTATGAAAAATACGGGGATTCGGTGGACAGCTTCCTGACGGCAGTTGGTTATTTCAGTTCGTTGCGCGAATTGGGGGGTATGCGGCGTCTGGTGGACGATGATGTTCGGTCACGTTTGACTCAGGTGGAAAAACGCGGCTTAAGAAAGAGGAACCTGCGCTTACCTCAAGCGGTTGAGGAGTTGACCTCGCGAAAATCGGCCACCGATATCCCGACCTTGCTGGAACGGATGAAGCAGAAGTTTCCCCCGCTCGGACAGAAGGCGATCCAAACGCCGCTCGATGTTCTTCTCGCAACAAACATGATTTCGGTTGGCATCGATGTGGGGCGGCTCGGATTGATGATTGTCGCCGGACAGCCAAAATCGACCGCCGAATACATCCAAGCAACCAGCCGCGTGGGCCGATCCAGTCCCGGTTTGGTGCTGACGGTCTACAATTGGGCGCGCCCGCGGGATCTTTCGCACTTCGAAGGCTTCCGGCATTATCACGCTACCTTCTACCGGCAGGTAGAGGCTTTGAGCGTCACGCCCTATTCGACGGGGTCCTTGGATAGAGCGCTGACTGGTGTCCTAGTCAGCGTGATCCGGCAGGCGTCCTTTGACCTGAACAGCAACGGGGACGCCCAGTCGATGCTGGCCGTGAACAAGTCGGTGCAGGCAGCTCTCGCGTATCTGCCGATCCGGGCGGCTGAGGCGGGTATAGGAGGCCAGGCTCTCCAGAGCTTCGTGGACCAGGCGCTGCTACAGCGGCTCGGGAAATGGGCGCAGCGGGCGAAGAAGATGACCGGGGGCGCGCGTCTGGGATATCAGGACGGGCGTGACGGCGTTACCACCGCCCTCCTCAAAATGCCGGGTACGACGGAATGGACGGACTTCACGGTTCTGAATTCTCTTCGGGATGTTGAACCCGAGGCGGACTTCGTATTCAATGATGACGGAATGGACGCGGTGGAGGTGAACCAGTGAGCGGCAGTGTCGTTGGATCGATACGGCCCACGCAGTTGATTTCCACGTTCGGCATCGGGTCTGCCGTGGATCTCCCACAGGTTTCGGTGATCGTAATGGGGCTCGACGAGTGGCCAGTCGGAGAGATGCTGGAAATTCGCGAGGATCGATTGCTTCGGGTTGTCCGCCAGGTCGCGGGACCGCAGGTCAAGCAGTTGAAGGCCGCGCCCGTCAAAGAAGATGACGACATCAAACGCCCGTTTTTTAAGAACAGCAAGGGATCGGAAGGCGTGCCGGTCGCGGCGTTTCCGCGATGGCTCGTTTGCACGCAGTGCCGTCTGCTTGCACCGATCCGGTCGGGGCTGTTCGAATTCAAGTATGATCCGGTGAGGCAAGAACGCTCCCGCTTCATTCACAAGAATTGCCCGCGGCTGCCAAATCCATCTGCGATCCCCGCACGTTTTCTCTTGGCATGTGAAAACGGTCATCTCGACGACTTTCCATGGCATGAGTATCTTCACGGAGACCTGCAGTGCTCAGGTCCTCTGGAATTGCGCGATCAAGGCCCGAGTGGGGAAGCCGCTGACATTTTTCTGCAATGCCGCGCCTGCAACAGGATCAAACCCATGGCCCCAGCATTCTCCGAAGAAGGAAAGGCTTCTATGCCTTCGTGCCGTGGCTGGCATCCGCACCTTCGAGTAGCAGCGCCGGAGCCTTGCATCAAACAGCCGCGGCCGATCGGTCTTGGTGCCACCAACATGTGGTTCGGGAACACACTTTCTGCTCTCTCGATTCCGATCTCGACCGATCCACTGGAACAGTCGGTCGAACAGGATCTTGCGAGCTTGTTTGAAGAGGCCCAAACGGAACGTGAAATTATGTTTGCCCGCAAGGGAGTAGAAAAGTACGATCCCTATTCGGATGCGCAAATATGGGCGGTAGTTCAGAGGCTGCGATCCGATGTCCTCCAGGAGGTGCTTAGTCCAAAGGATCTGAAGGTGCCGGAATGGAGGCTATTCTCCCAGCCCGACCCGAAGAAAAATAGCCCGAACATGCGGCTTCGCATTGAACCTCCGCCGGCCAAATACGCCAAGTGGATCGAAGGGGTTGTTCTGATCGATCGGTTGCGCGAAGTTCGCGCACTGGTTGGATTCTCGCGGCTCGAAGCGGCCGGGGAAGATTCGCCGACGCAGCTTGCCCCTTTGCGTCGGGGCCCTGCTGCGTGGGTACCGGCGGCGGAGGTCAGGGGCGAAGGGCTGTTCCTTCGTATCTCGGAGGCCGAACTCTCAGCTTGGCTGAGCAAGACCGGAAAACTTAGCGGGCAGTTCTTCGCCGCTCATAAGAAGTGGCGTGCACAACGCGGGCTCGAGCCATCGGGCGGCTTTCCCGGCATGCGCTATGTTCTCCTTCATTCGTTATCCCATGCCCTGATCCGGCAGTTCTCGATCGAATGCGGATACGGGGCGGCCAGTCTGCGGGAACGAATTTATTCGGCGGGACCGGAAGAGGGCGAAGCGATGGCGGGAATTTTGATCTATACGGCCGCACCGGACAGCGAAGGTACGCTGGGTGGACTCGTGTCGTTGGGACAGACGGCCATCCTAGAGCAGCATCTCGACCAGGCGTTCGAATCTTTGGAGATCTGTTCGTCCGACCCTCTCTGCGCGGAAACGCAGCCTGAACAGGAGTATACGTCGCTGAGAGGCGCCGCATGCCACACCTGCCTTTTCCTGCCCGAGACATCGTGCGAGCGCGGGAATCGTTACTTAGATCGCTCTGTGGTTGTTCCGACCATGGAGAAGGCCGCGAGTGCGTTCTTCCGGTAATGGATTCTGTGGTGCGTCGTCGCCCAGCGTCGCTCAAAAAGGCGATCGGCTATTCTTATTCGGGAGGGAGGCAGACATGAAGCTTTGGGAAAAGAGAACTATTAAAGTTTCGGATAGAGACGGGACTCTTCGCGCTTATCGCGCTTATCGCGCAACGCGAACGAAGACAATACCCGCGCTCGGCGTGGTCTCGAGCGCTATGAAGAATGTGGTCTGGAAGGGTTAAGTTATCGGCCGCGTCGCCCGGCACGCCAACCAGCTGTCCCAACGGATTGAGGCGGCGGGGCTCCCCTTGGGGCCCTCCGACTAGTAGAATGCCACTCCCCGGTTTTGAGCCGTGATCTAGATTCTATTCTCCTCCCAAGCGAAAGCATTTTAGAGAGGCTATAATCAAAAAAGTCTTACTTGCAGCGGAGAGCGTCCGGTATTGCCTACGTCGGCAAACTGAGTTCTCGTCAACTGAACACAGGAGCTCACAATGAACAGTATGCGCCCGTTCCATGTTTCAGTGGCTGCAGAAGCTTTCGCGGCAGGATCGCTGGCTCAAGCGGGATGTGATGTATCCGTCCAATATGGCGCTAATCAGCCAGAATACGATCTTATCGCCTCCAAAAATGACCGCTTCCTTAAAATCTCGGTTAAAGGAAGCCAAGATGGTGGGTGGGGACTAATTCAGAGCTACAAGAAGCCAGGGGTGAGCTACGCTGCGGCGGCGTCCCTTTGGGCGGCAGGCCAAAGTCCTAACGTCATCTATTGCTTTGTACAATTTCAACATGCGCCGATTGGCATTTGTCCGGGTATATATTTGGCGACTGTCTCAGAGGTTGCTGCGCATCTCACCTCTTGTCGAAATGGTCACGGCACCACCACGCTCTCCGTAGATTACACCTACCGAAAGGGGATTGGGGTGGGCTGCAGCGATGTTATACCTACCCTGTGGCGGTTCACTGTTTCGCGACTGGACGAGCTCTTTGCGGCACACGGCTAGCAGGGTCAGTGCTGCCGCCGTTACCACCAGGACTTTTTCCCCCATCTGTCCATTCTCCCGCGGAAATACCGCTATCTGCAAAGATCTCGCTGGTTCGATCGGAAAGAAAGCGGAGTCGCGAGCCAATGCAGATGAGGTGCAGTTTTACTAGGGTGGCGTCGCGAGAACCTTCGCGGACCACTGGGGGGAAACTGGGGGCCCGGACGCGTCCAAGGAATAGGAAATTCGGGTAAGGACGGGTAAAGCGCAATTAATGCAGCGTGTTAACCGGGACGCGTTAAACTACGCGTTATCTAAGGCATGTGTTGATAACAAAGGACTTAAGTTGGCTCCTCAGGTAGGATTCGAACCTACAACCCTTCGGTTAACAGCTAGGTAACTTCATCAAGAGAAGCCGCTTATCTCTTTGCCAACGGCTCGCACACCTTACGCTAAGTTGCTAACGGTAGCGAGTTTAGCCGCGCTCGCATGACCACCGTCTTGGAGGGTCAAAAGCGCAGCATTGCCCAGCGTTTCGCTATTCACTACAAGGAGTTTGAAGTAGCATCCCCACAAAACTCCCCACAAAAGCAGGAAAACATGATTTTCGTGTTATGTTCTGCACAAGAGACCCATGCAGGACGACACATACGAATCCTTTCTCACCCGCTTGCCGGAATCCGTTCGCGCGGTCATTGAGGCTGAGTCGATTCGTGCTGGACGAGAAATCCCGCGTGAACGACGCTATGAATCAAATGCGTTCCATGCTCACATCCTCACGCTAAAGCGCGAGGCTCTTGTCAAGAAATACATCATGAGGGTATTTCTCGCCTTCTCTCGCGCAGTCTGCAAACTGGGGGTGGGCGGACCGTTCGCAGTTCGCGAATTCGAGTCAGAATGCCGAACGTTCTTGCGCCTCCTGGCCACAAGAGCCTACCGAGAATATCTCCCAACACCACAAGGATTGCTCGTCAGAAGCTATCTTTCGGATTTCGAAAAAACACTTGCGGGCTTCGAAGCCACTGAGGAATGGAAGCTGCACCAGGCTGGATTGCTTGAGGTTGAAGAACAGTACCTCGCGGAGTTGGATAGGCGCGCTGCATCTGATCACCTTGGGGACGACCCAGACACGGACCGGGCGCGACTATCGGACCTCTATGGCAGTCTTTCTGGTTTGGATGATGGGTATGAAGGCCCGTCCGTCGAATCCGGATCGGAGCCGATTTCTAGTGAAGAAGCCGCACCGGAAGAGTGCAGGGTGAAGACATCCACGATTTTGTGGATGTCCTGGGCGCGGAGGCGATTCTTGGGGCCGTCCTTCATGAAGCCGCTGCTCGCGTCAATCATGAAGATGCCCTTGCGCGTGTGGGCTTCGTATTTATCCACGATCACAATACAAGCGGGGATGCCGGTGCCGTAAAACAGGTTCGCGGGCAGGCCGATGATGCCCTTGATGTAGCCTTTGCGCACAAGATTGCGGCGGATGTCCGCTTCTGCGTTGCCCCTGAATAGTACGCCGTGCGGCAAAATGCATGCGCCCCGGCCCGTGCTCTTGAGCGAGCGAACAA
>Ga0302319_10014554_pt1 | contig 14657 bp, 16 predicted proteins | sample Bog_T0_2_FD_203319 | JGI IMG/M metagenome (GOLD analysis project Ga0302319, IMG submission 203319) | Peat permafrost microbial communities from Stordalen Mire near Abisko, Sweden - Bog_T0_2 | ecosystem: Environmental > Terrestrial > Soil > Wetlands > Peat | place: Sweden: Abisko, Stordalen Mire... | reverse complement strand
GGCCGCGGTCTCGCTGGGCGACTGGGTGGACTGGCGCACCGGGCGGCTCAGCTACCAGCACATGCAGCGGGTCCTCGAGGTCGAGTACGGCGGCCTGCCGGAGGCGCTCGCGAACCTGTATACGATCACCGGCGAGCAGCGCTACCTGCTGGCGGCCGAACGGTTCTACCACGCCCGTGTGCTGGACCCGATGGCCCGCAACCAGGACCGGCTGGACGGCATACACGCCAATACGACCGTGCCCAAGCTCGTCTCCTGCCTGCGGCTGTGGGAGGAGACCGGTACCGACCTCTACCGCCGGGCCGCGGTGAACTTCTGGGAGATGGTGGCCCGGCACCACACCTACGCCATCGGCGGGGCCAGCAATCACGAGCACTTCCATAAGCCCGGGGCCATCGCCGGGCAGCTGTCCAACTACACCTGTGAGAACTGTGTCAGCTACAACACGCTGAAGCTGACCCGCCTGCTGCACTTCCACCAGCAGGACCGGACCGACCTGGTGGACTACTACGAACGCGCGCTGTTCAACCAGCTGCTCGGCGAGCAGGATCCGGACTCACCGCACGGCTTCAACATCTACTACACCGGGCTGTCCCCGGGCGCTTTCAAGCAGCAGCCGCTGAACTACTTCCCGCACGGCAGCCCGGATGTCTACGCCACCAATTACGGCACCTTCACCTGCGACAACGCGACCGGCATGGAGACGCAGGCGAAGTTCGCCGACACGGTGTACTCCCGCGACGAGCGCGGGATCTCCGTGAACCTGTTCGTCGCGTCCGAGCTGACCTGCACCGACCGCGGCGTGACGCTGCGCCAGACCACCCGCTTCCCGGACGAGCCGAGTACCCGCATCGAGGTCACCGCCGGGATGGCCCTGATGACGATCCGGGTCCGCGTGCCGGCCTGGACGGCCGCGGCGCCGTCCGCCCGGCTGAACGGCCGGCCGGTCCACGTGACCGCGCGGGCCGGCGGCTGGCTGGCGGTGGACCGGCTGTGGCAGCGCGGTGACGCCCTGGAGGTCACGCTGCCGATGCGGCTGACGCTGGAGCCGGCGCCCGATGACCGGACCGTGCAGGCAGCGGCCTATGGCCCGGTCGTGCTGAGCGGCGCCTACGGCCGGGATGCGCGGACGGCGATGCCGAAGCTGCACGCCGGGTCGGTCAAGCCGGCCGGGGGACCGCTGGCGTTCGGCGCGAAGGCCGACGGCCGGGACGTCCGCCTGCTCCCGGTCGCGCGTACCCAGCATCAGCACTACACCGTCTACTGGAAGACGGGTTAACGCACCCTGCGCGTTGGTTCTAAGCCGCCCCACTTACCTGCGCGAACATCGTTGACCAACGTTGGCTGTGATTGGCCGTTTTCGGTTGTCGGATTGCCCGAAACTTGCCCCGTCACGGTCATCGCAGCGCCGCCGCCGCTTCAGCACTTTCGAGCGCGGCCACCCGAGCTGGGCGGCCAGTTGCACGCCAGTGAGCCCGGCGACCTTACGCAAGCGCTTCAAGCGCTCCGCTAGGCCGCCGGGCTCGTTAAGCGTCTCTCCAGTCGGCTGCAACGCGGCAGTTCCTTCGGTCAGGCGGCGGCTATCTCTTCCGCCGGGGTGGCGTTGCGGACTGCCAGGTCCCGCCAAACGCGAAAAGTCGAAACGATGCTCGGATCTGTGATGAGTGACTTGCAGGCAATCTCGCCAGCGTCCGCGCCCGCCCGCCAACCCAACCCCATCAGGGAGGCATCATGGCCGCTGACGTGTCGCGTCTCACCGCGGTGGGACACGACGCGTCGCTCGCGGCCGAGGACGACGACGCGTCGCCCTCGAGGCAGACACGACGGATCAGCAAACGGACGTCATGGGCGGATAACAAGCTCCCGCGCGGTCCGGACGCTAGCGACTTAGGGGGCGCCTCCGGACCGTGCGGGCACCCACGGCGGGGCTAAACTCGCCCGGTCCACCTGATCCAGCCTTTCCAGCCTTTCCATCAGGTCGACCAACTGCATCGCCTTAACTTCCGTTCCACCGCCATCCAGCCGGACCCGCCACATCGGGTCATGCTCACACGGCGGGAAGAACTCGGTATCGGGATGCAGCAACTGGTAACGCAGCTTCCGCGGCACCTGATCGTGAAGGTCAACAGCCCGTTCGCTCACCTCGCTCACCGCGGGTGCCTCTCTTCGGAGTAGTCGCGGATGATCGCGCTGCGCAACTCCGCCGGGGTCTTGCCGATTAATGTCCGGCCGTTACCGAGCCGCACAGCCCGCCACACCCCTAGTTCCTCGCGGACCTCGTAATACTCTCCCCATGTCAGCGTGAGGCTCTGCATCGCCTCGTCGCGTGCCTGGCTCTTCCGGTCTCCGATCCCTGTTTTGCCCATAACGGGTCACTTCCCCTCTGCTGTCCACACTCAAGTGCGCGGGCTGGAAGATCTAGGGAAAGAGGGCATTGCCAGGTGGGCCGGAAGACCCGAACCGGACTTTGTCCACGCTGGCCACGAAAAGGCGTCGGCCAGTCCCCACGGGGACTGGCCGGCTACTGGTGATATGCGAAGGGATCGGCGGCGGATATACGTAAACCGCTCCTCGCCGCGCAGCGGCTCCTTTTCGTGGCCCTCGCGCTGTTATGCCACAAATCGCAGCGCAACCGCTCAAGGCGCCTATCAGATCGCGTCATGTGAGATCGGCCAGGATCCGCTGACGGGGAACCCGGAAGACGACAACGACAGGTAGCGCCGATCCTTTCCCGCACGACTGAAGGAAGCTGACGATGGGATTTATCAAGGAAGTTAAGGCCGATACCGCCCGAAACCACGCCACTCGGGCACGCGAGGAAGGCCGCGGCGTATTCCTGTACCGCTTCGATGTCCCTTCCACAAGCTCCGGCTTCAGCCGGCCGGTTTCCGGCGCGGCCGAAGTCATCGAGGCGATCGAGCGGACCGGTTGGCGGCTCCAGCACGTGGCCTACGACGGGCACCAGTCGAAAAATGGGGCAGCGCTGCTGCTGTTCCGGTGAACAGCACGCATGGCGCGGCACGTGCCGCCAGGACAGGCCGAGAGCAGCCTCCCGGGCGGTGTCGTAGCACGACTTGCCGATGCTGACCGCATCGGGCACCGTCACACGTCGCCAGGTGCCGGAGCGGGTGCGCGGCGGCGCGCAGGCAGGAACGAAATACGCCGCCTCGTACGGAATGGTATTTCCATAACCTGCCACGCGCTTATCGCCCGGCATTCCGTTTTGCCGCTTTCCATGGCATACAGAGCGAATCGTAGTTAGCCGCCACTACGTCAACCGGAATGGGCTGGCATGCGTCAATCAATCATGAGCCAGCAGCCGCCTTATGGCCAGCCTTCCTCTCAGCCACAGGACTACACCCGGCAGGCGATGCACCCCGCAGTGCAACCGGAGCAGCCAAAATTCATAGCGCGTGACCCTGAACTGGCCCAGCCCGCTCACCGCCAGACGGCGGGAAAGCATCAGCCCGCGGGGAAACGGTACGGGCTGACCGGCGCGGAACCGTTCTGGTATGTCCTCGGCTGCATCTACTTCGGTGCCGCGTACATGATGAAACTGCCAGCGAAGAAAGCCGCGAGTGAGATCCTCAGCGAACTGCAATTCGACGGTGGCGGGCCCAGCCGCGGTTACGGTCTGACCGGCGCCGGAACGTTCTGGTACATGCTGCTTTGCATCCTCGGCTTCGGTGGCGCCTACTTCGCCAAAGTGTCGGCTAAGAAGGGGATGTGGGAACTGGTTGCGATCCTGCAAGCCGCCCCCGCCGAACACGCTGAAGCGATCCACCGGGCCCTGCACGAACCAGCAGCGAGGCGACAAGGCTACTAACGGGGTGTGCGGCGACCGGCGCAGGATGGCGGAGCTTGGAGGCCGTGGGGCCCGGGCCACCCTTGGATCCCGAGGAGACTCAGCAAGGAGCGAAACTTCTACCCGAGTGACTTTGACGCCACCTGGCCGCCGCACACATCTATTAGGTCGGGGCATGGTGCTCCCTCGCGTGGTCTCAGGTGGATCAGGCCGTCACGCACTCATGCCGAGATCAAGCTGCTCGCACGAGCCGGGCTCGACGTAGGAGTCGGCCATCTCATCGGTTGTCAATCCCGCGGTGATATACCGGCCGCGGGATGGGGGGTGCGCCCACAATGGAACGGCCACGGGCGATAGCGGGCTGCGTCCGCGCGTGTTACCGCCCGCCGCCGTTCCGATGTGGGCCGACTGGGCAGCACATGATCTTGTTACGGTTTGGTTGCTGCGGGTGAGATGATCCTGGTTCGCCCTTACGGTGCGGTCTATGCCGGTTGAGTTCCTGACGGATGATGAGGCGGCGGCGTACGGGCGGTTCGCGGAGCCGCCGTCGCAGGCGGACCTGGAGCGGGTGTTCTTCCTCGATAACGAGGACCTGAAGCTGGTCGGCCTGCGGCGCGGTGACCACATGAAGGCCGGCTTCGCGCTGCAGCTGGTGACGGTGCGGTGGCTCGGGACGTTCCTGGAGGATCCGCTCGACGTGCCGGGCGAGGTGCTGGACTTCGTGGCCGGGCAGCTCGGCATCGAGGACCCGGGCATGGTGAAGCGGTACACCGAGCGGGTGAAGACGAAGTCCGACCACCAGCAGGAGATCCGGCGGAGGTACGGGCTGCGGGACTTCGCGGACGCCGAGGCGGAGCTGACCGAGTGGGTGGCGGCCCGGGCGTGGACGTCCGGGGACGGGCCGAAGGCGATCTTCCTCGACGCGCTGGCCTGGCTGCGGGAGCGGAAGGTGCTGCTGCCGGGCGTGACGACGCTGGCGCGGCTGGTCGCGCGGGTGCGCGATGAGACGACGCACCGCCTGTGGCGGGTGCTGGAGGCGCTGCTGACCCCGGTCCAGCGGCGGGTGCTGGACCGGCTGCCGGAGGTCTCGCCGGGGGTGCGGGTCTCGGACCTGGAGCGGTGGCGCAAGGGGCCGCCGCCGCGCGGCAGCGGCCCGGCGATCATCGCGGCGCTGGACCAGGTCGCGGAGATCCAGGGGCTCGGGCTCGCAGGGCTGGGCGCCGAGGCGGTGGTGCCTCCGCGGAGGCTGGCTGAGCTGGCCAGGTACGGGATGACCGCGGACGCCTGGCTGATCCGCCGCCATCCCGATGACCGGCGGCTCGCGACGCTGCTGGCCACGGCCCGGTACCTGGAGGCCAAGTCCGTCGACGACGCGCTGGAGCTGCTGGACCTGCTGATGTCGGCCGAGCTGCTGAACAAGGCGCAGCGGGAATCCGACAAGGACAAGGTCCGCAGGCACCCCCGGCTCGCGAAGGCCTCGGTGCGGCTCGCCGTGGCGGTGGAGGCGCTGTTCGACTCCGACGGCTGGGGCGGCCCGGACGAGGAGCCGCGGGTCTCGGCGGTGTGGGAGGCGATCGAGGCGGTCGTCTCGCGCGCCGACCTGCGCGCCGCGCTGCACGTAGTCAGCGAGGAGGCGCCGCCGCTCGGCGCGGAAGACCCGGACGACTGGCGGGCCGAGCTGGTGACTCGCTACCAGACGGTGGCCGGGTTCCTGAAGATGCTGACGGAGGTGATCTCGTTCGGGCGAACGCCGAGGGCGCGCCGGTGCTCGCCGCGGTGCGCGCCCTGCCCGGCGTGCTCGCCTACCGGGGCAAGCTGCCCGCGCCGCTGATCCCCGGCCGGCTATCGACGAAGGCGCGGTGAACGGCCCGTGGCGGCGGCTGGTGTTCGGCCACCCCGCGCACGAGGGCGGCGCGGTCAGCCGGCACGCCTACGCGTTCTGCGTGCTCGAGCAGTTCTGGCGGGGCCTCAAGCGCCGTGACATCTGCGCCGAGGCCTCCACCCGGTGGCGCAACCCGCAGGCCCGCCTCCTGGAAGGACCCGCGTGGGCGGCCGTCCGCGGCGACGTGCTGACCGCCCTGGGCCTGCCCGGCGAACCGGGCGCGCTGCTGGCCGGGCACGCCAGGACGCTGGACGCCGCCTACCGGGAAGTCGGTGGGCGGCTGGCCGTCAACGACGACGTCCGCATCGACGACGACGGGAAGATCCACCTGACCGGCGTCAAGGCCATCGAGGAGCCCCCGTCGCTGGTTGACCTGCGCGCACGCACCGCCGCCATGCTGCCCCGCGTCGACCTGCCCGAGGTGATCCTCGAGGTCATGTCCTGGGCGCCGGAGCTCGCGGAGGCGTTCACCCCGGTCTCCGGCGGCCGGTCCCGGGTGGACGGCCTGCCGGTCTCGGTCGCCGCGTGCCTGGCCGCCCACGCGATGAACATCGGCTACCGGCCGGTCGCCAAGAAGGGCGTCCCGGCGCTGGAGCGGGCGCGGCTGTCGCACGTCTACCAGAACTACGTCCGCCCAGAGACCCTCGCGGCGGCGAACGCCCCGCTGGTCGCCCGGCAGGCCGGCCTCCCGCTCGCGCAGGCGTGGGGCGGCGGCCTGGTCGCCGCCGTCGACGGGATGCGGTTCGTCGTCCCGGTACCGGCCGCGTTCGCCCGCCCAAACAGGAAGTACTTCGGGTCCAAGCGGGGCATGACCTGGCTCAACGCCATCAACGACCGCGGGATGGGCCGCGGCGCCAAGATCGTGTCCGGCACGGTGCGGGACTCCCTGCACATGGTCGACGTCATCTTCGGCCTGGACGGCGGCGAGCTCCCCGAGATCGTCGTGTCCGACGAAGGGTCTTACTCCGACGTCGTCTTCGGCCTGCTGGAGCTGCTGGGCATCTCCTACCGCCCCGCCCTGGCCGACCGCCCGACCAGAAAGGGTGGCGGATCTCCGCCTCGGCCGACTACGGGCCGCTGAGCACGTTCGCCCGCGGCCGGGTCGACACCGCGAAGATCCGCCGGAACTGGGAGGACATCCTGCGGGTCGTGGCCTCTATATACACCGGCACCGTGCGGGCCTACGACGTGGTCACCATGCTGCAGCGCGACGGGCACCCGACCGCGCTCGGCGAGGCCATCGCGATGTACGGGCGGATCTTCAAGACCCTGCACATCCTCAGCTACATCGACACCGACGAGACCTACCGGCGCGACATCAAGGGCATCCGCAACCTGCAGGAAGGCCGCCACGACCTGGCGCGCAAGATCTGCCACGGCCGCAAGGGCGAGCTGTACCACCGCTACGAGCGCGGCCTGGAGAACCAGCTCGGCTCCCTCGGCCTCGTGCTCAACTGCGTCGTGCTGTGGACGACCGTCTACCTCGACGCCGCCGTCCGCCAGCTCAGAGCCCAGGGCTACCCGGTCCTGGAGGAGGACATGGCGAGGCTCTCTCCCTTCGTCAGACGGCACCTCGGCGTCCACGGCACCTACAGCTTCGTCCTGCCGGACCTGGCCCCCGGTGCCATCCGCGAGCTCCGCAACCCCGACGACCCCGAGGAGGACGACGACTGACGCCCCGGGCAGACAGCCCGCCCTGCTGCCACCGCGGGGCGGGCCCGTAACACGGCGCCGGGCCGCACAATGGAGGCATGGAAGGATGGTTCCGTGACAGGAGCCGATACCGGCGGCCTCGGGCGTGTGTTCAATGAGGTCCCCGAACTCTACGACCGGACGCGGCCGACCTACCCGGACGCGCTTTTCGCGGACCTCACTGAGAAAACCGGCCTGGGCCAGCGGTCGCGGGTGCTCGAGGTGGGCTGCGGCACCGGCCAGGCAACGCGGTCGCTGGCACCGCTCGGGTGCCAGGTGACCGCTGTCGAACCCGGGGACGGCCTGGCGGCGCTGGCCCGCCAGCGCCTCGCGGCCTTCGGCAACGTCAATGTCGAGTCATCGACGTTCGAGGACTGGGACGACCGCGGCCGGCGCTTCGACGTCCTGGTGGCCGCGTCATCCTGGCACTGGGTCGATCCTGCGGCCGGCTGGCCCAAGGCCCGCGATGTGCTCAGCCCGGGCGGCTGGATGGCCCTGCTGGGCAACGTCACCGTCCGCAGACCCGGTGAGCCGGAGGCGTACGCGGAGACCGCGGACCTTCACGAGCGCTTTTCCCCGGGTGACCCCGCCTGGGGGCATCCACCGCTGGAGGACGAGGTACGCGCGACGAGCAAGGGGTGGGGACCGAACCACGACCCGGGCGATCTGTTCGGCCCGACGACCGTTCGCTGGTACCCCACTGTCCTGTGGTTCGACGGGGCGGGTTACGCCGATCACCTCCGCACGCTGTCGATCTACCGCAAGCTCAGCGCCGACGTCCGCGAGCCCCTGCTGGACGCGATCGCTGAGCGCATCCGCACGCGGCTGGACGACCGCATGCCGCGCCGCTATCTGAGCATGCTGCGCACCGGCCAGCGAGCCGACTGAACGAGACTGCGCGCCGCGTTCGAGGTGCGGATCATCCCGCACGTCGCCCCCGACTGCCCAGCCCGGCGGCTCCTGGGACGGGGGCAGTACTGGTGACCTCGCGGATTTGATTGTCGCGTATAGCGCCCCAGTTGCGGCCAGCCGCTAGCGATGGAACTGGCGTCGTCCGAATGCGGAGCGTCACCAGCGGACCGACGTTGCGGGGAGCAGGTTTGCATATGGGCAGGCTGGTACTTTGCTCGATATGGTGCCTGCCATCGGGGAGCCAATCTGACCTGGCGGAGAGCGAGCTTCTGCCTTGATAACGCCGACGGTGCGGTGGTGCCCCGGTCTCCGGCGCGACGGGTGGGCAGCCAGGGCGTGAAAGTGGGGGACATCGCGTGGGGACTCGCAGCATGTTTGACCTGGTGGTACCTGAAGGCCTGTGACGAGGATTCGTGCAGGATCCTGAGTCAGTTGATTCGTAGCGGCCGGAGTCCGGTGGCGGGTGGGCGGTTGGTGGTGCGGTAGCGACCGTCGAGGTTGATGGTGGGGTGCCCAAGTGGGGTGAGCCGGGCGACGTCGGCCGGGTCGATCGGATAGCCCTTCGCGGCGAGGTGGTCGAGGGCGGCCTGGATGTATACGGTCTGCCACAGCACAATGACGTTGATCATGATGCCGAGGCTGTCGAGCTGATTTTCCTGCCCGACCTGGTAGTGCCGCCGCAGCTGGCCGCGCTGGCCGTGGAAGACGGCGCGGGCCAGGGAGTTGCGCCGCTCACCGCGGCTGAGAAGGTGGTGGATGGTCCGCCGGTAGGCCGGGTCGTGGGCGTATTCGAGCACGTGCAGGGTCTTGATGGGGTACGGCCGGAATACGGCAGAAAGGGGCCGCGGGCTCGACCTGGAACCACGGGTGCTGTTCCGGGGTTGAGACTGCAGGCCGCCACCGCCGAGCACGCCCAGCTCCTGAACACCAGCCTCGACGACGCTCGTCAGCGCCCAGGCGGCGATGGCAATCCCCTGGAAGTGTGGAGACTTCCTCTTAGCGGATCTTGTAATTTTTCGCTTGTTGATCTTATAGAACACCAGTTCACTCTTCGCCGGAGTTCGCGGGGTCGGGGTCTGGGTTCCGCGCCGCGGGCCCGGCGGGCCCGGCGGGCTCACGAGGGCGGCTGGCCCGCCGGGCCAGCCGCCCCTCGTCTGTTTACAGCCGCTTGTCTACCAGCCGCTTGTCGGCCAGTCGCTTGCTTACAGGCCCTCCACTCGGGTCCGTGTCACCAGCCCCAAAGTAGCTATCTGTAGTTGATCCGCCTTGCGCGTCGTCGACATCTGCGGCTTCCCCGCCGCGAGCAGGCTCTCAAGGTCGCAGCCACGCCAGGTTCCCGGCCGGGACTGTCGTCACGCCTCCGCCCGGGCGCTATCCGGCGGCGGTGTCCAGCAGTGCGCCGACGATCCCTGTCCCCAGCGCGAGGGCCTGGTCCTGGTCGCCGGCGACGTCGGGGTGGGCGGTCTGGAGGCTCACCGGGTCGGCAGCATTGGCCCGGGTTGATGCGCCGGCCCCGCCGCGTCGGACCTACTTCTCGTCGAACAGGCGCAGGTCTGAGGGCTCGCGCAGCAGATCCTCGAGGATGATGTTTCCCTCGGTGTTGTAGGGCTGGCGCATGTGCTCGTCCCAGGCCGCGCGAGAGCGGAACATCTCGAGCGTCACCCAGGTATCCGGGTCGTCCTGAGGCTGCACGAGGTGCATGAAGATGCACCCCGGCTCGGTGAGGGTCTTCCGACGCATCGACTGCAGCTGCGCCTCGGCTTTCTCGAGCCGGTCCAGTCGAGGCTTGATCGTGACTACGAGGAAGAGCGGGCGGTCCTGATCGCTCATGGCCCCTTCTTACCCGCCGGGTCCACCGCTGAATCTCGTTGCCGGACGGTGAGGAGCGACACTATGATGCGCGAGCGTGGCCCCGCCCGGGCTCGTCCCGTGCGGCGGCGCGCGGGGAGTCCGGCGATCTCGTCAAGTGAGGTGAAGGGATGTTCGTTGTCGTCGGGGAGGCGCTCGTAGATCTGGTCGGGCAGCGCGGCGATCGGACATTTTCCGCACATCCGGGTGGCAGCCCGGCAAACGTCGCGCTTGGTCTGGCCCGGCTGGGCGTCCCGGTGACGCTCAAGACGCGTCTGGGGCGCGATGCGTTCGGAGAGATGATCTTGGCGCACCTGGAAGCCAGCGGTGTCCGGGTCGACGGAGGCCCGGGTGGTGGTGTGTCGACCAGCCTGGCGATCGCGACCCTTGCGGCGGGGATCGCCTCCTACGACTTCCGGATCGACTGGGATGTGGGGGAGCTGGCGCCCCTCCCGGTTGAGACACGCTGTCTGCACACCGGTTCGTTGGCGACGGTCCTCCAGCCCGGCAAAGCGAACGTCGTCGACCTTGTGGAGCGGGAGCACAAGCGGGGTCGGGTGACCGTCTCATACGACCCGAACGTGCGGCCCGCGCTGCTCGGAGACGCGGCGCGGGCGCGACCGGACATCGAGCGTCTCGTCGCACTGTCCGATGTCGTCAAGGCCAGCGACGAGGACCTTCGCTGGCTCTACCCCGACCGGCCCGATGAGGACGTCGCGCAGAGCTGGCTCGCCTCGGGACCCGCCCTCGTCGTCGTGACCCGCGGCGGCGAAGGCGTCTTCGCCGTCTCCGCGGGCCTGGAGCTGCGCCGAGGCGCGGTGCCGATCGATCTCGTGGACACGGTCGGCGCGGGTGACTCCTTCACCTCCGGTCTGCTCGACGGGCTGCACCGTGCCGACCTGGTCGGCGGCGCGCGCCGCGAGGCGCTGGCGGCGATCGACGAGGCGACGCTCGGCAGCGTCGTCGATGCAGCGGCTCTGATAGCCGCGATCACATGCTCCCGGCCGGGTGCCGACCCGCCGACTCGAGCCGAGGTCGACGCAGCTCTCGCAGCCGGGCCACGTGCCTGAGATGCGACGCGGACGGTTCTCGCACATAGCGCGCGACGAATTCGTCGCAAGCTTCGATGCCGTAGTTGATCGCGAGGTTCCAGCGCATGTGTCCCAGATCCACTGAGCGCGTACCGATGGAGGCCTGTGTCCAGTCGATCACCCCGCTCAGGCGACCGCGCAACCCGTGCCGGCTCATGCTCGCTCTCCGAAGAACGCGCGCCCAGCAAGCGGCGATGACCGCTGCTCCTCCACGAGAGCAGCCGCGCCGGCCGTCGGCATCGGCGCTGTCGCAAAGGAACGAACCCGAGCACGTCGCGGGCGCTGGGCGGCGCTCCGGCCCAGATGCGCGGATTCGTTCCAACCCGAGAGCACGACCGGCCTACGCGGGGACTTCTGCTCGGACACGGAGCGGCACACCCGACGCCCTCACCCGCTGGCAGGCTCGGCGCGACCCCCACCGCCAACACTGACCAAGGTCACAGTCCCCAGCTCAGAGGAGGGTTCCGGGCTACACGGCCCGTTTCTGTCGTATTCCGGCCGCGCCTCTACCGGGTCCTGGACCGCGCCAGGCGGGGCCGCACGGCCTGAAGACCGGGCCCTCCAGCGCCAGGCCCAGCGCGGCGCCACCGAGGCGCCCTGCGGACTCCCCGGGCCACCGGAACACCGGAGGAGGGTCTGTACTACCACTTTTCAGGCCGGATCCGGCTGTTGTCCTCAATGCTCGCCGGATACGTAGCTGCGCCTGAGCGGTGGCTCGAACTGTTCGACCTAACTGCCATCCCGGACACTTCGCTCCTGGTGAGAGGTTCCTTACCTCAGGTGCATCCGAACGCTGGATGGCGTTATCCCCGCGGGCCCGCGGCTCGCTATCGCCACTGAGTGTTCCAGTAGCGGCCCGCTTCCTACTTCACTGCCGCCACCGGTGCCGCGCTCGTGCTGGCGGATTACCGCGCTCCGTATCGGGGGCGCTCGACCCCCGGTCAACGCGTGGTGGGGGTCGTTCGATCTGGCGGTGAGCCTGTTCTCCGGTGCGCCGGCCAATCCGCCGTCTGACGACTTCATCATGCGCAACGCGATGGACTCCCAGGAGGTCGCGGTGGGCTGGTGGCCCCGGGGGACCCGAAGTACGGCAAGGCGGCCTTCTACGCCTATCCGGCGCCTGACGGGTTCGGCCGCGCTGGGCTCGCGCCGGCCACCGCGCACTGGAAGGAGGGTCTGGGCGAGTACGTGCCCGACCGGTACGCTTGTCGTGATGAGTTCTGATCCACATCGGTTCGCGCTGGAGTTCGCCCGCTCGGCGTTCCAGCATGCCTGCACGGTGTGCGGATGGGGATCCGGCGCTGCCCGCGAGCGCCGCTGGAACACCGCCGCCCGTCAGATGAGACTCGCGGAGCGCGTCGAGGTCGGACAGGGCGGCAGTATGGAGTCCGGCCCGGTGCCACCAGGCGGCGGGCGCACCTTCGAAGGCATCGCCGGCGCCGGGATCCACTCGAGGGGAGATCCGTGAGCACAGCAGCCGAGAGTTCCGCCGCCGAGCACCCCGCGCAGAGCCGGCCCCTGATCGGCAAGCGCATGGTGGTGCTGTTCATCGCCCTCGCCTGCTGCTTCACCGCCTGGGGCGTCGCGGCGGACATGACCACGCCGATGGTGGCTGGATTCAAGCGCATCTTCCAGATGAGCACGTTCGAAGCCTCGCTCGTACAGCTCGCGTACTTCGGCGCCTACTTCCTGCTCGCGCTGCCGGCGGCGTTCATCAACCAGCGCTTCGGCTATAAGGCGGGCATTCTCACCGGGCTTCTGCTCGCGGCACTGGGGGCATTCTTCTTCTACCCGGCGAGCAAGATCATGGCCTATGGGGCGTTCCTCGCCGCCTTGTTCACGCTGGCGGCAGGCTGCTCGCTGCTGGAAACGTCGGCCAACCCGTTCGTTATGTCGCTCGGCCCGCAAGCCACGGCGACGCGCCGGCTGAACCTCGCCCAGGCGTTCAATCCGGTGGGCACGAACATCGGCGTGCTGCTGGCCGCGACGCTGATCCTGCCCCACCTCTCCGACCCGGTCGACGTCTCGTCGCTGAGCCCGGCCCAGCTGCGCACGATCCGGGCGGGTGAGCTCGGGGCAGTGATGGGGCCCTATCTGGGCCTCGCCCTGGTCCTGCTCGTGATCGCGATCGCCATCGCAGTCAAGAAGGTGCCGCCGATCGTCGAGGAGTTCCCCGACGCCGCCGGCCCATACCCGGGGGGCACAAGAGGCCTATTCCGTGTCCTCTGGCGGAACAGGCGCTACCGCTTCGGCGTCGTCGCCCAATTCGCGAACGTGGGGGCCCAGGTGTGCACCTGGACCTACCTGATCCTGTACGTGGGTCAGGCCCTGGGCGGGAGCCTCCAGAAGGGCGCATTCTACCTGCAGTTCAGCCTGCTGGTCTTCCTCGGGTCGCGGTTCCTGATGACCTGGGTCATCGGTCGCATCCGCGCCGCCAAGGTGATGGCGGTGCTCGCCTTCCTCGCCGTGCTGTTGTGCGCGTTCGCGGTGTTGAGTCCGAATCTGGCCGGGGTGATCGCGGTCGTTGCGCTGTCCTTCTGCCTGTCCCTGATGTTCCCGACGATTTACGGCGTCGCTCTGGAGGGGCTCGGACCGGCGACGAAGTTCGGGGCTGCCGGCCTCGTAATGGCGATCGTGGGCGGCGCGATCATGCCATTGGTGCAGGGCAAGCTCGTGGACGCGACGAGCCCGGCGACCTCGTTCGTCGTTCCTGCGGCCTGCTTCGCGGTGGTGGGACTGTATGCGCTGTACGACCTGGGGGCGCGTCCGAGCATGATCGCGGGCGCGGCGGCCCGCGACGGCGGCCCGGCGCTGCCCGCGCCGGCCACAGGAGAGGCCGGGGGAGTCCCGTGATCGGCCGCCTCGCGGCCGTCGCCGTCTTGGCCCTCACGCTGACGCTCAGCGCGTGCGGCGGCAACCAGCCCACCAGCGCCACGATTAGCACCAGTCGGCTGGAGGTCGTGTCCTGGTGGACCTCCAGTTCCGAGGCGAAGGCGCTCGGCGTCCTGTTCGCCGCCTTCCGTGACTCGAATCCCGGCGTGCACGCGATCAACGGCGCTATCCGTGGCGGCGCCGGCTCCAACGCGATCGTCGCGCTGGCAAAGCGGTTGCAGAGGAACGACCCGCCCGACGTCTGGCAGACGTTCGCCGGCAAATCGCTCCAGGCCTACGCGAGCAACGGCGTGGTCCGCAGCGTCGCCTCGATCTTCGCGCGTGAGCACCTGCGAACGGAGATGAACGCCACCATCCTTCACTCGCTGATGTCCGACGGACAGCCCTACGGGGTGCCGACGGGAGCGCATCGCAGCAACGTCCTGTTCTTCAATCTGAAGCTGCTGGCCAAGGCCGGCGTCGCCCCTCCCTCGAACCACACCACGCTGGGCGAGTTCCTGACCGACCTAAAGAAGGTGAGGGCTTCCGGAGCCGT
>Ga0302319_10014553_pt1 | contig 14658 bp, 10 predicted proteins | sample Bog_T0_2_FD_203319 | JGI IMG/M metagenome (GOLD analysis project Ga0302319, IMG submission 203319) | Peat permafrost microbial communities from Stordalen Mire near Abisko, Sweden - Bog_T0_2 | ecosystem: Environmental > Terrestrial > Soil > Wetlands > Peat | place: Sweden: Abisko, Stordalen Mire... | reverse complement strand
GTATCGATGCTGACAGCAAATGAGACAGCCCTTCCCAATCACAGTTCTTCCGAAAGCACCGCGTTACGCTCGATAACTCCTGCCTCATTTATTCGGCCCTACCGTCAATTCAAAAATCTATCGAATCGTCTCCACCCTTCCGAATCGGTGGAACATCCATCTCGTAATCGCTCAATTTAAGTCCGTTCACCTTGAACCGCCGCCGAATCCGCGCCACGCTGGCCTCGATTGAAAGTTGATTAAAGCGTGGCTCAGTCCATCCCCAATCCTCATTGGTGGCATACAGCGGATCGAATCCTGGCCTGAAAGGAACCGCCGCGAAACTCAAATAAAGCGTATCGTCAGCGAGCACCGCTGGATAAAGCGGCGAAAAACAGACCGAGGCATAAGCTCCCGTGCTTGTGCGCGAATAGCGGCACTGGCCGTAGCCGTCAATATCGGCGACGCTGCCACGCACCTTGCTGAGCGGCTTGATTCGACGAGTCACCGTTAAGGCCGAATCAACCTCCAGCCGGACCGGAGATTGATTATTGCGGCCATAAAACGTTGGATCAACAGCAAGCACAACCCACGCATCCGGCTCCCCCAATCTCGTAAAAGCGTTCCAATTGAGCCAACCGGAAAGCCAACTCCTACTTTCCCCTTCAATCATAAAAGAGGACCGATATTCCATAACCTTCATGTCTCTCTCATTGACAGTTAGCCGAACCGGAATAACCACTTCAATCGGGTTACTAAGAGGTCTCTCCTTCGGCTTCGTCCCCGCCCGCGATTGATCAAACTCGATCTGAATCGCCGCAGCGTTGATGTGATCGTTAGTGAACAACTCCGTCGGCGCAAAGTACCGCCAAGGCGTCGCGTTGAAAGCAAGACAGCATAGAATCCCGGCTACGCCCATCACCGGCCAGATCACCGAACGGCGATTGGTGACACCTCGCATCAAAGTAACCGTGGCAGCGCCCACCAAAATAACCAAGCCGCAGATGAGCCAGTCCCTCCCATCTGGGTCGCGATACCTGTTTCCAATTCGCGACGACAACGCCATCCAACCCACACCCAGCAACAGCACTGCAATCCCCGTTTGAAGCAGGTTGCGCGTAGTCAAGGTGAGGGCAAACATCGGCAGAATGAAATAAACAAAGAAAGCAGCCTGTCGCCATACCAGCGCTGTGATCCACTCGCCCGGCGAAATTCCGATCACATGTAAGATCGCCAGGTGCGACACAAACAGCGGAAACATGATGAAGACTACGAAGGAAAGAAAGGTGAGAGCCAGCTTTTTCCAATACTCGCTACCGGCGGAAGCTCTTCCCACCGTCCGTCGAACTAACAGATACACCAATCCCAAACAAGCCAAAGGCCGTAAGAGAAAAGCAATCATCCATAGCGGGCTTGGTTTGTAAGAAGCTCCTGATGTGAGGGCGGAGGCTACGCCAAGGACCAAACTAGCCAAGAAAATAATGACCGCTGGCCAAAGTCCCTTGATCTCATGCGAAACGTGCTTGGCCAATTTACTCAGAAGCGACCGAAATCCATTCACGCTTCACCATCATTTCGATCACGCAACAATCCGGGGGCACGAGGCACAATTCAACTATAGAATCAGAGAACAGGGGCGCAAGCCCACCCGTGGCTAGGCTTCGTCAACCTGCTTGCCGACAAAAACTCCACATAACCAAATGATAGCTTGGTGAACGTCGCGATCTCACGGCTCACAAACCACTTCAAACGCCACACCCGCAATCGGCACCGGGTGACTTTTACGTCGTGAACGGCGAGTGCACGAGCTGCGGAATGCCACACGTGGTTGCACCGGAAATAGTCGGATGGGCTAATTCCAGCCAAGACCACTGCATCTGGACTAAACAGCCCGAAACACCTGAAGAAATAGATCAAGCCGTAGCCGTCTTGCAAACGCAAGACATGGGATGCCATCGCTATGCCGGCACCGACCCCGCCATCATGAGCAGAATCCCCCGAGAGTATTGCGACCGCCCCACGCAGCCACTCAGCCCAGTCAGTTTTCAACTCTTGAGTCGCCTACGGCAGCGATTCTTTACACCGAAAAAACAACGAACAAATCTATAAGCGCACCGGACTTCTTGCCGGAACCACCGCGGGGCTTATGTGGCATTGGTCCGTCGCCGCCACCTTCAGTCCGTCTGAAATATCATCGAACGCCTCAAACCTTCCGATAGCGATTCAGTCCCTGCAGCAGCTTTCGTTCAACCACGCGGTTTGTTACGTTCAGGCGCAATAACTGCAGGGTTGTTGCGCCAACAGCCGTCAGCGGTTCTAACACCGGACCCGCGATTCGAAAATGTTCGTCCCATCGATCTTTGCGCGGGTCGTATAGCCGAACAAGCTCACCAGTCGTTGGGTGGAGAGAGGCAATATCGCTCCCTTTGTAACGGTTACACAGGTAACAGGCAAAAGCTAAATTCTCGGCGTCGCTCGTCCCGCCATGCTTTCGACTGATAACGTGGTCGATTTCGTGCGGTAGTCCTGCGTCAGAGACAGCGAGTAAACAATATTCGCACCTCTCAAAAGCGCGCGACTGTACAAGTCTGCGCAGCGCGTCTGGCCAAGTCACCGTTGCGCTGCAAGAATCTGGCGAGCGCGAGCTTTGGCCATACGGAGGATGTGTTCCAGTTCCATGAAATGTTCCAACTCTGCTTCCTGTTCCGGAGTGAGTTGGCCTTCCTTTGACAGTGTAAGTAGTTCGAGCGCACGCTGCTGCGCTGCCGCCGAAGGCTGGAAGTCAACCACCGTTTGCGGAGTCGTGCCAGACGCAAAGAAATCCACGATCTCAAGATAAACCGAATGGCTCGCCATAGTTCACTACCCTTATGATCCAACAAAATTAACCCTCTTTGTCAGAGGATGTTGTCGCAACTCGCCCAAACCTCAACGCACGAACCCCAAAAAAGTTCCTCGTAACCTAATTAGAACAAAGCCACTTACACACGCGCCCTCAAAAACTCACTCCCTCCCATTTCCCAGTCACAATAGTTTATCTTTTTTAATCAAATTTATATCCCTAATCCCTTCAATCGCTTACAGCCAATCTAGCCTCGCCCGTTCTCAACCCATGGTTCGGAATCGGGGGGTCCGAATGCTAACGTCAATCAGGTCCGCCAGAGTGTTATCTCTGCTGCGGGCTTTTTTATTGCCCAAACAAGGAGAAACATCATATGAAACCGACCTATCTAATGACCCGCAAAGAACGCCGTGCCGCCCAGCATGCCGCCGCCGCTAGTAACACAGCTACAACCCCCACCAATCCCGCCGAGCCTGTCACCGCTCCCCAAGAAGAAACACCCAAAACCCCAATCTCCGACAAGCAACACCAAGCCAACCGCCAGAACGCTAAATCTAGCACGGGCCCAACTTCAGACGCCGGCCGCAAGACCGTTTCCCAGAACGCCCTCAAAACCGGTCTCACCGGCGCGCAAGTTCTTCTCCCCACCGACGACGCCGCTCTCTACGAAGCCCACGTTCGCGATTACAAGAATGAGTTCAATCCCGTCGGCCCCGAAGAAACGCACCTGCTGCAATCCATCATTGATACGCGCTGGCGCCTCGCCCGCATTCCCGGTCTCGAACTAGCTCTTCTTGATCTCGCCCGCCGCCAACTCATTAAGGAAGAACCCGCCCTCGCCAACAACCCGGCGCCCGTCCTCGAAATGCAAGCGCGCATCCACATCCAAAAAGATCTCCGCAATCTTCACCTCCAAGAGAATCGCCTCGTCCGCCGCCGTGAACGCGAGATGAAGGAACTCCGCGAACTGCAAGCCGCGCGCAACGTCGCCGCCACGGAAGCCGAGGCCAAGACCAAATCTGAACGAGCCGCCGCTAAGCAGCAGCCGCCTCAACCGCCAAATGGGTTTGTTTTTACGCCATCCCAAATCGCCCAGTTTCTGGCCACTCTCACCCCCGAAGCCCGCGAAATGTTCTTGGCTCAAATCAACCAAACCGGCGATTCTCGCGAAGCCGCCGCCTAGCGAACGCAATGGAGGTCAACCCATGCCAATAACAATAAGCAATTGGGGACATTGCGGGTTTGCGTCAACCCGCATCTCAACCGTAGACTCAAGAGTCGCAGCAGTGTCCCCCATTTGCGTACCCAGGCGCAGCCCGTTCTTCAATCCACCATTTCCCCAACAAATGTTTTGGCAACCACGCTCACCAATGCTACACTCAGTTGTGCGGACGCGGATTCTCGGTGTTATCCCCGCCCGATTTGCCTCTACTCGCTTCCCCGGAAAAGCGCTTGCCCTTGTTGCCGGCAAGCCCATGCTGCAACATGTGTGGGAACGCGCCAAACAATCTCGTTATCTCGACGGACTCGTGGTCGCCACAGATGATGATCGCATCGCAGCCGCCGTTCGTAAATTTGACGGGCGCGTGCGAATGACCAGCAGCCAGCATCCTTCAGGCACAGACCGGTTAGCGGAAGTGGCATCGGCGGAAGAAGCAGCTTTCTACGTAAATATTCAAGGCGATGAGCCGCTCATCGATCCGGAAGCCATCGACGCGGCCATTCTTTCCGTCCAAGGCGATGAAGCCGTAGCCATGGGCACGCTCAAACGACCTATCATCGATCCGGCCGAGATCACCAATCCTAACGTCGTGAAAGTGGTCACGAATTTGTTGGGTGACGCCATCTATTTTTCGCGCTGTCCCATACCATATGAACGCGATGGCCGCAGCGAAACGCAGCTTTATTTCAAGCACATTGGTTTGTACGTATATCGCCGCGAGTTCCTTCTCAGTTATCCTGATCTGAATATAGGTCCGCTCGAAAAGGCCGAATGCCTGGAGCAATTACGAGCGATGGAAAATGGTTACCGCATTCGGGTGGTCAAGACGGAGTACGAATCGTTGGGTGTGGATACGCCCGAAGATCTGGAGCGCGTGAACAAGTTGTTCGCGGCGAGTGACGCATTGAGGTCGGGTTAGAGAAAGAAATTGATGAACTCTTGGAGGTGGTTCCTTGCCTAAGTACATATTCGTCACCGGTGGCGTGGTCTCGTCGCTGGGGAAGGGAATCGCAGCCTCGTCGATTGGCTGCCTTCTGGAAAGCAGGGGGTTGCGTGTCACTCTGCAAAAGTTCGACCCCTACTTAAACGTCGATCCCGGCACCATGAGCCCCTTCCAACACGGCGAAGTGTTTGTTACGGACGACGGCGCCGAAACTGATCTTGATCTCGGCCACTACGAACGCTTCACGCACGCGCCGCTCAGTCAGGTGAACAATCTCACCTCTGGCCGCATTTACGAAAACATCATTCAGCGCGAACGCCGCGGCGATTATTTGGGTAAAACCGTGCAAGTCATTCCGCACGTCACCAATGAAATCAAAGCCGCTTGTCGCAAAGTGGCGGCCGATGTCGATGTGGCCATCGTCGAAATTGGTGGAACCGTCGGCGATATCGAGTCCCTCCCGTTCATCGAAGCCATCCGCCAGATGCGCCACGAAGAAGGCCGCGAAAACACGCTCTTCATCCATCTCACATTGGTCCCGTGGATCGCCGCCGCGCAGGAATTGAAAACGAAGCCCACGCAGCACTCCGTTAAGGAACTGCGCGCCATTGGTATTCAACCCGACATGTTGTTATGCCGTTCCGAACGGCCTTTGCCCGACGATGTCAAAGAGAAAATCGCCCTCTTCTGCGACGTCGATGTGCGTAGCGTCATCGCCGCCAAAGATGTCCACTCCGTTTACGAGATTCCTCTAGCGTTTGCCGAACAAGGGGTCGACGAATCTATTCTACGTTTGCTCAACCTGAAAGCGGGCGATCGAAATCTCACGCGCTGGACCGAAATGCTCACCCGCATGAAGAATCCCAAGTCGGAAGTAAGCATCGGCTTAGTGGGCAAGTATGTCGAATACGAAGATTCTTACAAGAGCTTGAAAGAAAGCTTGCTCCATGCGGGCATTGCACATCAAGCCCGCGTCAACATTGAATGGATCGAATCTGAGCAAATGGAATGGCCCGATTGCCGCGATTATTTACGGCGCTTCGATGGCATCCTCGTCCCCGGTGGTTTTGGCAAGCGCGGCATCGGCGGAATGTTGAACGCCATTCGTTGCGCCCGTGAAGAAAAGATTCCCTACTTCGGCATTTGCCTCGGTATGCAAACCATGGTCATCGAATATGCGCGCAATGTCTGCGGTATGCCCGAAGCCGATTCCACCGAATTTAACGCCACCACTCCCAATCGCGTCATCTATAAACTGCGCGAACTGAAGGGCGTCGATGAATTGGGCGGTACTATGCGCTTGGGCGCTTATCCCTGCCGTTTGGCCGAAGGCAGTGTCGCCCAACAGGCATATGGCGTCACCGATATCAGCGAACGCCACCGTCATCGTTACGAATTCAATCGCGAATTTGAAAAGACCCTCACAGACCATGGCTTACGGCTCACCGGCCAAACGCCCGATGGTGTCTATGTCGAAATCTGCGAAGTGGCCGATCATCCGTGGTATCTCGGTTGCCAGTTCCATCCCGAGTTCAAGTCGAAGCCGCTCGAACCGCATCCCTTGTTTACCGCCTTCCTGGGCGCGGCCATTAATCACCGCTCTAAAAAAAACCCTCTAACGGCTCCAGCAGCAGTGACCCCGCCGAAGCCTGACGCCCAAGACGCGCCCGTGGTGCTCAGCGACGTTCGATGACCACAGTTCAAGCTGGCAACGTCAGCTTCTCTAATAATGGCCCGCTGGCGCTGATCGCGGGTCCTTGCGTAATTGAAAGCGAAGAACACGTCCATAAGATGGTCAACATCATCCGTGCGGCCGTGGGTTCGTTTGTCTTCAAGGCCTCGTTTGATAAAGCCAACCGCAGTAGCGTGAAATCGTACCGCGGCCCGGGCCTGGCGGAAGGTGTTCGTATTCTTAAAACCGTGCGTGCTTTGGGTCTTCCCGTCTTGACCGACGTGCACGAAACGAGTCAAGTCGAAGCGGTCGCCGAAGGCGTAGATATTTTGCAGATCCCTGCGTTCCTCTGCCGGCAAACCGATCTGCTTGTGGCCGCAGGACGCACGGGACGTGTCGTGAACATCAAAAAGGGTCAGTTTGTTTCACCCATTGACATCGCCCACGCTGCCGAAAAGGTGGCCAGCACCGGCAACCACAACATCATCCTTACCGAGCGTGGTTCGTCGTTCGGCTATAACAACCTGGTGGTTGACATGCGCGGTCTGAAGATCATGGCCCAGACCGGCTACCCCGTAGTCTTCGATGCCACCCACAGTGTCCAACTTCCCGGCGCGGCCGGCACGTCTTCTGGTGGCCAGCCGCAGTTCATTGAACCCTTGGCGCGCGCCGCCACCGCAGTTGGCATTGCCGGTCTCTTCGTCGAAGTGCACGACCATCCCGAAGCCGCCATGTCCGATGGCGCGAATGCCCTGCGGTCCAGTCTTCTGCCGCAATTTTGGCAGCGGCTTACGGCTCTGGACAAGCTGGTCAAGCAGTGGCAGTAATTTTCACCCGGCTTAAACGCAACGACCATCGGCAACGTCGTATCATATGAAGCGTATGCCCATATTAGTGCCCCAACGCCGCCGAGATCGGCAGGGCGGATTTTCTCTCATTGAGTTGCTAGTCGTTATCTCGATCATTCTCATCATTTTGTTCTTTGCCGTTCCGCAAATGATCAAAATCCAAATGAATACGCGCGAAACCGGCGCCATTCAGGCGGTGAGGACGATTTACGGGGCTCAGATTCAGTATCAATCGACGTTCAACAAATTTGCCAGTAGCTTGACTCAGTTGGGTCCACCTTCGGGAACCGGTGGCACAGAGGGGCCAGAAGCGGCGGGTTTGATTTCGCCGGGTTTGGCCGCCGGCGAATCCAGCGGTTACCTATTCACGCTGCAAGGCACCGGCTCAGGTTATGCCATTACCGCCGTGCCGAAGGTGTTTAATTCTACCGGTCGTAGAACATTTTACGCCGACCAATCTGGCGTCATCCGCCAGAACTGGGGCCAAGAAGCAGCCACTCCCACCAGCGCGGAAGTCGGTACTGCCGCCAAGTAGTAAGCTGGCTAGGCGCCTTTGAGACGTCGTTCCATTCTTCGCGTGGGTCTTTTCGGCCTTGGGCTTGTAGCGACGAGTGCGTTTGCCAACGATACCGTGGCCTCTGTAGTGGATGACCTGCACCACTTGTCTATCGATCCTGCGCAGAGTTATCACGTCCTTGATTTGCAGCTGTCACGCGGAGACATTAAGATCTATCTCACCGCTGGTACGCTCATGTTCACCAAGCCCACCGCCGGGCATGTGGTGGCGGCGGTTTTCACCACGGCCAATACCGAAGCCGCCGATGCTGAGGTTCTCGTTCTGCCTCCCACGCGCAGTGAACGCGCCTCGTTGACGCAGTTTACAAAAACGCCGAATTTGGACGAACACTTCAATTCGGCCGTGTTCGTCTTCTCTGATGAGACGGCCAAAGAGCTGATCGCTCAGATTCAAGATCACCCAGTCCACAGCGCCGCCGAACAAGCCCAGGAGATGTCCGCATCAGTAGACAAGATCCTGCGCACCGACATCAACGAACTCGACGTTCGGATGGTGCAAGGTCTGCTTGATAACCATTCCATCGAGAACGGTTTCTTCTATGGGATTATCGGTGGCCGCAGTCTGGGCATCTTCGATGTTGTCTATGAGCCCACCCGCCCGGAGCCGGTGCTCGTGGGCCATATCGCCTCGTTTCCGAATGGCATCCAATATTTTCAGGTCTGGTCCAGCTTTCGTCCGCGCCGCAAGGCACCAGCCTATAGGGCCGTTCACAGCATCTCGAACTACCGGCTCGATACGGTGATCAAGCCGGATCTCTCCATGGCATCGCAAGCCAAGTTCGACTATCAGGCATCCGCCGAAGATGGCCGCGCGATCAACTTGGAACTCTCAAGCCACCTGCGGGTGACGGCTGCGCAGATTGACGGCAAGGCCGCTGAGTTCTTCCAGCACGGAACTGCTGCGGACACCCAATCGGCAGGTGGCGCACCGCTGTTACTGGTCGCGGCCCAACCGTTGGCGCCAGATGTTCCCCACCACATTGAACTCGGCTATGAAGGGTCGGTTGTGTTTCGAACCACGAATGGGAACTATTTTGTCGACGAGCGGAATACCTGGTATCCGTTCTTCTCGCCCATGTTGACGACGTTTGACTTGACCTTTCATTGCCCAAAGAACTTGCGCGTTGTCGCGACGGGTGAACTCGTGTCCGACGAGATCGCAGGTGAAGTCCGCACCGTTCATCGGCGCACCAGAGTGCCCGAACCGCTTGCCGGCTTCAACATTGGCAACTACGAATCCAGCAGCATGGACCACGGTGCTTATCAAATAGAATTGTTCGCCAACACCTTGCAGAACTCGGCAACGCTGCCGCAGCAAGCCGCCAGCATTCTGGATTACTTCAGCACTCGCTGGCAGCTGCTTGGCATACACACGCTGGCAATCTCGCCCGTCGAAGGTTACTTCGGCCAAGGCTTCCCAGGTTTGATTTACCTGTCTAACGTTTCCTACATTCCGCAAGAAGATCGCCCCGCCGGTCTGCGCAATGCGCGGCTTGATTCCTTCTTCACCGAGATGCTGCTGCCGCACGAACTGGCCCACCAGTGGTGGGGCAACATGGTCAGCCCGGCCGATTACCGCAGCGAATGGCTGTTCGAAGCCATGTCGAGCTATGCAGCCTTAGAATATCTGGAACAGACCAAAGGCCGCGCGGCACTCGACGATGTGATGGAAAGCTATCGCCAAGACTTGTTGGCTACCGATAAAGGCTCGTTGATTGAATCCGCCGGTCCAGTTGACTTCGGCGAACGCCTGCTGGACAATAGCGGCGTCCGGGCTTGGCACCTGATCCTGTATGAAAAGGGGGCTTGGATCTTGCACATGTTGCGCATGCGATTGGGCGACGACGGCTTCCACGCTCTGCAATCCCGCTTGTTACATGACTTCGAAAACAAGCTGGTGTCCAATGAAGACTTCCGGCGCGTTGCCGCTTCGTTGATGCCGGAAGATCAATCTGACAGGTCACTGAACGTATTTTTTGATAACTGGGTGTATGCCACCGGCATTCCAAAGATGTCTCTGCACACCGTGTCCGGCGCGTTATCGCTGAAGGTAACCGGCGTTGATGATAGTTTCGCGCTCGATCTTCCTTTACGCTGCGATGACAAAACCGTCTGGGTGCATGCCGGCGCAGGCGATAACTCTTTCGAGATTCCGGCCGGCAGCAAGACCTGCCAACTTCCTAAACTGACTGATTACTTGTATCAACCCATTTAACAATCTTTAGATCGAGTACGGCAATACTGTAGAAAACCGGCACCAGGAGCAGCGTGATGAAGGTAGCGACGGCCAGACCGCCAATTTGCGCGTAACAGAGTGGCTTCCAAAGTGGACCGCCTTCAATAGCTAACGGGAACAGCGCCAAAATGGTAGCGCCCACGGTGATCAGCACTGGCCGCAAACGCTGAATGCCCGCATCGCGCAAAGCTTGCTCGAAGGGTTCGCCTTTCTCGTGCATCTCTTCAATGAAATCGAAGAGCACGATGATGTGGCTGACAATGACGCCAATCAAGCTGGCAACACCTAAGAAAGCCATGAAGCCAAACGGCGTGCCCATGATGGCCAGTGCCAGCAGTGCCCCGACCACGCCATAAGGAACGGCGGCGAATACTAAAAGAGGTTTAACGGCATTACTAAATTGCAACAACAAAGCGCCGTAGATACCAAGGAGGGAAATCACCAAGACCTCAGCCAGATTACGGAAGCCATCCATTTGGCTGGCTTGTTCGCCGCCAATGATCATCCGATAACCGGGCGGAAGGTTCTTCTCAAACTCGCGCAGCTTGGGCATCGCTTGCTTCAGAATTTCCGAAGAGAGAATACCGGATTGGCCAAAGGCATGCACGCCGATAGTTCGAAAATGCTCCTGCCGTCGGATGCGGACCGTTTCCAATTCGTTCTTGATTTTGGAGACAGAGCGTAATGGTACTTTCTCAATGCCTTGCGAGGAATAGACGTATAGATTCTCAATGTCCGATAGTTTCGCGCGTTCTTGTGGCACCAGCCGCGCCACGACCGGGATCTGTTGATTGCCTTGCCGGAACACAGTAACGGTGGTGCCGTCGGTCGCCGACTCAGTGGAATTAGCGATGTCGCGATTCGTCACGCCGGCCAAGTTGGCTCGGTCGGCATCCACCAGGACCTTGACGTCGGGGCTTTCGGCGAACCAATCATTTTGTACCGTCTGTACGCCGGGAATGGGACGCAGGATGCTTTGGACTTGCCCGGCAAGACGGCGCAGGGTTTGAATATCCTCGGCTTCGTCCTTCGGGTCTACATCGGACGTGCCGGCAATGCGAATCTCGACAGGAAACTCAACCGGGTTGGTCTGCAGTTGTTTGGCTAAAACGAAGGCTCCGGGGATCTCCGCCGATAGCGCGGCTTCGAGCGGCTTCATCAGCGCGGGAGTGGCCTCCTTCTCGCTGAGTTGAACAACGATCTGCGCATAGTTCGGTTGCTGTTGCTCAGGTGAAACCGAGAACCAAAAACGCGGTCCTCCGCCGCCCACGAAACTGGTGACGGCTTTCAATAGAGGAGGGGAACCGGGGTGAGGATGCTCTTTTTCATACTCATCGGCAACATGGCGAACAATCTGCTCGGCGTGTTGAGCGGTAGCGTTGGTCACGGCAAGTGGGGCACCGTTCGGCAGCCAGACATCGAGGTAGGACCAATACTGAACGTCTTCCGGAAAGAACTGCGATTTGAGATTCGATGCCATGAAAAGTCCGAGCACCAGGAAGCAGAGTGAGAAGGCAAAGACAGCCCATCTATGTTTAATGGCCACGCCGGACAGCTTGTAATAGAAGCCATAGAATCCCTGCTGGCGGCGTTCTTCGATAGTGGGCTCCTTTTTCGTGGCGGGACGCAGAATGAAGTAACCGAGTAACGGGATGAACGTCATGGAGACTAGGCGGGAAGAAACAAGAGCCGCTGTCATGACGATAGGCAGACTTCTGAGGAAGTCGCCGGTGCTGCCAGTAAGCATCAAGAACGGCAGGTAGGCGATGATGTTGGTCGCGGTGGCATAAAGAATAGCTCGCGCGAGTTTCGTAGGCCCAATCCATGCCGAGTTTAGGCGGGATTGACCGTCGGCCAGTTCGCGTTTCATGGCGTCGTTTGCCACCACCGGATCGTCCACCAGTAAACCGAGCGCAATGATCAGCGTTGCAATCGACACTTGCTGTAAGTCGACGTGAACCAAGTGAGCGATGCCAAACGTCATGGCCAAAGTGATTGGGATGGAGATGGCCATCAAGAGAGCGGAACGCCATTCCCAGAAACCAACCAGAGAAATAATAACGACCAGCACAATCGCTTCCAAAAGAGCCCGCATGAACAGGCTGATATTTTCTTGGACCTGTAGCGGTTGATCTGATGTTCGGGCGATGATCAAGTCTTTCGGGAACAGGCCTTGGAGTTGTTTGAGCTTTTCGTCAACGGCAGCACCGAACGCTTTTATCTGTTCGCCCGAACGCATGAACACAGCCAACGTAATGGCGCGGCTACGGTGAACTTTGCCGAAGGCATCCGTCACGGTGTAATAGTTCAAGAAGTCCGCTGGGCTTTTGTAGCCTCGGCTGATCTCCACCAAGTCCCGCAGATAAACGGGCGCACCGGCCGGCGAGCTTGTGACTGCGACATTGCCGATGGCCTTAGCGGTATCGAATTCGCCTGAGGGGTCAAGCAGAATATTGCGGCTGCCCGCCTGAATCTGGCCGCCCGGCAGAACGATGTTGCGCGCGCCCAGGATGCTGCTGAGGTTGCCCGGTTGGAGGCCGTAGGCGGCGAGCCGAGCTTGCGAGTAGCCCAAATAAATCTGTTGCGGCAGAATGCCAACTCGGTCTACTCGTGAAGTCTGCGCCACACCCAACAGAGTCCGGCCGATCAGATCCGTGTAATTGTCCAACTGGGCATACGAATATTTGCCGGCCGCTACAGACGCTAATTGTTGCTCTGTCGTATCGACGTCGCGAATCAAAACAGGCGGCCAGACGTCAGGATCGACTTCGCCGGACGGTAGCTGCGTCTCCTGGTAGTTCTTCAAGAACTCGGCGATGCGCGCGTCGTCAAATTGCGAATTGCCATTCACTCCCATGAACCCTGATCCCGATAACAGAGCTGTTTGTTGAAGGATGCCCGCGGCTTCCGCTCGTTGCCGGAAGTCTTCGGTAATCTGTTCCATCAACACTTTAGAAAGAGACAAAGGAAACGAATAGACAATGGAGACTGGCTTGAGCGCCGGATGGACTGTGCGAGCGCGCAGCTCTCGGATAGCCTTCTTAATTGATTGAGCGCGAATTTGAATTTCCAATTCATCCGCTGGCGGACTGGCCACCGTCAGCATCATCGCCGCGGTATCGCCAAAGTTGCTTTGGAATTGGATGGGGCCGGCGCCTTGCGGCAAGCGTGGATTCAAGCCATTGAGCTTCAGATTGATATCGCTGAATTGCTCGCTAGTATCGCTGACGTTCTCAGAAAGCTGCACGTAGACAAAGGAAACGCCCGCTAACGAGAGAGAGCGGATGCCCCACTTCGACGGGCTCGGCGGTTGAATGGTTTTGTTCTGCGCGATGGTCTGTTCAATCTGGCGAGTGACCTGCTGCTCAACCTGTTGCGCGGTCGCTCCGGGCCAACGGCAACTGGCAACAGCAATACGCACGGGAATTTCAGGGTCTTTGCGTTGCGGCATGGACGTCAAACCATAAACCCCCCAAATCACGACGGCAATAAGGGCGGCCCAGGCAATCTGGCGGTGCTCGACAAAGAAACGGGAGGTGTTGTGGGTGTGCGCGATCAAATCGGCATCGCTGGTGTGTGCCATTACGGAAGAACCCGAATCTGTTGTTCGTTCTGAAGCAGTTCGCCGCCGAGCGCAACAATGCGGTCGCCCTTAGCTATGCCGCTGGTCACTTCAATAGCATTGCCGAAGGTCTCGCCAATCTGTATCGGTTGGGCCGAGGCATACGTCTTGCCATCCTTCTCTTCAATTCGAAACACGCCAAAGCCTTTAGGATTGCCGGGCGCGCGCACGACTGCGGACAACGGAATCACGAGGCGAGTCCTGGTTTGCGGCGTGGCTGCCAGACTCAGGCTGCCGATCATACCGGGCCGGATGGCAGCGTTGGCGTTGGGCAGCGTAATCTCCACTGAAAAGACGCGGCTCTTCGCATCGGCCTGCGGTGAAATGGAGGTGACCACGCCAGACGCGGCATTCGGCAAAGCGTCTAAGGAGAGGGCCAGTTTCTGACCGAGTTGCACCCCGCGCAGCGAGATATCGGGCACGGCGAAATCGGCTTTCACTACATGGGTGTCAATCAAGCTGAAGCCCAACGTCGTGTTGCCCACGAACGAACCCTTGGAAACATTACGAGCAATCACGTATCCCGACAAAGGAGCACGCAGCAGAGTATCTTCAAAAGCAACATTTGCCTGACTCAGCTGGGTATGCGCGCTAGCCAGCGCCGATTGAGCGCCCGCCACTTGCGCCACGCTCGAATCATAATGCGCCTGGGCCCGATCGAAATCAGGCTTGGTCAAGCTGGCAGAAGCGTATAAGTTCTTGGCGCGTGTGTAGTCGA
>Ga0302319_10014551_pt1 | contig 14658 bp, 14 predicted proteins | sample Bog_T0_2_FD_203319 | JGI IMG/M metagenome (GOLD analysis project Ga0302319, IMG submission 203319) | Peat permafrost microbial communities from Stordalen Mire near Abisko, Sweden - Bog_T0_2 | ecosystem: Environmental > Terrestrial > Soil > Wetlands > Peat | place: Sweden: Abisko, Stordalen Mire... | reverse complement strand
AGCGCCGGCGAACTCGCGCCCCATGGCGGCAGGTTAGGCAGGGTGTTGGACCAACACATCGCGGCAAAGCCCGCCTGCGCTGCCTGCCATCCGTAGCTGCCTGCGCGCATCCAGTGGGAGGTGTCGGCCAGCGCGACGCAGCCCAGCCCGTGCCCGGCAGCCAGCTCCATCGCCCGCTGCATCGCCGAGTAGGCGGCCAAATTGCCCGGACCACGATGCCCCGTCCAGCGCTCCATCGCGCCGAATCCCGTAACGCACTCCGGCTGGGCTTTTGGATCGATTAGCCCGTCGCGCACGCCCCGCGCGAACCGCGGCAGCCGCGCGATGCCGTGGGTGCGCACGCCGTCGCGGTCGGTCTCCGCGGTCAGCCGGGCGCTCAGGGGGGCGCGCTCTGGCGCCAGACCCAAGCCCAGCAGCACGCGCTCCACGCGCCCGAGCAGTTCGTCGAAGGCAATCCTCTTCATCGCATCTATTAGAACCCAGGAGCCGGACAGCAGGACTTTCTTCGCGGGAATTCATCGCCTGCGAATAGACTGTTGGCTGCACGGAGTTCGCGCCAAGAAAGCGAGGCACCCCCCGATGAGTTGCGCCGCAGTCCGCCGCACTACAACCGCCGGCCTGTTCGGGCTGCTCGCCTGCGCCGTGCTCCCCGGGCAGACTCCCGCCAAGCCCGCGCCAACAGCCTCCATCCTCATGCTCTCGGACATCCACTTCGATCCCTTCCATGATCCCGGCAAGGCCGCTGCGCTGCTCGCCGCGCCGGTGAGCGGATGGGAGGCAATCCTCGCCGGCCCGCCCTCGACCAACCCGCCGATCACCTTTAGCCAGTTGCAGGACGACTGCAAAGCCAAGGGCATCGACACTCCCTACGAACTGCTCGCCTCCAGTCTCGCCGCCGAGCAGGCGCAACTTGCGACTCCCGCCTTCGTCACCGTCTCCGGCGACCTGACCGTGCATAAGCTCGACTGCCGGCTCAAGATTCTCGCACCCACGCTCTCGGCGTCGGACTACTCCAAGGTCTCCGCGAAGATCGTCGAGTTCGTCGCACTCGAGTTGCACACCGCCTTCCCCAAGTCGCCCGTCTACCTTGCCATGGGCAACAACGACTCCGGCTGCGGCGACTACGAAGAGGACCACAACAGCGGCTACCTGGACCGCAGCGCCAAGAGCTTCGCCTCCGCCGTGCTCAGCAAGGGCAACCAGCAGGACATCCTGTCGGAGTTCCCCGAGTTCGGCGACTACAACGTGAAGCTTCCTGAGCCCTTCAGCCAAACGCGCCTGATCGTGCTGCAGGACATATTCGAGTCCAAGCAGTTCACCACCTGCAAGGGCAAGAGCTCCGACGCCGAAGCCAAACAACAGGTCGCGTGGCTCACGACGCAGTTGAAGTCCGCCAAGGCCAGCGGGGAGCACGTCTGGGTGATGGCGCACATCCCGCCCGGCTTCAATGCCTACTCCACCGCCAACAAGGGCGACATCTGCACGGACGGCGACAAGCCCAGCGAGTTCCTCAGCTCGGAGGCGCTCGGCGACGCATTCACTAACTACACCTCCACCATCACGCTCATCCTGCTCGGCCACACCCATATGGATGAGATGCGCCTGTATTCGTCGAACTCCGGCGCCATCCCCGCGCGCCTCACACCGTCCATCACGCCGGTCGACGGCAACAACCCCTCCTTCACCATCGGCGTCGTCGATCCAAAGAAGGCCGAGCTGCTGGACTATACCGTCTACGCCGCCAGCAACCAGACCGGCATCGGCACTACCTGGAGCGAGGAGTACGACTTCAGCAAGACCTACGGCGTCTTCAGCTTCTCCGCCAAGTCGCTCGCCACGCTCACCAGCGCCTTTATCGCGGACAAGTCCAGCACAGGAAAAGCCACACAGTCCTACCAGAGCTACTACTTCGTCGCACCCAGCGCGGGGCTGCTGACCCAGGTGGGAAAGGCCATTGCCTGGGGCAAGATGTGGCCCATGTATCCCTGCTCCATGACCGAGTTCCATAAGAAGGACTACATCGCCTGCACCTGCCCGGCGAAGGCGAAGTAAGCATGAGTCACACGCAAACCAACTCGAATGCTCCACCCACACCCGGTGCGCGTCTCCGCGCTGCCGTCGCCGCCGAGCGCCCGCTGCAGGTCGTCGGCGCGGTCAACGCGCTGCACGCGCTCATGGCCCGGCGTGTGGGCTATCGCGCGCTCTATCTCTCCGGCGGAGGCGTCGCTGCCAGCTCGCTCGGCTTGCCCGACCTCGGCATCTCCACGCTGGACGACGTGCTTACCGACGTCCGCCGCATCACCTCCGTCTGCGATCTCCCTCTGCTGGTGGACATCGACACCGGCTTCGGCGGTGCCTTCAACATTGCGCGCTGCATCCGCTCGCTCATCCAGGCCGGCGCCGCCGGCTGCCACATCGAAGACCAGGTTGCGGCCAAGCGTTGTGGCCACCGCCCCAACAAGCAGATTGTCCCGCTCGACGAGATGATCGACCGCATCAAGGCCGCAGTCGACGCGCGCACGGACGCGAGCTTCGTCATCATGGCCCGCACCGACGCCCTTGCCTCGGAAGGATTAGAAGCCGCTCTAGCTCGCGCCGACGCGTGCGTCCAGGCGGGCGCGGACATGATCTTCCCCGAGGCCGTCACTGAGCTCGCGCAGTACGCCGCCTTCGCCGACCGCACGAAGGCTCCCATTCTCGCCAACATCACCGAGTTCGGCAGCACGCCGCTCTTCACGATCGATGAGTTACGCAGCGCCAACGTTGCGCTCGTGCTCTATCCGCTCTCCGCCTTTCGCGCCATGAATGCTGCCGCACTTAGCGTCTACGAACACATTCGCGCGGACGGCACACAGAAGAATATTGTCTCCACCATGCAGACCCGCGAAGAGCTCTACGACCTGCTCGACTATCACGCCTACGAGCGCAAGCTCGACGAACTCTTCGCCAAGGACAGCAAGAAATGACCGAACCTGCCTTCAAACCCAAGAAATCCGTCGCGCTTTCCGGTGTTGCGGCCGGCAACACCGCGCTGTGTACGGTCGGCCGAAACGGCAATGACCTCCACTATCGCGGTATCGACATCCTGGAGCTCGCCGCGCACTGCGAGTTCGAAGAGGTCGCCTATCTTCTGCTCTACGGTAAGCTGCCCACGCGCGCCGAGCTGGCAAAGTACAAACAACACCTCCGCAGCCTGCGCGGTCTTCCGCAGGGCGTCAAGATCGCGCTCGAGCAGCTCCCCGCTGCCGCGCACCCCATGGATGTCCTTCGCGTCGGCGTCTCCGTACTGGCCACGCTGGAACCCGAGCCGCATCTCGAGAACCTCACCCACGCGCCCGCCACCGGCCTTCCCATCGCCGACCGCCTGATGGCCTCGCTCGGTTCCATGCTGCTCTACTGGCACCACTTCGCGCTGCACGGCCATCGCATCACCGTAGAGACGGACGACGACTCCATCGCCGGCCACTTCCTTCATCTGCTGCACGGCAAGCCCGCTACGCCGGAGTGGATCCAGGCCATGCAGGTCTCGCTCATCCTCTACGCCGAGCATGAGTTCAACGCCAGCACCTTCACTGCGCGCGTCATCGCCGGCACCGGATCGGATATGTACTCCTGCATCGCAGGCGCCATCGGCGCGCTCAAGGGCCCCAAGCACGGCGGAGCGAATGAGGTCGCGCTCGAAATTCAGCAGCGCTATGCATCACCCGATGCCGCCGAGGCCGACATCCGCGCCCGCGTCGCCGCGAAAGAAGTCATCATCGGCTTCGGCCATCCGGTATACACCATCAGCGACCCGCGCAACGTGGTCATCAAGAAGATCGCGCACGACCTCTCCGCGACCGCAGGCGACTTGAAGATGTATGACATCGCCGAGCGCCTGGAGTCCGTGATGATGGAAATTAAAAAGATGTTCCCCAACCTCGACTGGTTCAGCGCGGTTGCGTATCACGTGATGGGCATCCCGACGGCGATGTTCACTCCCATCTTCGCCATCGCGCGAACCTCCGGTTGGTCCGCACACGTGATGGAGCAGCGCACCGACGGCAAGATCATCCGCCCCGCCGCCGTCTACACCGGGCCGGAGGATGTGCCGTTTGTGCGAATCGAGGAACGGGGTTAGGGGTCAATTAGATGCCAACAGAGATCACAAACAAGCGTGCGGGGATATATTCAGCCAGCGCTTTGCTAGTCGTGACGACTCTGATTGGGTGCCACCTCACCGAGACATTGTGGACAGAACAAGTCCCGTCACCCGATGGAAATTGCTTAGTGCTTGCCCGCACAGACAATACCGATACGATTGGAAATGTTGAATACACAATTGTCTATCTTAAGCAGGTTGGATTTTGGCATCAGCCAAAAGAGTTAGTGGTCTTCGATGGCATCGACCATCAGGAAGACTTTCAGATGCGGTGGGATTCGCCTTCACACATCGATATGGTGGTGCATGGATATGGGCCTGCTACTCCATATCGGACAGTAGACCCTTCATCCCCGGTCACTTTCTCTGTCCACTACATACAGAAGCCTTACCAACCAATCCAATGAGTAATGCGAATTTATGTCATCTCACATATCCAATGTTCTACGGCCCTTCGACCAACCCCTCATCGACATCGTCGACTACGTCTTCGACTACACCGTCGAATCCCCGCTCGCCTACGAGACCGCTCGCTACTGCCTGCTCGACACCCTCGGCTGCGGCCTGCAGGCGCTGGATTTTCCCGCGTGCACGAAACTGCTCGGCCCGCTCGTTCCGGGGCTCACGATGCAGAACGGCGCGCGCGTTCCCGGAACTGCCTATGAGCTTGACCCCGTGCAGGCGGCCTTCAACATCGGCACGCTCATCCGCTGGCTGGACTACAACGACACATGGCTCGCCTCCGAGTGGGGCCACCCCAGCGATAACCTCGGCGCCATCCTCGCCGTCGCGGACTGGCTCGCGCGTAACCCGCATCTCGCATCTCGCACCTCGCATCTCACGATCCGCGACGTCCTCACCGCGATGATCAAAGCCCACGAGATCCAGGGCTGCCTCGCGCTCGAAAACTCCTTCAACAAGGTGGGCCTCGACCACGTCATCCTCGTCAAGGTCGCGAGCACCGCCGTCGTCTCGCAGCTCCTCGGCCTCACCCGCGAGCAGGCGCTCAACGCCGTCTCGCTCGTCTTCGTCGACGGCCAGTCGCTGCGTACCTATCGACACGCGCCCAACACCGGCTCGCGCAAGAGCTGGGCCGCGGGTGATGCCGCCTCGCGCGCCGTCCGCCTCGCGCTCATCGCCCGCACCGGTGAGATGGGATACCCGACAGCCCTCACGGCGAAGACCTGGGGCTTCTACGATGTGAGCTTCAAAGGCCAACCCTTCAAATTCCAGCGCCCCTACGGCAGCTACGTCATGGAGAACGTGCTCTTCAAGATCAGCTTCCCCGCCGAGTTCCACGCGCAAACAGCCGTCGAAGCCGCGATCACGCTGCACGTGCAGCTCGCCGCGCGCGGCCTCACTGCGGCGAACATCGCCCGCGTTACCATCCGCACGCATGAGGCCTGCCTGCGCATCATCGACAAGCAGGGCCCGCTGCACAACCCCGCCGACCGCGACCACTGCATCCAGTACATGGCCGCCGTCGCGCTGATCTTCGGCCGCCTCACAGCGGAGGACTACGACGATGCCGTCGCGCTGGACCCCACATGGGGCAAGCGCATCGACGCCATACGCGCGCTCATTACCTGCGTCGAGGAACCCGCCTTCACCGCCGGGTACCATGACCCCGCACGCCGCTCCATCGCCAACGCGCTCACCATCGAGCTCACCGACGGAACCACACTGCCCGAAGTCGTCGTCGAGTTTCCAATCGGCCACCGCATCCGCCGCGTCGAGGGCATCCCCCTGCTACTCGAAAAATTCCAGCGCAACCTCACACGCCTCAGCCCCGCAGCGCAGCAGAAGATCCTCGCACTTACAGCCAATCAAGCTGTGCTCGAATCCACGCCTGTCGACGACTTCGTTTCCCTCTTCGTCGTCTAGGAGTCGCCTTCTGGACCCTGGGTCCTAAACCCTAGCCCCTCTCACTTCACATCCACCACCTCAACCGTGAACGGCGGCACAGCATGCTGCCACGTCGCGCCTTCGATCCGCACAGCACTCTCCACCGGCTTAATCCGCTCTGGCTCGGTGATCGAGTTCGTCTCCTGGAAGCTCGCTCCATGCAGCGAGAACATCTTCGCCACATGCGGGCCCGCGCCCAGCCCCTTCAACTCCACCGTCAGCGGTTGCGGCCGGTCGCTCGCATTCACCAGTTTCAGGTGCAGCACGTGCGTGTCGCTCGAAACCGTCGCCGACGTATAGAACCTTGCCGCGGCACCTGTTAGCGTCGTACTCGCCAACCCATCGCCCAGGTGTGCGCTGAACAGGCACTGCGCGTAGTAGCTCGGGCTGCCGTAGCTTTTGAGCCCGTCGTATCCGATCAGGTCAGTCGGCCACTGCATCGCGCCGGGGTTCACATTCACCAGCAGCGGCGCGTAGCTCGACATCACAATCAAGTCGCTGTTGCGCTCCATGGAGGTCATCCACGCCGCGTCGCCCAGCGCGTCGCCCATGTTCGGCGTGGGCGAGCCGGACCGCGTGGCCCATTCGCCCACAAAGATCTTCGGGCCGGTCCTTGGCGCGGCGTCATAGTGCCCCACCAACGCGAACATGTCCGCCGGAGACTTGTAGTAGTGGTCGTCGACCACATCCGGTGCGGTGTCCGCGTCCTCCTTTACCGGCGTGGTTGCAATCAACTGGTACTGCGGATATCTCTTCCGCAGCGCACGTGCAAACTGAGCAAAGCGCGCATCGTAGCTGCCGCTCTTGTCGAACTGGTCTTCGTTGCCGATCTCGATATAGTGAAACGGAAACGGCGCAGGGTGTCCGTCCTTGGCGCGCTCGGCGCCCCACTTAGTGTTCGCGTCGCCGGTCGCGTACTCCACTTCGTCCACCGCTGCCTGCACGTAAGGCTCTAGCTCCTTGCCCGGCTTGGCGTAGTCATGCTTCAACGCGTAGCCCGCATACACCGCCAGTACCGGTTCCACGTGCAGGTCTTCGGTCCACTCCAGAAACTCCAGTAGCCCAAAGTGGTCGGTCGACCAGTAGGTCCAGGGCGCCATGTGGCCGGGGCGGTCCACCAGCGGGCCGATGGTCTGCTTCCAGTTGTACCAATCGTTCATCGTGTCGCCTTCGAGATAATTTCCTCCCGGTAGGCGGATGAACTTCGGATGCATCGCCGCCATCTTCTCCATCAGGTCGGTGCGGTTGCCGTTCGGCCGTGCGTTGAACGTCGGCGGGAACAGCGAGACCAGTTGCAGGTGCAGCGTTCCCGCATGAGCCACCGTAAACTCCACGTGGTTCGCGGTCGAAGCGGCCACCGTTCCGGTGGTCAAGTGAAACTCATAACGGGCCCATCCGCTTCCTGTGAGCTCCACGCTGGTCGTCGCCAGCGTTGAACCGGTGTTGTCGCTCACCAACTTCACGGTCAACGGGCCCACGCCTTCAGCCTTCGCATACAGCGACCCGCTATAGGTCGTATGCGGCCGCACTGCGACCCCCCAGAAGCCCACATTGTTCACGCCCGCGACATTGCCCGTGGATGCCGCCTCCACGCTCATCTTCAAACTGCTGGGCAGTGCCGCGCTGGGGCCGTCCGTCTTGTCGATGCTGAAGGTTGCCTTCGCACTTCCGCGCAGCACCTCGCCCCAGCTCTCCACGCCCATCCAGTTGCCGCGGAAGGTGTTGTTGCTGATGAGCTGCGCGTACAGTCCGCCCTCATACGCATGGTTGATCTCCTCCGTCATCAGCCCATAGAGCATGGGAGCGACCGGATGCACAATCGTCGATGCATCCACGGTGAGCCGCGCGGGCGGCGGCGTCTGCGCACGGGCCGGGGTCATCGTCGATAGAAGGAGGGCGAAGGAGAGCGGGGCGGTGAAGGTACGAAGCATATTGGTCATAGGTAGTCAGTCGCTCAGGATTCTATCCCCGCGCTATCCTTGGGGTCTATGCCGCCTGGATCCCCGCTCCACACCCCGGACTACCGCTCCATGCTCGCCGTCGCGCTGGAAGAGGCCCGCGCCGGCCTCGCCGAAGGCGGCCTGCCCATCGGCGCGGCCATCTTTGATGGCAACGGCGCAGTGGTCAGCCGCGGCCGCAACCGCCGCATCCAGCTCGGGGACCCCAGCCTGCACGGCGAGACCGACGCCTTCCGCAGCGCTGGCCGCCAAAAAAGTTACGCCGACCTCATCATGGTCACCACGCTCGCGCCCTGCTGGTACTGCTCCGGGCTGGTGCGCCAGTTCGGCTTCCGCACGCTGGTCGTCGGCGAGAGCGAGAACTTCTCCGGCGGCGAGCACTGGCTGCGCGAGTTCGGCGTCCAGGTCATCGACCTCGCCGACCCCGAGTGCATCGCCATGATGCGCGAGTACATCGCCGCGAACCCCGCGGTGTGGAACGAGGACATCGGCGCGGGTTGACCCCACTCCGTTTCTGCATTGACATTCCAAAGTGCCTATCGCACCCTGTTACCAGCGAGGTTTTCGCGATGGCCCAACTCGAAGTCCCGGATAAATATGCGGCTGAGCTCAAGGAACTTGCCCTGCGTGATGAGAGATCTGTGCAGGATGTCGTTTCCGAAGCGATGGATGCCTACCTCAGCTTCCGCTTTACGGAAGCACGGCTCACGTCAGCACAGCTTGAGCGGCTGAAGGCGAGTCTTGAGCAGGTCGAGCGCGGTGAGTTGATCTCGGAGGCACAGGTCGAAGCCTTCTTCGACGATTGGGAAAAGGAAGCCTCTGTCGGTTGAGCCGGTTTTATCTCAGTCCTCACGCAATGGATGATCTGGAAGACATCCGGCGCTACTTCACGCCAATCCCAGAAAGATTCAGTGCACCCATCCGGCGCGCATTGCGTGCGATGCTCTATGAAATTGCCGCAAACCCTCAACGCGGACACAGCCACACTGAAGCTACTCGCTTTCTGGGACAGGAAGTTCGCACCCGTGCCGTGCCTCCCTACCGCATCTTCTACAGAGACCTGCGCGGATTACCCGAGATACTCGCGGTTCTGCACACTGCCCAGGACGTATCTGCAATTCTCCGCAAGCGTCTGCAATAGGTAAGCGCTTCGCACCTAACTCCGCGTTAGCCTCCGAATCCTCTCCGCCGCGCCCGGCCATTTCGCAATCAACTCCTCCGCGCCCGCATCGGCATAGTCCGCAAACTCAAACCCCGGGCTCACCGTGCAGCCCAGCAGCGCCCACTCGCCCGCCCGCAGCATCCGGGACCCCTGCCACACGCCTCGCGGCACCACATGCTGCGGCGTCTCGCCCGCAGCGAGGTCCTTGCCAATCACCGTCACCTTCGAGCTGCCATCCGCGAACAGCTGCAGCATCTCCACCGCGCCGCCCAGGTAGTGGTGAAAGATCTCATCGCTCTCCAACCGGTGCATCTCGCTGAAGGTCCCCGGCTCCAGCAGATAGTAGATGGCCGTCGAGGTCCGCCGCGAGCTCGCGTACCGCCCGTCGTCAAAGTTCGCCGCGGCAATATGGTCCGGCGCCTCCCACGTCCGCACATACCAGCCACCCTCGCGGGGATGCGGCGCAAGCCCTAGGATCTTCTTCACGTCGTCGGCTGTCATATCCACATCCTAAACGCGCCAAACGCAACGCTCGTCAACTCGACGGGAGCATCGCGCTTTTGCGATGCGGAGCGGAGAGACCCCTGTATTGGCTTTTGCTTTTTTTGTTTGTCATTCTGAGCGGAGCGAAGAACCTGCTTCACCCGCATCGGCTACGATATCTCCATCCACCACCGGAGCCAGCGCCATGCTCGACGTCCACCCGCCCCACAAAGCCGCCCACACCTTTAAAGACTTCTTCATCCACATCGCCACCATCGTGATTGGCCTGCTCATCGCTGTCGGCCTGGAGCAGACGGTCTAGTGGGTACACCACAAGTCGGAGATCCGCGAAACCCGACAGCTCCTCGCGGAAGAGCGCACCCAGAACGTCGATATCTTCCATAATCGTGTCCGAATCACCCGTGTCGCGACGGCGTGGCTCCAGAACGATCTCCGCGTCTTCCTGTATCTCCAGCAACATCCTGGGACGCCACCCGACAAGCTGCCCGGTGTACCTGTCTGGGGCTTCGTTGAGATTCCCTATGTTCAGGGGGCATGGGTCTCCGCCGAGCAGGCGAACGTCGTTGCCCTCATGCCGCAGAGGGAGGTCCAAGATTCGCGAGATCTCTACCACTGGCTCAATGAGGATGATGAGAAGCAGTCAGCCTTGGTGGATGCTTTCAATAAAGCTCGTGCCTATGCGTATATCCAACCTGATCCCTCCAAGCTAACTCGCGCACAGGTGGATGCCGAAATCCCTCTCATTCAGGACTGCTTGAGGCTCATCTCCGAGGGAATGCAAGGGCTAGCGGAGATTGCTTCGGTGCATGTTGACTTCTCTCCCGGCCCTTCCATTGCGGAGCGGTTTGCGCTCCAAAGGACAATTTCGCTCCATCCGGACAAAGACTTTCCGGCAGCCTTTGCCTTCTTCAGCCACGATGTTGACAATGCACGCGCACTGATGATCGCCGATCAGCCCGCACTCGAGTTCGCCCAAGAGATTTCAGAACGCGGAGCCGGCCACCTGCCCGAAGTCTATGAGCAAATTCACGCGAAGTATCCGGACTTCAAGCCAAACGAGAACACAGTGAACGGCTTCGGCTACATCGCCATGGGCAAGGGCGACCTGGCCGGGGCCATTAACGTCTTCAAGTTCAACGTGAAGCTCTACCCCGACTCCTGGGACGTCTACGACAGCCTCGGCGAAGCCTACGCCAAGGCCGGCAAGAAGAAGCTCGCCATCGAAAACTACCAGCGGGCCCACCAGCTCAACCCCGCCGCCCCCAGCCCCATCGAGGCCCTAAAAAAGCTCCAGAAATAGCCGCAGACTCCCCCTGGGTGGCCCACTCATGACGGTTTCATCGCCATGGGTGGGTTGGAGGTCGCTTATGGTTCAAGGTGAGCGGAGATCAATCGTCTTTCGTATCAGGAACCCGCGCCAGCTCTTCCGCATCTGCGAGGTCGCGCAATCGTCCTACCTGACGCTTGTTCTCAATCAGGTCGGCCTTCGAGATAAACGGCACCGGCACCCCCTGGACCAGCGTCTCCACCCGGTTCCTCCACACCTGATCGAAGCTCATCTCGCCGATGGACGCGAGGATGTCGATGTGGTCCTCAGATGGTCCGAACCGCAGATGATCCTCTTCTCTTAGCAGGTCTGTAGACGCCAGACCAGCCAGCGGAACCCCGAGTGCCAGCAGAGCCTGGAAGGCAGCGCGCGCGTTCTCCTCCGTGGGCCGGATGAAGATGTCGAGATCGTGGGTGGCGCGAGCATACCCGTGGGTGTTCACGGCAACACCGCCCACGACGGCGTACTCAACGCCTGCTGCGGCGAACGCGGCTAGGAGTGAAATCTGTTTTGAGTTCATCGATATCGATTCCCCGCATGGAATACATGCGCCGGTTCAGCTCCGTCATCGCAGCCAGGCGCTCCGGAATGCTCTTCTGGCTCCAATACAGACGCTGCTCTGCCCGCGCCTCCTCATGCGTGAGCATGCGCGCCGCGGTAGGCCAACCTTCTTCGCTCTGCGGTGTCGCCATGCAACGATGATAGGACAACTTCGCCGCTAGGGTATCCTGTTCCCACCACCCACAACTCCCGCACCTGGAAGGCCCGCCGCCCCCCATGCGCACCCGCCTCGAAGCTTATTTCAAATTCGCCGAGCACCAGACCACCTGGCGCATCGAGGTCCTCGCGGGCTTAACCACCTTCATCACCATGGCCTACATCATCTTCGTGAACCCTGCGATCCTGTCGCAGACCGGGATGCCGCTGGCCGCCGTCACCACCTCCACCTGCCTGTGCGCGGCCTTCGGGAGCATCCTGATGGGCGCGCTCGCGAACTACCCGCTGGCGCTCGCGCCGGGTATGGGCCTGAACGCCTACTTCACCTACACCGTCGTCAAGGGCATGGGCGTGCCGTGGCAGACGGCGCTCGGCGCGGTGTTTCTTTCCGGCATCATCTTTCTTCTGCTTACCTTCGGAGGCATCCGCCAGAAGCTCGTCGCCGCTATCCCATATCAACTGCATGCGGCGGTCGCCGGAGGCATCGGCCTGTTCATCGCCTTCATCGGCCTCATCAACTCTGGGCTGATCGTGCGCAGCTCGGCGACCACGGTCACGCTAGGCGACCTGCACCAGCCCGCCGCGCTGCTCGCCATCTTCGGCATCCTGCTCATCGCCATCCTGCAGGCCTACAAGGTGAAGGCGTCGATGCTCATCGGAGTGCTCGGCACACTCGCCGTCGGCATCCTCTTACACCAGGTCAAGTACACGCCCAGCACCTTCAACCCCATGGCGATCAAAGCGACGGCCTTCCATCTCGACCTGCGCGGCGCGCTGAAGATGAACGCGCTGGAGATCATCTTCGTCTTCCTCTTCGTCGATCTCTTTGACAACATCGGCACGCTGGTCGCGGTCACCGAGCGCGCCGGGCTGATCAGCGAAGACCACACCATCCCGCGGCTGGACCGCATCTTCTTCTCCGACGCCACGGCCACCGTCGTCGGCTCGCTGGCCGGCACCAGCACGGTCACCAGCTACATTGAAAGCTCGGCGGGCGTAGCCGCCGGAGGGCGCACCGGCGTCACCGCCATCACTACCGGCGTGCTTTTCTTCCTCGCCATCTTCATCGCGCCGGTGGTCGGAGCCATCCCGGACTTCGCCACCGCGCCCGCGCTCATCCTGGTAGGCGCGCTCATGCTCACCGGCGTGCGCAGCATCGAATGGGACTCGCCGGCCATCGCTATCCCGGCCTTCCTCACGCTGATTACCATTCCGTTGACGTACTCCATCGCCACCGGCCTGAGCTTCGGCATGATCAGCTTCGCCGCGCTGGAGCTCGCCACCGGCAAGGGCCGCCGCAGCCACTGGATGCTCTACCTGCTGGCGCTGCTCTTCCTGGGCCGCTTCATCTACCTGCATCCCCCCACCTGATCGCCGCCGCCTACCTTCGCGAAACTTGGCTCCCTCCGCGAACTTTGCGTGAAAGCCTTTGCTCTTCCCGCATCCCGCCTCTCGCATCCGGCATCTGAATCTCCCAAAGGAGATTTCTCATGGACCGCACCGCATCCGCCGTCTGGCACGGCAGCCTGAAGGAAGGCCACGGCACCATCAGCACCCAGAGCACCACGCTCAAGGACACGCAGTACAGCTTCAAGTCCCGCTTTGAAGAGGGCGTAGGCACCAACCCGGAGGAGCTGATCGCCGCCGCGCACGTCGGCTGCTTCACCATGGCGCTGACCGCGCAGCTCACCAGCGACGAGCACCCGCCCACCATCGTGGAAACCACCGCGGCCGTCACGCTGGAGATCACGGACGACGGCCCTACCGTCACCAAGATCCACCTCACCACCCGCGCCGAGGTCCCGGGCATCGAGGTCGATAAGTTCAACGAGCTCGCCAAGAAGGCGAAAGAGGGCTGTCCCATCTCCCGACTCTTCAAGGCCGAGATCACCCTCGACGCCCAGCTCGTCTAGAGTGTCCTCCGCGTCCTCTGCGCAACCTTCGCGTCCTCTGCGCAACCTTCGCGTCCTCTGCGTGAGCGCTTTTGCCGTTGCCTGTTCTTCGCACCAACAACAAAGCCCGCCACCCGGCGGGCTCTGTTATTGCTGTGGTCGCGGCTTAGAACTCCAGCCGCAACCCGAACTGTCCGGTGCGGTTGCCTGCATTCTCCGCGGTGGTCGCCGAGGTGAGTTTGCCGAAGGTCGCGGCATTGTCAATCTGCGTCGCCGGCGGGGCAAAGTTGGTGTGGTTCAGCACGTTGGTGAACGTGGACTCAAAGCGCAGGTGGATGGCCTCCGTGATCGGAATGGACTTCGCCAGACCCAGCGCAACGGACGCCGTCCCCGGCCCCTGCAGGATGCCGACGCCCGCGTTGCCGAACCGCCCCGCATTCGCCGGCGTGGCGGAAAACGCCGCCAGATTGTAGTACGCCGTCCGCGACTGGCCCTTGTAGTAGTTGTTGGAGACCACATCCGGCCGCGCATACGCGCCGCGGTTCACCACATTGGTGTTGGACTGATCCAGCGACGGGCTGATGCTCGGCGTGAGCCACGGTCCAGTCTCAAGCAGTGTTACCGTATTCACGCTCCAGCCGCCCACAAAGCCGTTCACCAGGCCGCCGCGGGTCAGAAAGCTCTTGCCCGCGCCGAACGGCAGCTCGTAGACGCCGGTCAGCAGCATGCGGTGGCGGCGCGTGCCTTCCTCATTGCCGTAGTCGCTGTTGATGTGAAAGCGGTCCGCGATCGGGATGCCGTAGTTCACCTCGCCCGCGTAGCCGCTCGGCGTGTCGCCCTGGTTGTCCGCCTGGTTCTGCGCGAGCGTGTAGTTCGCGTCGTAGTACAGGCCCTTGGCCATGCGATGCGTCGCTTCCAGCTCCAGCGCCTTGTAGTTGCTCTTGCCGGCGTTGAAGGTGCTGTAGAGCGTGGTCCAGTTCTGGTAGGGAGCGCGCGTGTCCACATACGGGCCCGCAGTGGCGCCGGTGTCATACGCTGAAGTGCTCGCGGGA
>Ga0302319_10014549_pt1 | contig 14659 bp, 7 predicted proteins | sample Bog_T0_2_FD_203319 | JGI IMG/M metagenome (GOLD analysis project Ga0302319, IMG submission 203319) | Peat permafrost microbial communities from Stordalen Mire near Abisko, Sweden - Bog_T0_2 | ecosystem: Environmental > Terrestrial > Soil > Wetlands > Peat | place: Sweden: Abisko, Stordalen Mire... | reverse complement strand
CGGTCGCATCCTCTGCGTTGGAGGCAAACCCACCGGAAGCGATGCAGTCTCCGGCCGCGTTCAGCACCAGGAACTGACTGGCCATGACCTCAGGCACAAGCGAGTTCAACCGTCGGGCAAGGGCCGACAGTTCCCGGTCAGCTAGCCAAGCTTCCCGCTGCCGATTGGAAGGCAACGAGGAGGCGGCGACCTCTGGGCCGAACCGTCCAAGGGCGGACACAAGCGTTGGCTCCCGGGCGAGCACCATAGGCAAGTATTGCAGGTGTTCCAGTTTGGTTCCGATATTGGCGCTGATCATGGTCGCGTCCACCGCCGCTACCTCCCGCTCGTGGGCGATCAAGCGGGACTGCCACTCATCTGCCAGTCGATGAACGATCAGCCAGGCGACTCCGCACCAGAGCGCCGTCACGCCGACCACAACCAGGACAACGGTCTTCTCCCACGACAGGCAGCGTTGGTGACTGGCTCTTGGCGGCCATGAAGCGGTTCGAATGACAACCCTCCTGAGATCCTGGAACTGGGAGCAAAGTATTCCATGATAGCTGAAGTTGCCTTTAAGTTAGGGGTACGCAAAGACGGCGCCTTCGTGCTGACATGCGACGACAAATGCAGGGGCGCCAAGCTGCAACGTCTGCTTCCCTCTCTTTGATCCGGATCGTATGATCAGAAACCGACCTTCCTGGTGATTGCGCCCGGACCGATCCTGGGCGCGGATCATGGCCGAGGGGCGGGACGTCATTGGCATGAAAGGTGGAACTGCCTGCTCGCAGCGCTCGCGAGGTTCCGCCGAAGACCCCCACCTGGAAGGCGGGCAGAGCCCGCCCTCCACGCCTGGAACCTGGATGATCCGATGAAGCCACCCGCCATACCATGGAAGAAACCGGCTTTCCGGTTGCGCACCCGGATCACCTTGCTGGTCCTCACGGTGCTGCTCCTGGTGCTGGTGGTCACCGGATTCACGGTGGGCTGGAGGATGGAATTGGAGACCCGGGAGACCGTGGCGGCGAAAGCGGCCCTGTTGTCCGGGGTGGCGGCCGAGTCCGAACCTGTGATCGAGGGCCTGCTGGGCCATCGCCCCTCTGAAACCATCCAGGCCTACGCTGAGGGGCTCTGCCGGATGGCCCGGGTGGACTATGTGGTGGTGCTGGACATGAACCACATCCGGCGCTCCCATCCGCAGCAGGCCCAGATCGGGCTGCAGTTCGTGGGCGGGGACGATTCGGCTGCCTATCAGGGGCGCAGCTATACCTCAGTGGCGAAGGGTACCCTCGGGCTGTCCCTGCGCGCGTTCACGCCTGTGTTCGATGCCCGGAACGGTCGGCAGATCGGCGCCGTTGCCGTGGGCATCCTCCTGACCGGGGTGAACCAGGCCGTGCAGAGCGTGCGCAAGTGGATCCTCGTCGGGGTCCTGATCGGGTTCGCCGCCGGGGTGCTGGGCGCCCTGTACATCGCCAACCGCACCAAGGAGATCCTGCTGGGCATGGAACCCTCTGAGATCGCCGCCCTGCTCCAGCAGCGCAACGCGCTACTGCATTCGGTGCGGGAAGGGGTGGTGGCCATGGACCCGGACCTGAACATCACCCTGGTAAACGAGGAGGCCTCCCGGCTGTTCGGGCTTGCTGGTATCCATGAGGATGTGGTCGGCCGGCAAGTTGGCACCGTGCTGCCCGGTCCGGGCCCGGAGGCGGTGCTGGCGACCGGCAAGCCCCAGCTGGACCAGGAACTCGTCATCAACGGCCTGCCCATCGTGACCAGCCTGGTGCCGGTCCTGGCTGGAAGCGATATCACCGGCGTGGTGGCCACCTTCCGGGACAAGACGGAAGTTAGCCTGCTGGCGGAGCAGCTCTCGGGGATCCGGCTCTATGCCGAATCGCTGCGGGCCCAGACACACGAATTCATGAACAAGCTCCACGTCATCCTCGGACTGATCCGCCTGGAGCAGTTCGACCTGCTGGCCGGCTACATCACCGGGATCACCGGACGGCTCCAGGACGAGGCCGGGCATGTGGTCCAGCGGGTCAGGGACCCGATGCTGGCGGGGTTCCTGTTGGCGCGGTTCAGCGCCGCCCGGGAGCAGAATATCCAACTACGGCTGTCCGAGGCCTCCTCGGTGCCGCCCTGCCCCGGTGAAGCCCTGGCCCATGACATCGTCACCATCCTCGGCAACCTGCTGGCAAACGCCATGGAAGCGATCGGGGACTCCGCCCGCAGGGAGATCCTGGTGGACCTGCGGCTGGAACGGGACCGGCTGGGCATCGTCGTGGAGGACAGCGGTCCGGGGATCCTGCAGGAGCACCGGGCCCTGCTGTTCGAGCGGGGATTCAGCACCAAGGGGGAGGATCGCGGCTATGGTCTCCATCTGGCGGCCCAGCGGGTGAAAGCCCTGGGCGGGCAGCTGACGGCCGACAACCGGGAGGGCGGGGGCACCATCTTCCGCGCCTCCATTCCGTTTCCCGAGGAGGGCCTGGCATGATCCACGTGCTGCTGGTAGAGGATGACCCCATGGTGGCAGAACTGAACCGCCTATACGTCAACCGGGTCGAGGACTTCGAGGTGGCCGCCTCGGTGCGCAGCGCCCCGGAGGCGCAGCGGGTGCTCAGGTCGCGGACGGTCGATCTGATCCTGTTGGACATCTTCATGGCCGGGCAGAGCGGGCTGGAGCTGATGGCGGAGATCCGGGCCCAGGCGCTGGATGTGGACGTGATCTTCGTGACCGCCGCCAGGGACACCCAGACCATCAACCGGACCCTGCAGCTCGGGGCCGTGGACTATCTGATCAAGCCCTTCGAGTTCGAGCGGCTCAAACAGGCCCTGGAGAACTACCGGGAAACCCGCATGCGGATGCGCAAGGACAATCCGGTGAGCCAGACCGAGCTGGACAACTGTCTGGGCCGCCGCCCGGGCGGGAGCCGCGCCGAGCAGCCGCTGCCCAAGGGCCTCGACCGGGTTACCCTGGAACGGGTCTGCTCTGCGGTCTTCGCCTGGCCCAAGCAGGCCCCCTGGTTCACCGCAGAGGAGATCGCCGGGCAGGTGGGGCTCTCCCGGGTTTCCGTGCGCAAGTACTGCGAATTCCTCTGCGGCATCAAGGTGCTGAAGATGGAGCACGGCTATGGTTCGGTGGGGCGGCCGGTGCACCGGTTCGCGGTGCAGAAGGCCCACCTCAAGGAGGCTTGGCGCTTCCTCCAGGACGACTGAAGCGCGCCGCCCCACCGTTGCGTTCCAGATCCCTGCGCATGCGCTCCGAGGATCTGGAATGCTGTCGTGAGGGGCTGGAGGGTTGGTGCTGGTTCAAGGGAAGGGACAGGCAATCGGAACGAATTCGGGGCGCCCGAGGTTGTCCCAGCCAAAACCGGGGCGCCCCTACGGCTAGCGGGACGATCCACGGAGCGAAGCGGAGGGATCGACACGCTAGCGGTGGGTCGGCGCCGCACCCGGGACCTCGTTGGGGCGGCGCGACGGACGCCTCAGCAGGACTAGGCCGGTGCGTTTTTTTAATTACAAAATGCACCATCAATTTCCACAACCTGAGGCGCGCCGGGATCTCCCATAGCATGGGTGATCGCCACCCGGAGTGCTTCACATGAATAAACCTACCTTCGCTTCCAGCAAGGGCGCTGAACCCGGCATCCGTATCAAGCCCGCGCTAGCCACCCTAATCATCGGGCTCGCCCTCTTCTTGGGCCTGCCGCGCCTGGCGCCGGTGCCCGCCCCCGGGCATTTCAAAGGCATGGCGGGGTCGGCCGCCTTGGCGGTGGCCCCCGCTTCCGCCGGTGCGGCGTCGCCGGCCGCCGGGGTGAAGCCCGCCCTCCTGGTCGAAACCAAGGCCCAGGCCGCGGCGGAAGCAAGGCGCCGGGCCGACTGGGAGAAGAGTCTGCACCTGTTGGCGATCTTCATCACCACCATCGTCGGCATTATCCTCAAGCCCCTGCCCATGGGCGCCGTGGCCGCTCTGGGCATCGCCCTCACCGCGGTGAGCGGGACGCTGGCCATCGGTGACGCCCTCAGCGGCTTCTCCGATGTGGTGATCTGGCTCATCGTGCTGGCCTTCTTTATTTCCCGGGGTTTCATCAAGACCGGGCTCGGTTCGCGCATCGCATACAATTTCATGGCGCTATTGGGCCGCCGCACCTTGGGCCTCAGCTACGGACTGGCGGCCACCGACCTGGTGCTCGCCCCCGCCATTCCAAGCAACACCGCCCGGGCCGGCGGGATCGTGATGCCGATTATGGCCAGCCTCGCCCGGGCCTACGGCAGCATGCCGGGCGACGGCACTGAACGCAAGATCGGAAGCTTCCTCACCATCACCGCCTACCAGGTCAACGTCATCACCAGCGCTATGTTCCTCACGGCCATGGCCGCCAATCCACTGGCCCAGAAGCTCGCCGGCGAGCTCAAAATCAACATTACCTGGGGCGGCTGGGCCTTGGCAGCCATTGTGCCGGGCCTGCTCAGCCTGATCCTGGTGCCCTGGGTGATCTACAAACTGTATCCGCCCGAGGTCAAGGAGACGCCGGGTGCGGTGGCGCTGGCGAAGCAGAAGCTGGCCGAGTTGGGGCCGGTCTCGGTCAAAGAATGGATGATGCTGTTCGTCTTCGCCATGCTGCTGGTGCTGTGGATCTTCGCCCGGCAGTTCGGCGACATGAACGCCACCACCGCAGCCCTCCTCGGTCTGGGCGCCCTGCTGGTACTGGGGGTGCTGGGCTGGGAGGACGTGAAAGCCGAAACCGGCGCCTGGGACACCCTCGTCTGGTTCGCGGCGCTGGTGATGATGGCGAGCTATCTGAACAAGCTCGGCATGATCCCCTGGTTCAGCCAGACCGTCGGCGGGATGATGGCGGGCCATGGCTGGATCTTCGCCTTCCTGGTCCTGAGCCTCACCTACTTCTACAGTCACTATTTCTTCGCCAGCAACACGGCCCATGTGGCCTCGATGTACGGGGCCTTTCTGGGCGTGTCCGTGGCCCTGGGCGCTCCGCCCTTGCTGGCGGCCCTGGTGCTGGGCTTCTTCAGCAACCTGTTCGCCGGCATGACCCACTACGGCGCAGGTCCCGCCCCGGTGCTGTTCGGTACCGGCTACGTGGAGATCGGCGCCTGGTGGCGCATCGGGTTCCTGGTGAGCCTGCTCAACATCGTGATTTGGTTGGGCCTGGGCGGCCTCTGGTGGAAGGCCCTCGGGCTCTGGTAGCGCCGCGCGGCGGCCAAGGATACGTTTCTCAACTGCTCTGAAAGGGGGAACTGCCTGCTCGCCAGGCTCGTGAAGTTCCTCCGTAGACCCCCACGTGGTGGACGGGCGGAGCCCGCTCACCACGTCTAGCCTGGAGGCATACTCGTGGAAGAACTGCTGCTGGACCTCTCCAACCTGGAAACCGCCTTTCCGGACGGTTTCACCCCTGAACAGCGGGCCAAGGGCCAGACCCATTTCCTGAAGCATCTGTCCCTGGCCGCGCACCGGTTCTACCGCGGCAAGATCCAGGTCGTGCCCCAGGCGCCGGTCTACGGCCTGAACTGGCTCAACGTCTGGTATACCCCCGGCGTCTCCCAGATCTCAACCACCATCCGGGATGACAACGACCGGTCCCTGGACCTCACCTGCCGGGGCAACCTGGTGGCGGTGGTGAGCGATTCCACCCGGGTCCTGGGCGACGGCAACTGCACCCCGCCGGGCGGCCTGGGCGTCATGGAGGGCAAGGCCTTCCTGATGAAGTTCCTGGGCGGCGTCGACGCCGTGCCCATCTGCATGGATTCCCGGAACGGGCAGGGGGTGAACGACCCCGACCGGATCATCGATTTCGTGAAGATGCTCCAACCTTCCTTCGGCGCCATCAACCTCGAGGACATCTCCCAGCCCAACTGCTTCAGGGTCCTGGACGAACTGCGCGAGAGCTGCGACATCCCGGTCTGGCACGACGATGCCCAGGGCACCGCCTGCGTCACCCTGGCCGGGGTCATCAACGCCTTGAAGCTGACTGGCAAGCGGCTGGCCGACGTCCGGATCGTCATGATCGGCGCCGGGGCGTCCATGACCTCCATCGCCCGACTGCTGATCACCGACGGCGCCGATCCGGCCAAACTGGTGCTGTTCGGCAGCAAGGCTTCGTTGAACCGGAATCGTGAGGATCTCAAGCGCGATCCGCGCTACTACCGCGCCTGGGAACTATGCCAGGCCACCAATCCCCAATGCTTCCCCGATCCGGCTTCGGCCTGCAAGGGAGCGGACGTCCTGATCGCCGCCTCTGCGCCCGGCCCCGACACCGTGCCACCGGAATGGGTCCGGTCCATGGCGGACCAGGCCATCGTGTTCGCCTGCGCCAACCCGGTGCCGGAGATCTACCCCTACGCCGCGAAGGCGGCCGGCGCCTTCATCGTCGGCACCGGGCGGGGCGACTTCCCGAACCAGGTGAACAACTCGGTCTGTTTCCCCGGGATCCTGAAAGGGGCCCTGCTGGTGCGGGCGCGCAAGATCACCGACCGCATGGCCATCCGCGCCGCCCACTCCATCGCCGACTTCGCCGAACGCAAGGGCATCGATCCGGACCACATCATGCCCAGCATGGAGGATCCGGGCGTGTTCATCGAGCAGGCCGCGGACGTCGCCATGCAGGCCATCGCCGACGGGGTGGCCCGCACCATCCGGACCCGGGACGAGGTCCTGTGGATGGCCCGGCAGGACATCGAGCAGGCCCGCAGCCTGTTCCAGCACACCATGGACCAGGGATTCATCCAGCAGCCGCCGCCTTCGATGCTGGAGGCCGCCCTGCGCCACGCCATCGAGCAGGTCAGCTAGACTTCCGCACTGTTTCTGGGTCCCCCGGCTTTCTGCCGGGGGTCCCGCCATCGCCCACCTTAATGCTCTCTCTCACCCAAGGAGCCCCATGAAAACCTCCATGACCCTCGGCCTCGCGGCCGTGCTCGCCGCCGGCTGCCTCCAGGCCCAGGATGCCGATGTCCAGACGGAACTCGCCAGCCAGCGCGCCCGGATCGCCGAACTGGAAAAGCAGTTCGCCGCCAAGCCTGCGGTCACCCCGTTCCAGTTCCCCCAGGAACTGACCCCCTACGTCCTGATCGACGCGACCCTGGTCAACACCTCCAACAATACCGCCACCGGCAAGAGCAAGCTGGACTTCAGCAACCAGCCCTGGTTCAGCGCGGACCGCTGGGGCCTCCGGGGCATCCTGAACACCAATATCAATAGTCTCACCGTGGTCTACAAGCTGGAAAGCCAGTTCGGGATCGGCGACGGCGGCCTGAGCACCACCAACGTCGAAACCGCCGCGACCCCCGCCGGCACCACCCCCACCAACGGCGGCACCGAGCCTGTGCTGTTCAACCGGGACGCCTGGGTCGGCGTCAGCAGCTCGACCCTCGGCCAGCTCACCTTCGGCCGCCAGAACACCCTGGCCCGGGACATCTCCGGGATCTACGGCGATCCCTTCGGCCCGGCCCAGTTCGGCTACGAAGAGGCGGGCTGGACCAATTCCAACAACTTCAAGGATCTGGTCAATTTCGCCGGCAGCGTGGACGGTTCCCGGATGAACAAGGGCGTGGTCTGGAAGAAGGTCACTCCGAGCGGGGTCACCCTGGGCCTCGCCTACAACCTCAGCGACGACACCCTGGTCACCCCCTACGCCAACAGCACCACCCAGGGCTTCACCTCCACCCGGGACACCACCGCCTGCGCGGCGCTCGGCTATAATTCCAAGTCCTACAACCTCTCCGGTTTCTACAGCCAAGCCAACAATGCCGGCTTCACCCAGAAGGCCTACTCGGTGGGCGGCAATGTCAACCCCAACGCCAGGCTGCGGGTGAACGTGGGCCTGTTCCGCTACAGCGCCGACCAGGGCCCGGTCAACGGCCAGCGCACCGACAATGCCTTCACCGTTTCGGCCACCTTCGCCCCCTCGGCGATCTGGAACTACTCCCTCGGCTATCAGGGCTGGAAGGCCAACAACGCAGGGACCTCGGCGGCCAGCAACGGCAACATGACCATGCCCTTCGCCAACGGCGACATCGCCAAGGGCGTCGCCTCCGGCGCGCGCAACACCACCTACGGCGCGATCATGCGCAGCCTGAGCAAGCGGTCTGAAGTGTATGTGTGCGCCGACTATGAGCAGCTCACAGAAGGCTTCCACCTGGCCGCGACCAATGGCTACCGCAACCAGACCGAGCTTGGGATCGGCATCCGGATTCGGGCGCTCTAACCTTTCCCGACGAACGCCCCCGGCGCAGCCCGGGGGCGTTCCGCGTTGGGGAATGCCCCATTCACTTCGCCACCTCGTTCCTCACCAGGAGATCACGTGAAAAAGCTCATGCAAGCCATGTCCCGCAGCCTGTTCGCCCAGGTCATCCTGGCGGTGATCCTGGGCGTCCTGATGGGCCAGTTCTTCCCGGCCGTGGGGTCGGCCATGAAGCCCCTGGGGGACGGATTCATCCGGCTGGTGAAGATGCTCATCGCCCCGATCATCTTCCTGACTGTGGTCACCGGCATCGCCAAAATGGGCGACCTCAAGAAGGTCGGCCGGGTCGGCATCAAGGGCCTGGTCTATTTCGAAGTCCTCACCACCGTGGCCCTGGCCATCGGCCTGCTGGTCGCCAACTACGTCAAACCCGGGCAGGGCATGAACGTCAATATCGCCACCCTGGACATGAAGTCGATCTCCCAGTACACGACCGCGCCGCACCTGCACACGGTGGACTTCATCATGAACATCATTCCCAAGGACGTGGCCGACGCCTTCGCCAAGGGCGACATCCTCCAGGTGCTGTTCTTCTCCATCCTGTTCGGGGTGGCGCTCACCTTCATCAAGCTCGAAGGCGACCCGATCATGAAGCTGCTGAACGCCTTCTCCAAGGTGTTCTTCCGCATCATGGACATCGTCATGAAGGTGGCGCCGCTTGGCGCGTTCGGCGCCATGGCCTACACCGTGGGCACCTTCGGCATCCACACCCTGCTCAGCCTGGGCAAGCTCATGGCCTGCTTCTACGCCACCAGCCTGCTGTTCGTCCTCATCATCCTGGGCCTGGTGATCCGCACCTCGGGCCTGGGGATCTTCAAGTTCCTGCGCTACATCAAGGAAGAGCTGCTGATCGTGCTGGGCACCTCCTCGTCGGAATCCGTGCTGCCGGCCATGATGGAGAAGATGGAACACCTGGGCTGCTCCAAGTCCGTGGTGGGCCTGGTCATCCCCATGGGCTACTCGTTCAACCTGGACGGGACCTCCATCTACCTGACCATGGCCATCGTCTTCATCGCCCAGGCCACCAACACTCACGTCACCTTCGCCCAGCAGCTGGTCATCCTCGGCGTGCTGCTGCTGACCTCCAAGGGCGCGGCGGCGGTCTCCGGCGGCGGCTTCATCACCCTGGCCGCCACCCTCTCGGTGGTGGGCAACATCCCGGTGGCCGGTCTGGCGCTGCTGCTGGGCGTGGACCGCTTCATGTCCCAGGCCCGGGCCCTGGTCAACCTGGTGGGCAACGGGGTCGCCTCGGTGGTCATCTCCAAGGGCGAGGGCGAGCTGGACTTCGCGCGGGCCAAGGCCATCCTGGACGGCAACCCGGCGCTGCCGAACCATACCGGGATGGATGAGCCGGTTCCGGCCCAAGGGATGGAATAATGAGCCCAGGATCTCTTCCGTCGGAGGCGCCCCAGACCGCCTCGGCGACCGAACCGATCGCGCGAACGGCTACGGATCTGACCGGCGTGGCCGAAACGCTCGCGAAGCGGATAGACCCTATCCGGGTCTGATCCTAAACCTGAAAAGTTCTCCGCCGATCAACCACCGCTTGGCCTTCTATTTCAAAATGACCGAACCCCTCATCGTCGGCTAGGGCCGCCTGGACGGGCGGCCCAGCCACAGGATTGCAATATGAATTTCATAAATATAGGTACGCGAATCAAGGTTGTGGTCGACAAGCGGGAGGTGGAAGTCCATGAGGGCCTGACCATCCTCCAGGCCCTGCTGCAGGAGGATATTCATGTCCCCCACCTTTGCTACGACATTCGCCTGGAGCGTTCCAACGGTAACTGCGGCCTGTGCGTGGTCGAGTTGGGCGAAGGCGCCGGGGTACGCGAGGTCAAGGCCTGCCAGACACCCATCCGCGCCGGAATGGTGATCCAGACCCACAACGCCAAGCTGGAGAGCTACCGGAAGGTCCGCCTGGAGCAAATCCTGTCCGACCACAACGCCGATTGCGTCGCCCCCTGCGTGCAGACCTGTCCGGCCAACATCGATGTCCAGAGGTACCTGCGTTTTGCCGGCAACGGCAACTACGAGAACGCGCTGCGGGTGATCAAGGACCGGAACCCCTTCCCGGTGGTCTGCGGCCGGGTGTGCCCGCACCCCTGCGAAGCCCAGTGCCGGCGCGGAATGGTCGACACCCCGGTGGCCATCAACCATGTCAAGCGGTTCCTGGCCGACTGGGACATGGCGAATGAGAAGCCCTGGCTCCCGGAGAAGAAGCCAGCGACCGGCAAGCGAATCGCCGTGGTGGGAGCAGGGCCGGCTGGTCTGTCCGGGGCATACTACAGCGCCATCAACGGCCACGAGGTGACGGTGTTTGAGCGCCAGCCCCTCGCCGGCGGCATGATGCGCTATGGCATTCCCGAGTACCGCCTGCCCAAAGCGACGCTTGACCAGGAAATCGACATCATTAAGAAGCTGGGCGTGCAGATCAACACCGGCAAGGCGATCGGAACCCAGCTTCGGCTGGATGACCTGCAGAAAGATTTTGATGCCGTCTACATGGCGATCGGATCTTGGCGGGCCTCGCCGCTCAACATCGAGGGCGAGAATCTGGAAAACGTGTGGCTTGGCATCAACTACCTAGCCCATGAGACCAAAGGGCTGCCCACCAACCTGGGCGATACCGTAGTGGTCGTGGGCGGCGGCAATACCGCCATCGATTGCGCCCGGGTCGCACTGCGCAAGGGCGCCAAACAGGTCAAGCTTATCTATCGGCGCACCCGCGAGGAGATGCCTGCCGAACCGCATGAAGTGGAAGAAGCCCTGCGCGAGGGGGTGGAGATGCTGTTCCTGGTGGCGCCCAGCAGGATCGCCCTGGAACACGGCGTCAAACAGATCCACTGCATCGAAATGCAATTGGGCGAGCCGGACCGTTCCGGCCGGCGCCGTCCCGTTCCAGTGGAAGGCAGCAACATCGTCATCTTTGCCGACACCATTATCGGCGCCATCGGCCAGAGCACCAATACCCAGTTCCTCTACAACGACCTGCCGGTGCAGCTGAACAAGTGGGGCGATATCCAGATCAACGGCAAGACCTCCCAGACCTCCGAGGCCAACATCTTCGCCGGCGGCGACTGCGTCACCGGTCCGGCGACGGTGGTCCAGGCGGTGGGGGCCGGCCGGCGCGCCGCCGAAGCCATGGACTGCTACCTCGCCAAGGGCTACGTCCAGGAAGACAAGGCGGATTACAGCTGCAGCCGGGGCTCCATGGAGGACCTGCCCCGGTGGGAATTCGAGGCCATGCCCCGGCTGCGGCGCCACCCCATGCCCGTCATCCCGGCGGAGGCCCGGAAGCAAAGCTTCTCCGAGGTGGAACTGGGCCTCAGCGAGGCCCAGGCCCAGGATGAAGCCCGCCGCTGCCTGCGCTGCGGCTGCAATGAACGCTATGACTGCACCCTGCGCAAGGAGGCCAGCACCCACGCCATCGATTTCGCCAAACCTGCCCACGAACGCCCCTTCGTGCCGGTCGTGGCTGACCATCCGTTCATCGTGCGTGACCACAATAAGTGCATCTCGTGCGGGCGCTGCATCGCCGCCTGCGCCGAGGTGGAGGGTCCCGACGTGCTCGCCTTCTACCGGAAGCAGGGCCGCCAGGTGGTCGGTACCAAGAGCGGCCTGCCACTGCAGGAAACGGATTGCGTGAGCTGCGGGCAGTGCGTCAACGCCTGCCCCTGCGGAGCCCTGCAGATCCGCAGCGAAAAGGGCAAGGTGTTCCGCGCCCTCAATAACCCCGGCCTGACGGTGGTGGCTTTCGTCGCGCCGGCGGTGCGCAGCGTGGTGTCATCCCATTTCGGTGTCCCCTTCGAGGGCGCGTCCCGCTATCTGTCGGGCCTGCTGAAGCAACTGGGGTTCGACCGGGTGTTCGACTTCTCCTTCGCCGCTGACCTGACCATCCTCGAGGAGACCACCGAGTTCCTTAACCGCGTGGCCTGCAAGGGGGCCATGCCGCAGTTCACCTCCTGCTGTCCGGGCTGGGTCAACCTGGTGGAACGCCGCTATCCGGAACTGATTCCCCACCTGTCCTCCTGCAAGTCGCCGCAGATGATGATGGGCGCCACGGTCAAGAACCATTTCGCCCAGTTGGCCGGGCTGGACCGGAAAGATCTGTTCGTGGTATCGGTGGTGCCCTGCATCGCCAAGAAATACGAAGCGGCCCGGCCGGAGTTCGCGCCGGATGGCATCCGCGATGTGGACGCGGTCCTCACCTCCACCGAAATGCTGGAGATGGTCGAACTCATGCGGATCGATCCGGCTGGGATCCAGGCTTGCGACTTCGATGAGCCCTACAAGCAGGTATCCGGCGCCGGGGTGCTGTTCGGCGCCTCCGGCGGCGTGGCGGAGGCCGCTCTGCGCATGGCGATGGAGCGGCTCATGGGCGAGGTTCTGGAAAACCGCCTGGAGTTCCAGGACCTCCGCGGGTTCGAAGGTCTCAAGGAAGCCACCGTGGAGGCCGGCGGCAGCAAGGTGCGGGTTGCGGTCATCAGCGGCCTGCACAACGCTGAACCGCTAGTAGAAAAGATCCTCCAGGGGGTGGACGTGGGCTATGACCTCATCGAGGTCATGGCCTGCCCCGGCGGCTGCATCTGCGGTGCCGGCCATCCGGTACCCGAGAAAGTCGACGCCCTGGCCAAGCGCCAGCAAGTCCTGGTGGACATTGACAAGGCCTCGAAGTACCGCAAGTCTCAGGAAAACCCCGACATCCAACGCCTGTACGACGAGTTCTACCAGGAGCCGAACTCGCCGCTGGCCCATCGGCTCCTGCACACCCACTACGCCCAGGTCAATGGCGATCTCCGGTCCGGCACCGTGCGCCGGAAGGCGGATTCGGCTTTCGTCACCCAGGAATACAGCATCTGCATCTGCGACAAGTGCGCGGGGCTGGGATCAAAGGACCTGTTTCACCAGGCCAGCGGGCGCATCATCCAGCAGAAGATGGATTCGTTCATCAACCTCAGGACCATCCGGCTGAAGGACACCCATCCTGGGGCAGGGGTGTATGTCACCCGGAACGGCCAGCAGGTGGATGGCTCGGTGCTGGAGGCTATAGTGCAAGCCGCCTGCGGGACAAACTGAAACGTTGCGGCAAAAAGATTTGGCCAAGTAAAAGACCGGGTGGCCCTTCCTGGTTTTCATGGAGGGGTCTTCTCTTGACCTCAAGGATTTAGCCCAGGTCACGTTTTCGGTTCCCTTGCTACCAAGCAACCTGCCTTGAATCATCCAACCCCAAATTGATCACTCCTGAAGGTGACCCCATCGCCGCGGTCCAGGTTCCCGACATTCGGATTTCGAGCGTCGGCCAAATTTCGCCGAGTTGGGCTTAGAACCCCTTTTACCGAGCTGCTTTTCCGGGATTTCAGTAACGGGCGTTCAAGCCGGCCAGACGCAGAAACCCGTACGCAAGCCAGGCGACGAAGCTGCGCCGAACCACCGCCAGCGTGCCCCTTGGATTCGGTGACGCGGCGACCGAGCGCGAAGCCGCGATCGCCAGGTCCAATTCATGCCGGACCTCTGCGGCGAAGGGCCTGTCCTGTATGACAATGTTGGCCTCCAGGTTCAGTAATAGCGAAAACGGGTCGATGTTCGAGCTGCCGATCGTCGCCCAGTCCTCATCGATCACCGCCATCTTCGCGTGCAGAAAGGCGTGGGTGTATTCAAAGATCTGTACACCCTTGGCCAGTAGGTTGTCATACAGCACTTGCGCGGCGAGTCGCGCTAGGCGGTAATCCACCTTTCCCTGCATCAGCAGGCGTATGGGTACGCCACGTTCGGCAGCGTGGCTGAGCGCCCGACTGAACTTCCAGCCTGGATAGAAATAGGGCGTAACGATATCAATGCGTTTACTTGCGCGATTGATCGCATCGATGTATGAGCGTTCTATCGCATGCCGCTGGCGTAGGTTATCGCGAACGACCAAAGCCAAACGGACTGGCAACAGCGACGCTAGCGGAGGCTTGGTCAGGCGCAAGGGTGGTGACTGTCTCAGTCGCTTGGACAGCTGTCTAATGGTCGTCAACGGTGACTTGCTTTTCACGAGGTTCAGCACCTCCTCGCGCCAGATACGGCCGAGTGAGGCACGAGTCCATATGGCCTGCGCTGTCTGCTCGATTTGCAAGACCAAGGGGCCTCTCAGCTCAACGGCGAAATCAAGCCGTGGTACCTCGCTCCATCCATGTTGCAAATCGTTGCGGTCAGCGATCACATTGATCCCACCAACGAACGCTGCCTGCCCGTCGACCACGCAAAGCTTATAATGCATGCGCCTTAGTTGACTTGGCGAAAACCACTGCCACCAGCGATCGATCGGTCGGAACACCACGAACTTGATACCCGGATGGATCAGCCATGTGCGCAAGGATGCGAGCGACGACTTCGAACCGAAGCCATCGACAACGACCTTCACCGTCACACCCCGCCGAGCG
>Ga0302319_10014548_pt1 | contig 14659 bp, 11 predicted proteins | sample Bog_T0_2_FD_203319 | JGI IMG/M metagenome (GOLD analysis project Ga0302319, IMG submission 203319) | Peat permafrost microbial communities from Stordalen Mire near Abisko, Sweden - Bog_T0_2 | ecosystem: Environmental > Terrestrial > Soil > Wetlands > Peat | place: Sweden: Abisko, Stordalen Mire... | reverse complement strand
GGATACAGGCTCAACTCGCGCTGGCCTTAGGTCCGAACGGCCTTACCGCCAAGACGTGAATCCATCCTCACGCCTCAATCTGCAACATACAAGGTCTGAAAGTCCAGACCTGGGGCACCCGGGCTGTCGATGTTTGTGCTATCCCACCCATCGCGCGATGAAGCTGCGCGATGGATGGGGCACCCAGTTTCAGTGCTTGATCGAGGCCCGTTAGCGGGCTTGGCCCGAGTTACTTTGCGGCAGCAGTTTTGAGTCCGGCTTGCTCGGCCAGGGTTGCGGCCTTGTCGGTAGCTTCCCAGGTGAAGTCGGCATCGTTGCGTCCGAAGTGGCCGTAGGCGGCAGTCTTCTGGTAGATGGGGCGGCGCAGGTTCAGGCTCTCGATAATGCCCTTGGGGGTGAGCTTGAAGTTTTTGCGCACCAGATCGGTGAGCTTTGCGTCGCCGATCTTGCCGGTGCCGAAGGTGTCAACGCGGACGCTGACCGGCTCGGCAACGCCAATGGCATAGGCCAACTGCACCTCGGCACGCTCGGCCAAGCCGGCGGCGACGAGGTTCTTGGCGATGTAGCGGGCCATGTAGGCAGCGGAACGATCGACCTTCGTCGGGTCCTTGCCAGAGAAGGCTCCGCCGCCGTGACGGCCGGCTCCACCGTAGGTATCCACAATAATTTTGCGGCCGGTTAGACCGGTGTCGCCCATGGGCCCGCCGATGACGAAGCGGCCGGTGGGGTTGATGTGGTACTTGGTGTGCTCGTCAAGCCACTTGGCGGGCAGCACGGCCTGGATGACGTGCTTGAGGATGTCGGCGTGGAGCTCGTCGTTGCTGACGCTCTCGGCATGCTGAGTGCTGATGACGACCGCGTCGATGCGCAGGGGCTTGCCGTCTTCACCGTACTCGACCGTAACCTGGCTTTTGCCGTCGGGGCGAAGGTAAGGCAGCTTGCCGCTCTTGCGGACAGCGGTGAGCTGAAGGCAGAGCTTGTGAGCCAGCGAGATGGGCGCGGGCATCAGCTCGGGGGTCTCGTTGGAGGCATAGCCGAACATCATGCCCTGGTCGCCAGCGCCGCCGGTGTCAACGCCCTGGGCGATGTCGCCGGACTGCTTGTTGATGGTGGAGATGACGGCGCAGGTGTTGGAGTCGAAGCCATAGAGGGCGTTGTCATAGCCAATGGAGGCGATAACGCCGCGAACCAGCGATTGGAAATCGACGTAGGCCTTGGTGGTGATTTCACCGGCGATAACGACGAGGCCGGTAGCGGTGAGGGTCTCGGCGGCAACGCGGCTGTAGGGGTCCTGTTCCAGGCACGCATCGAGAATGGCGTCGGAAACCTGGTCGGCAATCTTGTCGGGATGGCCTTCGGTGACGGACTCAGAGGTAAATAATGAACGGTCGCTCAACTTCAGACTCCTGCCCAATGAAGGGATTCGATTTTTCGCTCAACCGGGAGAGTTCAACTCCGCGCTATGCGGTGCGAGTGCGCTCGATTGGGCTGCGCCCGAACACGCCGGGACGCACATGTGCGGGCAGAGCAATCTGGCTGCCTGTGCACATCCTATTCATGGTAATTGGGGCGGGGGCAAGAGGGCAAAGGCCTTGGCGCGAATGGGGAACTGGGAGCGCTCAAGGGGGAGAGGTGCGGATTGAACTGCGGGGCGGGGATCAGGGAACAGGGAGAAACTTTGGGGGCACGTTCGGAATGACAGACTAGGTTCTTTGGTGAAACTTGGCTGGAGGGCTAGAAGCGGAAGAAGGCGAGGGCGCCGGCAAGGGCGGATTGAGCCAGCGAGAGGGCGGCGTGATGGGCGTGGAAGGGGAGCAGAGTGCTCCACCAGCCGACACGGACGCCGTAATAGCGCAGGGTGACGAAACCGGCGGCGCAGACGATGGAGAACAGCAGAATTGCGCCGATCCAGCGCAGGCGGACTTCGGCGGCTTCGTGATGCAGAATGCGGGCCTTGCCAACGTTGGAGGCGAAGGCGGTCCAGCCGCGGTCTTCCGGCTCTTCGCTGGAGACGCTTGAGGCTTTCAGGAAGCGGTCGGTCCAGGCGGATTGGTCAAGGCCGACTGCGCCAGCGTATCCGCGGACGATGCCTTTGCTGAGGATGCCGCCGGGCAGCAGGCGAAAGCGCTCCTGCTCAAGCGCCAGCAGATGGCGCTGGCTGATCTTGGTGACCGCGCTGATGTCCTCGAGCTCTATCCCACGGGATAGCCGCTCCATGCGCAGATCTTCTCCAAAGTTACCCATAGGCGCTCCAGGTGCCGATAGTTAATTGTAGAGAAGTGGACATTTTCTTCTCCACATTAAATTGTGTTTTCAACAGGCGTCAAAGGATTTTGTGAAATATTTAAAGTCTTTCCCGGAAAGGGAGCAGTGACGTACGTTACCGGACTCTGAGGAAAAGTGGATAACTTTCCGGGAATGGGCAGGGGTTTTGGCGGGAATGGGGTTGGGGGCAAAGCTTCTAGCTCTTAGCTTCTAGCTGCTAGCTCTGGGTGCTGGGGCTGGGCGGCAGGTAACGCCTAAACTCCCTGGCGTCCTGTCGCTGAAATCCTTAACCAAACTGCCGCTGTCTGAGCGAAAGGGACCCCGAACGTTTTTCAGTTCGGGGGTGGTAAGCGAAGAATCCGCGGTTGTTTCGCCCTTATTTTTGATGCGACTTCATGGACGGGACACTAGCCTTTAACGTCTGGAGACTTTGGCTGCCACAACTCGATTGGATTGCCTTCAGGGTCATGCAGGCGGGCGAACCGGCCGTTGGGATAAGTCTGCGGGTCAACCTTGACCTCGATGCCCGCGGCTTGGAGCTGGGCCGCCATTCGTTCCAGATTCCGGACGCGAAAGTTCACCATCCACGACTTCGTGGCATCTCCGAAATAGCCGGTGGTCTGCTCGAACGGAGCGAAGATGGTGGGGCCTGCCTCCTGCTGCCAGACGGGGTCATTAAGGGCGGTTGGCATGAGGGAGATCCCCAGGTGTTGCTGGTACCAAAGTCCCATTGCTTTGGGATCGTGAGCCCGGAAAAACAGCCCACCAATCCCCGTCACTTTTTCCATTTCCCCAGCCACCCCATCGCCAGCAGAGTGCTCGGCGGGCGGCGGGGAGACCTTGGGCTCAATGGCTGTCTGCGCAGCCAGACCCAGCCGGCCTTGCCCTGCGAAGAAGCTCGATCCGAAAGCGAAGGACAAGGTTCGAAGAAGTTGGCGTCTTAGAAATGGCATCCCATGCTCCTTGAGACAAAGGCGCGAATAGGTTCACGATACCTGCGCAAACGGGGCGAAGCAAAGTGAATAGATGAGGTTTCGGGGCGAGTTGCAGGGAAGCTTGAAGCTGCGCGGGGAACGCACTTCTTCCGCGAGCACCCTCGTCGGGTATAAATGGATGCATGAAAACGCGCCACTTCGTAATGTTCTCTTATTTCGCACTGCTGATCTTTACTTTGGCCGCCGGGTGTCGGAACGGTCCCGACCCGTACGCCGCCCACACCAAGGTTGAGGACAAAATGCCCGCCATCTCCGTCGATGGGACCTCCGGCGCCTTCTCGCTCTCTGCCGAGACAGGCAAGGTGGTTGTGGTGAACTTCTGGGCCACATGGTGCGGCCCCTGCCAAATCGAGATGCCTGAACTGGAGAAGCAAGTCTGGCAGAAATACAAATCCTCGCCTGACTTCGCCTTTATTGCAATTGCCCGAGACCAGGATAAGGACACTGTTCTCAAGTTTCAGAAGACTCATCCGAACTTTACCTTCCCGTTAGCATGGGATCCAAAGCGGGAGGCATACGCGCTCTTCGCTGACGGCGGAATCCCCCGCACCTATGTCGTCGACCGTCACGGAATCATCGTCTATCAGGGGCTCGGCTACGGACCGGATACCGTTGGTGAACTTGATCGAGCAATTCAGAAGGCCCTTGCACAAAAGTAGCGCAAACGTCGAAGCGGATTTCCGCTCTGCCTGGTATGTCGCCAAACCGGAAGTTACCCTGCAGGCAAGTTGGTCATGATGAATTGCACGGCGAACTGATCCAGAGAGGTGTGTGCCGGGCAATCGCATGAACTGGGATTAAAGGTATCGTCGCGGTTCACATCGTCCCGGGGCTAGAGGCCCGCGATTTTATTGGCCTCTTGCGGCACGGCTGAAGCAATACCCTTTCAGAAAATTCATGAACATCTGCGTGGCTTGTTTCAGGGTTGCGGACGGGTGGGCCGTCCTCGGCTGTTAACCTGAATGGCGAGGGTTTCTGCCGATTTGAGCCGGTTTTGCCGATGGCTCGGAGGCGCCCGAAGAAGGCTCAGGAAGAATGAATAAGCTGATTTTTGCCAATCTCGTGCACCGTCCGCTGCGCTCGATCATCAGCGTGCTGGCGGTGGCGATTGAAGTCATCATGATTCTGTCGATTGTGGGCATTTTTATGGGCATGCTCAACGACCAGAAGCAGCGCACCAACGGGATTGGCGCGGACCTGACGGTGCGGCCCAGCGGCGGCAGCATCATGAATGGCATCAGCGGCGCGCCGATTCCCGCCAACTTTGCCATACCGATTCGCACGCTCCCGCACGTGGCCGTAGTGTCGCCGGCGATCTTGAATTTCAACACCGCGTCGGATGACTTCGGCGTGATTTACGGAGTCGATTACGCTACCTTCAACGCGCTCAAGCCCTTTGAATATCTCTCCGGCGGCCCGTTTCAGCAGCCAAACGACGTGATTGTGGACGACGTGTTCGCAGCCGGACGTAACCCGGTGACCGGCCGGCGCTACGAGGTTGGAGACACAATTAATGTCATGAAACACCCTTTCCGTATCTGTGGAATAGTGGAGCACGGCAAGGGCGGCCGCAAGATGATCCCCATCGACACGCTGGGTGACCTGATGGGGGCGGTGGGCAGAGCTTCGCTGTTTTACGTCAAGGCCGACGACCCTGCAAATGTGCAGACCGTTGCGAGCGAGATTCACAACACGCCGGGCCTTACTGACTATCCGGTGCAGACGATGGACGAGTGGATGTCTCAGATGACGCCGGAGAAGCTGCCCGGCTTCAATATTGCGCTCGATGTAGTCACCGGCATTGCGGTGATCGTCGGATTCCTGGTGATCTTCCAGTCGATGTATACGGCGGTGCTGGAGCGTACGCGCGAAATCGGCATCCTGAAATCGATGGGCGCATCCAAATCCACGATTGTCGGGGTGGTGCTGCGCGAGACCGCAGTGATGGCCGCTGCCGGAGTTCTCTTGGGCATTGCCGGAACCTACGGCGTGCGGTTGCTGCTGCATCATCTATTCCCGACACAGAACTTCGAGATCACCAGCCAGTGGCTCATCAAAGGTGCGGTGATCGCTTTTGTCGGGTCGATTTGCGGCGCGCTGTATCCGGCGTGGATGGCGGCGCGGAAGGACCCGATCGACGCGCTGGCCTACGAGTAGAACGGCAAGCGGAGGATGCTCCGGATGCAACCTGAAACGCAAGCTCTAGTGGATCTTGAGACGCTGCGTGCGGCAGCGGCGCGGATTGCGCACATCGCCGTGAGAACGCCGCTGGCGCGCGCGGCGTTTCCTGGGCTTTCAGGCTATGGAACGGACAAGGATATCCGCCTGAAGGCCGAGTGTCTGCAACCAATTGGCGCGTTCAAAATGCGCGGCGCGGCGAACAAGATTCTGCAACTGACGCAGGCGGAGATTGCGCGCGGTGTGATCACCTACTCGAGCGGCAACCATGCGCAGGCGGTGGCGTATGCGGCGCGCGCGGTGGGCGCAAAGGCGGTGATTGTGATGCCGCGGAATGCCCCGGCCATCAAGCGTGCGGCGACGATTGCGCTGGGCGCGGAGGTTGTGGACGTGGGGCTGGCATCGAGCGAGCGGCTGGCCGTGGCCGAAAAGCTGGTGCGCGAATACGGCTACGTGGTGATTCCCCCATACGACGACGAGCAGATTATTGCGGGGCAGGGAACCTGCGGGCTGGAGATTGTGGACGAGTGGCCCGAGGTTGACCTGGTGCTGGCTCCGGTGAGCGGCGGCGGCCTTTTGGGCGGAGTTTCCGCTGCGGTGAAACTTGCCAATCCGCGCGCGAAGGTTTTTGGCGTGGAGCCGGAGCTGGCGGGCGATGCGGCGGAGAGCTTCAAGGTTGGACGGATTGCGACGTGGGGCGCGGAGCTGACCAGCCGCACCATTGCCGATGGGCTGCGCACACAGAGCGTTGGCGTGCGTAATTTTGCTCATATCCAGGCGTTTGTTGATGGCATTGTGACGGTGACCGAGGCGGAGATACGCGCGGCGATGCGGGCCATTGTGGCGGCGACTCATCTGGTTGCCGAGCCGAGCGGCGCGGTGGCAGCGGCGGCGCTGCTGTTCCATGGCGCGGAGTTGCCTGCGTATCGCCGGGCTGTGGCCGTGGTAAGCGGCGGCAATGTGGACCCCGGAATGCTAGCCGAAGTGCTCACCGAAGGCGCGTAGAAACGTCGTTCGTCTATGATCGTAACCGTGAAGAAGCCGCAGATTTTCCCCCTTCGCGCCCTGACGCTTTTGATGGCTTTGGGTTGCGCCACCCTGGCCGCAGCAGCCGATCAGAAGCCGTCGCAACTAGAGAAGCCACTGGCCGGACCGCGTGCCACGGCGCTGCGCGTGACCTGGCTTTACGTAACCGCCGATACGGCATCGCAAAAAGTGGCGCGGGTGCAGATTGGCCGCGAGATGGTGGTGGCTGAAACCAGCGGGCCGTGGATGCGCGTGTACGCCAACACCGACATGGAAGAGATGCATGAGGACAAGGACGCTCCGATTGTTGGCGACGATACCAACGGCGCTCCGCCGCCGATCTCAGGCTGGCTGCAGGGCAAGGGGATTGTGGAAGAGACGACGCCGGACGGCGACCAGATACTGATGGGCGCGGCGGCCGGCGAAGAGGCTGACGCCTCAGACCCGCGCGGGCCGGTGAACGCGGCGCAGAGCGCGCGCCTGTTGTATCGGCGGCTGGCGGAGATGTTTCCCAACTCGCCGCTGGTGTCTGAGGCGGCGTGGCGCTCGGCCGATATTCAATGGCAGCTGGACAAGGCCGACGTAAACTCGATGCGCTCGTCGAAATCGAAAGACCCCTACATGCGCCAGCAGATTGACGAGGACGCGTTGCGCAAGGTGATGAAGCAGTTTGCGGGCACGCGCTGGGCAGACCTGGCGGCTTACGACCTGATCGACAACAAGCTGTGCGGCGATTGGCAGGGAAGCGAAGATTGTCCCGCGAAAGAAACGGAGATCTACGAGAAGTACGCCAAGGAGCACCCGAACGGTACGCGCACAGCGCAGGCGCTGTATCTTGCAACCTACCGCCAGGCGGTTTTGAAAGACATGCTTACCGCCGACGGCAGCGGGAAAAAAGCGGGCGAGGCGAAGAGTCACGCCGAGGAGCTGGCCGCACGGTTGAAAGATAAGTTTCCCGCATCAGATTATGCTTGGCGGGCTGAGGCTCTGGTGTTCAAATTGGAGCAAGGGATTCCCGTATACGGTATCGACCAGGAGTGAGCAATGGACGGCTGTTGAGCCGTGCTCCGGGAGTTGCCGTAGCCGCGGGCTGAGGGACCTGGTGAACATCTACATTCAGTCGATTCTATTGGGAGTGGTGGAAGGTTTGACCGAGTTCCTTCCAGTCAGCTCCACGGCGCACCTGCGCATTAGCGAAGCACTGATGCGGATTCCGCTGAACGACGCGTACTGGCAGATGTACACGATCGTGATTCAACTGGGCGCGATTGTGGCGCTCTGCCTGCTGTTTCTCGATCGCATTGTGGAGTTTCTGCGCATGTTTCCCGGCGGCGAAGACGGCAAGCACAACTGGCTCAACCACCCCCTTAGCCTGACGGCGATTGCGTTTGTGTGCACGTCGGTTCCGGCGCTGTTGCTGCGCAAATGGAGCGAGAAGAACCTGAGCAGCCTTACGGCGATGGCCTGGGCGATTCTGATTGGCGGCATCGTGATGTGGATTGTAGACGCGCGGGCCAGCCGCATTGACCCAGCAGTGGAAACAGTGGAGCAGATGAACCCGCTGCAGGCAATCTGGATTGGGCTTTGCCAGACGCTGTCGGCGATCTTTCCCGGCGCGTCGCGCTCCATGACGACGATTGCGGCCGGACAGATTGCGGGACTGGGCCGTCCGGCGGCGCTCGAGTTCAGCTTTCTGCTTTCGATTCCGACCATGCTTGCGGCCACCTGCTGGGACCTCTACAAGGAGGTTCATCCCAGCAAGACGGCGGAGGGCGCAATTGCCGCGGCGCACGTGGCCATGAACGGGCAACGATGGATTGTGCTGGCGATTGGGCTGGTGGTTTCGTTTATTGTGGCGCTGGGCGTGGTGGAGTGGTTTCTGTACTGGGTACGGCGGCACGGCTTCACAATGTTCGCGATCTACCGGATTCTTCTGGGCGGCGGCCTGCTGCTGTGGGGCGCGAAGTACATCGGCGGATAGCTGGCGATTGATAAACCACTTGCGATATTGCTTCTTCGTAATTGCGCGCCACAGAAAGAGCGGCCGCCGGGTGCTTTGCCGAAGAACTCCGACTTTCGGGGCATGATGCGACTTTTTCTCGCTCTCGATTCCTGCGCTTTTCCCAAGGGGGATAACTAATTGGTAATTTCCGGATAGGCGACGATACAACCGTCACCGGGCGAGAGGCTGCTTTTTGGGTGAACTAAGCTGGATTATTTCAGCGTGAGGGTGTCCACATCTGTCCGGGACGCCCGTTGAAAGACACTTTGCTGGTCAACAAGAGGCTGAGCCTTGTCTGATCGGATGACAGGACGTTCCAACATGCGACGCGGTGACCGAGTTGGACGCAGGTTTGCGCAGCATAGAGCTTCATGCCGGGCTCCAGCCCCTTTACGTTATCGCCGACCTCGGCTGTGGCGCTGATGAATGCCGCCGCATGTCCATCCAGCAGAAATCTGATCGGCTCGCTTATCACGACCTTTCCATAAACATTCAACAGGTCGTTCGAGGTGCTTCTCGTTAGGGAACCGACATCCGGTGTGCTCCTTTCAAGACAGCCATAGTCAATCTCGTTGATGAGAATTCGTTCGTAGGGACGCTCAGACTTTCCTGCAAGGCGAAGTGGAATCGTGAGGCATCCTCCCAGAAGAGGTTGCACAGAAGCGAGAGATCGGAATTCGTCGGGATAACTGAAGGTAAAGTTCATCACGGGATCGCTAAAGGTGACGAACGGGGCTGAGGCTTGGCCAGCTTCAAGCACAAAGGCAATAAACGTTAGCAAGAAAAGTGTTGCTCTACGCATGCAAATAATCTACCACTCTATCAACAGCAATCCGGGCGAGTCACCGCCAACCCGGACATTACCCGATTCTTGGGTTATTTCCCACTTGCCGACGACCCGGGAAACTCGTCACAAACAGAATATTATTACCTCATGACTCGTCCTTCGCTGCTGCTGCTCCTCTGTTCAACCGTGCTCACAGCGCAATCGATTCCCGCTCGTCCGTCGTTTGAGGACTACGCAGCTAAGCAAATCTATAAGGGAGCACCGGCTGCGCCGAGGCTAGACCGAGATGAAAGGACGTTTCGCACCGTCATCCGAAGCGGAGCCAAATCGGAGGTGCAATTTGCTGGACATTACACCCTACCCCAATTCGGATGCGGGGCAGGTTGCAGCGGCTTTTATATCGTCGATTCAATAAATGGAAAAGTCTACGACGGCTTTGGAATAGCCGACCTGCCGGGCCAATGGCTTGAGAAGCAGTCTGGTGACGAACTACTTCGCATCCAGTTTTTTCCTTCGAGCCGACTCCTAAAAATCAACGGTTGTCCTAACGAGCACGATTGCGGGTATTACGACTATGTCATGGAAGACGGCAAAGGGTTGAAGTTAATTCAGAAATGGCTCTTGCCTAAAGAGTTTCAGGACTAACCCACTCCAACTCCTGTATCACCGCCTACTCGGTAATTACCTTTCCGTCAACATTTGTTCCGGGTCCATCCAACGGGTGGTGGGTCTGCCCGCAGATATTGTTGAGCAGGATTGAGACTTTTTACGCGGCCGCTCGACTTCTTGGGCCGGCGCAGAGTATGTGGGCGAGAAGGATGTCTTAGCGACTTTTTGGGCAAAGTTACCGCAGGGGTTAAAACCCCTTTGATTCAATGGCGATTATGCGGCACCGCTGAAAAGGTTGCGGGGAAGGCAATCCAGTTGCCTTGGTGCGAAGGGAAATCCAGCAGGGGCTGAACAGGCTGCGGAAAAACTCCGAAAGTATGTCGAACGGTCGAAAATTGGGGGATATTAAACCATCAACCGCCCCTTGCGGATCGCTCCTAGAGCTTCCTGGCGCGATCTGTTTTTTGCCTTTCGATACAAAAAGAGTTTTTCCGCAGCCTGTGAAGCCCCAACTCTTCTTTTCAATCGCTTTCGGCCCGGCTGAAGCCGTGCCCTTGTTACAAAACTGCTAAATGTGGTGGCCGAGGTGTTTTTCCGCAGCCTGTGAAGCTGTGCTCTTGTTACAAAGCTGCTGAGTGTGGTGGCCACGACGAGTTTCTCCGTAGCCAGTGAAACCCCTTTAATGAATGGCGACAATGCGGCGCGGTTGGAAGCCGTGCCCATATTACAAGACCTTTGAATGTGGCGGCCATAAAGAGTTTTTCCGCTGCACTTTAAGTTGCGCCCTGACGCTTCTTGCGTTGCTCTTTTGAATTCTGCGAGGGTCGCTGTTTCTCCGCTCATTTTTCCCTCTCGTCGGGCAACCGTGGCGGGGGTCCATAGCAAGGTTCCCCGGGCGCTGTTTTGGGCGGAATCCACAACTGTGGCGCGGATAATAAGAGCAGAACCGGGAGTATATTCGCCGCTTTTTGGCGCGGCCCGGCCAGGCGGAAGCGCCCGTGATGAAGCCAATTCGCATTGTTCTTTCCCCAACGCGTAGCCGCCCCGTGAACATCTTTCTGGGGCTCGTGGTTCTGCTGGTCTCGGCGCTGCTGCTGCTGGCGCTGGCCACCTACCACGCGGCTGACCCCTCACTGAATACCGCTGCCGGCGTGGCGGGACCGCATACGGTGCGCAACTGGACGGGCTTGTTGGGCGCTTATGCCAGCGACCTGCTGCTGCAGACTCTTGGCCTGACAAGTTTTCTCATCCCGCTATGGATGGGCGGGCTGGGCTGGACGTGGATGCGCTCGCGGCCAAGCGGATCGGTGCTGCTGCGCTGGGCGGGCACGCTGCTGGCGCTGGCGTTTGTACCGGCGGTGTTTGGACTGCTGCCATGGCACTGGCGCTGGATGCACGTGCTGCCGGTGGAGGGCGTTGTGGGCCGGCTGATGACGGGCTGGCTGGTGACCTATCTGAACATCCAGGGATCGTGGATTGTGGCCGCGGTGCTGGCCGGCACGGGACTTTACTTTGCCTCCGCCGTGAGCTTCTCAGTATTGAAAGAGAGCGCGGAGGACCGCTGGCTGCAGGCGCGCAGCCTTTGCGAGCGCTGGCGGAACTGGCGCGAGGAACGCGCCGAACGCAAGCAGGAGCAGGAGCGCGGATTCGAACTGGAAGATGTTCTGGGCGAACGTCCCGTGGCGCAGAAGCTGGGGTTTGCGCAAGCGGCCAACGCCGGCCTGCCTGAGGAGAACGAAGAGGCCTGGGAGCCAGAGCGGGAAGGATTTTTCAAAAGGCTATTTAACCGCCGTAAGCGCGGGACCGAGACCGACGAGCTGGATGAGATTCCGGCGTTCAAGCGCGCGCCGCTGGGGCAAAGCGAACTTGAGCAGAGCGATCTGGACAAGAAGATTGAGGAAGCCAAGGCCGAGGCTGCGGCGGCAGGCACGGCAGCCGCAAAGGCCGAGGAGATTCCGATTACGCCCCCGGTGCGCAAAAGCATTTGGGAGAGCGCCGCGCCAGAGGCGGATGCAGCCGCTGCAGCGCAGGCGAAGGCAGCCGAAGCGCAGCCAAAGGCGGTTCCCATGCGGCCGGCAGCGGCGACGACTGCCGCTGAACCGAATCCAATCGCACAGCGGCCAGCGCCGGTGCGCGCCGAAGCTGCTCCGGCTTCTCCCGCTCCGGCATCGGCGGCGGGCGAGATTGCGATTCACGGCCGGGCCGATGCTGAGATTCGCACGGCGACGGTTGCGCCCAAAAACATCAGCGGCTTCAAGCTGCCGCCCAGCACGCTGCTGAATGCAGGCGAGGGTCCGCAGAAGGTGCGCGAAGACGAGCTGCGCGAAGAGGCCCGTGTGCTGGTGGAGAAATGCGCCGAGTTCGACGTGCGCGGCCAGGTGGTGCAGATCAATCCTGGACCCATGGTGACGACCTACGAGTTCAAGCCGGAGGCGGGCGTGAAGTACTCGCGCGTGACCGGACTCGCCGACGATCTTTGTCTGGCGATGCGCGCGGAAAGCATCCTGATTGAGCGCATGGCGGGCAAGAGCACGGTCGGCATCCAGGTTCCCAACCGCGAGCGCGAGACGATTCACCTGCGCGACGTGCTGGAGAGCGAGACCTTTGCCAAGGCCAAGTCGCGGCTGACGCTGGCCATGGGCAAAGACATCAACGGCCGCATTGTTACGGCCGATCTGAACGCGATGCCCCACGTGCTGATTGCCGGTTCGACCGGCTCGGGCAAATCGGTGGCCATCAACGCCATGATCATGAGCCTGCTGTTCCGCACCACGCCCTCGCAGGTAAGGCTGATACTGGTTGACCCCAAGCGCGTGGAATTGGGCATGTACGAGGGCGTTCCGCACCTGTTTACGCCGATTATTACCGAGCCCAAGCTGGCGGCCAATGCGCTGCGCAACGCGGTGCGCGAGATGGAGCGGCGGCTGAAGCTGCTGGCCAGCCGCAGCGTGCGCAATATCGACCAGTACAACAAGCTGTTCGAGAGTTCTTCTCTTTCGCTCTTTGGAGAAGGTACTGAGGAGAACGAAGAGCCGCTACCGTATATCGTCATCATCATCGACGAGCTGGCCGATCTGATGATGCTCGACCGGGCCAACGTGGAAGAGTCCATTACGCGGCTGGCGCAGATGGCGCGCGCCGTGGGCATACACCTGGTTCTGGCCACGCAGCGGCCCTCGGTGGATGTGATTACGGGGCTGATCAAGGCCAACATTCCCACCCGCATCAGCTTCAGGCTGGCGACCAAGGTTGACTCGCGCACGATTCTTGACACCAACGGCGCAGAGGCTCTGCTGGGACGCGGTGACATGCTGTTTTTGCCGCCGGGAACCAGCCGCCTGATGCGCCTGCACGCGCCATACGTGAGCGAGAAAGAGACAGCGGCGGTGGTCGGGTTCTGGAAGGCGCAGGGCCAGGCCGAATACGTTGAGGGCTTCCTTGAATCGCCCAAGGACGAGCGCAGCAACGTCGAAGGCTCAAACAGCGATCCCGACGAGAACGATCCCATGTTCGACGATGCGGTGCGGCTGGTCTTCGAGTTTGGCAAGGCATCCACATCGCTGCTGCAGCGTCGTTTGCGCATCGGCTACGGGCGCGCGGCGCATCTGATCGATCTGATGGAACGCGACGGCCTGGTTGGGCCCGCGGACGGCTCGCGCCCACGCGAGCTGCTGAAGTCTCCCGGCTGGCTGCATGAAGTGATGGCGGGCAACGAATAGAGGCACATCCACCGAGCGCTTTTTGGTGCGATCGACTCGGAATAGCAGTTGATTTTAAACGCGCAGGCAGACCGTCTGCGCGTTTTTCTGTTGATGCTGTTGCATTCCACCCACTATCTGCTACACTTCCATGGGAAAACGCTTACCCATCGAAATGCCACGTTAATTGCGCCGGCATTCCGGCATGGCCGCGACCGGAGCACGCACTGCAGGATTGTTTCGGCAGGGCGTGTTTTCACGCTTGACAATTGCAGGAGTAAAACCCTTTACTTAAGGGCGAACGTCCAAGGTTGTTCTGGGCGTATATAGCCCGAATCAGGTGACTAGAATGTACGGATTGGTCCCATTCACACACGCCGCCAGCTCCTTAGGTTCTCTGCCGGCGATGCTCGCATTCTCAACCGAACCGCTCGCACATTTGCGCACGCTCGATATTGCCGTGATCGCCATTTACTTCGCAATGGTGATCTGGATCGGGTTTTATCTGCAGCGCCGCTCGAACACTAGCGAAGAGTTCTTTATGGCCGGACGCGAGATGACCGCGTGGATTGCCGGCTTGAGCTTTGTTTCGGCCAACCTGGGCTCGCTGGAACTGATGGGCTGGGCCGGATCGGCATATCAATACGGCATTCTGGCGACGAACTGGTACTGGATCGGCGCGATTCCGGCCATGGTTTTCCTTGGCCTGATGATGATGCCGTTCTACTACGTGTCGAAGACGCATTCGGTGCCCGGCTACCTGGGGCTTCGTTACGGCAAGCACGCCAGCATCGTGGCGGCTATCTCGTTCGCTGTGGAAATGATTCTGATGAGCGGCGTGAACATGTTTGCCATGGCCGTGGTGATGAAGGTGGTTCTGGGTTGGGATCTGAACTTCTCAATCATTGTGAGCTCGGTTGCCGTGGCGGCTTATGTGGGCCTGGGCGGCCTGCGTTCGGCCATCTTTAATGAAGTGCTCCAATTTGTACTGATCTGGGGCGGCGCACTGCTGGTGCCGATCCTGGGCCTTGTGCAGTCTGGAGGCTGGACCGGCCTGAAGGCGAAGATCGTGGTCAACATGACTTCGCTGACCGGCGTC
>Ga0302319_10014544_pt1 | contig 14662 bp, 10 predicted proteins | sample Bog_T0_2_FD_203319 | JGI IMG/M metagenome (GOLD analysis project Ga0302319, IMG submission 203319) | Peat permafrost microbial communities from Stordalen Mire near Abisko, Sweden - Bog_T0_2 | ecosystem: Environmental > Terrestrial > Soil > Wetlands > Peat | place: Sweden: Abisko, Stordalen Mire... | reverse complement strand
CGCCATGCCGATGACCCAGGATGACGCGAAATAAATAATCCCTGCGGCCAACGCCGCGGGCAGGATCGAGACGGCCGTGGCAAGGATCTGACCGAACATGAAGATCATCCTCTGGCCAAAAAAGTCTATTCCCGGGCCCTTGTTCCGGGGCGATTGGATCCAGCCGGGGAAGAGAAGCGCGGTCGCGTTGGGGGCAAGCAGCTGGAGGGCGGAGACCAGCGGGGCGACCACGCCGAGGGCCAGGAGGAAGGGCAGGCGAAGCCCGGCGGGCAGCCACGCCGACGGCCCTGCCTCCGGCATGCAAAGTCCGATGGTCAGAAGCTCAAGCCACCACAACCCGCCGAGGATCGCGGTCGGAGCGAGCAGCTCCCCGAGCACGATCTGCCAACCCGGCAGCGGATAGGTCTTGAGAATGTCCGCATTCGAAAGATCGCTCCTCAGGTCCTGCCGGGCATACTGCGGGCCCAGAAGCAGGGTGTAGCCCGCCATCAACAGGGTGATGCTGAGAACAACCCCGAGGACTTGAGGACCGATGGTGTGCCGCTCAAGCCCTCGGCAGCAGAGAAAAATCGCGCCCGCGGCGAGGAACAGCGTCCGCAGCTTGAAGCCCGACCAGGCGGATATCAGGTTCTTCCAGAGGAAGGCGGTCTCGGGGCGTCCCCGTGCGGCCAGCCGAAAGGGCTCGCGGCGGGCCTTTGGATCGGCGGAGCTGAACACCAGCCTCCCCTCGCGGCGGGCCGCGAGGAAACGCGCGGATCTGCCCGCGAGAGCGATCGAGCCCTCCTCAAAGGAAGTCTCCATGCGGATCACCCAGACGTACTGCACGGCGAGCACACCCAGGGCGGGTCCCATTGCGGGCAGGAAGGACCGCCAGCCTGGCGCCAGCAGGGGCCTGAAGACCGCCTTGAGGACCAGGAGCAGCCAGTGCAGGGGCCCGACATCAAGGAGTCCGGAGGCATAGGCGATGAATTCCCGGGTCCCGGAGACTTCGGCCGCCGTGGGGGCGTGGAGGCGGTTCCACACCGGAATTGCGCATGCCGAGAGGACAAGGACGATGGCTCCCAGCACCGCGGCGCGGCGCGGCGCCGCGCCGATGCCGAACCGGCCCAGCTTTGCCACCGCGAGCGGCGTGCCCACAAACAGCAGGTTGACCGCCGACAGGATCACCCAGGTGCCAACCAGGTGCCTGAGCGCGGTCCCGCCGCCGGCGGCCCACCGGTTGTAGATAAAGGTCAGGCACAGCGACGAAACGACGATGGAGAACTGCGCGCTCAGCAGATTGTACTGGATGATCATCCGCCGCGTCACGGGGGCCGGGAAGAGGAAGCAGATTTCGGCTTCGCTGAAACGCAGGCCTGGATTCTCATCCGGCGAAAGCCAGGCGAAGACCAGCCGTCCCGCAAGGAGCGCCAGCACGGCAATGGCGCCGAAAAGGGGGGTGAGGGCCATCGAGCCCGAGGCCGTCTGCCGGCGAATCACGAGAAAGTAGAGATAGGCGCCGCCGACGGCCGCACCCATCAGGTATTTCGGCTCGCGCAGGCGCCGCAGCATCGAGGAAAGGCGGTTCGAAAGCGACGCCAGCCGCAGGTAGATCAGCGCCCGGATCATCGTCAGTGCTCCGAGCCGCCCGTGGCTCTCATGAAGATTTCCTCAAGGCTCACGTTGGAATCTCCCTTGCTGAATCTGCCAACGACCTCGGCGAGCGTTCCGTCGGCAATCTTCTCGCCCTTCTTGAGGATGAGCACGTGCGTGCAGACCTCTTCGAGCAGGTGGAGCAGGTGGGAGCTGAGCACGATCGCCGCACCCTCACGGGCCCGCCTGACGATCGAGTCCTTCATCCTGCGTATCCCGAGGGGGTCCAGTCCCGTCAGGGGCTCGTCGAAGAAAAGCGCCGCCGGGGAATGAAGCAGCCCGCAGGCGATGATCAGCTTCTGCCTCATGCCGCGGGAGAGTTCCCCGGGCAGCGAATCGGCCTTGTCGGCGATCTCGAACTCGTCGAGGAGCGGCTGCGCGATGGCCTCGTGCCCGTCGACCCCGTACATGCGCGCCACAAAAGCCAGGTGCTGGCGGACCGTCAGGTATTCGAAAAGCCGCGGCTCGTCGGGGAAGAAGGCCAGCGTCCGCTTGGTGGCGACCGGGTCGGCCATCAGGTCGTTTCCGCAGATGCGGACCGTGCCGCCGCTCGGGGGTATGACCCCCGCCATGCAACGCAGCGTCGTCGTCTTGCCGGCGCCATTCGGCCCCACGAGGCCCAGGACTTCCCCGGGCCGCACGGTGAAGGAGAGTTCGCGTACGGCGGTGAAACCGCCGTAGCGCTTGGCCAGGGACTGGACCTCGATCATCTCCTGCGAGCCTAACAGCGGCCGGACCCGGCCTTCAATTCATTTCCCCGGAAGAAACGAGGCGTCCATGACATCGGCGACCTTGAGGGCCCCCCTCGGAAGAATGCCGAGGCTCTCCAGCTGGTCGATCTGCCGCTGGTACCGCCCGGAGCTGATGTCGAGATAGTCCGCGTCCGAATTCCGGTCGAGCTTCGCGTTGATGATCTGCTGGCGCGACCAGTTGAGGTAGTCGGCGGACGCCTTGGGATTGATGCGCAGCATGATGGCATGCGCCGGGGCGGGGTCCTTCTCGATATAGTATTGGTATCCCCGGTGCAGCGCCCGGAGGAAGGCGCGGAGCCTGTCGCCATGCTCCCTGGCAAACGTGCGGTTGGTGATGACGGACGTGTACGCGTCGAATCCGGAGTCCCACGCGTAGAGAAATTTCAGCCTGACCCCCCGCAGCGCGAGCTGGTAGGGTTCGGCGATGTAGTAGCCCTGCTGGACGAAGCCGGGATCCACAGCCAGCCGGCCGAGGTCGAAATTCTGCGGAATCACCTGGAACTGGAGGCCGTATTTCTGGCGAAGGTAGGGGAGAAAGGCCCATTCCGGCCTGGCCATGATGGTCCGGCCCTGCAGGTCGGCCCAGGTGTTCACCGGGTTGGCGACCTGCATCATCAGCACGCTGGGATCGTGCTGGAAGATGGCCGCGACATTCAGGAGCGGGGCGCCGCCCTGGATGGCGAGCATCGTGTTGGTCGAGTCGTTCTGCCCGATCTGGGCCTGGTTCGTGCCCACCTTGGCCAGGGCGTAGGCGTTCGGGCCACCCTGGAGAAGGGTGACGTCGAGACCCTCGTCGCGGAAGTATCCCATGGCCTCGGCGGTGTAGAACGCCCCATGCTCGGGCTCGGCCACCCAGTCCAGCTGCACGGTGATCTTGAAGGGCACAGCGCCAGCGGCGGAGGCCGGGGACGCGGGCTGCTTCGCGCAGCCCCCGGCCAGGAGCACGGCGGCGGCAAGCGCGGGGAGGAGGCGTTGGCGGGGTCTCAAGGCGGAAAGCAGGAAGTTAGCAGGGGAACGGAAAAGTGCAACGGGCGGAGAAAACGGGTAGTGGCACGGTTTGAGAAGCAGATCGGTGCCTTGCGGGCGCTCGTCTGTGACCTGCCCGAATGCGAGGCAAGTGTTCGCCCCAATCCACGGGCCCGGAGGAGCAACGCCAATTTGCGGCCGACCCGCTTAGACACACGACTCGACCTCCCTCATTCTCCCGATCGGGCCAGCCCCACATCGACAAAAGCGGGCCAACCGCGCTCTTGTCGTCCGGTCGCAACGCACGGGGTCCGCCAAGCCCGGGCGAACAACCGCCTCTCTATCCGGGCAGGTCACCTCCTCACCGCCAGCGCCGCACCTGCGATTCCAGCTAACTCCCGGCAAAAACCGCGGAATGCGCCGACCATCATGAAGAAAGGCTGGAGGCCATCTCATTGCATCAAGTCACTCGAGGCCGAGAACCGGAAACTCCCTGGGGTAGGTTATCGTGAACTTCAGCGGAAGCTCGCGCTTTTCTCCCGGTTTCAGGATCAGCGCCCAGGACAGTATCCCCTGGTCGTCGGGCTTTGACTCGTTTGGATCAGGCTCAAGCTGCTCGACCTTGATCTTCTCATGCCGGGAAATCGGAACCTGGTCCTTCACCGTGACCGAAGCCGTCGAGGATTTGTTGTTGGTCACCGTGATCACGGCGTCGTAGGTCACGCGGACCTGGCTTGTCACCAGCCCGATGTCCTCGGTGAACCGGTTGACCAGCTTCCGTTCCACCTTGATCCCGTCGTCGACCCCAAAAGGCAGGTTGAGCTTTTCGCCGGGCATTGTCGTCGTCAGGCCGCCGTTTGCGACAAAGGTGCCGTCGAGGAAAGAGGACATCCGACCGGCCAGGAGCGGGTAGCCGGAGTCGTTTTTGGCTGCTGCGCCGAGAAAGGCGGCCGGGAGAAGCTTGGGAACGGATTGGTAGGCCAGATCGGCCTTGAGCGTCACGGTCGTAACTCCCACCTTATGGGGGACATTGTCGCTTGGGACATCGGTCAGACCCGGAATGCGGAAGGTGGCCGAGGTCGCCCGGTTGTCCATGGCGGCCTGTTGGTAGAGGGCCTGGCCGCCGACCTCGGGATAGCCCGTGGCGACCAGCAAGTCCTGGCTGTTGGCCGAATCGGAGTCCCGCAGGAATTTCCCTGTGACGGCGGAAATGGAGCCGCCCACGTCCTTCAGGTTGGACTGTATCCGGGTGCCGGCCAGCGTGCTGGTGGCGGCATATCCGGTGTCCTTATCCGCTTCGACAACGAACGGCGAGAGATTCAGCCCATCCCGCCCTCGGGGGGCTTGTTCACGCTGCGCAAGGATCCAGGGCTGAAGAGAAGGCGTGGCGCCGCCGACTGACGGACGCGCCGTCGACAAGGTCAGCGCGACGGCCTTCCAATCCTCACCCGTGTTTTGGCGGACGACCCCAAAGTAGCCGAGGGAGAGCGTCTTGTCGGAACTCGAGAGCCGAGCGTCGTAGGTGGGCCTCCATGAGGCGTTCAACACGGCGTAGGAGAGTGTGAGGGTGAGCCTGCCCGCCCGTCCCACGCTCGCATGAACGGTGACATTCTCAACAACCCTGCCAACAGCGCTTTGCGACTCGCCCAACTTGGCGTCCAAGGCGCTGATCCTTCCGTCGATGTCGTCCCGACGCAGGTCGAGCGATCTCCTTTCCGCGGCGATTTTCTCGAGGCCGGCCGTGTAAAAATCGATCAATTGCTGCCAGGCGGCGGGATTCATCTGGGGCGTGGCGGGAGCGTCCCTCTCCCCGGGTTTTATGGACGCCCCCCAATTGGCGATCTGGGTGAGCAGCGCCTGTTGTTGGTCGAGCGTCGTGGATCGATCGGTGACCGCCCGCCGCTGCTGTTGCAGGTCCTTGACCTCCGACTCGAGTTTCCCGGAGGACTCATTGGCGTTCGATGAAAGATAATCCTGGTTGGTCGTGACTTCCAGGATGGTGACCTGCGCCGAACCGCCCCCGCTCACCTGGATGGAGTCGGCCAGGAGACCCGCGGGGAGGTGTTGGAAGACATACTGCTGTTCGCCGGGCACCGCGTCGATCTCCGCGGTGCGGGTGATGACCGCCCGATCGGCGTAGACCGTTGCGGAGGAGATCGACGACGTGACCGTGGTGGCTGCGTGCAGCCAGCGGGCGGCGAACAGAATCAGGGCGACAGTCAATGGCTTCTTCATGGGGTTTTGTATTGGACAGGCTGAATCCCGAGATGGGGTCGGCCGGGAAACTATAGTGTCCTTGGGGCAAGCCCACCAAATAGCGGTAGGGCATTCAATGCCGGATTGGCCGGGCGCATAGAGCCCGCCTCCGGGCGTAAAAAAACCTCCCGCCAAAAAGGCGGGAGGTTTTAAAGCGAAACGAAAGCGTCGGGTGGCGCGAGCGCCTCTATCAGATCAGGGCCAGGGCCCGGCGGCGCAGGGCGATGATCGCCGAGAACGCAACGGCTGCCAGCATCCACGTGGGGCAGGCATCCGGAACGCTTCCGCCGACAACGATGTTGCCGCCGAACCAGCCGGTCACGCCGCTGTAGGAGGTCGGGAACTGCAGGCTTCCGCCGCTCACGAACTCGTCGGAGACGAAGCTGATCTGCGAAATCGAGGTGAAGCCGGTGGGGTTCCAGGTGTAGTTCTCGCTGCCCGACGTCGCTCCGACCGTGTAGTAATCGCCAGCGGTCAGGACGACCGGTGTGGTCGAGGCCGAGGCGAACCATCCGTTGCCCAGGGTGGGGGTGGTGCCGGCATTGACCCAAGTCGAGGTGAGCAGGTTGCCGCTGCTATCCCAAAGGCCGACTTCCTGGCTCTGCGGAAGGGCGGTGCCGATATCGAAATTATTTCCGTTCGGATCGTAGACGGCGAGGCCGGTGACGGTCACCGAGGAATTGACGTAGAACTCATATCCCAGGGTCCACGCACCGTTGGAGAAATTGGTGCTGGGGTAGCTGAAGTCGACACCGAGCTGCTGGGCTTTGGCGGCGCTCAGGGAGGCCGCGGCGACCGCGAGGGTCAGGAGTAGTTTGTAGGCTTTCATGATTACTTTGTTTGAGGTCGTTTCGCTTTTTGGCTGGATGCTCAAAAACCGATGTTTTACGGGGTCGTATAAGCTAGGGTTATGCCAAGGAGGGGATGTTCGTGCCATCAATTGACGTAAGATTTTGATTAGATGAAAGTTAATGTATGCATATTTTGACATGAGATTATTTTTTGAACAAGGGGAAGTGTAAGGAAATTCAACGCTGCGTAAGAAAAGCCGACGTTTCTGGATCGGAAGACATGGCGATTTCGGAGGCTCTCCGAGGTGGGACGACTCGCCTCACCTCAAGGCACAGTTTGTCGGGGCTAAGCCCGGCTTCACGTTGTTACGCCGCGGCGAGCCTTCCCATTGGGAAGGCTCGGGGCGACAGGATTCGAACCTGCGACCTCCTGGTCCCAAACCAGGCGCTCTACCAGGCTAAGCTACACCCCGGGGCCAGACGGTTCAGGGCATCCGCGAACCCCGGGGGTGTCAATTAGAAGTGCTTGTTGAGCGTGATCGAGGCCGAGATCGGCTTGCGGACGAAGATGGTGTCGTTGCCGGCAAAACTCACGTCGATGGGATCGAGGAGACGGGCGTTCGTGATGTTGGTCACGTTGACGCGGACCTCCCAGGTCCTGTGGCGGTAGAAGGCAAAGCCGTCCCATTCGGTCTCGGCGGGAACCCGCAGGGTGTCCTGGTCGTTCGCGTACTGCTTGCCGATGAACTGCGGGCCCACACCGATACCAAAGCCGCTGGGGTGGACGTATTCGACGAAAGCGTTGAACTGCACCTGGGGAATGCCGGGGGTGCGCATCCTGCCGCTGGCGGGGAAGAACGATAGGAAGTTCGGATCGCCGAGTCCGGTGCCATTCTGGCCGTCGACCACCGTGCCCGGGTCGTAGCTGTCGAGGTAGTTGCCGGTCTGCTGGAAGTACTTCGGACCGTAGGAAGTCGCGTCCTGGTAGGTGAAGTTCGCATTCAGGGTCCAGACCTTGTTCGGTTGGTAGACGGCCTGCACCTCGACTCCCTCGTCGCGAATCCTGTCGGTGGCCCCGCCGAGCTGGACGCCGAGCTTGCTCTGCTGGAACGCCACGACGTCGGTGTAGAGCTTGTTATCCAGGAGGCTCTGCTTGTACCCGAATTCGTAGAGCGTGCTCACGGCGGCGAGGGCGTTCTGCAACTGCTGCTGCGGGGAGCTGATCCCATAGATGTCGGCGGAGACGTTCACGCCGCCGAAGTTGGAGGTGCCGAGCACGGCGCTCACGCGGTCGTAGGTGGCGTAGACCGAGGCGGAGTCGGTCAGCTTGTACACGGCGCTGACGAAATACGACTGGTCGGTCTTGTACCCGTTGGCGTGGTAGCCCATGTAGGTCGGATGGAGGCCGAGGGCCTCGTTCTGCCCCTGCGGTCCGGCTCCCGGATCGATGACGCCGGTCTCATCGACCATCAACGGACTCGACTGCCCCTTGGGGATGAAGATGGGCGTGGCGAGCGGATAGTAGGTGAAGAAGGCCCAGTATCCCTGCTCGACAACCGGAGGGCTGGCCGTCTCGGCGTAGATCCGGTCGACGCGGTATCCTGGCGTGATCGTGAGTTTGCCGAACTTCAGGTTGTCCTGGATGAAGGCGGCGGTGTCGTAGATCTGCGAGTCCTGGTTGCCGGAATTGCTGCCTTCGTCGGGACTGCTGGCGCCGGCGCTGTACCCTGCGCCGCCCGGAACCTGAACGCCGCCGCCGAACGTGTTGCCTTCCAGGGCGTACCCCGGGTAGGCAACCTGGGAGAGTGGCTGGGATAGGTCGTAAAACGAAAAGGGTTCGACTGTGAAGTCCTGGTAGGACAGCAGAGCCTGGTAACGCTCGTCCAGGCCGGTGATCAGGTTGTTGGAAACCTGGCCCACCTGAAAGGCGTCGTGGTACTCGAGCCGGTCCTGTGCCGACTGCTGGACGGGGACGTATTCGTCATAGCCGTAGGTCTCGAACTTGTGCGAGGAGCCGTCGCCCAGGTAGGTGCGGTTGACGATCGACGAGTCGCCGGAGAGGTCCAGGGTGGTCTTGGCCTGCCACTGGAACAGTTTCGAGCGGGCCACGTCGTTCGGCCCGATGAGCGCGTCGTAGGCCGGGAGCGTCACGTTGTGGGCCGTGCCGACATTCACCGTGTTGAAGGCACCGTCGCTGTTCACACCGTAGGTGCCGGGAGCGGCCCCGACCGGGGCGATGTCGTAGCCGAAGAAGGCGTTCGGGCCCACAAGGGTCGGCGACGCCGGGCCAGCGACGTAGGTCCCGTTGTTGATGAACTGCTGGGTGACGCGGTTTGCGCCGGTGATTTCGTTGGTCCTGTCGGCGAAGCCCTGGACCCAGGTCTCGATTTTCAGGTTCTTGTTGGGCAGGTAGGTGAGGGCCGCGTAAACATCCTGGGTTTCGTCGTGGTCATTGATGTAGTAGCCGTCGCCGTAGCGGCTCAGATAGCTGACCCGGTACGCGAGCTTGTCGTTGATGGGGCCGCCAAAGTCGAGGGTGGCCTCCGGATTGGAATAGGAATGGCCGCTGGTCCACGCGCCCCAGGTCGCCTCAATATCCCCCTGGAAGCCGTTGAAGTAGGGCTCCTTCATGACGAAGTCGACATAGCCACCCGCGCCCTCGCCCTGGGGGCCATAGATCGCGGACCCCGGGCCCTTCACGATGTCCATCGCCTGGACGCCGTTGAAGCTCGGAGGCGTGCTGTTCCTCGTGTAGGGCATGATCTGGCCGTCGACATACATCTGGGCCAGATCCCCGCGGATGAAGGGGACGGCGGGAATGCCGTATTGCGCCGCCGAATAGACGCCCGGCGCAAACTGGCCGAAGTCCATGGCGTTTTTTACGTTGCGATCCTGCATCCACGCCTCGTTCACGCTCGAGACCGACCGCGGGATATCGATGATGTTCTGGTCGTCGCCCATCACGTCACCCACGGGCCTGATCGTCGGGAGGACCTGCTGGCTTAACGGCACGTCGCTCACCGTCATTTTTGCCATCTCGGTGACATCCCCTCCCTCATCGGACGAATTTGCCGGGGCGGCGCCGCCGGCCGTTTGGGTCGACGAAGGCGTCGGGCTCGCCGCGGCTGCGGGCGGAGTGGCGGGCGCGCTCTGGGCCGGGGCTGCGCAAACGCTGCCGCCGGCGAATGCCAAGAGCATCCCGAGTCGCTGAAGATACGGTTTCTGGTGTTGGTTCATCTGGGTGTGTGGTGTGCGATTCGAAGCACGGCCTGTGCCATGGCGACGATTCGTCCCTGGAGGTTACAAGATTGAGTGGGTCAAGTTACAAGGCCGCATTTCAGCCGCCGGACGGACCGGTTTCATGGCTGAAAACGCGGGTCGAAGACGTCGTCGACCGACAAAGGCCTCTCGAGCAATCCAATTGCCTCGAGCTGCCTGATTTCGGCCGCGATGCGGTCCCGGCTTATCCTGCCTATGATGTCGTCTGTCGGAGAATCTCCCGTCACCAGACGGTACTCCCGCATCGCGCGGGCGCCGTAGGCCATGAATTCCGTGTCCATTCTGGGATTGAGGGATCCGATCAGGCCCTCGGCCGGGGCCCGGTCCCCCCGGTTGAACTCGCGCCAGCCCCGGATCGAGGCCTGGCTGAACGCCCGTGCGAGGTCGGCGTGGTGTTCAAGGAATCCGCGCGTGGCATACCATACGCTGTAAGGGGAATATCCCGCATCCGAAATCATGAGGACCCCGACATCGGCACCCTGGCGCCGGACATAATAGGGCTCGTCGGTCACAAAGCATTGCTGGACGAAATTCCTGTCGGCGAGGAACCTGCTCATCCCAAAGTCGCTCGGCATGACGGACATCCTGATGTGGAACGTGTTTTCCAGGACGGCGATGAAGGGCAGGCTGGGCACGGCCATGACGGTCCGGCCGTCGAGGTCCCTGAACGATCGGATACCGCTCTCCCGATGGAACATGATGGCCTGCGGGTTGCGCTGCATGTAGGCCCCCAGCATCGCGAGCGGAACGCCGCGGTTGACGGCGAGGATGATATCGTCGCTCGTGTCGATGCCGAAGTCCGCCCGGCCTGTGGCCACCATTGTCGCGGGATGGGCGGACGGCCCCCCCTGCCTGATCACCACGTCCAACCCGGCGTCACGGTAGTACCCCTTGGCGAGCGCCTCGTAGAAGCCGCCCTGTTCAGGTTCCGCGAACCAATCGGTCTGAAGGACGACTCTCGCCAGCCGCGGCCCGGGACCGGCGGGCGGGCCGGGTTCGGTGCGGCCGCACCCGGCGAGCAGGAATGCGACGGAAAGGGAGACCAATCCCAGGCGATTCATTGCTTGAGGCGCGGCGGGCGGGCGGCCGGCGAATTCACTCCTTCCCGACCATCGAGTCGTGCCACTTGTGAAGAAGAAGCCAGTTCAGGAAGCTGACCCCGACGACGAAGAAGAAGCCCAGCAGACACGCGATCAGTCCCGTGGCGAAAAGTGCCGGGGTCTTCAGCTGGGACGAATAGAGAATGGTCATGAATCCGATGCCGCCGATCCCGTTTTGTGAGCTTCCGGCCAGATAGTCCCCGTAAATCGCCCCGATCGGGGCGAGCGTCGCGGCGATCTTCATTCCCGTCAGGAAATAGGGCATTGCGGCGGGCACGCGCAGGTGGCGTATCTCCTGAAGCCTCGTGGCCTTGCACATCACAAAGAGCTCCAGGAGGTGCCGGTCCGTCGAAATCAGCCCCATGGTCGTGTTGGCGACGATCGGAAAGAAACAGATCATGAAGGTGATCGCGACGATGCTCGGTGTGTTCGGCCCGAGCCAGAGGATGATGATCGGGGCGAGGATGATGACAGGGGTCATCTGGAGGATCAGGATGAACGGGTAGAACGAGCGCTTCAGGACGATCGAAAAGGCCATGATCATGGAGATCAGGAAGCCCACGGCGACGGCGGAGAAAAATCCAAGCAACGCCCCGCGCCCCGTGAGCAGCGCCGAGGCGAGGAGCGTCCTGCGCTCCTGCCACGCCGCCGCGAACACCTCGTGGGGCGCCGGCAGCATGAAGGACTCGATGTGGAGGGCGCGTTTGACCCCGTACCAGAGCGCCAGGAGAAGCGCGCCTGTGGCGACGGGGAAGCTCCAGAGGGGAAGGCGTTTCATGGCGGGAACGTCAGCCTGCAGGCAGCACGGAGCGGAGCGAGTGTGTGGTGCGGGCAAGCAGCTGGAGGAATTCGGGCGTCTCGCGCAGCTCGGCTCGGCGGGGGTAGGGGAACGACACGTCGATCACATCGGCGATCCGACCGGGATTGGTGGAGAGCACGACGACCCTGGTGGAGAGGAACACCGCCTCCGCAACCGAGTGCGTCACGAAAAACGCCGTGAACGGGTCGCGTCCGCGAATGTCCAGAAGATCCTCATTCAGCCTATGCCGCGTCATCTCGTCCAGCGCCCCAAAAGGTTCGTCCAACAATAGGATGCGCGGCGCGACACTCAGGGCGCGTGCGATCGAGACCCTCATTTTCATCCCGCCGGAGAGCTGCCACGGGTATTTCCCCTCGGCTCCGGAAAGACCCACAAGTTCCAGCATCTCGGCCACCCGCCGGTGCCGGCCGGCGGGTGAATCGCCGCGAAGCATCAGGGGCAGTTCAACGTTGGCGGCCACGCGGCGCCAGGGAAGCAGGTTGGCTTCCTGGAAAACGAGGAATACCCCCTCCCTTGCGCTGTCCGGGTCCCTGCCGTCCACGGCGATCTCGCCGGCGCTGTGGGGAGTCAGGCCGGCGATGAGGCGGAGGAGTGTGGATTTTCCGCAGCCGCTTGGCCCGATGAAGCTTACGAAATCATTGCGGACCGCCTCGAGGTCGATGCCCTCCAGGACGAAGGGACCGTCGCCGAAGCGCTTGCCAAGCCCTGAGAGGCGGACGATGGGTGGGGAGTTCACGCGGTCTTGGCGGAGGGAGTGTGGAGCGTCGCCCCTCCGGGTTCAGCAGGCTGCCGGGACGGGCTTCCCCGAATGTTGTTGGCCGGTTCTCCTTCCTCAAGGGTGAAGTGCGGCCGTGGGCGCGCCCGGGAAAACGGCAATCTTGCGCCGATCGCCCATATTTGACGGAATCGGACCGCAACCCATGGATCCGATCGAAGAAAAACTCAGCGGGCTGGGGCTTGCCCTTCCCGCGGCGCCCACCCCGGCGGGCAGCTATGTCCCCTACAGGATCAACGGCGACACGTTGATCCTTTCCGGTGTCCTCTGCTCCCGGGACGGGCAGATGACCCACACGGGGCAGGTCGGGAGGGAGCAGACGGTCGAGGCGGGACGGGACGCCGCCCAAGTCTGTGCGCTCAACACGCTCGCCGCAATCAAGGCGGCCCTGGGCCGCCTCGACCTGGTGGCCGAATTCCTGTTCGTCTCCGGCTTCGTGAACGGTGTTTCGGGTTTTGCCGACAGCCCCCAGGTGATCAACGGGGCCAGCGATCTTTTTGTGAAGCTCTACGGCGACGCCGGGAGGCACGCCAGGGCGGCCGTGGCCGTCGCCGGCCTGCCGCGCCACGCAACGGTCGAGATACAGGTCACGGTCCGCTTCACCCGGCAGCCATAGCAGGCTGTTGAAAAACTATGCTGGCCGGGGCGGAGCTTCAGCGAAGGCGCGGTCCGCCCTGCACCAGGTTCCGGGCCCGCAGGCGCAGCCCGTTCAGGCGGATGAACCCGGTGGCGTCGTTCTGGTTGTACCAGCTCTTCACGCCCTCCATGGACGCCACTCCTGCGTCGTAGAGCGAATACTTCGACGTCCTGCCGCAGGTGATGATGTTCCCCTTGTAGAGCTTGAGGCGCACCTTGCCGGTGACGTGGCGCTGGGTCTCGTCGACAAGGGCCTGGAGCGCCTCGCGCTCCGGCGCGAACCAGAAGCCGTAATAGACGAGCTCGGCATATTTCGGCATGAGGGAATCGCGCAGGTGCATCACCTCCCGGTCGAGGGTGAGCGACTCCACCTGGCGGTGCCCGTGCATGAGGATGGCGCCTCCCGGCGTTTCGTAAACGCCCCGGGACTTCATTCCCACAAAGCGGTTCTCGACCAGGTCGACCCGGCCGATGCCGTGTTTGCCGCCCAGCCTGTTGAGGGTCCGCAGGACGCCCGCAGGAGTGAGGCGTTTGCCGTCGACCGCGACGCAGTCGCCGCGCCGGAATTCAAGCTCCACGTACTCGGGCCGGTTGGGCGCGTCCTCGGGCGACACGGAAAGCTTGAACATGCCGCGGTTGGCCCGGGTCGTCGGGTCGAAGGACGGATCCTCGAGGATCCCCGCCTCATAGGAGATGTGGAGGAGGTTCCTGTCCATCGAGTACGGCTTCCTGAGCGACGCCTCGACGGGGATCCTGTGCTTGCGGCAATAGGCGATCATCGCGGCCCTGCCGGGAAACTTTGCGCGAAACTCGTCGATCTTCCAGGGCGCGATGATCTGCAGGCCGGGTGCGAGCGCCATGTACGTGAGCTCGAACCGGCACTGGTCGTTGCCCTTTCCCGTGGCGCCATGAGCCACGACGTCGGCCTTCTCCTTCTTCGCGATGGCGATCTGGGCCTTCGCGATGAGGGGGCGTGCGATCGACGTGCCGAGAAAATACTGGCCCTCGTAAACCGCGTTGGCGCGGATCATCGGGTAGATGAAGTCCCGGGCGAATTCCTCGACCAGGTCGACCGTGTAGTGCCTGGAGGCCCCGGTCTGCCGCGCCTTGCGGGAAAGGCCCCTGAGCTCCTCCTCCTGGCCGATGTCCGCGGCGAAGGTGATGATCTCCGCGTCGTAGGTTTCGCGGAGCCACTTTACAATGACCGACGTGTCCAGTCCGCCGGAATAGGCGAGTACGATTTTCATGGCTTTGACCGTTGGAATTTGAAATCCAGAATCCGAAATGCGAGCTCGCTGGCCCGGCGGGGGGACCGTGACGGCGTGGGAATCCGGGCGGTGGGCTTTGTCCACATGGGGGGCCGAGGCTAGTGACCAAGTGCCGAGGTTTGCGAGAGAGAAGATGAGCCGCTCCCGGGTAGTGGTACGTTTTTAAGGGCAGATCGGAATCGCATAGGCTTCGTCGGTGCCCCGCCCGCGTGCGAGGCGAGTGTTCGCCTCAAGGCACGGGCCCGCCGGTGCAGCGCAAATTCCTCCGCCCGAGCCGCCTTGTGGCGAACACGCGCCCTCGAATGCAGGCGGGCACATCCCGAGGCAACCTCGTCCGACTTTCAAAACGTTCCACCACCGCCCTCCGGGCAGCCTTTACTTCCGTGC